>AUXO011603030.1_pt1 | contig 20107 bp, 18 predicted proteins | sample 768731 | NCBI WGS metagenome assembly AUXO01 (sample SAMN02715735, study PRJNA202380) | gut metagenome | biome: sheep rumen | host: Ovis aries | place: New Zealand: Palmerston North
CCAGCGTCTTCGTGGAGAACAACTACTTCCTGAAGACCAAGAAGCCTATCCTGACCGCTATGCAGGGAACGGATGCCAACGGCTCCAAGGCAACGGGTACGTTCTCTGGTGAGGACGGTGGTATGATCAAGGCTTATGGCAACTTCATCGACAAGACGGCTGCCCACTTCAGCTACCACACGCAGAACAACCCGATCGCCGGCAAGGGCTATGACGCCTACGAGACAACTACTCGTGAAGGGAAGGTTCCTGAGACGGAGAAGGCTGTGAAGGGTGGTGCGACCTATAACAACTTCGATACGAACGCATCGCTGATGTATGAGTATACTGTGGATGCTGCCGAGCAGGTGCCTGAGATTGTTACAGGCTACTATGGCGCTGGTCGTATGAACCATGGTGACATCTCCTACACCTTGCCTGCCAACGTGGGCAGTGACGATACGGACTCTGCCGTAGACACTGGTCTTGCCAACCTGATTGACAACTACAAGAGCAGCCTCGTAGGCATCTTCGGTGAAGAGAATGCCGGCGGTGGTGACAATCCTGGCGGCGGTGACGAACCTGGTGGCGGTGACGAACCTGGTGGTGGTGATCAGCCTGGTGGTGGTGATACTCCCGAGGGAACGATTGTCGGCTCCTTCGACGGTGCTCCCTCCAGCAGTATGTTCACAGTTGCTTCAGGTAGCGCCTATGGTGACGGAAAGATAACCTATAATGGTACCTATTATAAAAAGGGTGTGAAGCTCCAGAGTGCTGCCGGCAGCATCTCATTCACTCCGGTAAAGGACTATAACATGACTATCGTCCTGAGTAATGAGAAAACTGGTACAGACGTGAAGCTCAATGGCACTGCTACTGGCGTTACAGGTACAAAGAATACTGATGGTAATTATTACCAGATGGCTGCCATTCCTGTTACTGCTAATACCCAGTACACCATAACTAGGGCTTCTGCCGAGGCTATCGTCATGCTCATCATCCTGGAGCCCAAAGAATAATCATATTCTAAGCATAAAGAATCCATGCCTCCTGTCATAATGATGGGAGGCATTTTTTTATTAATAATGCCTTTATTCAGATTTTCTGTAACATTTGTGATAGTATTAAGTTCAAATGTGATAATCCTTTCAGGGAAAATGCCGTAACTTTGTCCCCGGCTTTCCAGGGCGGCGCGGCATCCCGGCATCCCGGAATTTGCCGCGCCGCCAAAAAACAAAGGAATGCCTTCTATGCTTTATGGTAATTGTTTTTTCCTGATTTTGGTTGACAGTCAAACTGTCATTTGTCATTTGTCATAACTGTGATCTGTGATCTGTGATTGTGACTGACAGCTCAACCTATGCCAGTCATGTTACAGCCGATTGAGTGGGAAACCATTAAGAATGAAATAAGAAAACAGGTGGATTTTTACAATAGGAATCATCTATAGCGCATTCCGCCCCTAATTCTGGAAAGGAAGAGGGAAGATGTAAGATGTCTGTGTGACATTTGCTTTCACGTAAACGTTTTAGGTACGTTTTGGCATAGAATATTTTGTTGTTACAAATATTTTTTGTACTTTTGCGGAGTATATGCGATACTGCACATGCAGTGAAGCAGAACTTTGTGGGAAAAAATTGAAACTCTTTTTGTATATCGATACCTGAGAGTGCTTCCCCATGGACGAAGACAATAATATTAATTACTAATTTAAAAACATAACAAATTATGAAAAAAATCTTTACTCTATTAACGCTCCTTATGTTTATTGGGGGGAGTAAAACGTGGGCAGCAGATGTTGTATGGACATTTTCTGCATCAACAATTAAGAGTGGTGCTGATTTCGCACCCACAGGAACTAACACATTTGTTGCAAGCGATGGAACTTCTGAATTAATTTATAAAGCGAACAGTTCTAGTGGTGATGCTCTTGTTGAAATTTCTGGAGGGCATGATGTAACTGTTGGTGAGGATGTTATTAATTATACCTCAGAATTAAAACTGAATGGTGCATGTAGTAGTAACAGATATATTCAATTACCTTCTATATCTGGCAATGGTACTATAACTGTAGTAACAGGATCCTCTTTTTCTAAAAAAATTTATTTATCAACAACTAAAGATGGGACTGATATTACAATTAGGGGTACTAATGGTAGTTCATACACTGCTTATTCAGCTGAGGCGTCAGACTTAAATGGAGAGTTAACATATTATATTAACATTACCGGAGGAGCCAGAATTGTGTCTATTATTTGGAGTCCTGAAGCCGCAGGTCCCAAAATTAATACTCAGCCATCTTCTGCAGCTTATGCTACGGGTTCTTCGGCAAATGCTCTTAGTGTAGATGCGACCTTATCAGAAGGTGGCGGATCTTTGTCATACATTTGGTATAAAAACACTACAAAAAGTACGGAAGGTGCTACATCAGTGGCAACTACATCCACTTTTACCCCTCCAACATCTAATATAGGTGTAACATATTATTATTGTGCAGTGACAGATAATAATGGTACAGTCAACTCAAAATTTGCCACAGTTGCAGTTGCTGATTATATTGGTAAACTCCCCGTTACAAAAGATGATCCTGTTGAAAGTAATTCTTGTACTCTTGGGGACTTGACTTTATCATCGAGTGCTACATTAGAAAATAGTTCTCGTGGTGTATATCCTGTACATTTTAAGACATCTGGAACCGTGACGGTAACAACTGCTGGTGATGGTATAATAAGATTTATTAAAATATATGGGACAAGTAATAATACCTCTTCTAAGAGCGTTACAGCGGGCTCTGGATCCACTATTATTGGTAATAGTTCTTTAATGGAAAGAGATGTTGTAGAAGAAGAAAAACAGTTATTGTCAGAAGTTATCATAATATCCAATTCTCCTGTAGCCAATAATAATATTCAATTTACTTTAGAAGCAGAATCGCGATTCTATGTTGAGGTATATGGAACGTCCTTAAAATCCACATCCGTTACCATCAGCGAATACGAATGGGCGACTTTCGTATCCGACAAGGCTCTTGACTTTACAGATTCTGACGTGAAGGCTTATGTAGTGACGGGTCATACTGGAACTGCTATTGAGAAGAATAACGATGTAAAGAAAATTCCTGCCAACACACCGCTATTACTGAATGCTTTTAAGGGTTCATACATTATTCCTGTTACTGCTGAGCCTGGAACCATTACTACAAACAAACTGAAGGCTGGCGATGGCTCTGCTATTAGCCAGGAGAGTGGTAAGACGAAATATGTATTAGGAGTTGATGGCGGTAATGCTCAGTTCCAGAAGATTGTCTCAACTCCTGCAACAGTACCGGTAGGTAAGGCATACTTGGAGTTCAACGAAGTGATAGAATCTCGTACCCTTGGCTTTGATGATGAAGTAACTGGCATCAAGAACATTAAGGTAGGTACTGAGGATAACGTATACTATGATCTCAACGGTCGTCGTGTACTCTATCCTACGAAGGGCCTCTACATTGTGAATGGCAAAAAAGTCGTTATGAAGTAAGATGGAAGAGGTAAAAAGTAAGATGTATAATTTTAAAAGGAACTGAATTATGAAAAAGCAATATAAGAATCCCACCATGGAGGTGGTGAATATCAAAGCAAACTCACAACTGCTTGCCGGCTCACCTGGTTTGGGTGATGAATATGGAGGTGGTAGCATTCTTTCTCGTGAATTTGACTACGAAGAATAATCTCTAGTGCAAAACTTATTTGTGGAGTGTGAGTTGCTTCATCGGGGCTGCTCACACTCCAATATATGAGAAACAATAAACTATTAACAATAACAAACGAACAAATGAAAAAAATCTTTACTTTACTAACGCTTGCCCTGATAAGTATTGGGACGGCGTGGGCAGATGATGTGGTTTCGGCTACACAGACATTTAGTTCTACAAGGGATGCTTGTACGTGGGAAAGCTTCAACATTTCTATTGCCAAGGGTAATACGGCAGGAGGTGACGGATTGTATTTCACAGCTCCTTCTGACAAAGCTCTTTCCGCATCGGGAAATATCCAATTTGGATCATGTGCTTGGATAGGATATGTGCAAGTACCCAGTGCAACCTCAAAAGGTACATTGAAAATAATCTCAACAACTGATAATGATACACGTAAGCTTTATCTGGAGTCTGGGTCTTATGTTGTCTGTGCCAAGACTGGCTCATCTGTGGAATTCACTGCCGCTGACGTGGTGTCCTTTGCTGATGGATATTATATTAAATTGTCAAATACAGACAAAAGTGACTATAAGGCTAAGTCAATTACCGTCACACTTACTGACGAGATTTATCCTGCAACCGTTGCTGTAGATCCTGTGTTCTCTTTGAACAAGTCTTCTATCACCACAGCCCAGACTGCACAGATTTGTGTTGGCTCCAGGACCGATCTTGACGGAATTACTTTCGATGGTGATGTAACATACGGAACAGCAGGTGTTGTAAAAGTGGATGAAAAAGGTAAGGTAACTCCTCTTGCCAAAGGAACTACTACCATCAACTTCAATACTGAAGCTGTTGCAGGCAAGTATAATGCCAGCACTGATAATTCCCTTACCATTACGGTTACAGAGGCTATCACTGTATTTGACGCTGCAGGTCTGACGAATGCTCAGATTATTCTCAGTCAGGCTAATACTGAGACTTATGACTATATTACCTGCAATGCGAATAACTGGAACGATAAAGGTTGGTCATCACCATATAATGGAAGCTTCTTGGATTGGAAGAAGGATAGGATATTTACCGTCAAGGTGAAGAATGCCACAGCCTTTGAATTGTACGTCAGCGGTTCTGCTGGTAGAACATATACCATTAAAGTAGGTGACGGCAGTGCTGTGGAATATACCCAGACAGGCACTGGTAGCGGTTTTGTTTCTTCTGGTGTTATCGCCACTGGTACAACTGGAGAGGTAACTATTGAGTTGGAAGGTGGAGGTTCTACTCTCTATCCTGTTTATGTCTTGGTTAATCCAGCAGAGACCATTACTCCTAACAAGGAGTATACGACCTATGTTACAACGAATGCTCTTGATTTCACGGGTCTTGGCATCAAGGCTTATGTGGCTACAGCCGCCAGTGCTACTGCTGTGACGCTGGCTGAGGTGACGACAGTTCCTGCAGGTACTCCATTGGTATTGGAGGGTACTGCAAGTACTACTTATAATGTTCCCCTTATTGCAACATCCTCTGCTCCTGCATCTAACCTTCTGGTGGCAGGTGACGGCAAGACCACTATTGGTGGTGACGGCAAATATGACTATGTTCTAAAGGATGGTTTGTTCTATCATGCCAGTTCTGGTATAGTACCTGTAGGTAAGGCTTATTTGCATCTGGAGGCTGATCCTGCCACTTCTCGTGGAATGGAACTCTCTCTTGACTTCGGTGGTGGTGTAACAGGCATCAGTGAGATTGAAGATGTAAGAAGTAAGAAGGATGATGTTTACTATGACCTTAATGGTCGCCGTGTACTCTATCCTACGAAAGGATTGTATATCGTGAATGGTAAGAAAATTGTGATTAAATAATGCATAGGAGGAACTGAATGATGAAAAAGACATATATCAATCCTGAAATGGAAATCGTTAAGATAGAGACTCAGCAGATTATTGCAACGTCTTCTCTTGGTATGGGAAGCGGTGATGTGAATCCAGGTGGTGCCGACAGCCGTTTCTTTGACGATATCGAAGAGATCAATAGTCTTGATGACATAAATGGTCTGCAGAATCTTTTGGGAATGTAAGTGAGAAGGATCATATACCCTCAAAAGCCACCGCATCATGAAACGCGGTGGCTTTTTATTTGGAAAAGTGTAAACGTTTACGGAAGTTTTTTGAAAAAATGTATTGCCGAATGAATCTTTTTGCTTACTTTTGCAATCACAAAACGAAAGAGAAAGATTTACATTGAAAACAATATAGCTACTAATTCAAATCAAAAAGGAGCCATGCGTGATGTATGGCTCCTCTTTATTTATATATTGTTGTTAATAAACGCAAACCAATGTTATAAAATATGTAAAATATAAAAGAATGATAAGGGAATGTACAAATAATAGCTATCTTTGTGATTAGAATATAGATTAATAAAATAACCAATAACTGATAATATGAAACAAGATGAGACTTTTGTAAAGGGTGGTAATAACCCTTATGCACGTTCCCATGGTGGTCAACGTACAGGAAGTGAGACTTATATCCCAGGTATGAACGACTATACGCCAGGCAGTGCTCCGCAGGCAGCAAGCCCACAGGCAAAACCAAATACTCCTGTGGTGGGATTCTTGTATTCCATTTCCCGCAAGGGTATTGGTGAGTATTGGCCTCTGCACCTGGGTACCAATACTATCGGCAGAGCAGACGATAATGACATCTGCCTGAAGGAAATGTCGGTGTCAAGCAAACATGCTACCTTGAGCATTAAGCAGATGAAGAGCACACACAAACTGATCGCTAGTATCCGTGATACTGGTTCGAAGACGGGTATGTACCTGAATGATGAGGAACTGGATTATGAGAATCATTCCTGTAAGACGAATGACATCATTACTGTGGGTGCTAATTATAAGTTGCTGCTCTTGTTGATTGACGCGGAAGAGTACGGCCTCTCCGTCGCTGAGGAGTTTGTGGAGGACAAGGATGCTGCTCCTGCTTCCAGTGGCGCATCTTTCCAAGGTGCGCGTGGCGGGTTCGGCGATGATGCCACACAGAATAATTTCCGTCCTTACAGTGCAGAACATCGTAACGTGGATACAGGAACGGTAGACTTGAGTGGTGCCGGTTTCGATGAACCAGGTGGAACGGAAATGATGTAAGACTAATCTACAGATAATACCATGTCTTTAATATATATACAAGGAGAAGAGGAAAAACGACAACACATACACTATGAGGTAGACCCGGAGCTGCCTTCGCTGGGCGAAGGTGGTATGGGACAGGTGTTGAAGGGTGTCAGGGTGAACGAGTCAAATGGACTCCGTCAGGATGTCGCTATTAAGTTCTTGTTCGAGGATCTGCCTGCCCATGCCATTGAGCGTGCGAAGCGTGAGGCATCCATCCAGATTCATAACGAGAACCTGGTGGAGATGTTCGGGTTCATCGAAGTGGTGGAGAACCCTGATAGTGCTCGTCCCGTCAAGCGCTACCATGTGGTCAGTGAGTTGTTACAAGGTGTGATGCTCTTTGACTTGCTGAATGGAAAAACAACAGATAAGAACGGCAATGAGGTGCCTTTCGCCCAGGAACTTTATAGCAAATACCAGAACGATCGTTTTGGCTTTGCCGTCTTCATCGTGAAGAATATCCTGTCGGGTCTGATGGCACTTCATGACAAGGGCTATATCCATCGTGACCTGGATCCAAGTAATATCATGATTACCACAGACAGGAAGGTGAAGATTATCGACTTTGGTATTGCCAAACGGTTGGATAACTTGAATACACAAGACCAGCAGCTGACCAGTACAGGACAGTTTATCGGCAAGGCAGCCTATGCCGCCCCGGAGTTGGTACTGGGTGATGTGCATAACCAAGACAAGACGACGGATATCTATGCCGTGGGTATCATGCTCTTCCAGTTTATCACAGGTTCCATGCCCTTCGAGGGAACAATGGCGGAACTCATCAAAAAACAGTTGAATGAGAAGATTCCCTTGAAAATGATTCCTTATAAGGCGGTGCGTAATATCGTTGCCAAGGCTACAGCCAAGAAACAGGCTGACCGCTACCAGTCGGCAGCGGAGATGCGTGTGGATATGGAGCATCTGTCGAAGAAGGATGCAATACCTTCTGCCACTAGCACAGGACAGGTAGTCGCCACTATCGCTGATGTGAAGAAAGGTAAAGGAAAACTGATAGGTATCGTTGCCGGTGCTGTGGTTCTGCTGGGCGTAATCCTTGGTGTGGCACTGAGTGGTGGCTCTAAAGAGGAAGCCGAGGAAAAACCACAAGTTGCCGTCGTACAAGAACCTGCCTTTGACGTGGCAGCAAGTTTTACAACGGCAAAGGACAAACTGTCGAATGCTGCTACCATCCAAGAGGGTGTCAACCTGTTGAATGAGATAGCTGCCAAGCATAGTGACGACGAGAAAGCTGCTGATGCCATTGCTTTGTTGGCTGCTCTGACACAGCCCGAGGATGCGGAGATCAGTCCCGATGAGGTCAAAGAGTTCAGGTCATTGACAGCGAATATCGTCAAGCGTGATGCCAGGAAAGCTCATCAGTTGGCGGAGAAAGCTTATCAAGCTAATCCACAGAGTTATAAGGCAACCTTTGAGCTTGCCACGGACTATCTTGCTGGTGCTATCCGTACTGGTGACGCTAATGTGCAGGATGTCGCAAAGGCAGCTAAGTTGTTTGAGGAAGGCATTAAGTTCGCCCGTCTGGGGGGTGACAAGGAGTATGTAGAGTTGTTCACCACGCGTTTAGAGCAGGCTCGTAGTCTTGCGGCTAGTGAATAGTATATATAAAAACAAGGTGTATGCCAGGAAAGGTAACGAGAGAAGGAAACATCATCTACCTCAACGCCTATGGCCGTTGGTATCAGTATGATGAGACGCGTCCGCCACTAGGGGCGGGAGCCATGGGGGTGGTGTATCTCGGACAGGACTGTCAGACACGTGAGCCGATAGCCGTCAAAAGGGTTGTCGACCGCTATGCCAATAATCCGGAGGTGCGCCGCAGAGCGCATCAGGAGGCTGATCTGATGTTCAGTCATCCTAACCTGGTGGAGATGCTGGGCTGTTGTGAACTGGATCCCTATCAGGGACCCATCTTCATCATCAGCCGTTTTGTGAAAGGGGAGAACATTGATAAGTTTATCAACGCACATGTTCGTTCGCTACCGAATGCGGAGCATCGCATCTGCGAACTCTTCCTGCCCGTGCTCGACGCCCTTGCCTACATCCATTCGAAAGGGATTATCCACATGGATATCAAACCCTCGAATATCATGATGGAACAGGGACGTAATGTGCGACTGATGGACTTGGGGATTTCTGACGTGACAGAGACCGTCAACAGCTCTACGTCGGGTATGATGGGAACTCCCAAATATGCCGCTCCAGAACAGTTCTCGGATGTGGAGAACAAGCCCCAGCTCACTTCGGCAACAGATATCTATGAGGCAGGAATCACCTTGTATGAGTTGATTACCAAACAGAACCCGTTCTCGGCAGCGACCATTGCGGAGGCGAAAGAACTACATCATGGCATGGTACTCCCGCAGGTACCAGGTATCTCTGATTCCGTCTTCGAGGTGACACGTAAGGCGACAGCCATCCATCCTTCTGACCGTTACCAGAATGCGAATGCGATGAAGGCGGCATTGAAGGCGGCACTGCCTCCTCGTAACTTCTCGAAGTTCGACAGGTTCATGAAAAAAGTACAAGACAGTAATGTGTCTGTCATAGCAAATATTCTTAAGAAATAATATATGAATGCAATTAAGACAGCCATGCCGTTCGCAGGCTATTGGGACACCCGACAAGGAGGCCGCCCTGAGAATCAGGACTCTTGCGGTTTCCTGGATACTGACAAGGGATTGATTGCCGTAGTCTGCGATGGAATGGGAGGTGGTCCTGCAGGACGACTTGCCTCCACAATCGCTGTTCAGAAGATTGTGGAGTATGTGGTCAACGCACCCCAAGACATGCCCCGTACAGAGATGGTTGCCCAGGCGATAGAGTATGCCCATCAGTCTATCCATGCCAAGGTGGCTGAGACACCAGCGGTAAGGGGTATGGGCTCTACGGCTACTGTGGTACTGATTAACGACCATTCCGCAATTCTCGGACATGTGGGCGACAGTCGTATCTATCAGTTCCGCCGGGGTAGGAAAATATTCCGTACCGCCGATCACTCGATGGTGGGAGAACTGGTACGTAACGGTACATTGACAGAGGAGCAGGCAAGACTATCATCACAATCGAATATCATCACCAAAGCACTGGGGAGTAAGTTGTCAAACCTTGCGGAAGTTACAGAACGACCTTATGAAAAAGGTGACCGTTTCATGCTCTGTACGGATGGCATCTGGGGAGCACTCCCTGAACCAGAGCTGGTTAAGAAAGTCGCTAAGACCGTCTCTCTGTCGGGAGCCGTCGACGGCATTGTATTGGATGTGGATGAGATCGGTCGCAAAAATGGTAATAAGCATGATAACTTGACCATCGCGTTATTAGAAACAAAGAAAGATTCATTATTGAAAGAGAAAATGAGTAAGACAACATTACGAACCCTTATCGGACTGGCAGTTATCTGTCTCGTGAGCATTATCCTGAACTTCGTGCTGCTCTTCCAGCAGTCCTCCGATAAAAATGATAGTGAGATGGAGGCACTTCTTGTGGAGAACGAGGCAAGGGGGAATCGTATCAGGAACCTGGAGGACAGTATCAATGTGCTACTGGGACATGTAGCAACTTCAAAACAGGAGGCTGCCGATGCTACCATGCAGGTGGCGAAGGAAAAAGAGAATCAGGCAGAGAAGGCAAAGAGTGAAGCGGAGCAGAAAGCAAAAGAAGCTAAGGAGGCTGCCGACCAGGCAAAGCAAGCTGCCAGTCAGGCTCAGGCTGCCGCTGATGCCATCCAGAAATCACGCAGTGGTGTTATCGCACAACTGACTAAGATCAAGGACATGCAGGAGAATACTGAGCGTAAACAGTTACGTACTACAGTGGCAGAACAGTTGAAGAGTCTTGCAGCCAAAGATACTAAGAACAAGATTACCTATGACGAGGTGAGAGAGAAACTGGGTAATAAGATTGCCACGGAGAACTCTGATAAAAGTGTGGGTCACTATAAGGCATTGATAACAAAGCTCCAATCAATTAAATAACGGATAGCCTATGAAAACAATCACAGTAGGACGCGGAGAGGGCTGTAACATCATCGTTGAAGACGAGATGATGAGCCGCCGTCATGCAATTATAAAGATTCCCACTTTCGGGGGTATGGAGATTGTCGATATGAGTAAGAACGGCACTTTCGTCAATGGTGTCCGTCTTCGCCCCAATGTTCCATTCCCTATCACCCGTAAGGATGTGGTGAACTTTGCAGATGTGCACCAGTTGGACTGGTCAAAGGTACCTGACCCGTTGAAATATTATAAAATAGGTGTGATGGCTGTGGGAGGACTCGTCGTGCTTTTGTTGGCGATATTCTTGTTAAAGAGTTTGCTGAGTGGTTCTAAGGAAACACCGGCAGAGCCAGCTGTTGAGCAAGTGGCAAAACCTGTTCAGACTGTAGAGGCAGAGCAACAGCAAGAGTTGACTGAGGAGAAAAAGGAGGAGGAGACTGTTCCTGAGGAGAATGTTCCAGAGGCGACCTCACCAGAGGGTTCTGAGAACGCCTCTGCCAGCAAGAACGATGAGGTGATCGATGTCTATGGCGCTGCCCGTGCCAGCAAAAGGAAACGTGAGGCGGAGGAACGTGCCCGTCAGCAGAAGGCAAGGGAAGCTCAGAAGGCAAAAGAGGCTCAGAAACAGCAAGACAGCAAGGCACCATCCACCAGCAAGCCATCTGGTAAGAACAATAATAAAACAGTCGTAATGTAACATAACTAAAAACTTAAGCATATGAAAATTATCAAAATTGGTAGCTCGCAATCTTGCGACATTGTGTTAGACAGTAATTATGTTAGCAGCCTGCATGCTGAAATGACCATTCTTGACGATGGACAGATTATCCTGGAAGACAAGAATAGTAAGAACGGAACCATGGTTGGCAACAAGCGTATCGAACCTGGCAAGGAGGTGAATGTACAGCGTGGTGACCGTATCACGATTGCTGATACTCCATTAGTATGGGCAAAGGTTCCTGTAGCAGAGAAATTGACAAACTATAAGTCGGTGTATAACATCGGTTCTAACTACCGCAATGAAATTATCCTGAATAGTCAGACGGTTAGTCGTTTCCATGCTTCTGTAAGAATTGGAAAGGACGGCAAGACATATATCCATGATAATGGCAGCCGCAACGGTACTATGGTGAATGGTGTGAAGATTGGTGCAAACAAGGACGTCCGCATTAAGAAGGGTGATAACATCGTCTGTGGAACAGAGGATGTGACGGAACAGATTACGGCATTAATGCCTAAGACGAACATGACCATGATCTACGGTATCGCAGGGGCTATAGGTGTGTTGGCACTGATTGGTATTCTTTTTGCTTTTTGGCCCAAGGGTGGCGACTCAGAGCCTGTTGCCGTTCTAAGTGACTCTACAACTGTTGCCGCTTCCTCCACACCATCCAGTGTTTCTCCAGAGAAATACCGCAATACGGTGGTATATGTAGGTGCACAGTATCACTATATCGCTGAGTTTGAGGATAACCCGATGCCTGACACATGGAATGGCAAGATTGAGGACATCGCCGCACAGCAGCCTTATTGTGCAACGGCATTCTTCCTTGACCGTAAGGGTTATATGGGTACGAACCGTCATGTTGCTGTGCCCTGGGACTATCGTTCCAAGGAAGAGGACAACTGGATTCGTGAGCGTATAGAGTATCGCATAGAACTGATGCGCCGTACTTGTATGTATATGCAGACCGGTGATGACAGGCTGACGACCAGCAACAAAGGTAGGGATTTCTCAATGCCAACGATGCAGGCTTTTGCACAGACTGATTTGTTCAAGGCTATTAACAATCATATCCAGAAATTCGGTGCTGGATGGAGTGGGGAACTGAACAAAATCATAGATCGCCTGAACCGCTCTCGTTATGAAATATCCGGTGCAATCGATTATATTACTGTAGGATATGCGGGCAGAAACTACACACATCTGGATGAATTCCAGCGTTGTGACGTAGTTGCTGACTCTAAGGACAAGGATATAGATATCGCTCTTCTCCAGTTGAATGACAAGAAAACTCCTCAGGAGGTTGAGATGGTGTTCAGTCCAAGCGAATTCTGTACGGAGCGTCTGGTTCCTCTCAAGGACAAACTTTTCACCATCGGTTATCCTGCAGGTTTGAACTGGGCACTTGACAGAAAGACGAAATCACTGGAGCCTAGTATCAAGGAGACGAAGTGCAGCAAGGAACCTAGCAAATATGATTTCGAGTTCCAAGAACAGTCTGTTGGTGGAAGCAGTGGTTCTCCTGTCTTCAACGAAAGTGGTCAGCTCGTGGGCGTCTTGTGGGGTGGTACCAGTGTTGCCGGTGGCTTTACCAAAGCTGTACAGGCTAAGTTCTTGAAGAAGATTTACGATGAAGAAGCTGTTCAATAATGAGAATAAATAAAGGTCTTATCATATTACTGATGTGTCTTGCCCTGCCTATGGTGGGGCAAGCACAGTCTGCCCATTGGGCAGTAAGACCCATCTATCAATCTGTCACACGGTTTGCCTCGAATCTGTTTAAGATTAAGACAGCGATGAGCACTGGTATTTGTGACGAGGATGAGAAATGGGTGGTGTCGCCTTCCATGGACTCTATTACGTACTTGACCAATGGATATGCCCTTGCCATGACTAAAAACAAGGACAGATACCGTATCATCTATGTTGTCAAGGAAAATGGTACCCGTGCGTCGCTGAAAGAGGAAGTGTATGTCAGTGAGTTTCCTTATTTCTCAGATGACCGTTGTGCAGTGGTGAACAAGAAAGGGAAATATGGTTTTATTGACCCTTCTGGAAAGTTGGTGATTCCTTGTTCTTATACGGCTGCTGTCCCCTTCCAGAATGGGGTCGCCCAAGTGGCAAAAGGCAAGGGAAAGAAAAAGGGTGATTTTATAGAGATTAATCCCTCTGGCTCTGTTGTTCGTACTATTGATCATTTGAATAAGGTGGATATAGGATTTGTGAACAGACCGTATGAGGCTCCTGACGATCCGTCTTTCTCACGGTTTATGGATAATAAGGAGTATGGCTATAAGGCAGGAAATACCACAATCCTCCCAACTCAGTTTGAAGAGGCGGAAAAGCCCTGTGACGGTCATGCTATTGTGATGGTTGACCACATGTATGGTGTGGTAAAATTCAATAGCGCTACCATTGATTGTCATGTTAGTGAGTCTGGCGGACAACTGAAGGTGGAAGCAGAGATACCCTCCATTTGGGAGAATAAGGTGGCGACATTATCCCGTATCGTCAATGATGCCTCTCGGAAAGAGTATGAGATGGAGGGTTCTGGTACAGAGCGTACGCTGACGACGAATGTGTCGAAGGAGAATGGTAAGAGAGTCTATGAACTTGCTTGTGATAAACTGATTCTATGGCGTAGTCAGTACAAGGTGGAGAGTTCCAAGGGAAAAGGTTCTCAGGGAGGAACAGGAATCACGGTGAGTGCTCCTGCTTCTGTGAAAGCCAACAAGAAAGGTGTTTGTGTTGTTCCTATCAAGGTCGTTAACCGTGGTAGTTCGGAGCGGTCAATCAGTATATCTCTCAGTACTGGACAGAAGAGTTCTCTTAAGGTTGGTGCCGGAAAGACAGGTACTGTGAAAGTCAATGTCCCAGTGACCAAAAAGACCTCCTGTACGATTACGGCACGAGGTGGTGGCGTGTCCAGCTCATGTTCCACAACTTTGAATCCTGCAATTGTATTGTAAAGAGAAAAAGATGATGCGAAAATTCATAAGTTTCCTTTTATTTTTGATGTCCTCATCTGTGATGGCACAGCAGAAGGTGTACGATAAACTGATCCTCATGGACGGAGACATCGTCGAGGGTCGTATCACGGTACAGCATCCGGGGAGGGATCTGGTGTTTTCAGTGGACAACCAGGAGAGAACCTACTTGTTAGAAGATGTTCTGGCAATAGAGCGTATCAAACGTGCCGCTGACGATCTTTCGGGACTCAATGATATTGTTGAGACAAGGGATGGGAAAATCTATAAGGGACAGATTTTCAAGCAGCTAGTGGGAAAGTCTGTTTATTTGTTAGATGACAACGGGGTAGAGCGGATTATCAAGAACGCTGATATTGCCTGTCAGAAAAAAGAAAAGCTCAATCAGGCACAGGCTTTGGTAGAGCAGACTCCCTTCTTGGATGTGGTGGTTACGGCGACAGGTCGTTATCAGGGTGTTATCGTTCTTCAGGATTATGGAACAGATAAGACGCCCAGCTTCTTGTGTGTGGAAGATGCCGATGGTCAGCAGCATAAAGTAGAGATAGCTGCGATTACGGAGATACAACGTATTCCGAATAATCAATATCTGCTCGTCAAAGAATTCAAGGTTGGTGCTGGGGAGGTTTTCTTTAATAGGAATTTGGTAATGGCATTAAATGGTGCCACGGACGATGATGCCACCTTCAAGATTGACCGTGCGAATATACAGGCTCCTGTCGTAGACAGTCCCTTGATTGTAGAGATGATGGACACACCTGGTAATCAGCAGGGTATATTGATCCGTGCTGACGTTCAGACCCAAAAGAAAAAAGAGATATTGTCTTTTGGTTATAAGGATATGGTCCTTTCTCCAATCCGCCCTCGTTCTACGACAACTGTCAGGCAAACATTAAGGATGGAGTACGGCGTGTCATCGGGTTTTTATGTATTTTTCATCCCACAAGGTCAGAAGGCTTATATCTGTGAAGTTAGATGAGGATAGATCCAATCGCTTTTTTCCGATCACCTTTTACGTCGAAATTCGGAATACCACGACAGAGTGGAATAGTGAGTGAACTGAGAGGTAAAATCCTGTTTACGAATGATTATGCGCAGGCTGATGCACTGCGTGGCTTGGAGGAATATGACTATCTGTGGTTGATATGGGGTTTCTCAGAGCATATAGGAGTAGAGAAACATGCCACGGTGCGTCCACCATTATTAGGAGGAAATGAACGGGTAGGCGTTTGGGCTACCCGTTCTCCTTTCCGTCCTAATAATCTCGGACTCTCCTCCGTGCGTATCCTTGCTATTCATCCTGAGATTCCTGATATTGAGGTGTCTGGCGCTGATCTCATGGATGGCACTCCTATCTATGATATAAAACCTTACCTCCCTTATGTCGACAGCCATGCAGAAGCACGGGGTGGTTTCACGGATACTCATCAATGGAAACGACTGGAAGTGGTGATACCCGACATGGTCCGTCCTTGCTTTGATGAAGAGCAGTGGCGAGTGATAGAGGAGATATTGTCTTTAGACCCCCGTCCTCATTATCATGAAGATGACCAGCGTATGTATGGCATGCCCTTTGCAGACAGGGATATCCATTTCAGGGTGAGTAACGGGGTATTGACAATTGATAAGATAGTTTAATTTATTTTACAGAAAAAGGAGGAAAAATTTGCATGGTTGGAGAATAATCCATATATTTGCAGCAAAGTAATGAACGTAGAGGATAAAAATCATGTTGATGATCTTAGTTGCATTTATAATTATTTTGATGGCATTGGTATGCTGTTTGTGGTATATCAAGACATTGAAAGACCGACTGAGGGAGAATGCTAAGTTAGAGAAAATGAAGAAGGCATTCCTCCAGAATATCCATCATGAGATATGTGTACCCTTGAAAGCTGTGAAGGACTTGGCGGGTGTGGTAGGGAAAGAGGACTTGTACCTCTCGAAGAATGAGAAGCGCAATATCTCTGATCAGCTAACCTATAATGCTAATCTGGTGGACACCTTGTTTGATGAAGTGGTTATGTTCTCCGAGAATGTTTATGAGGAACACCAGTTACATTTGGAGTCATTCAGTCCGAATGCACTTTGTCGCCGATGTCTAGAAGCCAATATGTTTAGTATCTATCACCGTCAGGCGGTGAAATTGAATTTCAAGCGTGAGTTGAATGATGAGTTCTTTGTGAAGAACGACCGCCATATGGTGGAACTGGTGCTTAACAAACTGATATTAAATGCTTGTCGTTTCACGGAGGTCGGCGAGGTGTTGGTAGGGTGTAATACCAGTGAGAACACTGACCAGTTGACTTTCTTCGTGGAAGATACAGGAAACGGGGTTCCAGAGAATCGTCGTAATAAACTCTTCACATGGTTTGAGAAGCCAGAGGAGATGGCTGATGAAGTGGAGCTTGACTTGAGTATTTGTCACCGTATCGCTATCAAGGTGGGAGGAGCACTTTATATGGATGAGAACTACCACCGTCGTGGTACTCGTTTTGTATTCATTCTTCCATTGAGGCATTCTTAATCTTCGGAATCTTCAGTTTGATCTAGTTGATTCTGCCATAAGTATTTGCGGGTTTCGTGGACGATAATACCATTTAGTGCTAATAGGGATATCAAATTGGGTATCGCCATAAGAGCATTCATACAATCAGCAAGATTCCATACGATATCAAGTTGTATAACGCTTCCTATGAATACCACAATGACGAAAGCGATGCGGTAGGGTATGACCCAGCGGCTTCCTTTGAGATATTCCATAGCTTTCTCGCCATAATAGCTCCACCCTAGAATGGTAGTGAAGGCAAACGTTAGCAGACCGAATGTTAACAAAGGTTCTCCTACTATTGGTATTTTGGAAAATGCCATGTGTGTCAGTGTAGCACCGTTGCAGAATGAGATATCGGGATAGTGTAGCACACTGCTCACAATCACAATACCCGTCATAGCACAGATGACCACCGTGTCCCAGAAAGTACCACTGCTTGATACAAGTGCCTGACGGACAGGGTTACGCGTTTGAGCTGCTGCGGCAACGATAGGTGCGGAACCCAATCCCGATTCATTACTAAACAGACCTCGCGCAATACCATAGCGGGCTGCCGTCATCACAGCGGCTCCTACGAAACCACTTCCCGCAGCCTGGGGGGTGAACGCACATTTAACAATCATTTTGATGGCAGGCCATACAAAGTCGATGTTGACAAAAATAATATAGATGCAACCCACGACATAAAAAACTGCCATCATAGGCACTAAGGCAGAACATACCCGTGCAATGCTCTTCACACCACCTAATATCACTGATGCTATTAACAAGGCGATAATGGTTCCCGTGAAATAGGGCGATATGGCATATGTCTCCTTAGTTACGGTGGCTATGGCATTAGCTTGTACGGTATTACCGATGCCAAAGGCTGCAATTGCCGTAAAGATGGCAAACAAAATAGCGAGCCATTTCCATTTCAGTCCGTATTCCAAGGCGTACATCGGCCCGCCGATGAACTGTCCGTCTTCTTTCTTCTTACGGTATTTGATGGCGAGCAGACCTTCTGCATATTTCGTGGCAATACCGAATACACCTGTCAGCCAGCACCACAGCACAGCGCCAGGACCTCCCAGTGCGATGGCTGTAGCCACGCCGATGATGTTACCAGTGCCAATCGTGGCAGCAAGAGCGGTTGCAAGGGAAGCAAACTGCGATACGTCACCAGTCGCCTCCGTGTCTTTTTTTACTGAAATGCGTATTGCTTTAAATATATAGCGTTGGGGTACACGCAGTCTTATCGTCAGATATATATGTGTTCCAAGTAAGAGGATAATCATGGGCCATCCCCATAGCAATCCACTGAGGTCTGCAAAAAAATGATTGAGTTGCTCCATCTTTTCCTATTCTTTATACAGTATTTTCACATGCTTAAATCCCATACCCTGCATCACTTGACGTACCTGTCCTTGGCCATTTTGCTCTGCAATTTGCAGGTTTTGGAGAGTCATTCCACGCCGTAGCATCATTTGGTATGCTTTGCGAAGCATCGCTTCACGGTCTTTTGCCGTCCAACTGCCACTCTCATAAAAACTCTTGGTACGTGCCTCGTCTATGAAATCATGGTCAAGGAGACTGATTTGGGGCAGGGTAATCTCGATGGTGTCACCTCGTGTTACAATCCATCCTGGTTCAACCTGTTTGAGATTGACCCCCAGACGCATCGTACCATAATAGATTCTTACCAAATGGTCATCGGAAAAGATCCCGTGACGGATAGTGTCCACCATCTCTTCGTCACTGATGGAAAGGAACTCCCATTCTCCAATCTCTTTGATGCTTTGTATCTGTTGTGGAGTGATGTCTATCTTCTGGTCGGCATCAATTCTCAGACGTGTGGTCTTGATGTCACGATAGACCCACCCAACCAGAAGCACCAGTAGGATAAGTACTATGCCGATGGCGGTCAGACTCAGTAAGGGATTATTGATTCTTCTCATGTTCGATATCCAGATGAATAAGTGACTGAAGGTCACGTAACCCATATTCCTTACGGAACTGAATGATGATATCCTCTTCCTGATAGCCCATTTGTTTGATGAGTGGTACTAGAACACGCGCAGCATTCTCTTGAGCTGTGTGAAGGATGTTCAATTGTGGAATACTCTCTATGATGGCAGCACGACCTTGTCGCTCATAATTCGTCATCTCCGCATCAGTGAAATGGGAACGTACCAATCCTATATATTCCTTGATGTTCTTTTGGTCAATCTTCGAGCTGGTCATGATTACCTGAGGGTCGGGCAGGATGATAATAATCTTTCCATCGGTCTTCTCAACATTACGTTCAGAGAAGTTACTCATATCAATATAGGCCTTTAGTGTCGCATCCATCGGAATAGCTATCTTCCGGTCTCCCAAGGGTATCTTGAGATTGAAGTCTTGGGCAAGGAAAGTACCTTTAAGTCGAATCACATCATCGTGGGTCACTATCTTGTGAATCTTGTATTCAGTAGTATAGATACGGGAACATTGCCGGATATGGGTGACAAGGGATGGAAGTGTGTCGGCAGGAACAGACACAATCTCTTCCTTTTGCTGTTGATGACAACCGCAAAGACTAAAGAGGATGATGGCAAATATGAGAATATATCTTGTCATTTTATATATTATTGGGTACAAAGTTAGTTAAAATTTATCAAATTGCTATCGTTCTTCCCCTTTTTTTAGACTAACATTAAACTTTTTCTCTTCTTTTGCGTCAGAAAGATAACAAAAGACTTAATAAGCAAAAAGACACTCTCAACCAAAATACACAAAAACTGATTAATAGATGATATCATAGTGATTTAGGTTAACATAGTGTTTTCATGGGGGGCAAGCGTGCCCCTTTTTTTCTGTATAATCATCAAACTCCTTGTAGAATATACAAAAACAGAGTAACTTTTTGAACAATTTAGATTTTCTTTTGTTCGGCTCTCAAATTTTTCGTATCTTTGCCATCAGAGATGGCGAACTTACTCTGTCTCGGCATAAAAAAGATTAAAATCTTTTGTTCT
>AUXO012051519.1_pt1 | contig 20106 bp, 19 predicted proteins | sample 768731 | NCBI WGS metagenome assembly AUXO01 (sample SAMN02715735, study PRJNA202380) | gut metagenome | biome: sheep rumen | host: Ovis aries | place: New Zealand: Palmerston North
TGACTGAATGAAGTCAACATGGCGAAGCTATGGAAATGTATACGTCTTGTGCTTGGTGCGCGGGGCGTTTTTGTTGTCGGGGATAATGATTTCTTCACCTTTGGAACATTTACTGGTCGCCTGCATTGTTTAGCAGATGCGGTAGAGTACGCTGACTTGACCGGTGATGACATGGACATCGAAGTAACAGGGTGTCTTATATACGGTGTCGGGGAGAATGGAGAGAACGTTGGATACGATACTGGGGTTGAGAGTTTGTGGAGAGCCGTTAGGTAGGGTGTGGGAGAAAAATAAGCTGACTAAGATAACCACACGAGAGTAGATAACAGAATACAAACCAAGCTGATATATGGATGTGTGATGGGAGGAATAAGTAATCTGGTGATCAGGATGGTATTGGGATTAGAACTTCAGATTTTATAACGCGAGTGTAGCAGTGCTTTGGAAGATGTATATGAGTAGTGATGGGCAGTAACGAGATAGCCACACGGTGTCAAGAGGTATTACCGCCCCATACAGATTTATAAAGTGCAAAGTGAAAATATAGTTTTAAACGGCCGCCTGATACAGGGATGTATGAGTGGAAAATTATGAATCCGAAATCTGGGGCATGTTGAAAGTGATGGAAGCCTTGGGGTTCGGATTTTTTTGTTTTATAGAATTGAAGCTAATATAATTTTTGAGATTCGAATGTTTCATAAGCATTATTGATAACGCTTGATATTCATGACATTTAATCAGGCATATTAAAGCATTAGTTTATTGAGATTGTGAAAGATTTAAAGACATGAAAAAAATAATGGTAGTCTTTGGAACTAGACCAGAAGCAATAAAGATGTGTCCGGTTGTCAAGGAGTTAAAAAAACGTAGTGAAATTAAAACAATAGTTACAGTAACGGGGCAACATAGACAATTGCTGGATCAGGTTCTGGATGTGTTTGATGTAAAGCCTGACTATGATTTAGATATAATGCGGGACAATCAAGATTTATATGATATTACAGATGCTGTAATGAAGGGAATGAGACAGCTGTTGATTGATATACATCCGGATATTATTTTGGTTCATGGCGACACTTCCACTTCGTTTGCGACCGCTTTATCTGCTTTTTATGCTGGCATAAAAATAGCACATGTTGAAGCTGGACTACGTACTTATAATATACGTTCTCCATATCCAGAGGAATTTAATAGACAGGCGGTTGGAATTATCAGTTCATTTCATTTTGCACCTACGGAAAATGCCAGAGAAAATCTACTTAGAGAGGGGAAAAAACAAGAAACAATATGGGTTACCGGTAATACTGTGATAGATGCTTTGAAAACTACTGTAAAAAAGGATTATCATCATCCTGAACTTAATTGGTGTGAAGGAAGAAAAATGATTCTAATCACTGCTCACCGACGAGAGAATCTTGGAGAACCAATGCGAAGGATTTTCAAAGCCATAAAGCGTGTTTTAGATGAACATGAGGATGTAAGGGCAGTATATCCGGTTCACTTGAATCCAAGGGTAAGAGAAGTGTGCAAGGAGGTGTTTGAAGATGATGACAAAATCCATTTGATAGAGCCTTTAGATGTTTTGGATTTTCATAATTTTATCAACGCCTCATATATGATTCTTACTGATTCCGGAGGAATACAAGAGGAAGCTCCAAGCTTAGGAAAACCTGTGTTAGTTATTCGGGATACGACAGAAAGACCAGAAGGCATTGAAGCGGGAACGGTAAAACTTGTAGGTACTTATGAGGAGCAAGTATACCGAGAATTCACTACACTATTGGATGACAATATGGCATATCAAAAAATGTCTAATGCTAGAAATCCATACGGCGATGGACACGCTTGCGAAAGGATAGCAGATATTTTGGAGGGCAAAAAGTATATTTCGTGGAAAGGATATTATAAAAATGAGTAAAATATTAATAACCGGTGGACTTGGAATTGTAGGAACTCCGTTAGTTGAAGAACTAAGAAACCGTGGAAATGAAGTATGGGTTTGTGATCTGACGCATAATCATCATCCGCAATATATTAGATGTGATATTAGTGAATATAGGCAATTAGAAAGGGTGTTTAATGATGCTGGTGATTTTGACTATGTTTATAATTTAGCGGCAGAATTTGGACGATGGAATGGAGAAGACTATTATGAAAAGGTATGGATGTCAAATGCGGTTGGCTTAAAAAACATTATCAGATTTCAAGAGAAGAAGGGGTTTAAATTAGTACATTTTTCTAGTTCTGAAGTTTATGGTGATTATGATGGGATAATGAAAGAAGAAGTTTTAGATTCTGTGTCAGTAAAACAGATGAATGACTATGCAATATCAAAGTGGGTAAATGAGCTTCAAATAAATAATTCAAGGCTAATGAATAAGACGGAGACAGTGATTGTAAGATTATTTAACACATATGGTCCTGGTGAGTGGTATAGCCCATACAGAAGTGTTATATGCACATTTACATACCGACTATTAAAAAATCTTCCCATAACTGTTTATACAGGTCATCACAGAACCAATACATACATAGATGATTGCGTTAATGCATTATCAAATATTTGTACTAATTTTAAAGCAGGTGAGATATATAATATTGCATCTTCTGAATATTATGATATAAAAACACTATCCGATCTAGTTCTCAAATATACAGGAAGGGACGAAAATTTAGTAACATATAAAGAGCATGAGCCGCAGACAACAATAGATAAAAAAGTTGACAATAGAAAGGCGGTCTGTGATTTGGGATTGAAAACCACAATTGATATAGATGAGGGCATTAAAAGAAATGTTGAGTGGATGAAACAGGTGTATAAAATTGTTTAATATGATGACTTTTCGATAGGAGAGCAAGACAGATGGAAACTGTGAATATTATTGGCCTTGGATATATTGGATTGCCAACAGCACTTATGTTTGCAAATGCAGGAGTGAGGGTTTATGGTACGGATTTAAATGAAGAAATTATAATGAAATTAAAATGTTCTGATATGCCGTTTGAAGAAACAGGTTTGAAGGATCTGTTTTTGGCAGCAAAAAAGAATGATATTGTCTTTTCTTCGGAATACCATTCGGTGGACAACTATATCGTTGCAGTTCCAACTCCCTATGTAAAGGAAACTAAGCTGACAGATTCGTCTTATATTATTAACGCTATAAAAAAGATATTGGATATTTGTCCGGATGAGGCGTGGATTATTATAGAGTCAACAGTTGCACCTGGAACAATTGATCAATTTGTGAGACCTATAATAGAAGAATCAAGTAAAACTATTCACATTGCGCATGCACCAGAGAGAATATTACCAGGTCAGATGTTATATGAATTGAGCAATAACGACAGAACAATAGGTGTTGATGATGAAGCAACCGGAAGAAAAGTGCATAAACTTTATTCGAGTTTTTGCCGAGGCGAGATTATCTTGACAGACATTAAAACAGCTGAAATGACAAAGGTTGTTGAAAATACATTTCGTGACATTAATATCGCATTTGCAAACGAGTTGGCAACAATCTGTAGGAGCGACGGGTTAGATGTAAATGAGGTGATTCGTATTGCAAACAGGCATCCAAGAGTTAATATTTTGTCACCAGGACCTGGAGTTGGCGGCCATTGCATTGCTGTTGATCCGTGGTTTTTAGTTGGGCGCTATGGAGAGAAAGCAAAGTTGATTCGATCGGCAAGGGAGGTAAATTCGTTTGTTCCACATATTGTTTTGGATAGAATTAATGAAATCATGAAAGCTGAAGGGATTAGCGATTACGGTAAAGTGGGTCTCTATGGGCTTACATATAAAGAAAATATAAATGATATTAGAGAGAGCCCGACGCTACAATTACTATCACTTTTTAAAGAAGATTTTTCTCATGGATTTAGTGTATATGATCCATATGTAAAAACAGCGATTATAGAGAGACAATTTTTTGATTTTAGAGAATTCATTGAGTATTGTGAGTTTATAGTTATAATGGTTGGTCACGATGAAATATGTAATAACATGTATATTTTAAGAGATAAGGTCGTTTTGGATACAAGAAATATAGTTAGTAATATTGAAAAGATATATAAATTGTAATGCGTCAATTAATGCTCGTAAAGATAGGAGATTTTGACTTTATGTAGGGGGTTATGGGTGGCCTTGTGAAAATAATATTTTATAAACAATATGAGGTTTAAGATTTCTTTAAATAAAAGTTGTGTATTAAAGAAGGAAGTGGATAGTTATGGAATACAGTGGTACATGGGCACAAATATGGACACAAAAGGGGCTTATGCCAGGGACAAAAGAAGACATAAGGATATATGATGGATGGGAGAAGTCTTCCTCCGATATGAAGGAAGTTGCGAATAAAATTAAAGAAAACTTAGAATTATTGGATGAAGAGACTATATTAGAGGTAGGGTGTGGAGCTGGAGGTTTAGGGCGATATTTTGATGATAATTATACAGGTATAGATTTTTCAAAGCCGTTAGTTGAAAAGTGTATCGAGTTTTGGCAGAAAAATGCAATATATGCAGAAGCATGTAATTTGCCATTTGAGGACAACACATTTGATAAATCTTTTTCTTGGGGGGTTTTTCTTTATTTTCCGGATAAGGATTATTTTAGAAAAGTTATAGATGAAATGAAAAGATGTACTAAAAGTAAGATTTTCATAGGGGACTTACCAATTAGATCTCATAATGAAAGACATCTATATTATAGCAAAAAAGAATTTGAGGATTTGGGTTTTAAAATTCTTGATGGTTGGACTGAACCATATGGTAAGGATCGCTTTAATGCTGTTTATTTTGGAGATACTATATGAAGATTTTTAGTGAATATGAAATGGGTTATTATGCTGGATGGGGAACTTGTAAAAACGAATGAAAATGAAACTTAGAGTAAGATCAAGAGAGAAACTATCCGAATTATTAAGGAATATATATATATACACCAAAAGGTTGAGACTTAAAACGAAGGAGGTATCAATTATTTCCTCAAATTGTATAGGAGGGGTGATTCTGCATGATTTGGGGATGAAGTTCAATTCTCCTTTTGTAAATCTATTTATTAGAGCTGATGATTTTATAAAGTTATGTCAAGATTTACCAACATATATGGAGAGTCAATTAATATTCGTGAATGAGATTGATCCGATGTATGGAGAATTAAAGTATCCCACTGCTTTGCTGAAAGATGTAAAAATTTATTTTATGCATTATAAGACTAAGGAAGAGGCTCAATTGGCGTGGGAAAGAAGAAAACAAAGGATAAATTATAATAAGATATTTCTAATATTTACTGACAGAAGTGGGTGTACTCAAAAGAATTTGGAAGAGTTTGAAAAGCTTAAATATAAAAAAAAGGTAGTGTTTACACACTTGCCACACCCAGAGATAAAGTCGGCATTTTATGTCAAAGGGTTTGAATCTGAAGATAAAGTCGGTGTATTAACTGAATTTAGAAATTCTAAATGGCCCATTAGAAGAATAGTAGATCAATTTGACTATGTAAAATGGTTAAATGAATAAGGTTTTGTTTGAATAAATAGAGCAGTACTGCATAATATGAGATTATAGGGAGCGATTTATGGAGAGAATATTGATTGTTGGTGCACATTTTGATGATACTGAGCTAGGCGTTGGAGGAACAGCCGCAAGACTTTCTGCAGAGGGGAAATCTGTATATAAACTTACATTAACGGACAATGTTACAGAATCAAATTCTTTGAATATACATGTCGGATTTGACTCTAGTAAAAAGTCAAGTAGTCTAGCGTGTAAATGTTTAGGAGTTAATGAATTGGATGATTTCGTTCCGCTTCCCTGTGCGGAGTTGACATATTCTAAGGAAGTAATGCAAAGAGTAGAAAAATATATAACAGAGTTGAAAATAGATACTATTTTTTTGCACTTTAGTGTAGATATGAATACAGATCACATTGCTGCTTCTAGAATTTGTCTGACAGCGGGAAGACATTGCAAGAATATTTTGCAATTTCAATCTAACGGTTATGTCTTAGAAAATGTATATTATCCAACATTCTTTGTTGACATAAGTGATTATATTGAGAAAAAGAAAGAATCCCTAAGTTACTATGGAAAAGAGCACAATAGATTTAATCGTTTGTTTGAATCGTGTATTGAGCGGAATCATTTATGGGGATATTCAAACAAGTGCGAGTATGCCGAAGGGTTTAATATTATTAAGATGATATTATAGATAAATGGTTTGTTTTAAACGTCAGAGAACTTGTGGATTTCATGATACGAGATCAAATAATATTTCCTTGGGCGTATAGAAGGAAGGAATTGATGCACTTGGATGTACTTTCGTGAATGAATATATTTCAGATGTATGGTTTATCGGTTTTGTATTAAGCTCCACGAAAAGGGGCAAGGGGGCATCAAAGATAGAAAGGGGCTTGAAAATGGTAGATGGGAATTGGATAACATTTGAAATGATATTTTAAGAGACTTATATCCAATATGTGGGTGAAGTAAGGTGCAGAAAGGATGGGATGCAATGAAGAAGATAAAATTAAGATACTTAGGTTTTTGGCCAGAGTTTAACGAAACTGATAATGTATATTTTAATATTCTGAATAAGCATTTTGATGTAGAGATTACCGATACTCCAGATTATGTGATTGCATCTATGTATTGTTCGCCATTCATTATTAGTGAATATGGTGATTGTTTAAGGATACTTCATTCAGGAGAAGATTATTTCCCGGATATGAATATATTTGATTTTGGAGTTGGCTATAATCATTGCCGTGGTCTGTTAGGGGTTACCAGGAAAGGACTCATTGAAAGATATTTTAGATGGCCTTTTGGATGTGAATGGAATCTCGATGCGATTATCAATGAAACTAGAGAAAAGGATGTTATTGATGCTGAACGTATTTTGAATAGAAAAGACAAGTTTTGCAACTTTATATATGGTCATAGATCATATAAAGGGGAAAGAGAAAAACTTTATGATGCAATTTCAAATTATAAGAGAGTCGATTCTTTTGGTAGTTACCTTAATAATATGTCTGATGGTTTGACGATATGTAGACCGGAGAAAATAAGGTATATGAAGAATTATAAATTTACTATTGCAGCGGAAACTTTAAGATATCCTGGTATGACTACAGAGAAGATATTCGATGCTTATGTGGCAAATTCAATACCAATTTATTTTGGCGACCCTTGTGTTAAAGATACATTTAACTCTGAAACATTTATTGAGTGGGATGGAAAGGAAAAAAGTCTTTCTAATGTCATAGAGGCGGTTGAGAGTATTGACAATAATGATGAGTTATATATTCAAATGCTTACCAAAAGAAAGATCAAGATTGAAAAAGGAGTAGAACCAACTTTAGAGGCATTTGAGAAATGGTTAGTTGAAATATTTAGTTTGGAAAAAGATGACGCTATGCAACATATTCCCGGGAGAGGTCCATCTCAAAGATGTGATTTTGAAAGTTATTATAGAAAGGCTAATCGACTTCAATTATGATAGACGATTTTAAGAGGAGCTACCCGTTTAATAGATTAACGCCATATATAATTGAGGGGTTCGGTATTAATGCAGATACTGAATATGAGATAATAAGACTACCTGCTAGATCTCTTATATGCGAAAGAAGAATTGATTTGATGGCGAAGTGGCTTCTTCTGGATGCGATGGAAGGAAACGGTAATTTGGATGAATGCATCGGAATATATAGAAGACATATTGAGGTTTGGTCAGGTGGAACATTTACAGAATGTGGGTCTCCAGAGAAAAACTCATTTGACAAGTACCTTAGTTCATTTCTTAAACTAAGGGATGATATAAAATGTCATGGGTTTAATGAAGATATATCAATGCTTCCAGTGGGTTCGCACTGTGAAATTCTTGATGGTGCACATAGGTTATCATGTGCAGCTTATTATGGGTATGCTGTGACAGCAATAAGATTCCCTTCTTTGTCTGTGTTATATGATGCAGAATACTTTAAGGCGCTAGGCCTTGACGAAAAAATCATTAAAATACTTATTGAAAAATATAATAAGTTGACTGGGATAGATTGTTTATAGGTTGATAAAATGATGTCGATTATAGTGGGTCAGTGATGAGGTGCGCAGATTTGAATAATACAACAGGTATTTATATTGCAATGCTATGGTCAATAAGAGATTCTTCGCTTGATGAAAAAGCATTAGAAACTATTGGACGTAGGCATAGAATACAATCAATAAAACATATAGATCTTACTTTGAATGGTCTAAGAAATGTAATGATTGAAGTTTATGGAAAAGAAAAATGGTTAGGGAATATTAATGATCATTTTAAGGGCGCCCATGATTATGCCCGCTCATGCCACAAGGATAATAGCAAACTCATGACTGTGATTCTGCTATCAGATAGTTTGGATGACATTAAAAAGACTAAGCAGGATGTTCGAAATATCTATGGGATTGGAAACTATTCACTACACATTCCAGATTCTGTGGACGAAAACCGCATTTGCATTAATATGCTATATAGCAAAATGACTATAGATTTTTTAAATACAGCAGATCCGTACCGATATGGGGAGTTATATAATAATATTCAGGAATTCAAATGTGAAGTGATTAATAATCACTTAGAAATCGATAGGTTTGCTATCGACTCATCTGCTGTTATGGAAGCATATGGCATAAGGCAGGCAAAGGATATCGATTACATAACTGATTATAGGAATGGCGAGGAGAGATTCATCAATGTGGGTGATAATCACAAGGAATATGTAAAGTACTATCAGACGAGTCTTGTTGAGCTGCTATACGACGAGAATAATTATTTCTGGTTTCAAGGGGTTAAGTTTATTACTCTTAACAATGTTATGAAAATGAAAAAAAAGCGATATGAGGAGAAAGACAAAAAGGATATTTCCTTAATTAGCAATTTTATTGATGGAGTGGGTTGTATATGAAAAGAGAGTTCATTAATGAGGTGGTATGCATAGGGGATAGGGTATACTTCACTTCGAGTTATGGCAATGTATTGTATATGATAGACAAGGATAGGAGTATTTCAGAAATAGACAAAGTTGTTTTTTCTTCGAACGGGTTGCCTAAGGCTTGTAAGATTTTTGGGATTCATAATCATATAATAATTGTTCCTTCATTCGAAAACGAACTATTTGACTATAATCTGATTACAGGAAATCTTGTAAAACACTCTGTTCCGAATGTTGAAAGAGCAGATAAAGGCTTTCCGTTATTTAGGGATGCATGTATGATTGGCGATAAGATCTGGATGCTACCACAATCATCCAGATGTATCGCTTGTTTTGATGTTTCGAAGGGTGATATTTATACATATGATTATTATTCAAGCAAGATAAGTATAAATTCACAGGCGACAAATCTGTTTTATAATATGTCCATAGGACCTAATGAAGATGACCTAGTTCTGTTTGGAAACGAATCGGATGTAAACATATGTTTCGATACAATAAATATGAATTTTCAAGTGTGTGATATTCCCTTTATAAATAGATATGGACTATTTCTTAATGGGTGTTGGATTGAATCTCCCAAAATGGCTGATGATAAGATTAAAATATATGATATGAATGGAGAAGTAGTGAAAGAGGTTCCAATACCCAAAGAGTATCTTTCTTATAGTTTAATTCAAGAATATTGGTATGTGAGGAATACAAATAGCTATGCCGTACTATGTCCCTATTCTTCTACAGCTGTTGCAATTGTATCATATGATTTTGATGTGAAGTTTGTCGAAATCGGTACAGTTGCTGGTTCTGATTGCATTGTGTGGGATGCTGTTGATTATGACGATGGAATTATATTATTATCGGAAAACAAGCCTTTGACTTTGTATATAGATTCAAACATGGAAGTGAAAAAAATATATTTTGGATTGGAAAAAATTGATTCGTTTAATTCTATGAATTCAGGGATTTATAGGGAAATACTTCCTGGAGACTTGAGGGAATTTTTGTCGGAACTAAGTTGATTCTATAAGTATTGGGAACATCGTAGATATTGGCTTTTGTTTATACGCAGAATAACAAAACATAATAAAGCGAAGAATATAGAGGCTTTATAAAAGGTGATTTATCAATGAGATATATAGATTATTTGCTTATAATGATTTAGGGAATGACAATCGCTTTGAACAGAAGAGTTTGTTGGAGGTTATTGATTAATGCGAGTGTCAATAATAGTAGCAATGTATAATGTTGAAATGTATATAGGTCGTTGTATAGAAAGCTTAATTCAACAAGAAGCCAATGATTTTGAGATAGTGTGTATTAATGATGCATCAACAGATCAAACGAGTATGATTGCGCACAAATACGAGAATCTTAATAAAATGGTTCGAGTATTAGATAATAATGAGAACAGGGGGCTATCTTATACAAGGAATAGGGGGATAAAGGAGGCATCCGGGGAGTACTTATGGTTCGTTGATGGCGATGATTACATTCAGGATAGATTTGCTATAGAAAAACTTTATAAAGTTGCGAATGAAAACACGTTGGATATCCTGGCTTTTTCTGCTCATTATGAATATGAAAACAACGAATTGAAAGAAAAATATGATCAGTTTGCACGCAATAAAGATTATCTTCGGCCTCCTGTTGTAGTGACCGGAAAAGAATTTTTTGTGTATCACATGAATGAAGATAAGTTTTGGAGTTGCGTTCCTTTCTATATATATAGGCGAACATGGATGTTGGAAAATGACATTATGTTTCCGCCGATACTATTTGAAGATAATTATTTTATGCCTCTTGCACTATATAAGGCAGACCGAGTGAGTTGGATTAATGCAAAATATTATGTTTATTACCGGAGAACCAATTCTATAACCACCCGTAAAAATGCGTCCGCTGAAAAAGTAGAGTCTATTATGTTCGTGTTAGATAATTTGCTTGGTTTTTGGGAAACGACAGATTATAGGAAAGAGGAATTTCTTTCGCAAAAAAAATATATAAATATGCTGACTTCTGCTTTAGTTGACGAGTATATGAATGTCTTAAAAAACAACGAGAAGTTACGTTTTAGAAATATTAAGCACTATCACTTGTTTTTAATGTTGATGGAACAGCGTTATCCCTTAGTGTCTGATCATTTGGATGGGCAACTTATTCATACAGTTTTGAATTATTCTTCAGTAATAGTTTATGGTGCCGGTTTTATTTGCAAATCAGTACAGAATCTATTACGTGATTTGCATATTGGGGATTATAAAATTGCGGTTACTAATAGTACTTGTATAGAGATCTATAGTCTCAAAGAATTGGTGACCGAAAAAGATGCGTTGGTTATAATAGCTGCGGAAGGGGAAAAAAAGATAGAAATGACTGATTATGCGACTAACCTTGGATTTAACAATCTGTTATTTGTATCATAGATACTATATAAACGACAGAAATTGTCCCACAGTAGGTTGATTTGTCATTGGTCATATATGTCTACGAATGCACTGTAGTATTTTCCTTTTTGAAATGTAAAAATATAATGTTTGAACGACAGAAAGTAGATGGAATAATATTTTGAATATCCTTGTATTTGGTACAGGTAAGTATTGGGAAAAATATAAAACACACATCCGGGATAATGTTAATATAATTGGCCTTCTTGACAATGATATAAAAAAGATAGGTAATTGTATTGATGGTATTAAAGTATATAACCCTGTTGATGTTAATGATTTGGACTATGACATAGTTCTACTGCTTAGTGGATATTTCTACGAAATGAGAAAGCAGTTGAAATCCTTGGGTGTTCCTTCAGAGAAGATATGTGATGTAGATCAGGTTGGAAGATTTTTTGACTTGATTGACGTATCCAAATATGGAACGGAGATTGGAAATGAAGGAAAAAAGATACTTTTCTTTTCGATCGCTCTAAACTCGACGGGTGCAAACAATGCACTATATACATGTGTTAAAGCATTAAAGCGAAATGGTTATACAGTTCAGGTTGTTGCAAGAGACGGTGGAGAAATTCTTGATAAACTATTGAAACTCTCTGTGCCCGTAATGGTTACCAATGTTTTTTCTGATGAGAACAAGGTTTACAACGAGTTAGTTGATTGGGCAGATGAAATAATTGTAAATACCATATGGATGTATCAGGTTGTATATGAATTAGAAAAATATGGGAGGAAGGTAACCTGGTGGCTGCATGAAACTGGTGCACTGGAGTATCTTGATAAGGACTTCCTGAAGAGTTTGCTGTCGAACGATAGAGAGACCACATGGTATGTAAGTAATACTGTTAGAGATATAGTTTCAGAGTATATGGGTGTGAATGCAGAGGGTGAATTATTATCTTTTGGAATTGATAATCAAAGCGTTGACAGAAGTGCATTTTCTGATGAAAAGATATCTGTTGGATGCATTGGGCATATTGGAAGAGGAAAAGGACAAGATCTGTTTGTAAAAGCAATACAGCGATTGAGCGACGATGTAAAGAGGAAAGCTATATTCTATATTGTCGGAGCTGGCAGGTTGGATGAAGAATCAGAGCAGATAGTATCTGTAAATCCGAACGTTGTTATGACAGGCGAAATTCCGTATGAAAATATGCACGAAGTCTATAATAAATTGGATGTGATTGCATGCTGTTCACGCGAAGAAGGGATGTCATCAGTTGTTGTTGAAGCAAGTATGTATAAGAGGACATCGATAGTCACAAGTATAGCAGGTATAGTGGAATATCTTACTAACGATGAAGATACCATTTTATTTGAAAGCGGAAATGTAGATGATTTGAGTGAGAAGATTGAATGGGTTATAGAAAACAGAGAAAATGCAAAAAAAATTGGTGAGGCATCATATTGTATGTATAATGAACATTTCTCATATAATTCATTTGAAAAACGTCTTTTGAGTCTGGTTGGATAGAACGGGAGTGATGGATTTATGCAAGTAGAATATAAGATTTACAATAACAATTATCAAAATGATTCTATAACTCTTTTTAAACGATGGCTTGAAAATCGAAATGTCGGCAAGACCTTTGCTGACTATTGTCTATCCCATGGTTATATGGAGGTTTCCATATTTGATGCGGGCGAGATAGGAAAGCTTGTTTACGAGGAACTAAAAGATAGTGACATCAAAGTCAATCGATTTTTTGATAGAAACGCTGAGGGGCTTGGTCAGATAGATGGGGTTCCAGTGTGTCCGTTATCAGATACAGGACTCATGAATGCAGATGAGATTGCAATTGTTTCAACGATATTTGACTTTACGGAATTGTTTAAATATTTGGTAAGTGTAAATCCTGACATCAGAGCTATTTATATCAGAGATGCCGTATATGAGTTTTAGGAGGAAATGACTATGATCACAAAAGGTCGGAGTATTCCCGAAGATTTTAAGAAAAACGGGATTGATAAGAACTATGATGAAGTATTTAGTCTCATATGTGAAAATATAAAAATTGATACTGGTGACGGCAGATTTGTATACTTTATTGATAATGAGTATGTAATGGATACTACAAGGGGATACAGATTTGAAAACCTTACACCTGCATATGAAATAATCCTGCTGCATGGTCTTAACGATATACGCTATGAAAATGAGGATAATAAGTTTTGTGTTAGCTATAATAGCGTAACAAATAATATAGGAAAGCTTGCAGATAGAATTGTTAATGTATTAGGAACTGAGGGCTCCAACGATCGGCGAATTGAGTGGTTTGAGAATATCAAAAATAAGCCTGCGACACATTTTGAAGAAGGTATTCAGCGGATGCTCCTCATCAATCAACTGTTCTGGCAGACTGATCACAGACTTGTTGGACTTGGGGCATGGGACAGTTTCCTAATAGATTTATACAATAAAGATATAGCTGACTCTGTTATTACAAGGGAGGAAGCACTTAGCATAGTAGAGGATTTATATAGAACACTGCATAAGGATTATGAATATAAGAGTAATGTTCTGATGGGTGATACCGGTCAGATATTTGTCCTTGGAAAAAGCACACCTGATGGTGGTTATGTGTGCAATGAGCTTACTTATATTTTTATCGAGGCGTTGAAGAATGTACAACAGCCGGATCCTAAGTGCTTGCTTAGAGTGAACAATAATACACCGGATGATCTTATCAGACTTTCGATGGAGTCGATTGCCACAGGTATAGGTGCTCCTTTATTTGCAAATGATGAGGTTATCATTCCGGCATTAAAGGAATTCGGGATAGGCGATAATGATGCTTGTGATTATACGACATCAGCATGTTGGGAGCCGCTTATTGGAGGAAAGAGCGGAAGCAACAACAACAGGACTGTGCTGAATTTCTGTAAGGCACTTGATAATCTCTTGAAACGTGAGGATCTTAGCAAAATCGATAGCTTTGATAAATTGATAGAGAAGTATATAGAGTACCTGAGATATAATCTGGTAGCTGTACAACGCGTAATCAAGCCACATAGATTCCAGTACAATCCGCTGCTATCTGTATTCACGCATGGATGTTTTGAAAAGAAAATTGATGTTTCAAACGGGGGAGCAGAATATCAGAACGTCGGTATTACATCAGTTGGAATGGGGAATCTTGTAAATTCTTTAACGAACGTAAAGAAGTACGTTTATGACGAGAAACAGTATTCATTAACAGATGTTAAAAAAATAATTGTTTCAGATTACGATGGTTATGAAGGGATATTAAGAGAATTAAAAGAAAAGCCTTCATTATATGGTAAAGAGGATAAAGAGATAATTGGTTTTATTCGGAGGATAATGGGAGTCGTAGCTGAGGAGATAAATGGTTTTTCGACATACCTTGGAGAGCGAATGAAAGTTGGACTCAGCGGATCGGCTTATCTTGATGCAGGAAAAGTCTTCGGGGCTACGTTTGATGGAAGGAGAGCAGGTGAGCCGTTTATAGTTCATATTTCAAATGAAGATAATGATGGATTCACTGAGATAGTGAATTTTGCTTCTCAGATGGAATATGGAAATGCTTTGTTTAATGGAAATGTCCTTGATTTTATGACAAGCCCGTCATTTATAACTGAAAACATGGATAAAATGGTTGATTTTGTTAAGGGAAGCATATTGGCTGGATTTTTTGAAATGCAGATGAATGTTGTCAGTAGTGATCAGATGATTGCTGCAAGAAAGAATCCAGAGAAATTCCCGAACCTGATTGTCAGAGTTTGGGGATTTAGTTCGTATTTCAATGATCTACCGGATGAATATAAGGATATGCTTATACAGAGGGCATTAAAGAATGAAGGTAAGGCGGCGTGATTGTATCAAATATCCAGAGGATGTCATTTCATGATGGACCGGGAATTAGGACAACCGTATTTTTGAAAGGCTGTAATCTGCAGTGCCCTTGGTGTGCTAATCCGGAAAATATCTCGTTTGAAATTCAGGAATATAAGGACAATGGAAAATGCGGAACGTATGGCAAGGAATACGTTATTGATGATTTATTTGAGGAGATATTAAAGGATCGTCTGTTTTGGGGCAAGGAAGGTGGCATCACATTTTCTGGTGGTGAACCGCTTATGTATGCAAGGGAACTGGTACCTTTGTTATTAAGGCTGAAGGAACAGGACATCCACATAGCTGTTGAAACAGCTCTTTTTGCTCCTGGTGAACTTGTTGAGATGGCTTTGCCTTATATTGATTATTTTATTATTGATATAAAGATTCTGGATGAGGTTATTTGTGGAAAGGTTCTTGGGGGCAGATTAGACGATTACTTGAATAATGTGAAGTTTCTACATAGCATGGAAAAGAATATGCTTTTTCGTATCCCATGTAATACTGAATATACTATGTCAATTGATAATAAACGCAGGATACGGGATTTTCTGATGGAGTATCCAGATATTAAAGTACAGTTATTCGCAATACATGACTTGGCAAAAAAGAAGTATGGATCTCTCGGAAAAGAGATGTGGGAACATAATACTGTTGATGAAAGTCAATTGATAGAATTCAGAGATTTACTTATAGACAGGGGTATAGATGCGGAGATTATAAAGATATGAAGATAAAAGATTATGCAGATATAAAACGTCGAGTCTGGAAACGATATATTGATAATCTTTGCCTATCAGAGGAAGATAATATAGTCGTCTTTGGATGTGGAGAGATTTCAGGACAACTGTTGCAGTATCTTCCTGAGAGCTATAAGTCAAAAATACAGTGTCTCTGCGACAACAATCAAAAACTTTGGGGCTCTAATAGAGAGGAGTATCTGATCTTATCGCCTAAAGAGGCAGCAACAAAGTATCCCGGCGCAGTGTTTGTAATAGCAATTGCTCGAAACTCTGATGATATAAAAGCTCAGTTAACAGAATATGGTATAAGCGAGGAGAGCATAAGAGCAGTAAATATATTTGCAGAAGGAGAGGAATCCAGAGACTATTTGGAAGAACGCCTAGGTGAAAAATATGTGATGGACAGATCATATCCTTCAGAAGCTGCGATTCCAGTAATAAAACACAGGAATCGGAATGACAAAAGGGATTTCAGAATATATGTAGAAGAGGGATTAACCAAGTGGTTTACAGCCAATGGAGATGTTCTGAAGGAAGACCTGATGAACTTATATGAAAAAAACTATGGTAAGTATATAAGCACATCAGATTTGACCATTTCAGGCGGTGATACAAAAGCCCGAGTTATGGTTGTATGTTCGCACAAGGACTATAAACAAAAGACGGGTAACGACTCCAATATTTATGTTCCTATTCAGGTGGGAAAGGCACTAACTGATATTAAGATGTATGAACTTACAGATGATACAGGAAACAATATATCAGATAGGAACTATAACTATTGTGAGTGCAGCGCATTGTATTGGGCATGGAAGAATAAATATGCTGTAGCTTGTGATTACTTAGGTCTTCGACATTATAGAAGGAGACTTGATATTACGGATGAACAAATCTGCTCATTAAAGGCGAATGGGGTGGACATAGTTCATCTCGATCCTATTTATCATGATAATATTCGGTTCAGCTTTGTAAACCATACAAAGAATGATAATGACTGGGATGTGATGAAAGATGCCATTAAAGAACGGTTTCCGGATTACTATGATTCAATGCTTGAATATGAGAATCAGCATTTTGTATGCGGATACAATATGGCTATATATAAAAGGGATGTATTTGATGATTACTGTGAATTCCTTTTTGGAGTCCTAACAGGGGTCGAGGACTATTATCTGAAAATCTGTGACAGACGAGATAGATATCTTGGTTTTCTTGCAGAGAATTTATTCGGTGTTTATCTAATCAAAAACAGAGATAAATACAAAAGTGTAGTGGCGAAACTTGTTCCACAAATAAATGTATAGAGAGGGAGATTAGGTTGAGCACATTTGCTTGCTATATAGTAAATTATAATGCCAGAGATTACACCGTTAATTGTATCTTGTCCGTTCTTGAATCCGATTTTATTTCAAATAATAACATTCCGGTTATTCTTGTAGATAATGCTTCGTCGGATGATTCGATAAGTGTTGCAATTGAAAACTTTGGAGACCGCATTAAGATTATCTGCAATAAAGAGAACAAGGGAGGCGCAGGCGGCTTCAATACGGCATTGAATGATGCTATTGAGAGGAAGATTGACTACGCAATTCTGCTTGATAATGACATCCGAGTGGATAAGGATTGTATTGAAAACATGGTCTCATATCTGGATGAAAATTCAGGTGTAGGAGCTGTGGGTGCCATGATAATGCAGATGGATAAGCCTAATCATATACAGGAATTTGGTGGTCATCTGGACATGGAGAGGTATTATTTCAAGACAGATTATTGGTATGAAGAGGATAGCGTAACGGAGGATGTGATTGAGAGCGACTGGCTTACGAGTTGTGCTTTGGCTGTAAGAATGGATGCGGCTAAAATGACACATCTGTTCCCAGAGGAAAATTTTCTTTACTGGGATGACATACAATTTACATGGGAGATAAAAGAAGCCGGATACAAATTAATCTCACTTACATCAGCAAAGGTATGGCACAAGGGCAAGAAGAAGGCTATTACCAATACCACATCTGCTTATTATGCAATGAGGAATCGAACAAAGTTCTTTTCTATCTGTGAGAAAGAAGACAGGCTCGATTTCTTCTGCCGTAGAATCTTAGAAGAATATTTTAACATTTTCTTTGGCAGTACCTTAAAAGGACTTGATAAGGTGAATTCGTGTAGGATGATGGCATTGGATGATTTTATTCATAAGAGATATGGGAAGATAAGGGATGAGATAGTCTGGAGCATAGAAAATGATACGACCGATCTAAAAAAGATATGCGGAGATCGGAAGATGGCATGTATAGTAAGAAGAAATGGTGCAGATGGAGCCTATGACGAAATTACATCTGTGTTATCGGAGCGGTTATTATCTGTAGGTGTATCAATCACAGAACACGAAGAGGATGCAGATATAGTATTTATGCCATGTGAAGATGTGAAGAATGTGACGAAAGATATACTTCCCAGTGTTTGGATTGATAAATATCTGAATTGCGTTTCTTCAGAAGATGATTATAAACGTGTGCAAGCGATGCCGTACATAAAAGAAATGTTCATTAAGACGCATTATGAATGGTTGAAGTGGGGAATTATCGAAGAGAGGAAGAGATATTTGAGTAATCGTGTCACACCACCCAATTCTCAACCGTCAACCCCGGAACCCTATTGAACTCACCCAAATTGTGAGTAACCGTTACCATCGACTGCAATACGATCTGCCCTGCAATCTGGACATTGTAAGGTCCGACAGGGCTTCATGAGTTTTCATTATGGACACGAACCATATATGGTTATTGTTGGTGGATAGAGGTAAACAGACATAGTATTTGGTTTACACATAGTGATCAAAATTTCTGAGTTAGATCATTGTAAGATGATAGAAGAGAATTAGAAGTCATAGGAAGAAGAAAAAAGAGAAAATATATAGATTAAAATTTCCATTTAGAAAATGCTCTTTGTTTGATGAAGCAAAGGTTTCATTTGGTGATTATACAACTTTTGATGATAAAGAGTTTTGCGGAAAGGGGGAATAGACACGATGGCGATATTTTTGGATAATCTTCCTGTCAATTTGTCAGAGGATATTGTGTTAAATGCTGATATTGAAGAAAAGTGTCGAGTAGTCTACAGGCAGCATGATGACAATGGCATGAATGATAGCGATGCTGGTGAAAGACGCACTAACACTGACGATGCCGGTGGAATTTCTGATTATTGTTTCTACGACTTATGGAATCCTGATACGGAATATGATGACAGATGCATCATTGTACCACTGAGGACCACGGGTGTTGAAAATGTTGGTTTTACCCCTTCTGCTTTTTCTAATATGATTGGCAGCAAGGATGACAAGAATAATGATAAAAATCACCCTAATGTATCATGGGTGATGTTGCTTGAATTAAATGGGATTCCTGTCCATTCATGTGGCATGGATGGAAGATTTTATAATCCGAGGGATAATAGGTCTTTAGATGATATATTTGATGATCACGGGAATCTGCAAAAACACTTTTCCTGTGGAGGCATCATAGTTGGTGGACGCGTTTGCAAAGAAAAAGAAAACAGGAAGACAGCTAGCGAGGTATATCTTTTCCCCATTTGTACCCATCACAATGTGTATAGTGCTGTGAAAGGCGGGGGTACAGGAACAGGATTTTATATGAAAATCGGGAATGTAAGACGCGCCTTGAAATTACAAGGTTATTTGCGCAGTGCAGTTGTGATGTCAGCCATTAGTGAACAAAAAGCAAGAACAGATTGAGTTATGAACCTACTAATTTTCGGTGCCCAGGGCTATGCCTTAGGCGCTTACAGCGCCATTACAACTTTATATCCGAATCGTGCTATCCCGTGTTTTCTCGTATCGGCTATCGGGAACAACGCTACAACTCTTGGCGGCATTCCAGTTAAAGAGATTGCTGAGGTCTCAGGGTCTATGACGGCTGCGGAGAAGATGAACACCTCAATCATCATTGCCACGCCGGAGAATATCCAGCCGGAGATCGAGGAGACTTTAGAACTCTACGGTTTTTCCAACTACTCCAGACTAACCTCTAAGCGCTGGGATGAACTGATGAAGCTGTATCATGTAAAGCTCG
>AUXO015988607.1_pt1 | contig 20105 bp, 12 predicted proteins | sample 768731 | NCBI WGS metagenome assembly AUXO01 (sample SAMN02715735, study PRJNA202380) | gut metagenome | biome: sheep rumen | host: Ovis aries | place: New Zealand: Palmerston North
AAAGAGCAAGAGAAAGAGCTTAAGAGTTTTATAAGTGCACATAAAAATGATCCAGGCCCACTTATAATGATTATGCAAGAAGCTCAGAAAATCTATGGTTATCTTCCAGTAGAAGTGCAAGAAATGATTTCCAAAGGGCTCAATATTCCTATGGAAAAAGTTTACGAAGTAGCAACTTTTTATGCACAGTTCAACTTAGTACCAAGAGGTAAATATCATATCTCAGTATGTCTTGGTACTGCATGCTATGTAAAAGGATCACAGAAGGTACTTGATGCACTTGAGCAAAACTTAAAAATTCAAAGTGGGGAGTGTACAGCAGACAGAAAGTTTTCACTTGACTCTTGTAGATGCTTAGGTGCTTGTGGTCTTGCCCCAGTTATGAAAGTAAATGATGAAGTTTTTGGAAAGCTTACACCAGATAAGGTGCCACAAATTTTATCACAATTCAAATAGGAGGAAATTATTATGACGATGACAATTAAGAAATTAAATGAAATCAAAGAACAATTTGCTCCTATCATAGCAGAGAGACTTCATGAAAATGCTCATCCATGTAAAGATGGAAAGAGAATCATCTCACTTTGCGCAGGAACAGGTTGTCAATCATCAAAATCTCTTGTAATAAGAGATGAATTTGTAAAAATACTTAAAAAGAAAAATGCTCTTGATAAAGTTTCTATAGTTACTACAGGATGCCATGGACTTTGTGCTCTTGGACCAATACTTCAAGTATTCCCAGAGGGTATATTCTATACAGGTGTTACACCAGCTGATGTAGAAAGAATAGTTGATGAGCATATAATTGATGGAAAGCCAGTTAAAGATCTTGTATACAAAGAGACTATAAAGGGTGATAAGTTTACTTCAGTTGAAGATACAAAATTCTTTAAGAAACAAAAAAGAATTGCTCTTCAAAATTGTGGACTTATCGATCCAGAGAAAATTGATGAGTATATAGGTACTGGTGGATATGAAGCACTTTACAAAGTGCTTACAGAAATGAATCCAGATTCTGTTATACAAGAAGTTCTTGATTCAGGACTTCGTGGAAGAGGTGGAGCAGGATTCCCTACAGGAAAGAAATGGGCACTTGCAAGACCAAATAAAGCTGATCAAAAGTATGTAGCATGTAATGCAGACGAAGGTGATCCAGGTGCATTCATGGATAGATCAATTCTTGAAGGAGATCCACACTGTATCATAGAAGCAATGGCAATTGCTGGATATTCTATAGATGCAACTAAAGGTTTCATCTATGTAAGAGCTGAGTATCCTATAGCAGTTGATAGACTTAATATTGCTATAGCACAGGCAAGAGAATATGGTCTTCTTGGCAAAAACATATTTGGTACAGGCTTTGACTTTGACATAGAACTTCGTCTTGGAGCAGGTGCATTTGTCTGCGGTGAAGAGACAGCGCTTATGGCATCAATAGAAGGAAAAAGAGGAGAGCCACATGCTCGTCCACCATTCCCAGCAGTCAAAGGACTTTTTGAAAAGCCAACAGTACTCAATAACGTTGAGACATATGCCAATATCCCTAAGATTATAATGAAGGGATCTAAATGGTTTAGATCTATGGGTACTCCTACATCACCAGGAACTAAGGTTTTCGCACTTGGCGGTAAGGTTAATAACGTAGGACTTGTTGAAGTTCCTATGGGTATCACTCTTCGCGAAATTATAGAAGATATCGGTGGTGGAATACCTGGCGGAAAGAAGTTTAAAGCAGCACAGACAGGTGGACCATCAGGTGGATGTATCTCAGCTGAAAATCTTGATGTAAAGATAGACTATGATAACCTTTTGAAGATCGGATCTATGATGGGATCAGGTGGTCTTATAGTTATGGATGAGACTGATTGTATGGTTGATATAGCAAAATTCTATATGACATTTATTGCTGAAGAATCTTGTGGTAAATGTACACCATGCCGTATCGGTACAAAGAGAATGCTTGAGACACTTGAACGTATCACAGAAGGAAAAGGTGAAGAAAAAGATCTCGTAGAGCTTGAAGAGCTTGCAGCTTATATAAAAGACAATGCACTTTGTGGACTTGGACAGACAGCTCCGAACCCAATCCTTTCTACTATGAAAAACTTCAGAAAAGAGTATGAAGAGCATATAAGAGATAAGAAGTGTATAGCTGGAGTATGTAAGAAACTTCTTCAGTACAAGATAGATCCAAATAAGTGTAAAGGATGTACACTTTGCGCAAGAAATTGTCCTGTAAATTGTATATCTGGCGCTCTTAAAGAGCCACATGTTATAGATCAAAGCAAATGTATCAAGTGCGGAACTTGCTTCACTAATTGTAAGTTTGGCGCTATAAGTAAAGGATAAGGGGGTGAAGGAGATGAAGAAAACAGTAAAGAAGTCAGTAGCTAAAAAAGAAACTGCAAAAAAGACTGCATCAAAGAAAGTAGCTACAAAGTCAAAAACTTCAAATAAACTTTTAAACATCAAGATAAATGGTGTAGATTATAAAGCTCCAGCTGGCTCAACTATCCTTGAAGCATGTCGTGTCGCAGGAATTGAGATACCTACACTTTGTTATCTAAAGGATCTAAATGAGATAGCAGCTTGCCGTGTCTGTATGGTAGAAGTTAAAAATGCAAGATCACTTGTAGCTGCTTGCGTATATCCTATAAATGAAGGTATAGAGATATTTACAAATAGTAAAAGAGTAGTAGAATCAAGAAAGAAGACTATAGAGCTTATCCTTTCTAATCATAGAATGGATTGTTTGTCATGTGTAAGATCAGGAAATTGTGAACTCCTTGCACTTGCTCGTGCCAATGGCGTAGATGATACAAAGTATCAAGGAGCAAAGACAGAGTCAAAGATTGATGATTCTTCAGCTCATCTTATAAGAGATAACTCAAAGTGTGTACTTTGCCGTAGATGTATAGCAGCATGTACAAAGTTCCAATCAGTAGGAGTTATCGGAACTAACAATCGTGGATTTAAGACTATAGTAGGCAGTCACTTTGATGTACCGCTTGGTGATACATCATGTGTACATTGTGGTCAATGTATCAATGTATGTCCTGTTGGTGCTTTATATGAAAAGACTGATGCTGATAAGATACTTGATGCAATTCGTGATCCAGAGAAATTTGTAGTAGTTCAGACTGCTCCAGCAGTTCGTGCAACTATTGCAGAGGAATTTGGCGCACCTATCGGAACTAATGGTGAAGGAAAGATGGTTGCAGCACTTCGTCGTATTGGATTTGATAAAGTATTTGATACTGACTTTGCAGCTGATCTTACCATCATGGAAGAAGGAACTGAACTTATAGAGAGAATCAAATCTAAGAAGGCAGTACTTCCTATGATTACATCATGTAGTCCAGGATGGATTAAGTTTATAGAAAACTATTATCCAGATCTTTTACCACATCTATCTACTTGTAAATCACCTCAACAGATGTTTGGTGCTACACTTAAGACATATTATGCAGAAAAAGTTGCAAAGATTGATCCAAAGAAGATAGTATCTGTATCAGTTATGCCATGTACTGCAAAGAAATTTGAGATACATAGAAATGATCAATCTGCAGCAGGAAAAGGCATACCAGATCTTGATTATACTATGACAACACGTGAGCTTGCTCGTATGATTAAGAAACTTGGTATAGATTGGAATTCACTTCCTGAAGAAGAGTTTGATAGCCCTATGGGTACAGATACAGGTGCAGCAGTAATATTTGGTACATCTGGTGGAGTTATGGAAGCAGCTCTTCGTACAGCAGCAGAGATTTTAGCTGGTAAGAAGATGAAGTCACTTGATTATAAAGAAGTTCGTGGTATGAAAGGCATAAAGGAAGCCTCATATACTGTAAAGAAAGGACTTACAGTAAAAGTTGCGGTAGCTTCTGGTACAGCCAATGCTCGTGTACTTCTTGACGCTATAAGAGAAGGAAAAGCAGACTATCACTTTATAGAGATCATGTGTTGTCCTGGTGGATGTATCAATGGTGGTGGACAACCACAAGTTTCAGGACATATAAGAAATACTATGGACTATAGAGCAAAACGTGCAGCAGTTCTTTACAACCAAGACAAGTCTATGAAGCTTCGCAAATCACATGATAATCCAGACATCAAGAAACTTTATAAAGATTACTTTGGAAAACCAGGTTCAGAGAAAGCACATCATGCATTACATACTTCATATGTGAAGAGAAACTGGACTTAGTACTAAAAAGTATTGATATAAGAGAGAGGGCGTGTCCCTCTCTTTTTTGTAAGTTTATTTAAGAAAAAGCTTATGCCATATAATGTAGTATAATAATATAGCATAAGCCAATACATTCCACATGAGTTTTTATTGCGAATCTTCTGAAATAATGCTAAAATATAGGCATATGAATTTGTTGAAATGCAAAGTGTTTTTTGCGTTGAAAAAAGAGTGGAGACTTGGGATTCTGCTTATTTTGTGTTGCAGTATTTTTAAGATTGCTTATGTAAATGAAGGCATAAGTGTAGTTTATGCAGCAAGTCCAGTGATAAGTGAGACTCCAGATATATCAATATTTGAGCAATATAAAAAGGCGATGGAGAAAAATACTTTAGCTGAGCTACCAGATAATTATATTGATTCATCTATCATAGAAGAACAATTAAAGTATGTGGATGCCATTAAAAATCTAAATCCACTTGAATTTCAGTATTATAAAAATATCTATGGAATGTTAAATAATAATCCGTATAGGGAGCCTACATTTAGTGAAGCAGATAAAAAAGCATTACTTTATTATTATAATGCTGATTTAATTCAGTCGGGCAATCTCACCAATTATCATGAAGAAAATTATATATATGCAAATGGTGAAAGCGAGAAAAACGTATATAATGGTGTGATAGGATATGCAATCAATGACTTTGATGGAGACCTGAAGCCAGAGCTTGCTATTTTTAAAATCACAACCAATGTGTTGAGTGAAAATTATCCAAAAAGTATAGTTCTTGATATAGTAAAATTAAATAATGGTGTGCCATATCTGCTTGATAAAAGAGTTCTGATGAGCGAAGATTTTGACGCAGAGACAATAGAACTCAATATAAGTATAAAAAAGTATAATGATAGATATAGAATATATCTTGAGTATTTTGAAAAAAGAGTTGCTGATTCAAGCGTTATGAATAAATTTCTCGCAATAGATGTGCATGATAGCATACATATAGTTGCAGAGGCCAATTATAATGGTGTGGAAGATGGATACTATTACTATGATGATAATTATGATTTCACCAATATAGTACTTGACGCAGGAATAGATGTGCATGACAATGTAGATATCATAAACAACTCTTTCTTAAATAATGATTCAAATGCAAAGCCAATCACTACGATGTATAGAGTCAACGAAAGCCTTCGTGATGGCTATCTTGCACGGTATGTGGAAGATTACTATGATGATTTTATAAAATATGGATTTTTGAAGATAAGGTATGGATATACCAATATCATGATGAGGTAGTTATGGAGCTTTTTGGAGTATCAAAGGAGCAGATTTATCTTTTTAACAATGGACTTGATTATGAGTCATATAATATTTTTGGTGCTCATCTTATAGACCATAATGGAAAATCTGGTGTTAGATTTCTTGTGTATGCACCAAATGCTGTAAAAGTTTTTGTAGTAGGAGAATTCAACAATTGGAAAAAAACTGAAGAATGCGAGATGAGTAAGATTGATGACACAGGATGCTTTATAGTATTTATAGAAGGTCTAAAGCAATATGATATGTATAAGTATCTTATAACGACAAAAGAGTATCGCGATATATATAAGGCTGATCCATATGCATTTCACGCTGAAGTCCGTCCTGGCACAGCATCTAAAGTCTATAATATAGAAGAAAAGTTTGATTGGACTGATGGTAAGTTTATAGAAGAGAGAAAAAAGGACGAGCATTTTAATAAGCCAAAAAATATATATGAAGTGCACTTTGGATCATTTATGCAAAGGGGTACTGACATATGGAGAGATAAACCTGATGATGTGCCAGCTGCTGATTTCTTGACTTATAGGGAACTTGCAGAGAAACTAATCCCATATGTAAAAGAGATGGGTTATACGCATATAGAGATAATGCCACTAAATGAGCACCCTTATGATGGGTCGTGGGGATATCAAGATACGGGCTACTTTGCTATCACATCAAGATATGGGATACCACATGACTTTATGTATTTTGTAAATGAGTGCCACAAGAATGGAATCTTTGTAATACTTGATTGGGTACCAGGGCATTTTTGCATGGATGAGCATGGGCTTAGATATTTTGATGGGGATCGCGTATATGATGGAAAAGAGCATAAGCATTGGGGGACGATGACATTTAACTATGGAAAGAAAGAAGTAGTGTCATTTCTTAATTCGTCACTCTTTTTCTTACTTGATAAATTTCATATAGATGGAGTCCGCTTTGATGGAGTATCAAGTATGCTTTATCTAAATTATGGTGTAGATAACCCATCAGAAAAAGTTTTCAACAAATATGGTGATGAAGGAAATCTTGAAGCAATATCATTTATACAAAATTTAAATAAACTTGTAGGCGAAAAGTATAAAGGTGTCATAACGATAGCTGAAGAGTCTACAGCTTGGCCCAATGTCACAAAGCCTGCTGATGTAGGTGGACTTGGATTTCACTACAAATGGGATATGGGCTGGATGCATGACACGCTTAATTATTTAAAATCAGATTTTCCTTATAGAGAAGGAAACCACAATATGTTTACTTTCTCTATGTCTTATGCTGAAGCTGAAAATTATGTACTCTCACTCAGCCATGATGAAGTAGTTCATGGGAAAGCATCTATTATCAACAAGATGCCAGGCAATTATGATGAAAAATTTGCACAGGTAAAAGTTTTAGCTACATATCAACTTACTCGTCCTGGTGCAAAACTTAATTTCATGGGCAATGAAATTCCTGAATTTATAGAGTGGAGATATTATGAGAGCTTGGAGTGGTTTTTACTTGATAATGAAAAACATAAAAAACACCACGACTTTGTGAAAACTATCAACAATTTGTATCTAAAAGAAAAAGCATTTTATGAGAAAGATATGAAGGTCTGGGAAGGATTTGATTTTATTGATGCAAATAATAGCAAGCAACACATATTTATATATGAAAGAATTGCTCTTGATCCAAGTGATAGATGTATAGTGATACTTAATTTTGGAAAAGATGAGATAGAAAGTTTTAAGCTTGGGGTCAATGTGCCAGGCGAATATGAAGAGATTATCAACTCAAATGATAAAAAATGGGGCGGCACAGGAACTTGTATTAATGATAGTATAATTAAAAGTAAAAATATTAATGATGATATAAAAGAGCTTGAAAAGAATATTTGTGATGTAGAAGAGAATATAGACAATGTAAGTGCGAGTACGGATAGTTTAAAGGCGAATGCAGATGATGTAGAAGCGAGTGCAGATAGTATAGAAGTGAGCGTAGATAGTGTAGGGGCGAGCTTTGCGAGCCCGCAAAAAGAAGCAAAACTTAAAAAGATTGCACCTAAAGTTCACGGGAAAGACAACTATATAGAAGTAAAAGTCCCACGACTTTCAGCACTTATATTTAAATTAAAAGCAACAAATAAAAATTAAATTATATAAGAGGTAGTACCAATGGATTTTAGTAAGAAAAACTTTGTAGAAGATTTTAAGAATTATGCAAAAATAGTTCACGGAAAAGAAGCAGAGACTTTATCTGTAAGAGAAGCATATGAGACTTTATGCCATATGCTTATATCAGTAGCAAAGCAAAAAAGATCTGAAAATGTAAAGAAAACTTTTGAGAATCATGAAAAAGAGATATATTACTTTTCTATGGAGTTTTTAATAGGCAGACTCCTTAAAGATTATCTGGTAAATTTTGGATTACTTGATAAAGTAAGATCTGGCATGAAAGAGCTGGGCTTTGACCTTGAAGAGATTTTCAATGAAGAGGCAGATCCAGGACTTGGCAATGGTGGACTTGGAAGACTTGCAGCATGCTTTATGGATTCACTTGCATCACTTGGCATCAATGCTATGGGCATGGGGCTTAGATATAGATTTGGACTTTTTAAGCAAAAGATTGTAGATGGAGAACAAATTGAGCTTCCTGATAATTGGCTTTTGAATGCGTATCCTTTTGAAGATAGAAGAAATGATAGAGTTCAGATGGTTAAGCTTGGTGGTGTAGTAGATAGAGAGTGGGTTGATGGAAATTTTAAGTTCCACTATAGAAATTACAGAGAAGTGAGAGCTGTACCATATGATATACCAATCGTTGGTTATGGTGTAGAACATGTCAATACTTTAAGGCTATGGTATGCGACGCCAAAAGATGAAAAATTTGATCTTGATGCTTTCAATAATGGTGATTACTCTACTGCAGTGAAGCATAGAAATGAGATAGAAGCTATAACTACCATACTTTATCCTGATGATAGAAATGCTGTAGGAAAAAGACTTCGTCTTGAACAAGAATATGTACTTGTATCAGCAGGAGTTCAAGACATAGTGAGACGTTTTGTGAAAGGATATGGTACAGATAGTTGGGATTTATTCCCTGAGAAAGTAGCAATACATATCAATGACACTCATCCTACTATGTGTATACCAGAACTTATGAGAGTGCTCCTTGATGAACATGATGTGCCATGGGATAAAGCATATGATATCATGACGAGAACAATAGCTTATACCAATCATACTGTCATGCCAGAGGCACTTGAAAAGTGGCCAATAGAACTTATGCAAAAAGTAGTGCCAAGAATCTATATGATAATTGATGAGATCAATAGAAGATTTTTTGAAAAGCTTGACAGAGAAGCAGGGCATACAGTACCAAGGACTGTAGGAAACTCTATATTATATGATGGTATGGTCAATATGCCAGTTTTATCTGTCATCTGTAGCCATCATGTCAATGGTGTGGCAGGGATACACTCTGAGATTATAAAGAAAGAGACGCTCAAAGAATTGTCAAGCATCATGCCAGAAAAGTTTTGCAACAAAACCAATGGTGTAAGTTTTAGAAGATTTTTGTTATCGGCCAATGAAGAACTTACGAATCTTATTGAGAAAACTATAGGATCAGATTTCAAAAGAGATGCAGCAAAACTTGAAAAACTACTTGACCATAAAGAAGATAATCATTTACTTGATGAATTGTCGAGAGTTAAATATCAAAATAAAATAAATCTTGCAAAATATATAAAAGAACATAATGGCATAGAAGTAGATCCTAATTCAATTTTTGATATACAGGTAAAAAGAATTCACGCCTACAAGAGACAGCTTCTCTTTATGCTTAAAATATTGAATACATACAATGGCATAAAGAATGGAAACATAGTAAATCCATATCCAGAGACTTTTGTGATGGCAGGAAAAGCTGCTGGAAGTTATGCATTTGCAAAGAAGACTATAAAACTTTATAACACTATAGCTGACCTTGTAAATGGTGATCCTGATGTAAGTAAATTTATCAAAGTTGTATTTATAGAAAATTTCTGTGTGACAAATGGTGAGATAATCTATCCAGCTGCAGACATAAGTGAGCAGATATCACTTGCAGGAAAAGAAGCATCTGGCACTGGCAATATGAAGTTTATGTTCAATGGTGCCATAACACTTGGCACTATGGATGGCGCAAATGTAGAGATACATAGTCTTGTAGGGGATGACAATATCAAGATTTTTGGACTTCGTGAAAACGAAGTTCCGATAGTCAAAAAAGCAGGATATTTCCCTGATAAGATAGCAGATAGCGATAAAAGACTTTTTGAGATAAGAAATGAGCTTCTTTCTGGCATCAGCAAAAATAATAAGGTAGATTTTTTTGATATATATGACGAGTTATTTAAATATGGTGATACATATATGGTTATAGAAGACTTTGATGACTATATAAAGAAATCTAATGAGCTTATTGATATCTATGTAAATGACAGAAGAAGATGGAACCAGATGTCACTTGTCAATATTGCTAAAGCTGGATTCTTTTCATCAGATAGGACGATAAGAGAGTATTACGAAGAGATTTGGAAATAAGTGAACTTCATTTCTGTAATAAAAAATTAAGTAGTTACGAGAGGAGGAGATAGTATATGCAACAAAAAGAATGTATAGCAATGCTACTTGCAGGCGGACAAGGAAGTCGACTTAAAGCACTTACAAAAAGAATAGCAAAACCGGCAGTTTCTTTTGGAGGTAAGTACAGGATTATTGATTTCGCTCTATCTAATTGTATCAATAGCGACATCAATACAGTGGGAATCTTGACTCAGTATAAACCTTATCTACTTAATTCGTATATTGGTAATGGAGAAGGTTGGGATCTTGATGGATTAAATGGTCAAGTGAGTCTTTTGCCTCCATACTTTACTGAAGAAGGTGGATCTTGGTATGATGGTACAGCTGATGCTATATTTAAGAATATTGATTTTATAGATAGCATAAATCCAAAGTATGTGCTTATATTATCAGGTGATCATCTTTATAAGATGGATTACAATGAGATGCTTAAGTATCATAAAAAAGTTGGAGCAGATCTTACTGTATCTGTTATCAATGTAAGCATTGAAGAAGCAAGTCGTTTTGGAATCATGTCTGTAGATGAAGAGCTTCATATAACTAAGTTTACAGAGAAACCAAAGAAGCCTGAAAGTACTCTTGCATCCATGGGCATATATATATTTACTTGGAGCGTGCTTAGAAAAGCACTTATAGAAGATAGCACTGACAAAAAAAGTGAACATGATTTTGGTAAAAACATAATCCCTAATCTTTTAAAAGAAGAAAAAAGACTTTATGCTTATGAGTTCAAAGGCTACTGGAAAGATATAGGAACTATAGATAGCTACTATGAAGCCAATATGGATTTATTAAAAGATGATCCACATATTGATATATTTGATAGAGACATGAGAATATATTCTAATTCCAATATATCACCACCACACTTTGTAGGAAGTACAGGTAAAGTCGAGAAGAGCCTTCTCTGCAATGGCTGTGTGATAGATGGAAAAGTTACAAATTCGATATTGTCAACCAATGTAGTAGTAGAGAAAGGTGCAGAAGTTACAAACTCAATACTTTTGCCAAATGTGCATGTAAAAGCAGGAGCAAAGGTAACCCGAGCTATAGTGGGCGAAGGTAGTGTGATAAACAGTAAAGCGAAACTTGGCTCAAGTGCAAAGAACGCCGAGATAGCACTAATTGGCGACAATGAAGTGTATAAATAGGGGGCACATATGGAAAAATTAGCAGGATTAATATCAGCAAATTACAATGATGCACGATTTGGAAAGCTTACAGCACATCGTCCTATAGCGGCTGTCCCTTTTGGAAGCAGATATAGGCTTATAGATTTTCCACTTTCCAATATGGTCAATAGTGGTATGACATCAGTAGGGCTCATTACACCGCATCTATATAGAAGTCTTATGGATCATCTTGGATCAGGAAAAGAATTTGGTTTGTCAAGAAAGTCAGGTGGACTATATATACTTCCAGGTTCAACATATGGATTTGATCTTGGCAAAGGAAAGTTTTCTATCAGAGATTGTAAAGGCAATATGCAGTTCTTTGAGCGGACAAGATTTGATAGACTTGTCATGTCAACTTGTAGCAAGATTTATAATATAGACTATCGTGATGTAGAAAAGTATCATCTTGATAAAGATGTCAATGTAACATTTGTCTATAAGAAAAATATGGATGGAGATGTAGGGGATATTGTTATAGATTTTGATGATCGTGGACGAGTAAAATCTATAAGAAGATTAAAGAAAAAAGAGAAAAAAGTTAATCTCTATCTTGATAGCACTCTCATAGATAAAAATGTCATAATTAGGATCATAGACTGGTATAAAGATAATAGCTATATGGACGTTATAGAAGCCATAGCAGAAAATCTTGGGAGACTTTCTGTGGCTGCATATGAATTTACAGGTTATGCAAGGTCTATAAACTCTGTAAAAGATTATATGGATGTATCAAGGGAACTTCTTGATAGCAAAGTTATGAAAGAACTCTTTATGGGTGATAGACTTATACATACAAAGATCCATGATGCACCACCAGTAAAATATTTTGAATCAGCAAAAGTTAAAAATGCACTTGTAGGTACGGGCTCAATTATAAAAGGAACTATAGAAAACTCAGTTATATTTAGAAATACATGCATTGAAGAAGGAGCAAAGATTAAAAATTCTATCATAATGCAAAAATGTTTTATAGGGGCAAAAGCAATACTTGAAAATGTTATCTGCGAAAAAGGAGTAGTGATTGAGGATGGAGAAGTACATAAAGGAACAAGTGCAAAACCAATCATCATATCAAGAGATTAAGAAAGATGGTCTACTTGAAGAAGAGCAAGTAATTAGAGAGATACCGCCTGATGTAAATGTCCTTTTTGCTGCATTTGAGGCAAGTCCTTTTATGAAGACTGGAGGACTTGGAGATGTAGCAGGAGCTCTTCCAAGATATCTCTGTGACATAGGCGTAGATGCAAGACTTATTATGCCACTTTTCTCTTCTATAAAAGAAGAGTATAGAAAAGACATGGTGAAAATTGCAGAGTTCTATGTGCCATTTAGCTGGAGAAATCAATACCTTGGACTCTATAGATATAAGTATAAAGGAGTCATCATATATTTTCTTGATAACGAATACTATTTTAAGAGAGATAAAGCATATGGTTACTTTGATGATGGCGAGAGGATAGCATTTTTTTCGAAAGCTCTACTTGAATCAATAGAGTATATGGATTTTGATCCTGACATACTTCACTTAAATGATTGGCATACAGCACTTTCTGCAGTATACCTTAGGGAGATGTATCAGGGACTTGAGAAATTTAGAAAGATAAAAACAATCTTTACTATACATAATCTTAAGTTTCAAGGAAAGTTTGATCCAAAAATGCTTGCAGATCCACTTGACCTGGAGAGATATCCAAATGCAAAAAGGCAACTTTTAGAACCTAATGCAGTTAACTTTATGCTTGGGGCTCTCAATTATACTGACTATATCACAACTGTAAGTCCAACTTATGCAGAAGAAGTAAAAGACGTTTTTTATGGTGAAGGTTTACAAGAAGTATTTAGCAGAAGAGCAAGTATCTTTAGAGGGATAATCAACGGCATAGATTATGATGTGTATAATCCAAAGACCGATAAAAATCTTTTTGTAAACTATGACATAGATAGTTTTGAAGATAAGGCAAAAAATAAGATAGGATTACAGAGAGAACTTGGACTTGAAGAAAACGAAAATAAATGTGTGATAGGGCTTATAAGTAGACTCACTGATCAAAAGGGACTAGACCTTCTTACAACTATTTTTGAAGAGATGATCAATTCACTTGATGTGCAGTTTATACTTCTTGGTCAAGGCGATAAAAAGTACGAAGATGCATTTAGATATTATGAAAATAAATATAAAGGAAAAGTATCATCAAGCATCTGTTTCTCAGAAGGAAGATCAAGAAGAATATATGCAGCATCAGATCTAATACTTGTACCAAGTATTTTTGAGCCGTGTGGTCTAAGTCAACTTATAGCGATGAGATATCTTACTCTTCCTATAGTGAGAAAGACAGGGGGCTTAAAAGATACAGTAGAACCATACAACAAATATACAAAAGAAGGTACAGGATTTTCTTTCCAAAATATCAATGCTCATGAGCTGCTTTTTACTATAAAGGAAGCTGTAAGTCTATACTATGATGATAAAGAGACATTTAAAGAACTTGTTAAAAATACAACTAAAAAAGATTATTCTTGGAAGACATCAGCAAGAGAGTATAAAAAGCTTTATAAAGAATTATTAGGAAGGTAGGAGAGTAAGCTTTACATAAGGGCGAGAGTTATATGCCAAGGAGGAGTAGACATGAAAGTATATTATAATTCAAGAGATGAGTATTATAAGAAACCGTTTGGAGCAGTGGAAGTGGGGACCACTGTGACATTTAAGATACGCGTAAGTGATCATATAAAAGCATTAAAATGTTACATAGCTATGTGGAGACAAGATGAAAGGCTTCCAGATCTTGAGATGGAAAGAGATGAAGAACTTCCAAATGGTGATGTTATCTATAAGGCAATCTTTAAGACACCAAAAGATCCTGCTGTCATATGGTATCATTTTGTGCTTGAAAGTTTTGATGAAAAATACTTTTATTCTATAAGTGACAATAGATCAGGTGGTGAAGGAGTTCTTGTGGACAATAGTCCAAGGAGCTATCAACTTACAGTATATGAGAAAGATTCTACACCAGCTTGGTTTAAAGAAGGTATAGCATATCAGATATTCCCTGATAGATTTAATCGTGGAAGCGATTATGAAGAGCGTAAAAATAGTGTGATAGCGAAGAGCGAAGGAAAAGATTCAGGGAAAGTATTTGTAGATGATTGGAATAAAACTCCAAGATATGATAGGACAGGAAGTGGAGAAGTAAATAATTATGATTTCTTTGGTGGCACACTTAAAGGGATAGAAGAGAAACTCGAGTATCTTAAGTCTCTCAACGTTACACTTATATATTTAAATCCTATTTTTGAAGCGAGAAGCAATCATAGATATGATACTGGAGACTATAAAAAGATAGATACATTACTTGGTGATGAAAAAAGTTTTGAATCACTGATAAAGAGTGCGAAAAAGCTTGGTATAGGCATTGTCCTTGATGGAGTTTTTAGTCATCAGGGAGCTGATTCTATATATTTCAATAAGTATAATAATTATGATTCAGTAGGTGCATATAATAGTAAGGAATCAAAGTACTATGATTGGTATAGTTTTGAAAAGTGGCCTGATAAGTATGAATGCTGGTGGGGAGTTACTGATCTTCCAAATGTAAAAGAGATGAATAAAACTTATCTTGATTATATCTGCAAAAGTCATGACTCTGTAATAAAACACTGGATGAAAAAAGGTATAGCTGGTTTTAGACTTGATGTTGCAGATGAACTTCCAGATGAGTTTATAGTAGAGATAAGACATGCGATGGATAATGTAGATAGAGATAATATACTTATAGGAGAAGTGTGGGAGGATGCGACAACAAAAGTATCTTATGATAAAAATAGAAAATACTTTATCAATTCATCACTTAAATCAGTTATGAATTATCCATTTCTTGAGACTTCTGTATCTTTTATGAAAGGATTCATATCGTCTTGTGAGCTTGAAGAGTTTTTCTATAAGCAGATGGAAAACTATCCAAAAGAGTATTATTATAGCAATTTAAATCTTCTTGATAGTCATGATAGAGTAAGGATTTTAACACTTCTTGCAGATTCTCGTGATGTATCAGAAATTGATGATGATGCAAAATATAACCATGGCATAGATAGAGATAAGTATCTACTTGCAGTAAGTAGATTAAAAGCTCTTACTGTACTTCAGTATACTGTGCCAGGCATCCCGATGATATATTATGGAGATGAGGTTGGTGTGTATGGCTATAATGATCCATACAATAGAAAAACTTATCCATGGGGGATGGAAGATAAGGGACTTTATGCACACTATGAAGTACTTGGTAAGATGAGAGCTAAATCAGAAATTTTGAGAAAGGGCGATTTTAAACCACTCTATGCAGGAACACATACATTCGTATTTGAAAGAAGTTATAAAGGAAAGAAAGTAATAATTGCGGTAAATCGTGGAATATTCTATAATGAGGGCGAACATATTGAGATAGAAGTGAAAGGCGATAAGGCAGTAAGTTTAATTGGCGATGAGACAATTGACATAAAAGATGGAAGACTTATCATAGATATGTTGCCACTTGGATATAAAGTATTGGAGATAAAGTGATGAAGAATTATAAAAAATACTATATAGGTGTAGATGTAGGTGGGACAACTATTAAGTATGGACTTTTTGAGAAAGGAAAGAAAGATGAAAAAAAGCTTTTGGCAAAGTTTTATGTTGACACAGTAGTTAGTAGGACTAACCCTGAAAAAGCAATAATAAAAGGAATTATAAGCGACATTGAAAAATTTTGCGAAAGCAATGAATATGGTGTAAGTAAAAGTAATCTCGCAGGCATTGGTCTTGCTATCCCAGGACCAGTAGTTGATAACAATATTTTAAGAGCTGTAAATATTAACTGGAAGAAACACTATGATGCATATAGTGCTATTAAAAAAGAATTTGGAAATAAAGTAAAGGTAACAATACTGAATGATGGCAATGCTGCAGCACTTGGTGAATATTATTATAGTTTAAAAGGAAAGTATGACTCTATATGTCTTATGACTCTTGGGACAGCGATTGGCATAGGAATCATAATTGACAATAAGCTTATAGAAGGAAAAACAGGTATAGCTGGGGAACTTTCGCATATGAAAGTTGATTTTTCAAAAAAAGCTCTTAAGTGCAATTGTGGTAATACAGGCTGCCTTGAGACTGTCACTGGTGGAAGGGGCATAGCAAATGTCTACAATAGTCTTTACCATACAAATGTGATGAAGGGTGCAAAAGATGTCATAAGTAGGGCAAAAGTTGGTGACAAGAAAGCACTTGCTGCACTTGAGAAATCACTTGACTATCTAAGTATGGCTATATCAATAATTATGCTTGTATATGAGCCAGAAGTAATACTTATAGGTGGTGGAGTATCAAATGAAGGTACATTTGTAACCAATATTATAAAGGAACACTTGAAAGGTAAAGTGTATATGACAAAAAAGCTTCCAAAGATTTTACTTGCAAAACTTAAAAATGATGCAGGAATATATGGAGCGGTATCAAAATTATAAAAGGCTAAGAAAAGAGTATGAAGGCAGATAATGAAAAAAAATTGATTTATGTATGTGATGATGACAAGAATATATCAGAGCTTATCAAGATGTATCTTGAAAATGATGGATTTGATGTGAAGACTTTTGATACAGCAGAGAAACTTCTGAGTGGCATGAGAACTAAACTACCAAGCCTAATAACTCTTGATATCATGCTTCCTGGAATTAGTGGTTTTGATGCACTTGAGAAGATAAGAGATAAAAATGATGTGCCAGTAATCTTGGTTTCAGCAAAAGACAATGAAGTCGATAAGGTTAGAGGCTTCAATGAGGGAAGTGACGACTATATAGTAAAGCCATTTATGCCGCTTGAACTTGTGGCGAGAGTGAAAAATGTCCTTAGAAGATTTGAAAAATCAGGGGTCAAAGTGGAAAAAAGCGTTCCGGAAGTTTTGGAGTTTTCAAATGTCCGTATAGAAACTGGACCTATGCAAGTGTACATCAATAAGAAACCAGTGTCATTTACCAATATAGAGTATAAATTTCTTGTATATATGCTTGAAAGACAAAAAGAAGCGGTTACTAAAAAAGAAATACTTGCTGATGTCTGGGGATATGAAGAAGATGACAATAGAGTTATAGATGATTTATTGAAAAGATTAAGAAAAAAGCTTGATTTAAGTAAAGCAAAGCTTAGTATAGAAACTATCTGGGGTGTAGGTTATAGACTTTCAGATGGGAAATAAAAAAACAAAAAAAATTTTTTATAAAATATTTGTACCAGTCGCTTTTATATTTATAGTATTTGCTATCATCTCTTATGTGACAAATTATATTTCTATAGATAGATTTGTAAAAAATGATGCACGAGATGATATAGTAGAAGCGTTTGATGATATACGGTCACAACTTGATGCTTTTAGAGATACAGGTGAAACTGATTTTAGTTTAGAAGTGTCAGGCAACCTTATAGATCGTGGCAATGACACCAAGGTATATGTATATAATGATAATTTTGAAGAAGTAGCTATATTTGATAATTCGGTATACATCAATAGTGGTATGACAGCTTTTTTATCTACGCTTCTCATGAACTACGAACTTGAAGAAGATGTCTTAACTACGATAAGTTTTGATGATAGAGAGTACCTTGCTGACACATATGTAGCAAGTAGCACACTTGGTATAGAAGAAAAATATTTTGTAGTTATACAAGATCTTACAGAAAAGAAAGCTTTTATGGAAGAAGGGCTTAGGAGTCTTATACTTATACAAGTAGCCTTACTTCTTATAGCGGTTATAATAGTGTCGAAGATTGCATTTGATTTATCAAAGCCTATCACAAATCTTGCCAAAGATTCCAATGACTATGTCGTAGGTAAGGGCGTAACTATAAGTGATAAAAGTCTTGATATAGAAGAAGTGGAAGACTTAAGAGTTGCACTTTATGAGACACAGCAAAATATAGATAAAGAGTATAATAGAAAGAATACTATATATGAAAATGTCGCACATGACTTAAGGACTCCACTTGTGTCAATTCTTGGATATGCAGATGGACTTAAATCTGGGATCATAAAGGATACAAAAAAAGCCTGTGATGTAATTATAAAGACTGGAAATCAATTGAAAGAAATGATAGAGAATATCTTGATGCTTAGTCGTTTTGACAATGATACTTACAAAGTATCTTATGCTGATATAGATATAGATGAATTGATGCATGAAGAATGTGACATGATTAAGATGATTGATAGTGACAAGACAGTTGAATATGTATCTCATATAGAAGAAAATAGCACATTTTATACAGATAGAAAACTTTTTGTAAGATTAATACAAAATTTATTAAGCAATGCGGTAAAATATGCAAAAAGTAAGGTGGTTGTTACTATAACCATCAAAAGTAATGATAAAGAAAGAGAAGAGCAGACAATAAGTCATCATGGGCAAAATTTGATAATTAATGTCTTTGATGATGGGGATGGCATAGAAGTAGAAGATTTAGATAATATCTTTAATCGATACTATAAAGGCGAAGATGGACACTTTGGTATAGGTCTTGCGGTAGTGAAAAATGCTGTAAATATGCTTGGTGGCAGTATAAAAGTAGAAAGTACAAAAGGCATAGGAACCACATTCTTTGTAAACCTTTAATTTATCGGGTTTTTAAGCTTATCTTAATAAATCTTTAATTCTTATACCACTAATCTGCCACATACGTACCATTTTTTAAGACTATTTATAAATACTTATTTAGTGTATGATGAGGGTGTTCACATAAAGGTTAGTTAAATCTTATATGACTAATCAGTAGTGAACGCATATAGCCCTCCTTTAATTATATTAAGAAACCATAACCCCCTTGTGGTTTCGAAAAAACACTAGCTCCGGCTAGTGTTTTTTGTTGTAGGAAAGGACCTTACTTGACAATGAAAAAGTTTTGTACTATAAATGAAGTGAATGATTGATATGCATATAGCAAAACTTATGATGCATAGGTGGGAAGAAGAGCCTATATCAGGGATTGAAAGAGGGTATAAGGGTACTTTTGCGATATTTTTTTATGGATGCAACATGAGATGTGTGTATTGTCAAAATTACAAAATCTCAAGAGTCCGAATTCATCAAGATAAACATAGTGGCATTTGTGAAGAAGAGAGTGCAGATTACATAGGGGTGAGCAATGAGAGCTCGTTTAGTGATAGCTCGACAAAAATAGTTTACTCACCTGCAGAACTTTGTGAAGAGATGCTCTATGCAGAAAAGAACGGCGCAGCAAGTATAAGTTTTATAACAGGCGTGCTTTATGTAGATAAGATCCGTGAGACAATCATTATCGCAAAAGAAAAGGGATTAAAAATTCCAATCGTATATAATACAAGTTCATATGAACTCGTATCGCAAATTAAAAAGCTTGAAGGACTCATAGATATATATCTTCCTGATTTTAAATATATGGATGATGAGCTGTCAAAAAAATATAGTGGTGTTGGAAACTATGAAAGCATCGCAAAAAAATCTATAAGTGAAATGTATAGACAGGTTGGAAAAGAAAATGTGATTGTGAGACATTTGGTACTACCTGGTCATACAGAAGATTCAAAAAAAGTCATCAGATATCTTTATGATACATATGGAAAAGATACGATTTTGAGTATCATGAGTCAATATACACCAGTTTTAGAGAATAAGAGTTTAAAAAACTTTACCGAACTTCAAAGAAGAATCACCAAAAGAGAATATGATAAAGTTGTTGACTATGCACTTGGTCTTGGCATGGAAAATGCCTATATACAAGACATGGATTCAGCAAAGGAAATATATAT
>AUXO010021820.1_pt1 | contig 20100 bp, 9 predicted proteins | sample 768731 | NCBI WGS metagenome assembly AUXO01 (sample SAMN02715735, study PRJNA202380) | gut metagenome | biome: sheep rumen | host: Ovis aries | place: New Zealand: Palmerston North
CGAGAGCAGCGATGGCTCTCAGGCCCTCTACGACGGCATCACCTTCGAGAAGGAACGCATATAAGACAAGCCCTATACATATAAAAATGTTAAGATTTACCACCCGATTTGGTATTTTCACAAATAATCACTACTTTTGCACATGTATATGGCTAAAAACGACAAGAGACCAAAACTAACCGAACAAGTAGACATCATTGAAGATGATTTGCTTGAGGTCTACGGAGAGGAAGTATTCAACACACTTCTCCGAGACCATACCACTGGGCAGAATATATTCTGGGCAACGAACGACTACGAACAGTTGGGCGAAGCATACGGCTACGACAAGCCTATTCTTCCTGAACTCATTACAGGAGAGAACAACCATATCATCATGCCACGAGTCAAGAAGGAAAAAGCCCTGCAAACTGCACGTGCCAAAGACAAGGCGGAGGTGTTCACGCCATCGTGGGTCTGTAATGCGCAAAACAACCTGATTGATGAGGCCTGGTTTGGACGGAAGAATGTTTTCAATGAGGAGATCATCACTCCTGACGGAACGCATTTCTGGACTCCTACGGAGGGGAAGATTCAATTCCCTGAATACGATAAGCAGAAGACATGGAAGAAGTACGTGCGTGATACTCGTTTGGAAATAACCTGTGGCGAGGCCCCTTATCTTGTCAGTCGCTATGATACTACAACAGGTAATCCAATTCCCATCAAATACCGCATAGGGCTTCTAGACAGAAAGCTACGTGTTATTAGTGAAAATGTGGAAGACTCTGCAGAATGGCTTGAAATGGCTCAAGAAGCATACAAGAATACGTATGGCTATGAGTGGCAAGGTGACAATTTGCTACTTGCCAGAGAATCGTTGCTTCTGACTTTCGTGGATTATTATGAAGCCAAGTTTGGAAAATATCCTCTTGAACGTTCCGTCAAATACATGGCCTATATCATCTCATGGAACACCTGGCAGATGGACGGACTGAAGATGGTTATCCCCAATTCGTGCGACAACGTGTATGAAACCAACTTGTTTGGCGAGACTGCCAAACGTTCATGCCCTGCCTGTGAGAAAGGTGAGTTTCATGGGCATATAGGCATACCATGTATCATCAGAAATTGGAAAAGGCCTAAGGAACAACAAAAAATACAGTTCTCTTCGCTAATAGCAAACAAATAATAAAGATAAAACTATGGGTATTTACGAACCTTATGTAAAAGCGGATGGCGCCAAGAAAAAAGGCAAGTTTATTCCGCGACCAGAACAGAGTGATGCCATAGAACGTGCATTTAAGTATTTCAAAAAGAATGACGGCAAAGGCGCTGAGTTCCTTTGGAATGCCAAGATGCGTTTCGGCAAGACCGTTTGCGCTCTTTGGCTCATTGAAAAACTCAACAATGAACTAGGCAAAAAGAAAGTTCTGATTGTTACTCATCGCCCCGTTGTCAATGCAAGTTGGTTTGGTGACTTCATGCATCTGTTCAAGGATTCACTGAACGACTATAGCTATGGCACAGCCAAGGAAACTGATGACGAATCGAGCATGAAGGATTTCTACGACATTCGCCGTGATGCTAAATCAGGAAAATGTGTGTTGTTTTTTGCTTCCATGCAGTACTTGCGCTTAAGCAAGTTGGTTGGAGGTAAGCAAGACGATTCTAAGAAGGAAGATATTCTGAACTACGACTGGGACTTGGTCATCATCGACGAAGCCCACGAAGGCACGCAGACAGAACTTGGCGAAGGTGTCATCAACTATCTTCACAAGGCCAGGACCTTTATGCTCCATCTGTCTGGCACACCGTTTAACTTGCTGGACAAGTTCAAGGCTGAACAGATTTACAACTGGGATTATATCAAGGAACAGCAATATAAACGCGAATGGACACCTTCTTTAGGGGAGTCTGCCGAAGACAACCCATATCGCGAACTCCCTAAGATGGAAATATTCACCTTCCGTCTGGGTGAGATGATAGATGAGCAGACCATCAAAGACGCTGCTACAGGTGAGTTCTCCTTTACAGAGTTCTTCCGTGTAAAGAAGGGACATGACGTACCCAAAGAAGAACGAGGCAAGTTCTTGCATGAAGAACAAATTCTTGCCTTCATAAAAAAACTCTTTGAGAGGAGCCAAGATTCACATTATCCATTTTCAAACGACGAATATCGTAATAACTTCCGTCATACTTTATGGGTCGTTCCTGGAGTACCGGAAGCCCAGGCATTAAAACGTTTATTGGAAGATCACACTCCTGTTTGCAAGAAATGGGGTTTCAAGGTAGTCAATGTTGCTGGTAACAGCGATGACGATGAGCAGCGAAGTAATGCGCTTGACAGGGTGCTGGACACTATCGGTGTTGACGAAAAGAAAGGCATAGACAACTCTGGCAAGACTCGCACTATCACGCTTTCTTGTGGCCGACTCACTACAGGTGTAACGGTTCGTCCTTGGACTGCTGTTCTTTACCTAAAAGGTTCTGATACGACATCCGCCAGCACCTATATGCAGACCATCTTCCGCGTACAGTCACCCCATACCATCGACGGCATGATGAAGAGCAAGTGCTACGTCTTCGATTTTGCCCCTGAGCGTGCATTGACCATGATGGCCGAAACCGCCAAATATTCTCGTGCTTTCGAGCGCAAAGAGAAAAAGGGCGAAAAGAAACAGAAGTCTGTCATCGACAAGGAAGATAAGGAGCAGATGAGCAAACTCATTGATGTATGCCCTATCTATGAAACAACAAATGGAAGCCCTATTATTATTCATGGCAAGATGCAGTCCATTGATTGCGACCGTTTGTTCAGTCAGCTCAACAGCGTATATGTTGACAAAGTTGTTCGTAATGGCTTTGATCACCCCAGTCTGTACAACTACAATGAGTTTTTGAAACTGGATATAGAAGATGAGTTCAATTTGAACTATATAGACTCCATGTTTGGTGATGAGGCTAAATCAGGCGGTTCTGGAGATGGTAAGGAAGTCGTGGTTAATACACAGGATGATCTTACGATAGAGCAAAAAGCAGCTCTTGAAAAGGAAAGGCAGGAACGTGAAAAGGAAGCAAAGAAAGCCCGTGAAGATGCTAAGAAGAAGTTTGCAGAGAAACTAGCCCAGATGACTCCTGAAGAACGTGAGGCTTTCTTGAAAGAGAAAGAAGAACATGCCCGTAAACTTAAACTCATCCATCAGAGCAAGGACAAGTTGACGGGGCTTTCCAAGCGCATTCCACTAATGATGTATGGTGCCTATGTTGAGGATTTTAAGGAAGTTACCATAGAGAATTTCACCAATAAGCGATTCATCGACGACGAGTCGTGGAATGAGTTCATGCCAAAGGGTGTCAGCCGTGAACTCTTCAAGAAGCTCAGCAAGTTCTACAATGCTGACGTGTTCAAGGATGCAGGAGTCAAGATTCGCCAGTTAGCTCTTGAAGCTGACAACATGAACGTTGAGGAACGTATTGCACGAATAGCCCAGATTTTTAAGTGGTTTAAGAATCCAGACAAGGAGACAGTATTAACTCCTTGGGAGGTTGTGAACAGACATATGAGTAGCACCATAGGTGGCTACACCTTCTTTGAGGATGATTTCAAGACACCTTGCATAAAAATCGATGAAAAGACGGGCGATATTATAAGTACCCATGAGCCTCGATTTGTTTCCCAAGGTGATGTGACCAAAGAAATCTTTGGAAATATTGACCCACAAAACGGACACAAAACCAAAATACTTGAAATTAATTCCAAAACAGGCCTTTACCCCTTATATATAGCTTATACCCTTTACCGCACACTCATGGAAAAGGTATATATGAAGAAGGACCAGAACGGAAAAGCCTTGTATGACGATGTTGATAACATTTCTGTCCAAGAGGAACAGGCGACATGGGACGATGTCATTAAAAACAACCTTTATGTGATTTGTAACACAAAAATGGCAGAACGAATCACACGTCGTACTTTAGTGGGGTTCCGCAAGAACTCCGACGGCAGCGAGATAGAATTACATGTTAAACAAGACAAACTGATAACTAGGGCTAGTGATGATAAAGATGCTCTTGTTGCAGACTTGCTTAACGAAGCATATTGGAATAATAATAAGATGAGAAATAACAAGATGTTGTTCAATGCGGTTGTTGGTAACCCACCCTACCAGGGTAGTGCTCGCGTTCAGCTATACCCTACTTTCTACAAACTATCTATAGAACTCGGAAATATTGCGACGCTAATTTTCCCGACTGGATGGCAGAGGCCCTGCTCTCCAACGGCCAAAGGGCTTTTTAAGCTTAATAATGAGGAGACAAAAGGTGATCACCAAATTGTGATGATTAATAATTGTCATGACTTATTTCCTGGAATTAGTGGTGCAAATGAAATTAACATTATCTTATGGAAAAAAGGATATGACAATGGACTAAACGGAAAGCAACGGGTTTATGTAGATGGCAATGGACCTCAAATCATGCAATTACAGTGGGAACAGACAGGGGAAGGGAAGCCTACAGAGATACAAGAACTCTCAGATATTGTATCTTCTCGTCAAGACTTTATGAGTCTAAAATCTTATGTATCTGCAAAAGATCCCTTTAAACTTCCTACTGATTTATTTGATAAACCAAATAAGTACGGTGTACTCCCACCAACAGAGACCAAACATGCAGAATCTGATATTAAAGTTTATGGCGGAATGAACAAACAACGAGCTGAGCGTTATATTCCCTATGATTTCCCTTTGTTAAGAAATAAAGAATTAGTATCCAAATATAAAGTGCTTGTACCGTGGGCATGGGGGAATATGGATGTAAAGGCAGGCTTAGGTGGCGCATACGCAGATATTCTCATAGCAAAGCCGAATGAGGCTTGTACAATGACATACAATACTTGTGGGGCATTTGATACTTTCGATGAAGCTCTAAATCAGGCAAAATATATGCTTACACAGTTCTTTAGAGCTCTCCTTTATATGAACAAGGATGTAAAGACATCCTCTCAGAATGCATATTCAGCAATACCTATCCAAAATTTTAGTGAAGAATGGTGGAACAAGTCTATTTCTGAGATTAATAAAGAATTATTTAAGAAGTATGATATTCCAGAGCGAATAGAAACATATGTATCTGAGAGCATCCAAGAAAGAAGTGAAGAAAATATTTCTAATTATTAAGCTGAATGAGTTTGTTAAAACATGACAAATTCCTCCTCTATCTTGAATCAACAAACTACAGGTTCAACGATGAAGGCCGCAAGAAACTGATTGAGTTTGCAGAAAAGCAGTTGCCTGCTTTTCTGCACTCAAACGGTTATCCTGACTTTAATGACTTATACAGCAATCTCGACCAAAGATTCTGGGATGGGATTGTGACTGACGGCCTTCCAAGCTCGACAGATGAAGAACGTGAATATGCCCACATGGTATTGGAATCCATCAGGTATATCAAGGGATTTATCAAATTTGACAAGACTGCCAATTACAAAAAAATATTGGCGGATAAGATTAGGCGTGAGAAACAAAAGAGCATACAACAAAGCAAATCAAGTCAAGCCACTCATGAGGATAACTCACAGCCAGAGGCAGCAGACGAGCCTCGCAAGGAAGGAGCAGTCTCGCAGGTTAGCGTAACCCGCTATGAGCGCAATCCTGAAGATCGCAGAAAGGCACTGGAACGAGACGGCTACGAATGTCAGGTCTGCCACATGAACTTCGTGGATACCTATGGCGAGATTGGTAAGGACTACATCGAGGTACACCATCTGTATCCCGTCTGCAACATGGGAGAGAACTATCAGTTTGACCCTCTGGATCCAGAGAAGGGATTGGTCTGCCTTTGCTCTAACTGCCACTCTATGATACATCGCGGCGGGCACTACGAGATGATAGACGGAGAGCGCAAGATGGTGCCAATGACCTTGAAGGAACTACGAGACGCATATAACGCACGGAATAAAAACGAATGAACACATGACGGAGGCACTCAGACAACGGCTGTTAGCTATCGACAGGTTTAAGCCATACGTATGGAAACTGCGACTGACAAAGGATGAATATAATCAGTTGAGGGCATACGTTAATGGGTATAGCGGAACCATCAACCAGGAATATGCCATACTTGCCATCATCTATATAGCAGAGTGGTATAAGAGGGATTATGACGGCAATGTCGCAAATCCTCTTGAGGGTGTTGAGGGTGTATCCGCAGAAGACCTCTGGAAAGAATCTAGGCTTGGAAAAGAATCTGAGTTTGACACCTCTGAATTCAAATATGTTTATAAAACCAAGAAGTCCAGTAGATGGCTGGAAAGTATCTTCATGCTTGGCGGACTTCCCATGACTTTTATTCTTCATCGAAATGATACGAAATTGCTTAAGGCATTATGCACCTTATATAAAGATAACGAGGCCAGCCTGGAGGACAACAAGGAAATTATAACAATTATTGGAAAAGATAAGGCTATAGCTTTTCAGGAGTCTATTCATCAATATCACAGCCTCTATCATTTCTTGAAAACGCTGCTTCTGGGTGATGCCAAAGAATTGTATGCAGAGGAAGACCTTGCAGAAAAGTCATCACTTGCCAACCGATTCATTGACGTGGTGAAGAAAGCCTATGACGAGGTTATGCGAGAGAAGTTCCGTCTGGAATGGATTATAGACTATGACCCGTCTTCACCATATATGCGAAGGATGCTTCGCTTGTGGCTTCGTCCTGAAGAGATGGGAGGCCTGCATCAGTATCTCAGGTTTGAGCGAGCCAGTTTATGGAAGATTCCCAAACTGATGCAACAACGAGTGCTACGAGTCAGTCTCCTGTTTAAGAACGGCGACGAAGTGGTCGGCAATGATGACACACGCCGAACCATCATGACTTTTGAAAACAGTGGTCAGGAAGATACAGGCTTTGAGGCAACAGGGAGCGTTCCCTGGGCTATACTCCGAACGATACCATCAGAGCCATTCAACAGACTCAATGTCATCATCACAGATGACGAGGGCAAGCCACACGAAGTACAGACGTTTGATTTTAAGAAAAATAAGGAATACCTGCAACTTTGGGCTATGCAGAACGAGGTGAATCGTTGGAGCAGCGTATGTAATAGTCAGTCCGAAACGGCGGTCGTTTACTCCAATTATTATGAAATGATGGAGGAAGATGGTGTAGAACATACTTCCAAACCTTTTTACGACAAGACTTATGGTCTGACTGAGCCTTGGAACTTCGCCATTATTCCAGACAATGTGGTTTTGCTGCACGGAAATGATGACAAAATAACCCTCTGGAATCGACAGGGCTATATCCAATTCGCCCCTAAACTTTACACAAGTGTCTTGCTATATAAAGCTGGAAAAGTGAGATATTTGTACAATGAGGATCCAGACATCTATGCAGAGCCAGAAACCGAAGAATGGTATCCAGCCATCTTTCAACGTTCTGACATCAAAGCACATCACTTCCCAACACGGGATATGAAAGATCAGCCCGATGACCAGAAGATAGAGAATATAGAGTTCAAACCTTTCAATGCTTCCAATACAGAGGTATTTCAGGCATGGACTGATGATAACGCTCCTGATTATGGTAGGCTGAAGTTGCGACTAACCATGAAGGGGGAGCAAAAAATATATCCTATACTATACCTGCCAAGCATGCTCGAACACGGCAAGGATGTCCCTGTCATAAGAAACTTTGAGAATAGCTGTCTGCATTATGTGGACAGCGCCGCCGGAGTCACACAGACGAAGGTTGACATACCGATGGATAAAACACCGCTAAGTAAGAGTATGCCTCTAAGGGTATGGGGGAATGATAACGAATATGCAGAACTTGATGCGATTCTGCCTACATTGATAAAAGAGGTTTATCTGGACGGAAGAATCACTAAATACCTACGTGACGGAGAAATATTCGACCTGCCATATCTCCTCAAGGACCGCGTTACCATCCACGACTTCAACAGAGAAGGGTATTCTGAGATAGAGTGCTTCAATGTAGGAGTGCTAGATGAGGTGGGATCAATACAAAAATGGAGAGATTGGGACGAGGAAAAGTCTCTGAGCACTAAAGATAAGACTGCAGAGATTCCCGAATATATTCATTTAGCCTATGGTATCCCAAAGAACAATGGTAACATTACCAAAATGCTGTATTGGGATTATAGCATAGATAATCCACCCCAAGAAGTAGATACGCCTTTCATGAATCTGAAAGACAATTCCATTTTATTCCAAGATATGCGGCAGATTAACGAAAATCTAGATTGCATTCCACCAGAGACAAACGATAATTTGTCAAGCGATGATTGGGATTCGGATTGGGATTTAGATGGAAACCAAGAAGACAATAGCAGACAGAATGCTAAATTACTCCAATGCTTTGACATTGCCACCAAGTACAAGACCTATTACTTCATCTTCACACCTTTGCTCAATATGAACTGCGAGGAGGATTTCATCAAGAATATCTGCATACCATTGAGGAGAAGACAGAATAATTTCTTAACAGAGGAAGATATGCAGAATCTGATGCGCTGTGCAACAGAATGTGGTTTGGATTGGGCAAAAATATACACCAAGATTACAAACAATTAAAAATGTAGGAATATGAAATTTCTAAATCTATACAAAGAGAATCGAAAGAGTGTTGTTGATGCGTTGAGGCAGATGTGGTGCAGCGAAACAGCCAATGACAGTCAGCGTGCATACGCGAAACGCATAGAGAAACTCATACCAGAGTTGTTTGCTCCAAGTAATGCCATACCACTTGTACAGTGCATGAACCTGTACAAACCCGTATTCAGCGTTTCCGATAGGGAGGCAGAAGCCCTTGTTGGTGGCTATTGGGATAAGATACCTAAGAAATCATACTATCCGCCATACGAACACCAGTATCAGAGCTGGAAGCATCTGCTAAAAGAGGATTATAACGGAAAGCCCAAGTCAATCTGTGTTACTACAGGTACTGGCTCTGGTAAGACGGAGTGCTTTATGCTGCCCTTGGTTTATGACCTCGATAGCCAGCAGAAGGCTAATCCTGACGCTGAAAAGTTCGTTCAGGCTCTATTTCTTTATCCTCTAAATGCATTGATGGAAGACCAAAAAGAGCGCTTGGAACAGCTTCTCGCTGGAACAGACCTTACCTATGCTGTTTACAATGCCGATCTTCCAGAAAAAATGCCCACCGATAATTCTGAAGAATCCAAGAAGATAAGACGTCGTATTGAGCAGATTCGCGGTTGGGATGAGAAAACAGGCACCTATCGTTTCCCACATATTTTATATACACGAGAAGATGTCCGTAAAAAGCGGCCAAATATTCTTCTTACAAATCCAACCATGTTGGAGTATATACTGCTTAGAAAGAAAGACGAAAAACTTATTGATCCTGAAGCACACAGTTTACGATGGGTAGCCATAGATGAGACCCATACCTATACTGGTGCTGGAGCTGCTGAACTAGCCATGCTTCTTCGCCGTGTTCTATTGGCATTTGGCGTAGAAGCTGAGGAGATTCATTTCGCCACATCTTCGGCAACTTTTGGAAATGGTGAGGATAAAGAAAAGGAAGAAAAGGAACTAAAAGAGTTTATCGCAGGAATCACTGGTACAGGAATCAATCAAATTGAGGTAGTAGGAGGTGAACGTATTGGTGAGGAGAAAATCCCAGAGAATGAAGACAAGAACAGATGGGAGCGTATTTTCCACGAAGATTTTATATCCCTTTCGTCTTTATTTCCTGACAAGGCAAGCATAGAGGAACAGCTTAAGGCCTTAGACGAAATGGTTGACCGCTTGGGAGATAGCACAGACATGAAAGTGAAAGTGCACTACTTCTATCGAGTACCAAACAATGGGCTCTACGTGCGTCTTGACCAGATAAACGATGACGGCACATTCCAAATATATACAGAGAACGAACTTGATGTCGATAGTAAGGTTCCTCTTATTGAACTTACTCGATGCAAGAACTGTGGTGAATATGTTGCAGTAGTGCGTCGGAGTAAGGATGACGGGACTTATCATGGTCTTGAGCCTGACGAAAGTGACATCTTCGATTTAGAGGAAGATGCTGCAGATGGATGCTACGAAACAAAGGTATTCTCACTAGCCAATTACAGAAACAAGAAGGGACAGGGAAACTCTTCGTATATGCTATATGATGGAAAACTCATACCTGCTCTTCCTGGTGAGATAGAACCAGAGAAATGGCATCTTGTTGCTAACCAACACAGCAAGTGTCCTTATTGTAACTGTAAACTTACAAAAAGACAGGATAGTGATGGAGATTTCGATGCACAGACCACAGAAGAGATCAACGAAGAAGGAACATTGAAAAAATTCCGATTGTCAGCAGAATTCATTTCACGTCTTATGGCTCCATCTGTACTTGATCAGTTGGATAAGTTCAAGTCTGAAGATGGGGAAAAATTACTTCATGATGGCCAGCAGTACATCAGTTTTGCCGATAGCCGCCAACTGGCAGCAAAAGCTACGCTGAAACAGAATCAAGAGCAAGAAAGGATGTGGTTCTATACGACTATTTATCACGAACTATGCAAGCTTAGTGCTGGTGATAGTGGTAAAATGGTTGAAGAACTGAAAGCCAAGATGCAGGCAGCCATGATGTCTGGAGACATGAATGAAGCAATCTCGCTTGGTGCAAAAATTAAGGAAGCTGAGGATAATGGAAGCGAAAAGGCCATCCTCTCATGGGCAAAGATTGCAGAACTCATTTATAACAATGAATATTGCGACAGATTCTGCTATGAGTTTGTGAAAAGGACAGCAAACAGCGAAGAGACCGATATTGACGGGAATATCGATGAAGAGGTAAAAATCAAGTACGTAGAGTCCATTATGACCATGTATTTGACATCGCGTCCACGTTCTGCTGCTGCTCCAGAAACTATGGGGTTATTCCTCCCATACTACAAGAAATTGGAAAATCTGGTTGTGCCTACTACAGTAGAAAACACATTCAACCATATTATAAAAAATGCAGATAACAAAATAGGTAATGAGGACTGGAAGAACCTCTTGCAGGTTTTCATTGACTATCGTGTGCGTTCAGACCAATCTGTCTATCTTGAACAGAAAGATTTAAATCTGGATATTTTCGACACAGTACGCTTTGCCGTTGAGAAGTCACATCGTAAACCTGTAAATGAGCCAAAGCTTGACAGGAAAACATTTTCAACGTCCCGTATCGTGCGCTATCTGTGTGCTTTGCTTAGAAAAGACAATCCTTCCATCGAAAGTGACAGAGAGGCATACAGCATGTATTTTGATGCTATCAAGGTGGTAATTGATGCCATGTGGAAAGACCTCGTAGAAACAACAAAACTTCTGCAAGTAGGACGTCACTTTGATAAGGAAAAGTTACGTTGGGCAAATGATTCCGATGGTGGTATTCGCTTTAATCTGGCAGACATGAGTTTCAAGCTCTATGAGAAAGTTTATCTATGCGACACGAACTCGGAGTATGATGAAATCACAAACCATGCTGAATGCTTGCGACCTGTAGAAACAAATTTCAAAGGTTTTTCTCCATATCTAAGAGGAGGAGTCGCAGTTGAACTCGATAAGGGCACGTACGGAGAATGGATACCATATCCTTATTACATAGGGTCAGGAGAAGAAAAGAGAGTGGAAGATATAATGCAGTGGGCCAAAACAAACCGTGCGAACCTATGGATAGAAGGTAAAGAACTATGGGGTAAGAATGGTATATTCTTTGACCGCTTAAATGATATACATCATGGACCTAACCTTTTCATTCAGGCTGAGCATACCGCACAGGTAGACAAGATGGTTTCCCGTCAACTACAGCAAGACTTCAAGAAACACCGCATCAACATTCTCGCATGTTCTACCACAATGGAAATGGGTGTGGATCTTGGTACTCTGCAACTGGTCATGTTGAGTAGTGTTCCACCACAGCCAGCAAACTACAAACAACGTGCAGGACGAAGTGGTCGTAACCCCAAAATGGTGCGTAGTGTTTGCATTACCCTTTGTGGCTCAGATGCTATAGGCTTGCGTACACTTTTCAATCCTCTTGAAAATATAATTAACCGAACGGTTGAAGTACCAAAAGTGGATTTGATGAGTCCACAGGTTGTTCAGCGTCATGCAAACTCATTCCTGATTCGATCGCTAGGTGTTTTCGGTAACGGGAGCGTAAATCAGAAGGTTATCAACTTTTATACCAACTTCCATATAGAATGTCTTGGAAAAGGTAATTGGGCTGTTCTTGATTTAAGTAACCGTACACAAGACCCGAACACCAAATTGGGTAATCCTGATGGAACAATGTATGCAGAGTTCAATGAGAAGTGTAATCCTGCAAATATAGAGCAGACCATTAAAGATAATTTGCAAACCTTACTGAAAGATACGATCTTTGACGGCAAGGTAGATGCAGTAATAACTAAGGCTCATGAAGAAAATCTGCGCTGCTACAAAGAACTTAATGAGCGCCTTGAGGATATCAGGTGTGCATGGGTCGGTTGTACAGGCAAGGCCGAAAGAGATATTCGTTTCCGTCGCAAATTAACTTTCGACTACATGGAAATTCTAGAGAAACGTTTACTCAGCTTCTGGGCTACACATCGTTTTACACCTAATGCAAATATGCCTGTTAGTGTTCTTGAACTCGATCTTGATCCCATAGGAAGCAAAAGTTGGGGTTTCAATTCTACTTCTTCTAATCCCTCTTATACCCTTCGAGAGGCTATTGCACAGTATGCACCAGGCAACAGCGTAGTTGTTGATGGTGTTGTTTATGCTGTTCGTGGTATCGAGTTCCAAAACAAGTACCAGGGAGCAAAAGCCTTCAAACGGATTGCACGCAATAATGACGAAACAGTTATGGGGGATAAAGTTGACACCCTTAGTGGCAAGAAGGAATGGTGGGAGAACTCTGGCAAATATTCTCTAGAATTGGTAGAACCAGTAGGCTTTATACCTGATATCAACGAGGAGAACACGCGTATTATAGAAAAGAACCGCTATACACACGTGAGCGCACAGTTGATCGATGCGAAAGAATGGACAGATGGCAATTGCGACACGAAACACCTTTATATGGTGCGTTGTAATCGCGACTCGGGTGAGGCGAAAATACTCTATTACAATGAGGGTATTGGATATGGTTACTGTTTATGTACCCGATGTGGTCGTGTTATACTGGAAACGGATGTTTGCCAAGGTGCTTCCACAGTGGATTTGCCGCGAGAATTTAATACCGTAACACCTAAGAAGATTGACCCTGCCACAGGGTTGAAGGTTATTGACCATTCAAAACCTCGCTTCCATTTGGCTATAAGCGGAAAAGAAACAAGAATGAAATGTGGAGGTTCGAATGATGATCAGGCATTACGCCGTAATATCATCATCGGAGGGCTGCTTCAAACGGATTTCAGCGAGATAAAAATTCGCCATAAAGGTCATCAATGGATGCATGACCGTACAACGGAACGCGACTTGCTATTTACCCTCGGAATTGTTTTTACTCAATCTCTTGTTGAGATTCTCGGTAAAGAGCGTAATGCTGTAGATTTCGCAATTCTTCCTTTTGGTCATCTTTGTATATTTGACACCAACCCTGGTGGAGCAGGTTATTCAAACCAACTTGTAAGACCTGGTATGATGGATAAGGTTCTCAAGAAATCAAAGGAGCTTTTAGAGATAGCTCAGAAGAAGAACTCAAAAGAATTCCTTCTTGACAAATTTACTCTGCGATTTATTCGCTATGTGAATATTCAGGCTGCACTCGATTGGATTGCAGAGGAAGAAACAATATAAAATGATCGGTAAATGATAAGGCGACGAAAAAAAGGGTTGGAAAAACTCATTTTAGAGTATGAAGACGGAACTATGGGTAGTGTTTACACCATAAGGCTTTATGAAGTGTTGAAGGACTAGAATAGTTTTCGCATTTTGTTCTGAGATAAATAAATATGATTCAGAAATCGATATTATTCATGAACAATAATGAAAGTCGTTAAAGTTATGATAGCAGCGACAGAAGAGCTGCACCAAGAAATGCTGGAATTTACCAGTTTAATTGAGCATTTGAATAAAGTACTCAGACCAAGAGGCATAGAACTTAAACGAGTAAAATGGAATTCTGAAGAAGAAAAAGGCGATTTTCAAGAAAAACTGAAGGATTGTGAATTTTGTCTTAAACTATATTGGACCGAGCTCAGTAGTAATTCTGAGAAAGAACTTAGACTTGCATACGACAGGCTTAAACAAGGAGATAATCCTAAAAACCTCTATGTCTTTTTTAAAGAACCTGCTAATGATATTTCTGATGCATTGAAAGATTTTAAGGCCAACTTCGTTACTAACTACGGACATTTTTTTTGCAAATTTGATAATGTTGACACAATGAATCTTCATTTCATTTTGCAATTTGAAGATTTACAGAATAGGATTGACTCTAATGTGATATCAATTAAAGAAGGAAAAGTATTTGTTGGAGATGAGTCTATTGCCAATCTAGACAACATACCATTTGCGGCACTAAACAAAGAATATCAGAGACTGAAAAAAGAATTGTATAATCTTGATGAGCAATTAACGACTCTGAAGAAAAGTTTCTCAGATAATCCTGCTGACAATGACATTCTTAGTGAATTAGTTAAAGTGAGCACAAACAGAAACAAGGTGTCCGAAGAATTTGAGAAACATCAAAACTATCTGTTCAATATTGCTATAAGTTTTGCCAGTAAATCTGAACAGTTATATTCTGAAAGATTAGCAAGGGCTCGGGAGCTTTTTGAAAAAGGTGAAGTTTCTGAAGCTGATCGTATCTTGAATCTAGATCAAATCAAGCGAGAAGCCGAAGCTGAGCGTTCTGCATTTATATTGCATCAGAAAAACCTTGAGATAAAAATTGAAGAATTTCGGACGAAAGCAAAAACCGTAATGGCAAATTCAGAAATTGAATTTGAGGATAGGTTTCATAATGCATGTGACGCATATACACAATCAATTGAAAATGCTGAAATAATTGGGAAAGCTAATATTTTAACTAGCTTAAAATATGAATTTGCATGTTTCCTTCAAATACACAACAGAATAAATGATGCACTAGCCCTATTTGAAGAATTACTATCAAATTATAATAAACTATCAAAAGATCAATATTCAATATATTGTCCAAATATAGCAAGTACTCTAAACCATATTGCCCAATTAAAAACAAAATTAGAAGATTTTGAAAATGCAGAACAAAGATTTAAAGATGCTTTGAAATTGTACAAAGAATTATCGACAATTGATCCTAAAAAATACAATTCAAGAATAGCTTATACGCTAAGTGATCTTGCAAGGCTATATCTATCTACAGGCAAACTGTATGATGCAAAAAAAGCGAATGATGATGCTTTATTTATTTGGAAAGAATTGTCAGAAATAAATTACGAAAGATACCATCCAGAACTAGCGAGGACATTAGCAAGGTCTTTGCGATACGCCACCATATCAGAAAAGACACTCCCTAAATATAGAGTTGCAGAAGAAGAATGTTTAAAAGATCTAGATTATTGGAAAAAATATGCAAAAAGGGCGACTTACAATAGACGTATTCTTTATGTTCTTAGGCACACTATTAACCTTCATGTTAATCTTGGTAAATACCACGAAGCAAAAGAAGAATGTTTAATGGAAATTAGAATAAGAGAGAAGCTGGCAAAGGATAATCCAGATGCACAAAACCCAGACTTAGCATTAGCATACGAAAAAATTGCAGAAATTAATTGTAGACTTAATTATTTGAGTGAAGCTAAGCTGTATTATAAAAAAGCAATCAAATTATGGAAAGCTATGACGGATATTTCACCTGAGGCTTTTATAAATCAGCTACCATTGCCTTATGAGAATCTTGCAAAAATACTCATAAAACAGATGCAATACGAAGAGGCAGAAATAGCATTCAAAGAGGCAATAACAATATGGAAACAACTCTGCTCAAATACTTCAAATTCTCATTATTTCCAAAGATACTCACATTCTCTTGAGGATTTTGCTGATTTCCATTATGCCGTTCATAAATTTGATGAAGGGAAATCTGAATATCTTGAATTATTAAATCTTTTATCAAGAAGTGAGAACACAGATAATAAAAACATACAATTAAAAGCCTTGGCAATGAAATGGTGGAAATTTGGAAATCTTAATTATGAAAAAAACTTATATAATGACGCAGAAATAAGCTTTAGGGAATCACTTTCTTTCCATCGCAAATTACAAAAAGAAGATAATAATGGCCACCATGAAAAAGCAATTGCGCCATTATTACAAAATCTAGCCAATTTGCATCAAAAACAAGGGCTATATGTTCAAGCTGAAAAAGAATTATCAGAAGCTATCCTAGCATGGAAATCATTAGTCAACAATGGTTTTTTAATACATTCATATGATCTGGCACAATCAGTAATTTTACATGCTGATTTGTTTTGTATTCTAAATGAAGGTTACGAAGCCTTAGAAAGCTACAAATGTGCATACGATTTATGTCAAAAGCTGAAAGAAGATGTAAAAAGCAAACAAATAATCAAGAAATTAGAGATATTATCTAAGACTGTGTCTGAGAAAATTAATCAAATTGAAACAAAATCATTATGATTACTTATAAAATATTCATTGCTTCATCTTCTGAAATGAGGACTGAAAGACTTGAAATCATAGATCTTCTTGTTGATCTTAATGATGAATATGAGCATTCAGGAATCAAGTTTGAACCTGTTGTATGGGAATTTATGGATTCCTCCATGAGAGAAACCAGAAAGGAAGATGATTATTTGATAGAGATGGTTAAATGCCAAATTTGCATCGTCATGTTCTGGCGAACATTAGGAGAATACACGGTGGAGGAGTTTGAGGTCGCAATTAAAGAGATGCAAGCCAATAGAAATATCAAGGCCGTTTATTTGCTCTTCAAAGTACCTGATGATGGGATTACCACCGATCTATCCATATTTAAGAAAATGTGCCATACCTCTTATCAAGAAATAACCTATAGTTTTCGTTGTATAGCAGAATTGCGGAGGCTTGTGTCGAATCTCAGCTGCTCTCAACTTTAAGTTTCTCTTCTATTTCCTCTATCTCCTTTTGGGTTTCTGCAATTTTGTCTTTATAATAATCATAATTCATCTCTTTTACTTGTTCATAATCTATTAATGCTTGGTTTAATAATTGTTTGGCCTCAGAATAGAGGCCCTGCTTTTGCTTTAATAACGCATAGTCTTTAAGAATAAATGCTTCGTTTGACGTATAGTGTTGATTTGCTTCTTCTTTAAACCAAGTATTTTTTTTCAATATTTGAAGATAGTAATCTTCAGATTCCTTATAATAACCGAAGTCCCTATATAAGTTAGCAAGTTCACACAATATGTCAATCTCAGTCCGAATAAATACAAAGGGGTCGTCTACTTCGTTCTTTAAAATTTTCAACGCCTCCAAATAAAGTTTTTTTGCCTCTTCAAAAGAGCCGTTGTCCTTATAAAGAAAAGCTAAATCATCCATGTCTTTATATAGAGGAGCAGATAATAGGCCATAGTCATTAACACTTCGTTTAATTTCTACTAAATTCCGAATCGTTTTTAATACTTCTTCATCCAGGCCTAATTCACTTTGTCTTCCTGCAATATACTTTAATACCATTTCTACAAAAGGAAAAATATCTTTAGCGTCAGAGTAATCAATTTTATTCACAAGTTTCTGAGAAATCTTTATAGCTTTTTTATAAGCCTTCTCTGACTTTTTGGTGTCACCACATCGATGTTGTAATTCGGATAAATCAATAAGTAATACAACAGATAAAGACATAAAATAATATGGATACCTTCTTAATCGAGAACGGACGCCCTTTCCTAAGATTTCCAAATATACTTTTTCTGCTTTTTCAAAGTGCCCTGACTCTACTAATAAGTTGGAATACTTTTCTAATATTTTATCTATACTTAAATAGCCATCATATGAATCATACATTTTTGTTTCTTCATAAGATAGTTTTGCATCAATAGCTTCCATGTAGTATTTTCCAGCTGCTGTGATTTTTCCCATATGCGCTAATTGGTCAGCTAACTCTTCCTTACGAATAGAAATAAGGTCAAGATCCTGATTATATTTATTTTTGCATAACAACCTCAGAGCCTTGCGAAATATTTTTTCAGCATCCTCATATCGGCCTTCTTCACTTAAAGATAATCCATGATATTCTAATAAGAAATCCCTACGCGACCAGCAATATTCCTCTCTCATAACAAGTCGATCACAGGTCATAAGGGCTTCATTAAAAGCCTTTTCTGCTTTTTCGGATATGCCATCTCTACATAGTAGTTTATAATATCTTTCTTGACAATCCGCCAAACTCTCCAGATGCACATTAGACCTCTTATGATTGAGAATCTTATATATCTCTATTGAGAAGAAAATTGACCGGACAGCTTCTTCATAAAGACCACAAGAATCATAATAGTATGATAAAGATTTATACGTTGATGCAACATAACATGTATAGGAGTCAGGATCAATAGCAGAAAGTTTATTATATATTCTCAAACCCTCATTTAAACATTTTCCCGCCTCACTAGAATTATGGACTAATAAATAGAAATGTCCCAAAATGACCAATACTGCCGCGACTTCTGGCAAATAAGTTTTAGGATTATCTTTTGCAAACAATCTGAAGATTTTTAATTCTTCACGATAGCATCTTTCCGCACTTTTATAAAAACCGGCATGCTTTCGGCATTCTGCCAAGTCCTCTAAAGTATCTACCAGCTCTGAAAGATGGGTTTCTGGGTTCTCGTCATATAATTTTTTTTGTATCTTTAGAGCATCCTCATAATATGGTATTGCCTCATTATTTTCTAATTTTTCTTTTAAATAAGAAGCACAGTCAATAAGAATATTCACCAGTTTCCCCTCATCATAATTAATTTCTTTGGCAATACCTATCGCCCTATTATATACTTTGCATACAATTGCTATTTGCTCATTATAGTCATAATTACGATTAAGCTTTACCATTTTGGCCTTAGCCACATACTCCATAATCTTTTGTTCGCGCTTACGAAGTATCTGGTTATGCAATTTTTCGTCATTAAAATCCTCTCTTTCTATCTCTTCTAAATTCAACATCTCATCGGCTGCTACAGAATCACCTTGCTCAAACAGTTCACGAGCTTTTATCATTCGATCGGAACATAACTCATAAGAATGCTCAATGAAACTTAGTTCCATATCGCACAATGACTGCTGATAGGTCTCAAATTCTTTTGTTGCTTCATTCAATTTTGTATTGAGAGCTAGATATTCGTTCTCTATTCGTTCATCGTCAGGATTCATTTTATGCTTTCCCCTGATCTCAGCATATTTCACTCGCAGTTCAGATATTTGATCATGCAACTTCCTATATTCCTTATTCATTGCAATGAAAGAAACATTGGCAAGTTCGACTAGATCCTGATCACCTAAGCATACCTTTCCATCACGAACTTTAAACAATTTTCCCTCAGAATCATCCAAACGATTCTGATATGCCTCGAATTGAAGGATAAAATTGAGGTTCATTGTATCCACATTCTCAAACTTACAAAAGAAGTGACCATAGTTGGTGACAAAATTAGCCTTGAAATCACGAAGTGCTTCCGACAAATCGTCGGTCGGTTCTTTAAAGAAGACATAAAGATTACGGGGATTTTCGCCATCCTTCAGTTGTTGATAGGCCGTATTCAGTTCTTCCTCTGAGTTGGCGGCCAATTGACGCCAATAGAGATTCAGGCAAATCTCACAATCTTGCAATTTTGCCTGAAAATCTTCTATAGATCCATCCTGCTCGGGATCCCACTTGATGCGCTTAAGCTCAATACCACGGGGTTTTAAGGCCTGATTAAGATGTTCAATCAGGTTGGTAAATTCTAATTTCTCAGCATGCAATTCCCCTGATGCAGCAATCAATATCTTTATTGTCTTCATATTCACAACTTGTTCATGTTCGTTTCATCCAGCCCCAAGTACATTTTGGACATTTATAACTGGGGAGACATGATGGACAAACGCGGTATCCACACTTATCACATACCCACCAAGACCAATT
>AUXO014672690.1_pt1 | contig 20092 bp, 16 predicted proteins | sample 768731 | NCBI WGS metagenome assembly AUXO01 (sample SAMN02715735, study PRJNA202380) | gut metagenome | biome: sheep rumen | host: Ovis aries | place: New Zealand: Palmerston North
TTATCTGCAAAAGCTAGTCATTTTCGTGAATACTGACACACGCTGCTAGCGATAAATATGTATTTTCAGGGGGTTCACTACGGCCTGTGATCGCAATCGGCACTTTTGCTCCCGCAATAATACCACAGCCAGTGGCATGTAGATTTACGTACCAGTCTTTGACCAGCAGGTTTCCTGCAATCAAACTTGGTACAACAATACCGTCAAATTCGCCACAATATGGACAATTGTAGTTTTTCAGACGAGCAGCCTCTTTACTGATGATCAAGTCAAAAGAGATAGGCCCTACCAGGTTGCAGTCAGCAATCGGTTCTTCCATGTGTTGCTTCACGATTGTCTGCGCTTCAACTGTATCCTTCATGTGAAAGCTCGGCTTTTCCACAAGGGACAACATCGCAATATTCGGTTTTTGTATGCCGATTGCGTTTAATACCCGTACCATGTTCTGTACTACTTTTTTCTTTTGTTCCATGGAGGGCGTAATCAGTAAAGTAACATCCGAAATTGCCAGCAGCCGGCTATATTCCGGTAAAGCCATAATATTGATCTGTGTCAATATACAGTCGTCCCGTACCAGGTGATTTCTTGGATTCAAAATCGGCATCAGGAAGTCACGAGTCTGCGTATTTCCCCGTAGAAGGATATCTGCATGACCGGCTTCGATCATTTCAATACTGTACTGTACTACATTTGCGTTATCATAAACGGAATGCAGTTCATATTCACGGTCCTGGAAACCTAATCGTTCCACCATCTCTTGTACACGCGGCTCTTTACCAACCAGGATCGGCTTTACAAAACCGGCATCAATAGCCATAAACAGGCCTTTTACCATATTTTCATTATCCGCACCGGCTAATACGACCCGTTTCGGTTCTTTAATATTTTTTGCCTGTTCTACCAGGTCTTCAAAAACATTTTTCTATTGTCTGTCATATTCATTTCCTCCTACAACAATCCACCAATTGCTACAAACAATGGAGCAAACACCAAAGAAACAACGGTCATCAGCTTAATCAGAATGTTGATTGAAGGGCCGGATGTATCCTTGAACGGGTCCCCGACTGTATCACCTACAACAGCCGCTATGTGGGCATCACTACCCTTGCCACCATGATTTCCATCTTCAATATATTTTTTTGCGTTATCCCATGCACCACCGGCATTGGACATATATATTGCCATCATAACTCCTGTAATCAATGCACCGGCCAATAATCCACCTAAAGCAGATGGGCCTAGTACAACACCAATCAGGATTGGGGCCACCACTGCCATGATACCTGGAAGCATCATCTCTTTCAAGGCTGCCTGCGTTGAAATGGCCACACAAGATTTATAGTCGGGTTTTTCTGTACCTTCAAGAATACCTTCGATCATACGGAACTGACGGCGTACTTCTTCAATCATTTTATAGGCGGCTTTCGATACTGAATCCATTGTCATTGCAGAAAACAAGAATGGAAGCATACCGCCGATAAATAATCCGACAATGACCTTGTGATCCAGCAAATTGATTCCTTCGTTAAAGAGGTTCACAGCCTGGGCATAGGAAACAAACAAAGCCAGAGCTGTTAAAGCAGCCGATCCAATAGCAAATCCCTTTCCCATGGCAGCGGTTGTATTCCCTACCGCATCCAGTTTATCAGTAATCTTACGAACATAGGATGGCAAACCGCTCATCTCGGCAATACCGCCGGCATTATCGTCAATCGGACCATACGCATCCACTGCTACCGTAATACCAGTCGTAGATAACATACCGACAGCAGCCAAAGCAATTCCGTACAGGCCGGAAAACCGATAAGCGCCTGGAATACCAATCGCAATCAAAACGATCGGTATAGCCGTGGACTGCATTCCAACAGCCAGACCATTGATTACCGTTGTAGCTGGTCCGGTTTCCGACTGCTGGGCAATTTTTTTAACGAACCGGTAGTCACCGGAAGTATAGACTTCCGTAATATATCCAATCAATAAACCTACAACCAGGCCAAACACGATCGCAATGGCCGGATTGAAACTATCGAAAAATCCCTTGCTAAAGACAACACATCCAATCAATACAATGACAGCTGCACTGTAGCTTCCTGCTTTTAACGCTTTATGTGGATTAGCATTTTCGTCTCCCTTTACAAAGAAACATCCGATGATGGAAGCCCCGACGCCTAAGGCGGCAATAATCAATGGGAATACAGCTCCTGTCATACCAAAGGATACAACACCCAGAGTAATCGCCGAAACAAGAGATCCTACATAGGATTCAAACAGGTCCGCTCCCATACCTGCTACATCACCCACATTATCGCCGACATTATCTGCAATGGTTGCCGGGTTACGTGGATCATCCTCTGGAATACCAGCTTCCACTTTACCTACCAGGTCAGCACCGACATCAGCTGCCTTTGTATAAATACCACCGCCGACACGGGCAAACAACGCAATCGAGCTGGCTCCCAAAGAGAAACCGGATAATACCTTCGGATTCTGTGTCAGAATGTATACCATACTGACTCCGAATAAACCGAACCCGGCGACACACATTCCCATAACAGCGCCTCCACTGAAGGCAGTAGACAAGGCTTTGTTCATACCGCTGTCTTTTGCCGCAGCTGCAGTACGGACATTTGCCTTAGTAGCGACATCCATTCCGATATAACCGGCCCCTGTCGAGAAAAGGGCACCAGCCAGGAAACAGACTGCTGACAACCAGCCGATTCCAGCACCAATCAAAATAAACAGAACAATAACGAAAATAACCAGGATCTTGTATTCCGCAACCAGGAAGGATTTTGCTCCTTCGTGAATAAAGGACGCTATTTCTTTCATCCGGTCTGTTCCGGCATCTTGTTTTGACACCTTCTGAATCAAGTAAAACGCAAACAATAAGCCACAAACACCTAATACAGGGGCTAAGTACAATAGATTTTCCATTCGACCTCCTAAACATTTACTGCATACTTAAGCGTTACCACGGGTGATACAATGTTATGTTTCTTTTATAATGTTATTATATTTCTATAACATTTTTTCAAGTATTAATTAACTAATTTGTACTAAAAAAGAGGAGCTGCCTCTCCTCTTACTCTGTATCATATTCTCCGTATTCACAGCCAACATGTGTCGCTTCGATTTCATCCACCAGATAAAATACATTATGTTCTTTTTCATAAAGCTTGATGGTGCCCCAGCCAGTACCGCCGTTCCATAACCGATTATGTAGTTTTTTTCCATTCGGTGCTTCATAATTGATCAACAGCATATCCTTCTTATAACAGAAGATTTCCGTTTCCATGGCTGCATGGATATTTTCCTGGCGAACATGCCACACCACTATATCCTTCTTCTCTTCAAAAGAGAACGTAGTTTTGACATGATAGTGCAGTTTGGAAAAATTGAAATCATATTCCTTCCCTTCATAATAGAAGACCCCTAACAATCTTCTATTCAATGGAACAAAATAAATCTTGGGGCGTCCGCCACCAATATCAAATACACTATTTTTCAATTGCTTTCCAGTTTTCTTACTATACAGGCAGTTCGAGCTAAGCCATACCCACGGACTGGTAAAATCACGTCCCCAGTTTTTATCAGCATACCCGTAACACGTTTCCGGTTGTACGATATATTTTGTGCCGTTATAAACAATTTCTCCGGTATAGGCACTTTTCATCCCTTCCGCATGCCAGTACATCGCAAAAGCTTCTGCATCTCGTAAAGGCTTACTGGCTCCATACCCAACATGAAACGCTATCTGTTTATCAATGGTCAGATTCCATTTCATCTGGCCGGCATCACACATCCATTCCGGATGATTTTGTACATCTTCGGCCGACAGTTGAATATTTCCTTTCAAAACTGTCTCGGAAGCCACACAATCGTCAGCGCTGATCCAGTAAGGCGCAAATGGATGGCACTCCACATCTTTCCAGCTGAAGAAACGATGCAGCTGACAATGATCTTCGCCCCAACATCCGGCTTTTACCATCAGATAGGATGGTTTAATGCCCTTTTTCTGGTTTTCCGGAAGTTGTCCAAATACTGGTTTTGCCTGTGCTAGAGCCGGATTACAGAGAAAAAACTCGATAAAAAAAGCTTTCTCTTCCCCTGTCTCGACATTTTGTGCCGTCAAAGAATGCCACCACCAGTCATAGCCTTGATATTTCAAGGGTCCATTCAACATATATTGATCACGGGTTATATCATGAATATTAAACATAATTTATCCTCCTGTTCTACAGTCGGGCCATCCCTTTGGAAGCCCTTTATTCACTGTTAGCTCTCTTATTCCAAATATACGGCTGTTATAGTTATATTTTATACCTGCTCCCTCAAAATCGAAAACAGAACTCTTTTTCATCACTATAAAAAAGCCAGGGACCCCTGGCTTTATCGTAGATCGATCTGGCACATTTTCATGGTTGTCAATGCGGCTTGATGGCTTTCCGGAGTTACACCGGCACAGCAGGACGGATCTACATAAATCGGTGTTTCATACAAAGCAGCTTTTAATAAAAGTGCATTGGAAACAACACAGATATCTGTACACAATCCGATGATTTCAATTTCCAAAGGTTCTGTTTCCGCCAGTTTCTTTATCTCCTTTACCAATTGTTCCGATCCAAAAGTTGGCTTTTCAATAATAGTCGCATCCACTTCTTGTAATGCCTCCTGTATGCGATCATTAAGCTGCCATCCATGTGTAGATTTTACACAATGGACGATTGGTAAATGTTTTCCTTCCGCTGTTTCCAAATAATTTTCAGCATGGGTATCCATGGTCGCAAACACAAAGTCCCCTTGATATGAACGGATCTTCTGAACACAAGCTTCTACAATATCTACAGCTTCCTTTGTCCCCAATGCTTCATCAATAAAATCATTCTGCAAATCGATGGCTATTAATACTTTTTTCATTATTCCACTCCTATTTCAAATATTACAACTCGTTCTCTGTCATCACTTTGTGCAAACAGATCCTGGCAGTCAATCTCGTCAACGAACCGCATTTCCCCCGTGGTAAATAAAGTCACCAGATAAGCCGGGGAAGGATAGTAGAAGAAGAGTTTCACATCCCGTGGGTGAGCATACCACGATGCGATGATCCGCGCTAATACGGATTTTAAAATATCATAGGAGAAGGGATTGAAAAAGAAAAAGGCATCTTCGTCGGTAATCTCCGTTTTTTCGGCATATTCACACGCAAACCGCACATATTCTTTCTTATCAAAATGGAGCTTGTTTGCCTCTGCCGCTTCAATCATCTCCTGTGAAAAATCCACACCCTTTGTTTGACAGCGAACCTGATCAGACAAAAAGAAACAGACCCTTCCTTTTCCGCATCCATAATCAAGAACACGGCTGTGTGAAGAAATATAACCACTTCGTTTCAAACGGGCCAGCACTTCATAGGGGGTCGGTTCATAGCGAAAGTGATCATCATCCTCCTGCTTGTCATACAGACCCATGGTATTTATATGGAGCTGGCGATCCCATTTCTTATCAGATTTTTTTAATCGTAACGGATATTTCATAGCTATAGTGTATCAAAATTATTTCAATATTTTTAGAAACATCATTTTTTTAATCCAGAATATTGTATAATTAGAATTAGTAATAAACAAGGAGGATTCATTTCATGGAATGGAAAAATTTTGACACATTGACTACTTGTGCCAAACTGGAAGAACTGAAAGGTTCTGTGGACATTAAAGAAGCAATGGCCGGTGAAAATGGAGCAAAGCGTGTAAAGGAATATTGTATTCCTATGTCAAACGGGCTCGTATATAACTTTGCTTCCAAACAAGTCGATGATAAAATTCTGGACGTTCTTCAGGAACTGGCTGATGAATCTGCATTAACAGAAAAATATGCAGCCTTATACAACGGTGATATCATCAACACTGGTGAAAAACGTCTTGTGCTGCATCAGCTGGCTCGTGGCCAATTGGGTGAAGATGTTGTCGTGGATGGTGTTAACAAACGTGAATTCTTTGCGGAGCAGCAAAGACGTTATTCAGAATTTGCCAACAAAGTGCATAATGGTGAAATTTTGAATGAAAATGGAGAAAAATATACAACTGCCTGTCAGATTGGTATCGGTGGCTCCGATTTAGGTCCACGTGCCTTATATTTAAGTCTGGAAAACTGGGCTAAAACCAATAATAAATTGAAAATGGAAGCTAAATTTATCAGTAACGTTGACCCGGATGATGCTTCCGCTGTACTGGCTTCTCTCGATGTAGCCCATACGATCTTTACCGTTGTTTCCAAATCAGGAACAACACTGGAAACGTTGACCAATGAAGCATTTGTAAAAGATGCTATTAAGAAAGCTGGCTGCGATGTTGCCAAGCACATGGTCGCTGTAACCAGTGAGACATCTCCTTTAGCAGGAAATCCTGAATACATGGATTCCTTCTACATGGATGATTTTATTGGTGGTCGTTTCTCCTCCAGTTCTTCTGTAGGTGGTGTGATCTTATCTTTGGCATTCGGACCGGAAGTATTTGATGAGATCCTGCAGGGAGCTCATGATGCTGATATCCTGGCAAAAAATGCAAATATAAAAGAAAACCCTGCTTTATGCGACGCTTTGATTGGTGTATACGAAAGAAACTTCCTAGGCTACAATACAACTGCTGTACTTCCATATTCCCAGGCTTTAAGTCGTTTCCCTGCTCATTTACAGCAGCTGGATATGGAATCCAACGGTAAGAGCGTAAACCGCTATGGCGAACCGATCAACTATAAGACCGGACCGATCATCTTCGGTGAACCGGGAACAAACGGACAACATTCTTTCTACCAGTTGATGCATCAAGGAACAGAAATCATTCCATTACAGTTCATGGGCTTCAAAAAGAGCCAGATGGAAAACGATGTAATCATCGAAGGTACAAGCAGCCAGCAGAAGCTGAGTGCCAACGTAGCTGCTCAGATTATGGCCTTTGCATGTGGTAAGGATGATGACAACAAGAATAAATTCTTTGCCGGAGGAAGACCTTCCAGCATTATCGTAGGTGATCAGTTGACTCCAAAAGCTGTCGGCGCTATTTTAGCCCACTTCGAAAATAAAGTAATGTTCCAGGGCTTCGTATGGAATATCAACAGCTTTGACCAGGAAGGTGTACAGCTTGGTAAAGTACTGGCCAAGAAGGTTTTGGCTAAAGATACTGATGGTGCATTAGCTGCCTATAGTGATTTATTATCTATTTTCTAACATATAAAAAAGGGACTCCCGTCCCTTTTTTAATGCCCTCTTTCTCGCATAAGATACAGACCTTCTTTACCGGTACAGTGTTCCACACGAATTTCCACGCAGGCGACCGGTGCCCACTCTTCCTCAATATTAGCGTCCACCGCTTTGTGATCCGCTATATATTTATATCCAAAAGCCTGCAGCGCTCTATATACGTCTTCTTTTTCCGTTTCCTTATCCATTATGCGGGCACGCCCAAACACTATGACGCTTCGATAATTCGTCGCTAATTTATTTTCGTTGATATCGTCTTTATCGATAACGCAGAATGATACCTTGTCACTTCTTTTAATCGCATCGATCTTATGGCCTGTCATAGCGCAATGAAAATAGATTTTCTTATTCTCATATACATAGTTCACCGGTACAGTATAAGGATACCCGTCATCTCCCTGTACAGCTAATATCCCCGTTTTTCCGTTTTTTAAGATTTTTTCATTCTCGTTTTCCGGTAAACGTTGTTTTTTTCTTCTCATTTCACGAAACATCGTTGATCCTCCATTTTATTGATTTCTCTCATCCAGCCATTCTTTGATTTCCATAAAACCATCTGAAAATTTCCGTTTTGGAAAAGCATGTGAAATATGGGAATCGCGATATTTCTTTAACCGCTCCATGCTGTTGTGTAACATATCCAGCTGTTCCGACATCTCTGGATGTTCTTTCATCCAGTTTTCAAACTCAACGAGAGACTGCAGCCTTCGCTGGCAAAACAGATTCCATTCATTCACTAAACGCTGCCGCTGCTTTTCCAGCTGACGTTGTCTTTGGTCCATTTCATCCAGCTTGGCAAAAATTTCCTTCTCATAGCTTTTCTGCACAGCTTCCATGGAAGTCTGGACAATTTCCAATATGTGTTTCCGACGGAACAATTCCATAACGGTAAAGATGATATCTGTCACGAACACGACCGAAAAAACCCCGATGCTCTTTTCCAATGTCAAAAAAGAAAAGGAGTGGATCAGATCATCGGTCAAAGGATGTACAAAATAAACAACAAACACGCTCATGATACCGAACAGAGAAGAATTTAAAAGACATACTCTTCCGTTCAGATTGTACTTCCGATGGGAATAATCCCACCAACGCATATGAAAGATTTCCTCCATGGCCCAGCTGGTAAAGTATTCCAAAACACTGGTCAGAACAAACCCACCTAAAAACACAAGAATCGGCATTGACTGAAAACGGATGAGTATATAAACCGCTATCATGGCGCCAAAACCGTAGATTGGAATATATGGGCCGTAACAGAAACCTCGATTGATGAAATGTTTACAGGGAACACTGACATAAGTACTTTCACATACCCATCCCAGGATCGAATATATGATAAAAAAGGCATAGGCATAAATCCACGCTTTCATTGCCTAAGCCTCCTTATTCTGCGCATTTAGACGCGCATTAGCCATCATAAGACGGATCCGGTTTTCCTGATTTACTTTCGAAGCACTTGGATCATAATCGATTGGTGCAATATTGACCTGTGGGAATTCTTCCTTAATCTTTTTGGTCATTCCTTTTGCGACAATGTGATTTGGCAGACAGCCAAAAGGCTGACACATGATAACATTATCCACACCGGATTTCACAAGGGAAACGACTTCACTGGTCAACAGCCATCCTTCTCCCATTTTCACGCCTGGATCAATGAACGGCTTGCCGTTTCGGATCACTTCCGCAAAATCATCCGGCTCAGTAAAAGTACCATCCTTCTTAATGGCGTCCCGGAACGTCTTCTGCATACGCATGATAACATCCTTGGCCATTTGGTAAACCGGTTTTGTTTTGGCATGCATATGATAATAACGATAGTCAATCAGTCCGTTTTCAATCGTATATAGCGCAAAATCCATCACACCAGACAATACAGGTTCAAATCCTTCCTGGATCAGATAATCCTCCAAATGCTGGTTGCCCAATGGTGAATACTTCATATAAATTTCTCCAACAATCCCAACCCGGATCTTCTTTTCTTTGGTTCTCGGGATTGCTTTCATGCGTTCGATCATATCCTTGTATATCTTCTTGGATTTACGATACTGACCCGTTGAGAACATTCCTACAATTTCCTGCGCTATTTCATCCACAACTTGATCTGTTTGACCGGCATGGATCTCATAGGGCTTTACTTGATTTTTCAGCCACATCAGTGCATCCCCGTATAGAGCTCCGTAGACAATGCGCAAGAGCAGAGGCAACGTAAAATCAATACCGCTGTCTTTTTCCAACCCGGACAAGTTAGCGGACAAACAAGGAATAAACTCCCAGTTCTCCTGCTCCAGGGCCTTTCGCATCAGGGACAAATAATTACTGGCCCGACAGCCACCGGCTGTCTGGGTCATAGCCAGCACGACATGATGAAGATCATATTTACCACTTTTGAGTGCATCCATAAACTGACCAATTGTCAATAGAGCCGGATAGCACATATCATTGTGAACATGTGCCAGCCCTTCCTGACGAATGTTATCATTATCTGTCTGTAGCACCTCTAACTTATATCCGCTCATTTCAAAAACGGGAACAATGAATTTAAAATGGATCGGAAGCATGCTGGGAACCAGGATCAGATGTGTATCTTTCATTTCCGGTGAAAATTTAGTATACATATTTCCCCTCCCGTTTTAATCCTTCCTCTTTTTCTTCGATTGCTCCTTTCAAAGAACGCAGACGGATCCGTACTGCACCAAGGTTATCAATCTCATCTATTTTTATTTGCGTATAGAATTTATCGGACCTCTTTAAAATCTGTTTGACTTCATCGGTCGTGACTGCATCCAGACCACATCCAAAGCTGACTAGCTGGATCAAATGCATGTCATCGTGTTTGCAGACATAGTGTGCAGCTTGATATAGACGTGCATGGTATGTCCACTGATTTAACACATTAACACGATGTGGTTTTTGTTTCGGCACACTTTCCTCACTGACAACCACAAATCCAAGAGAAGTCAACAACTGATTGATCTGGTGGTTGATCAATGGATCCAGATGATATGGTCGACCACAAAGCACCGCTATCGGATGATGATGGATCCTTGCGTATTGTACACATTGATCATGATAAACATGCAATCGTTCCATAAAATCGTTATATGCGTTAATACCTGCCCGCATCGCAATGCGGATATCCTTGGTCTTCCATTCGATCCCAGCTCTTTCAAAGTGCATCTTGACAGCCCTGGCAAATGTTTTTTCATCATCAAAGCTTAAGAAGGGTGAGATGAAATGAATGGATAGCAGGTCCATATTACTTTCGATCACCTGCGGATAATAAGCGACGATTGGACAATTATAATGATTGTCAGACTGGTTTTCATCGATATTATAAGTCATACATGGATAAAAGATTTCCTTAATGCCATCATCCATCAGCTGCTGAATATGCCCATGAACTACTTTAGCCGGATAGCAGGCTGTATCGCTCGGGATCGTCTGCTGTCCCCGCACATATGTCTGAATAGTGCTTGGTTTGCTCCATACAACTTCATAGCCAAGACAATCAAAGAATCGGCCCCAGAATGGCAGCAGATCATAATTATTCAATACAAACGGCATCCCGATCTTCTTTGTATGCTTAAACCGCTTTTGCTCTTCTTCCAGCAATTTCATTTTATATTTATACATATCCGGTAATGGCTCTACCTGTTTTTTCAGCTTCACTGGTTTGTCACATTTATTACCGGCAATCAGACGGGTTCCATCTGAGAATGTATTGATTGTCAATGAACAATGGTTGGTACATCCCTGACAGGCTACACTTTGTGACTTATGCGTAAATGCGTCCAATTGTTCCTTATTTAGGATCGCACTTGGCGTACGATGTAGTTTTTTAGCATATAAGGCAGCTCCATAAGCTCCCATCAAATGAGCGATGCTTGGTCGGATGACCTGATATCCAAGCTCCTGTTCAAATGAGCGTAATACGGCATCGTTCTGAAAGGTACCGCCTTGTACGACTATATGTTTTCCGATATCGTTTTTATTGGTGGTACGAATAACCTTATACAAAGCATTCCGAACGACAGAACGACATAAACCGGCCGAAATATCTTCTACCGTTGCCCCGTTTTTCTGGGCTTGTTTCACACCGGAGTTCATAAATACAGTACAACGGGTTCCTAAGTCTACAGGATGTTTAGAACGAAGGCCTAATTTGGCAAATTCAACTGAATCATATCCCAGAGAATTAGCAAATGTCTCAATGAACGAACCACATCCAGATGAACAAGCTTCGTTCAATACAATGTCATCAATATGTCCTTGTCGGATCTTAAAACACTTAATATCCTGTCCACCGATATCCAGTATATAATCCACCTGCGGATTAAAGCGTTTAGCAGCTGTATAATGTGCTAATGTTTCTACAACGCCACCATCTAGATGGAAGGCATGACGCATTAACTCTTCGCCATAACCGGTCGCATAGGCACCAAAAATACGGATACCCGGATTTTGATCATAAATGGACTTTAGATCCTCTAAAACGACATCCAGCGGATTACCTTTATTAGAAGAATAAGAATCAAAAAGCAGTCTTCCATCTTCCGTAATCAAAGCCAGCTTCGTCGTGGTAGACCCACTGTCTATTCCCAGATACGCTTTTCCTGTATAATCAGAAAGCTTTGCATATTTCACATCATGGGATCTATGTCTGGCCACAAAGGCCTCATAGTCTTCTTCGGTTTCAAACAAAGGCTCGGATTCATCCAACTGCATTGGTGTGTTGACCAGCTTTTCCAGAATGTCCTCCAGCTCATTGCGCGTATACACCTTTTCTGAACAATAAGCAGTCCCTAAAGCGACATAATGAATAGCCGTGTCCGGACAGTTTACCTGATCATCTCTTAAATGCAAGGTTTCCTGAAAACGCTGACGTAATCCGGATAAAAAGTATAATGGACCACCCAAAAACAAAACATTGCCTTCAATTTTATGCCCCTGTGCCAGAGATGTAACCGTTTGTCCGACGACAGCCTGAAAAATACTGACACATAAGTCGGCTTTATCCACACCCTGGTTGATCAGAGGTTGAATATCTGATTTTGCGAAAACACCGCAACGGGAAGCAATCGGATAGATCCGATGGTAATGCTGGCTGGCTTCATTCATTTCTTCGAGACTCATATCCAAAAGCTGAGCCATCTGGTCAATAAATGCTCCGGTCCCCCCGGCGCACTGTGAATTCATTCGCTGTTCGATGCTGCCTTTAAAAAACAGGATCTTGGCATCCTCACCACCTAGCTCAATCGCTACATCGGTTTCCGGATAGAGTTCTTTGGTCGCCATTGCGCTGGCAAAGACCTCTTGTACAAAAGGGAGCCCTGATTGTTCACAAACACCAATGGCTCCTGATCCGCTTATCGCAAAAGTAAAGGGTTCTTTTGTATACTTCCTTAATTCTTTGATTTTATCCAGTGCTTTTTGACGCACTTGTGCTTTATGCCTTTCATAGCTGCGATAACAGATATGATTGTTTTCATCTAATACTACTGCCTTAATGGTCGTACTTCCTATATCAAATCCAATACGATACATTTCGTACCTCCTGACAATTATTTAATACCTTCTGCTTTCCGTACAAACTGTATACCGACCGCCTTTAAACCGGTATGTGCAGCTATGACAGCACAGATATCATCACGGACAATTTCAATGTCCGGGAAAGCTTTCCTCAATGTTTCTTCTGCAATTTGTGCGTTTTCCGGCGCTCTTGAATCCATCAACACGATCAAATAATCCTGGGCATTGATATACTCATTACCAGTAATGATCTTGCAGGCCTTTTTGACAGCTTTAGACATTGTACGTACTTTTTCATAAATATCTACACGTCCTTCTGTCCGCTTCGATACCTCTAAAATTGGTTTAATTTTCAACATACCACCCAATTTTGCTGCCATAGGTGTTAAACGACCTCCCCGGCATAAATGATCCAGGTCCTCTACGATCAGGTATCCGGCAGAATACTCCACACATACTTTCAAACGCCGGATAATTTCTTCCGGATCCACCTCCTGATCAACAAGCTCTTTCGCAAACAAAGCCATAAACTTTTCCATTCCCAAGGTCGAATAAATATCTAGAGTATGCACCTTAATATCATGACGCATACCACATAGGTAGACATTGTTGTTAGTGCCTGACAATCCACTGGACAATGTGATCAGAATTACATCAGTAACCCCTTGCTCATTATAGGAATCAAACAATTCCTCGACAAATCCCATTGGTGGCTGGCTCGTTTGAGGCATCAGCCCTTTTTCAATTTCATCATATAATACGGCAGTACTCAGATCGATCCCATCCATATATGTCTTTTCACCAATTGTTACCTGCAAAGGCAGATAATCAATATCGTATTGGTGGGCCTGCTGTTGTGACATCAATCCACCACTGTCTGTCAAAACTCTTATCTTCATTTGATTTACTCCAACTAATACTTTTATATTATGCGAGAAATTATACTAACTTTCAACTAAAACACTCATAAAAGAATAGTATCCTTACAGATACTATTTCATTTCCTTAATCTTTTCCCAAGGGAACTGAGGGTCTCCAAAATGACCATAGCAGCTTGTTTTTCGATAGATCGGGCGACGCAGATCCAGTTCTTTTAAAATATTCCCGACACGGAAATCAAAGTTTTCTTCAATCTTTTTCAAGATTTCTTCGTCCTCTATAACACCTGTGCCAAATGTATCAATGCATAAAGAAACAGGTTCTTCCTTTCCAATCGCATACGCAACCTGCACTTCCGCTTTTCTGGCCAGTTTGTTGGCAACTACGGATTTTGCAACATAACGGGCATAATAAGCCGCACTGCGGTCTACCTTTGTCGGGTCTTTGCTGGAGAAACAGCCGCCACCGATATGTCCTCTGCCCCCATAGGTATCGCAGACGATCTTACGGCCCGTTGTTCCGGAATCCCCGAAAGAACCACCAACCACGAAGCTCCCTGACGGATTGATCAGATATTTTGTATTCTCATCCAGTAAAGCCGGATCTAGTGCAGGAACAATAACTTCATCCATCACCAGTTGACGAACTTGTTCCTGAGTAACATCCTTTGCATGCTGCGTCGATATAACAATGGTATCAATACGCTTCACTTCATCATTGACATATTCTACAGAAACCTGCGTCTTTCCATCCGGTTTCAGAATATCCGGATGAGCACGACGAACCTTAGTCAACTGACGGGCCAGCAGGTGTGCATAGTAAATCGGTAACGGCATATATTCATCGCTTTCATCACATGCATAGCCAAACATGATCCCTTGATCGCCGGCACCAATGGCATCATTCTTTGCCACAGCTTGATTTATTTCCGGGCTTTGTTGGTTGACGACTGTATGAACATGATACTCTTCTGTATATCCAATCTTACGAATTGTATCTAATGCAATGGCCTCATAATCAATTTTCGCTTTGGTATTGGCTTCTCCGTAGACAAGCACAAAATCATCTTTAATGGTAGCTTCCACAGCCATGTGGGAATATGGATCCTGTTCCAATGCAGCATCCAGGATTGCATCCGCTATCATATCACAGACTTTATCCGGATGTCCTTCCGTAACACTTTCACTGGTGAAGATATAGTTTTTCATTCTTTTCCTCCTCGTACAATAAAAAAACATACCTAAGAAGTATGTTACATTCGTATATACTTCTTATCCCTGCTAGTAGGACCACCTTGACAAATGCCTCTGCCAGGTTGGTGTGGGATGATTGAGCTAGCCCTCTACCCCATCTCTTGATAATGTAAGCATATTATAAACAAAAAAACTTTTTTTGTAAATCAGACAAATTCATTAAGTTATCTGACTTTATATTAAAAGGTCTGAATATTTATATACAGACCTTTATTTCCCTTGATTTTTTAAGCTTTGGGCAGCCATTGTGATAATGTGGTACAACAAGACCACCAGACCAGACAATAGCAAAAGAATGACAACGTTCCCCACCATATTACCTAGGAATTTTTCTTGAAATAACACACAGATCATTTGATAAAAAACACTGATATTCATTAGGATGGCAAACAGATGATAATAGTTTTGAATATACCTGGATAGCTCCCCACGTTTTTCCATGCAAATATAGACAGGCATCTTAATCTTAAAAAAATAGATACCTTCATCGGTGATGATCTCTTGGGCACGGATGTGATTTACACACAACGCAAGAGCTGTTCCTAAAATAAAAATCGCAAATACCCAAACCGGACTTTTTATATTTTCCTCCCGGCCGACTCCAATAAGCAGTAAATTGATTTGTTGATTAAAATATATAATATTGATTGCAGCAGCCAGCAGAAAATTTACAGCTATACCGGCCCAAACTGCCTTTTTCATAAAATCTCCTTTCCCTGTTTCAGCCTAATATGTATTTATATTTTACTGATCATTGTTATTTTTTACAATGTTTAATCAAAAAAAACTATAGTGTTACGCTTTATAAAGAGTTTCGTTTAACAGGATCGGTCGAGCAGTTGTTCTCTTTTAGATCTCAAAGTATCCTCTAGCTCTTGGATTGTATCCATATCGGATTCTTCTTGTATATAATTTTTTATGAAATCCATACAAGTTTTCTTTCCTACAAATGATCGGATATATTCTGCCTGGGTTAAAACAGGAGCATAGGTTCGCGTAATCGCATTTTTGGTAAATCCATACCCGGATACCTTTATATACTCTCTTTTCATAAGTCGTTGTAACACCTGCTGTACTGTATAAATACTAATATCATCTTCCGATCGTTTCTTGATCTCATTAGCAGATAAAGGGATTCCTGCATTCCATAGAATCTCCATAATTTGATTTTCTCTTTTCGTTAAATCCCTTGGTCTCATGATTTGTCCTCTTTTCTCGCTTTATCATCTATTTATCATACATTTTTATATTTAACAATAATGACATATAAAAAGGAACCTGCTTTTTAATCAGGTTCCTTTCCTTTTTTTAATACTTTGTAAATAAACAGTGTCCGCAACAGACCAAAGATCATGAATCCCAAACCGATCCACACGAATCGTGTTGCATGTGAGAAGATCCCAAACAACAAGATAACCAGACCTAGCCCGGCTAGCTGCAACTGCCGATATATAACCTGCTGCTCCGGTGTCATCGAACAATGGTTCCGTTTGGCAAATCTTTATCAATACCTGTCAAACTGAGATCCTTATCTCCGAGGGCGCATAACACCATACCGTTGGATTCGACCCCGCGTAACTGCACCGGTTTCAGGTTTGTTACAACAATCACCTTTTTACCAACGATATCTTCCGGTTTGTAGTATTTTGCGATGCCGCTGACAATCTGACGTACCTCATCTCCGAGATCAATCTGTTCAACCAGTAAACGATCGGCTTTCGGATGTTTTTCGCAGGAAACGATCGTACCTACCTTCATCTCTACCTTTGCAAAATCATCGATCGTAATCTGAGGCGTTTCTGCTTTCTTTTCTTCTTTTGGCTGCTCTTTCGGTGCATTCAATTCTGTATGGATCTTTTCCAGCATTTCTTTTTCATCGATACGAGCAAATAAGATCGTAGGTTTTTTTACAACCTTTTGCGAACCCAGATTTCCGAATGTTTCCAGAGATTCCAGCGATTTTGTTTCTGTCTGCAGCTGTTCCAGGATCTTGTCCGCTGTTTCCGGAATGAAGGACTGCAGTAATACAGCTGCAAAACGGATGCTCTCCAGCAGATTGTATAATACCGTTGCCAGACGATCCTTTTTATCTTCTTCCTTGGCCAGTTTCCAAGGCATCGTTTCATCAATATATTTGTTGCATCGTTTTAACAACACAAAGATTTCATCCAGTGCATCTCCTACATGCACATCTTCCATCAGTTTTTCTACACGTTTCGGCGTATCCAGAGCCAGTGCAATCAATTCTTCATCCACCGGTTCGCTGACTCCCGGATTGTATACTTCTCCTTGGAAATATTTATTGCTCATGGAAATGGTGCGGTTTACCAGGTTGCCCAGGATATTGGCTAGATCGGAATTGATACGTTCGATCATCAGTTCCCAGGTAATGGTTCCATCCTGTGCAAACGGCATTTCATGCAGACAGAAGTAACGCACGGCATCCACGCCAAAGTAATGTACTAAGTCTTCAGCGTAGATTACATTTCCCTTGGACTTGCTCATCTTGCCTTCGCCGATCAGTAACCATGGATGACCAAACACCTTCTTTGGCAATGGTTCTCCTAATGCCATCAGCATGATCGGCCAGTAAATCGTATGGAAACGCACGATGTCTTTCCCGATAACGTGAATATCTGCCGGCCAGTATTTTTTATACTTCGGATCATGATTGCCATCCACATCATAGCCAAGACCGGTGATGTAGTTAGAAAGAGCATCGATCCATACATAGACGACATGTTTCGGATCAAAGTCTACCGGGATCCCCCAAGTAAAACTTGTACGTGACACACATAAGTCCTGCAGACCTGGTTTGATAAAGTTATTGATCATTTCATTTTTACGTGACTGTGGCTGAATAAAAGTCGGATGTGTGTCATAATATTCAATCAGACGATCTGCATATTTGCTCAGCCGGAAAAAATAAGCTTCTTCACTGGCCTTTTTAACCGGACGTCCACAATCCGGACAACATCCGTCTACCAGCTGGCTTTCTGTCCAGAATGATTCACACGGTGTACAATACAATCCTTCGTAAACGGATTTGTAGATATCCCCTTGTTCGTATAATTTTTTAAAGATCTTCTGGATTTGTTTTTCGTGATAGGTATCCGTTGTACGGATAAACTTATCGTAGCTGACATTCATCAGATCCCAGTTTTTCTGGATCATTCCGGCCACTCTATCAACAAACTCCTTCGGTGTCACGCCTTCAGCAGCTGCTTTTTCTTCGATTTTCTGGCCATGCTCATCAGTTCCTGTCTGGAAAAAAACATCATAGCCCTGTGCCCGTTTATAACGGGCAATCGCATCACTTAAAATAATTTCATACGTATTTCCGATATGCGGTCTTCCGGATGTATACGCAATGGCCGTTGTCAGATAAAACGGTTCTTTCTTACATTGTTCACACATACTCTGTCCTCCTAAATAAAAAAGCTTCCATCCAAGGACGAAAGCTCGTGGTACCACCTTAGTTCGTGCATCATGCACCTCAAATCGTTAACGCCGATGTACGTTCTTTCCTAAACTGTGTCTCGAAAAGAAAGCTCCAAGTCCATGTTCTTTTCTGTCTTATTACGAAATCTCACCAACATTCGCTCTCTTTGAACAGGGGCAGAAAATACTCTACTCTTCATTGCATATGTACATGTATTATACCTTGATTTGTATAGAATCTCAAGCATCCTTATTGTGCTGCTTTCGTCATAATGCGGACTAAAGACAACGCTTTTTCAGGACATCTAGTATCTCCTAGTTTGAATTTCGGTTTATTCGGTCCACGGTAAATACTGCCGCAGGTCACAAATAAACGATGTGCTTTGACGATCTTTAACAAGGATGTCGTCGTTTCTTCATGCAGCTTTGGAGAGAAACATTCAATGCCATCAAAGCCAAACTGCATCATCTCTTCAATTTCCTGATCGGATACATGATCTAAGTTCCAGCTGGACAATACCGCAATACCGTCGGCATCGTGGATAGCATCGATCATATCCTTTACGGAAGGATATTCATATGGTACATAACAAGGCCCCTGCTGGCCGAATACATCCTTCATAAAGTGTTCTCTGGCAATCTTTTCGTCCGAATATTCTTTTAGATATTTCTTGACAAAGGAAAGCTCCCGGACTCTACGGTTATTAAAGACCATCGTTGTAATATCATATGGTGTAATCGTCTGGAATCGCGATTTGGATAACAGAGACTCTGTATCAATTTCTATACCACAATAATCTTCGAACAGGCGAACTCTTTCCAGCGAGATTGCTTTCTCTCGACGTAAGGATTCTGCTTCAATGGATTCGAAAATATCCTTGTTCCAGTCAATATAATAGCCCAGCACACGAACACGGATATCCCCATATTGTGTATCAATTTCCACACCCGGTATATATTGAATATCATAAAGCGGAGCAAAACGAACAGCTGCCGCATTGGCGCGTGCACAGTTCTTATCGGTAATGGAAATGATTTCCATTCCCGCTTCCTTGGCCTGCTTGAATAAATCTTCTACATCGTAATATCCATCTTCGCTGTATCGCGATAAGATATGAAGATCGATTGGGCAAACCTCTGTGGTTTTTACTGATTGCGGAATGGTTTCCGGTTTCGGTTTGGAAGAAATCGGTAGGATCTCCGGATCAAATTGAATATCCTCTTCCAATGGTTCCCGCACAGTCATCGTATGGAAGATCAGATCCACAATGGATTGCTGATACGGTGTGATCAATACACACAATCCGTTAGCTAACCACCATAAGATCAAACCAGGCGTTTTAAAGAAGTAGCCGATGACCATAATCGGGATACCGACCCCCAAGGCCTGATGAAGAATTAAAGTTAACGGAGGGACTTCCCTTTTATCCATCCGAACAATCTTCAGATCCGTAAAAACATGCCCAAACGATTGTCCTTTTGTATAGACAGTAAAAAAGCCTAAACCGATGACACTGACCACAAACAACAGGGCAAACATGATATAGAACAACAAGTCAAAAAAGTTAGGTGGAATCAATCCGCATATAATCAGAAGAAATTCGATCACCCAAATATAAACCGGTAATAAACAAACATTTATATCTATTAAAAACGCAAAGAAGTGTGAAGTATAGTCGGATACATTTCGTGTTAACGGCTGGGCAGCACGATAGCCTCCTGCTCTATACAG
>AUXO013298581.1_pt1 | contig 20086 bp, 24 predicted proteins | sample 768731 | NCBI WGS metagenome assembly AUXO01 (sample SAMN02715735, study PRJNA202380) | gut metagenome | biome: sheep rumen | host: Ovis aries | place: New Zealand: Palmerston North
GGTCTCCAGTGCCACAAACTGGCGCGTTAACCAACTACGCTACATCCACCATAGTTTACGTGCACCTTTTACCTCAAGCACATATATAATTATAACCAATTTCTACCCCATTTGTCAACCTTTTTTTTGATTTTTTTCAATCTATTCTCCAACTGATGTAAAAGAACTTGGATCTATACCATATTGTTTATACATCCATGCAGTATAATCAAAAGGTGTTAAAGTTTCTGGTAAACCGTAATCTACACCATTTGTTTCAACTTTTATAGATGATATTTTAACTTGTTCAACAGGTGTACTTACCTCTGCATTACTATTTTCTTCATCACTACTTTCAGCTGCTTTAACTTCAACATTTTCTATTTCATGGACTACATCTAATCCATCTATTACTTTTCCAAAAGCTGTATAATATCCATTTAATGATGATGAATTGCTTGTCATAATAAAGAATTGAGAACTTCCTGAATTATAAGATTCTTCTTTTAAAGATGAAGAATATTGTGTATAGTCATTTCTTGCCATACCAATAACTCCTTCTTCAAATTTTAATTTATTTTGAACACCATTTGCTATAAATTCACCTTTTATTGTATATTCTTTTTCTTCTCCGTCATCTTTTAAATCTGCTAAAGTTGCTGAACCTTGACCTGTTCCATCTTTATCTCCACCTTGGATCATAAAATCTTTTACTACTCTGTGAAATGTTAATCCATCATAAAATCCTCTATTTGCTAAAGTTGTAAAATTTGCTACTGTCTCTGGTGCTATTTCTGGATATAATTCAATTTTTACTGTTCCAAAGTTCTCTACTTCCATGGTTGCTATAGGATTTTCAACTTTAATTGTTAATTGTTTATAATATCCAAAAACTAATCCTCCAATTAATACTATTACTACAGCTAATGCTATTATCCATAAAATATTTTTAACTTTTTTCATTTTTACTTTTTCCTTTCTTATTTTATATTAAATTATCAAACATAAATTGTTCTCTCATTCTTCTTAATGATTGATTAATTGTTCTTGCTCTTACCTCTCCAATACCATCTACTTCATCCAAAGCCTCAATATTAGCTTCTATAATATGTTGAAATGATTTAAATGATCCTATTAGATTTTCTACTATATTTGATGGCATTCTTGGTATTTTGTTAAGAATTCTATATCCTTTTGTATATACTCCAACTTCATCATAATTATCAAAATTTTCATATCCTAATAATTTTGCTATTACATCTTCTTTAGATAGCTCTTCATATGTCAGATTTTCTAAACTTGATATTACTTTTTCAGGTGTCATTCTTCTTTTTTTAGATACAATATAATCTTTAATTATTAACAATTCTTCTTTTTCTAGGTCTCCAACTAATTCATCTAATTGCATTTTTACAAGTCTTCCATCATCACCTAATTCATATATTTGTCTTTGTATTTCTTCATAAATTCTCATTACCATTTCTGCTCTTTGAAGTGCTACAATTACATTTTGAAGTGTCACTATATCATTAAATTCATATTCATTTAAAATATTTAATTTATTATCAAATACCTTTTTATATCTCTCTAAAGTTTGTATTGCTTGGTTTGCCTTACTTAAAACTGAAGCTGTATTTTCTAATATATATCTATTATTTCCTTTAAATACCGTGATAATACTTCTTCTTTGTGATATGCTTATTACTAATTCACCGGTTTGTTTTGCTGTTCTCTCTGCAGTTCTATGCCTTGTTCCAGTTTCTAATGTCTTTATTTCATGTGATGGTATTAATTGAGCATTTGCAAATAAAATTCTTTTGAAATCTCCACTTAAAACTATTGCTCCATCCATTTTTGCTAGCTCATATAGTTTTGATGATGAATATTCTTCATTTATTGTAAATCCACCATCTACTACTTGTTTTATTACTTCACTATTATCTGTAATTAGCAATAAAGCTCCAGTTCTAGCTCTTAAAATATTTTCAAGTCCATCACGTATTTCAGTACCAGGTGCAATTAATTTTAAAATTTCTGTTATATCATCTTCTTTGCCTTTTCTCAAAATATGGTTCTCCTTTCTATATTGTCATAAAGAAGGTCTTCACCTTAATTTATATTAGTTAAGTCTGAGCTTTTTCATAGCTTCATTTATATTTCTAACGCATATTATATCTAATTTATAATTATCTTTCAAGTCTTTTTTATTACTTTCTGGAATTATTGCAGACTTAAAACCTAATTTTTCAGCTTCCTTTAATCTTTTTTCAATCAAATTAATTCTTCTTAATTCGCCTGTAAGACCCACTTCTCCAATAATAACCATATCTTTTGGTATTGGTATATTTTTAAAACTTGAAGCAGTTACTAACATTATTCCTAAATCAATTGAAGGTTCATTTATTTTTAAGCCTCCAACTACATTTAAATAAACATCTTGTGAACCTAAGTTTAATCCAGCTTTTTTCTCTAAAACAGCTATTAATAATGCTAATCTATTATAATCTACACCATTTGCAGCTCTTTTTGGATATCCAAATATTGTTTGAGAAGTTAATGATTGTAATTCTACTAAAATAGGTCTTGTACCTTCCATACTAGATACGATACATGATCCAGCTGGATTATCTTCCCTTTCTGATATTAATATATCTGAAGGATTTGTTATTTCACACATTCCTTTATCTTGCATTTCAAACATACCAATTTCATTTGTTGACCCAAATCTGTTTTTTACACATCTTAAAATTCTATATGAAAAATATCTTTCTCCTTCTAGATACAAAACTGTATCTACCATATGTTCTAATACTCTTGGTCCTGCTATATTTCCCTCTTTCGTAACATGTCCTATAATTATTGTAGTAATTCCATTAGACTTACATATTCTCATAACCTGTCCGTGTTATTTCTCTAACTTGACTAACACTACCTGCAGCTGCAGTTATTTCATCTGAATACATTGTTTGAATAGAATCTATTATAACTAATTTTGGATTTACATTTGTAATTGCTTGTTTTACAATATCAATATCTGTTTCACCTAAAAACAAAATGTCTTCATTATCTATACCTAATCTATCTGATCTAAGTTTAATTTGTTCTGCTGATTCTTCTCCAGAAACATATAATACTTTTCCTTCACCTTTTACTTTATCACATATTTGTAAAATTAAAGTGGATTTTCCTATACCAGGCTCTCCTCCAAGTAAAATTAAAGAACCTTTTACAAGCCCCCCTCCTAGAACTCTATCTAATTCACCAAAACCAGTATTAGTCCTTACTGTTTCCTTTGCTTTATATGAATTTAAAGATTGTGGGATAATTGACTCTTTTGCAACTTTTTCTTTTCCTTTAGTTTCAACTACTTTTTGCTCATAAAAAGTGTTCCAACTATTGCATGCTGGACATTTACCTAGCCATTTTGTTGATTCATTTCCACATTCGCTACAAACAAAAATTGTTTTACTTTTTGCCATGTCCTTTTGGGGACAGGTCCAAATGGACATCTATGTCCATTTTGGGACACATCTTCCCTTTCCCTCTCTTTCTTTTTATTTCATTGCTCTTTCTACAATTTTTCTGCTTATTCCTAATACTCTTGATATTTGTATTTTTGTAGTTCCTTCTATTTTTTTTAATTTCTTTATTTTTTCATTTCTTAATAAATGATTTAATTTTTTAATTTCTCTTATATTTTCAATTTCTAAAATTTTTTTTATTCTTTGTACAAGTTCTTCATCAGTTAATTTTGTAATCATTTCAAATTCAACATAATCATTTATTTTTTCTTCATTTAATTTATGAAAATTAATAAAATTATTAATTGCTTCTTGTTTTGTCTTACCTAACAATGATAAAATCATTTTAGGATTAATTATTTTCGCATCTTCCTTTAAGTTTGTTTCTAACTCTGTGTAATCTAGATAACTACTCCATCTATAGTCTTCAATTCTTGAAATTCCTGCTTTAACAGGATTTTGATGTATATATCTACATAAATCTAATAAATATTCCTTTGTTTCAACATTCTTGCTATAAAATCTTTCTTGAAATAGATGACCTATTTTGTTATATTTTTTCCCAAAATAAATTGAATATGAAACTAGTATACCTTGCATCATCTTTGAAATATTATTATATTTGTCATAAATAATTAGATGTATATGATTTGTCATTAAGCAATAAGAATAAATATCACAATTATACTTTTCTTTATATTTCAATATTTCTTTTAACATTTTTTTATAATCATATTCATCAAAAAATACATCTTGTTGATCATTACCTTTAAATATAATATGATAAACTTTTGTATTACTAACTTTTCTTAATTGACGGGGCATATTAAACACCTTTCCTTTTCCTAAATTTTAATTTTGCCCCTATAACACAAAAAGTATAGCATATATTTTTAAATAATGCTATACTTTTTATTAAATTCACCAAAAATTTACATTAGATGTCCATTTGGACCTGTCCCCAAAAGGACATTATTTTCTAGAAAAAACACTACGTATTTTTGACCATGTTATTTCTTGGTGTAAAAACGCATTTATTTCATCCTCAATTTTTTGTTGATATGGTGTTAATTCAACAGTAATCTCTGTATTCCAATCTATATCTTGTAGCCAAAAAGCTTTAAATTTATCCCAAAAACCATTTTTTACTAATGCATTATTATTATTGGTTCTTATTGTTCCTGCTTCAGTACTAGTGCTTGAACTTGTTGTATTGCTAAATTCAGCTCCTCCATAAACTCCAGATACTTTATTTTCTTCTAATTCTGCCATATTATTTCCTCCTTTGTGATTTACACTTTTCCTATAATATTTATACTATATTTTTTCTTATTAATCAAGATATTTTTTATTTTTTTTGATTACATTTATATTACGTTTGCATTTCATTTATATTACATTTCAACTTTTCTTACAACTACGTGGTCTTTCTCTGCTTTTTCTATTTTTACTTTTATAATTTTATTTTCTAAATTTTCATCACAATTTTCTAAATATGCTAATATATAATTTTTTAAATGACCTTTATATATTCCCTCTTTTTCTTCTTCAAAAAGAACGTCTACTTCTTCGCCTATATATTTTTGATTATATTCTAATTCATTTTTATCAGATAACTCTAACAGTTTGTGACTTCTTTCTTCTTTTACTTTTCCATCTATTTGATTTTTCATTTCAGCTGCTTTTGTACCTTTTCTTTGTGAATATTTAAATACATGCATTTTGTAAAATTTTATTTCTTCTAAAAATTTATATGTTTTGTTAAATTCTTCTTCTGTCTCCCCTGGAAAACCTACAATTACATCTGTTGTCAAAATTACATCATTATAATATTCTCTTAGTAATCCTATTATTTCTTTAAATTTAGTGGTTGTATATCTCCTATTCATTCTTTTTAATGTTTCATCACATCCGCTTTGTAATGATAAATGAAAATGAGGACATATTTTTTCTAGTTTTGTTAATCTTTCTAAAAATTCTTCATCTATTATTGTTGGCTCTATTGAACTCAACCTTATTCTTTCAATTCCATTCAATTTATTTATTTCTTCCAATAAATCAATTAATCCAAATTTTTCTTTAAAGTCTTTTCCATATGATGCTACATGTATTCCTGTTATTACAACCTCTTTTATTCCTTCTTTTGATATTTTTTCTATTTCTGATATAACATTTTCTGGTTTTCTGCTTCTTACTCTACCTCTTGCATAGGGAATAATACAATATGAACAAAATCTATCACATCCATCTTGTATCTTTATAACAGCTCTGGTTTTCTCAGTATATGTAACCTCTCCAAAATCGACAAATTCTTTTGTTTGCATTACATCTTCAATTTCTAATTGATTATTTTTGTCTTTTATATATTTTTCTATATACCCTACTATTTTATTTTTTTCGTTATTTCCTAGGATTAAATCAATTTCTTTGATATTTTCTAATTCTTTTTTAGCTACCTGGACATAACAACCAGAAGCAACAACTATTGCTTTTGGATTTAGTTCTTTTACTCTTCTTAACATTTGTCTAGATTTTCTATCTGACATATTTGTAACAGTACAAGTATTTACTATATATATATCTGCTTTTTGTGTATTTTCTACTATTTCATATCCTTTTTTTAGAAATTCCTGCATCATTGCATTTGTTTCATATTGATTTACTTTACAACCGCAAAGTAATAAAAGCTACTTTCATACTTTTCTCCTCTCTTCAGGAATTGAGTAACTATCTTTTTGAGATATAGACGTGATATGCCCTTATTTTTTTATTTATGATTGATTGAAACGATTAAATAAAAAAATAAGGGCATATCCTCCTATATCTCAAAAGGACAGTCCCTTAATCCCTATCTTCTGCTCTTTCCTTCTAAGGCATCTAGGTTATCTAGTGCTTTTCCAGTTCCTAAAGCTACGCAAGATACTGTATCTTGTGCTATCATAACATTTATTCCTGTCTTTTCTTGTAATAATTTGTCTAATCCATCAACTAAACATCCTCCACCTGTCATATATATACCTTTATCACTAATGTCTGCAGCTAACTCTGGTGGAGTTCTTTCTAATACAGAATGAACAGCATCTACTATCATCATAGCAGGTTCTATTAAAGCTTCCAACATTTCACTAGAATAGATTGTTAATGTTTTTGGTAATCCTGTTGTTAAATCTCTTCCTCTTATTTGCATTTCTGTATCTTGTATTTTTGGAAATACACAACCAATGTTAACTTTAAGGTCTTCAGCTGTTCTTTCACCTATTATTACATTATGTTTTTTCTTTATATATTTTATAATATATTCATCAAATTTATCTCCAGCAACTTTAAGTGAAGTACTTACAACAGATCCTCCTAATGAAATTACTGCAATATCTGTTGTTCCTCCACCAATATCTACTACCATGTTGCCATGTGGTTTTGATATATCTATTCCTGCTCCGATTGCTGCTGCAATTGGTTCTTCAATTAAATATACTTTTCTTGCACCTGCTTGTGAAGCAGCATCTATTACTGCTTTTTTTTCTACTTCTGTTACCTGTGAAGGTATACATATCATGATTCTTGGTGCAAATATAAATTTTCCACAAACTTTATTTATAAAATGTTTAAGCATTTTTTCTGTTACTGTATAGTCTGATATTACTCCATCTCTTAAAGGTCTTGTAGCAACAATATTTCCAGGTGTTCTACCGAAGCATTCTTCTAGCTTCTTGTCCAACTGCTAAAACATCTCCTGTTTTATTGTCAACTGCTACAACTGATGGTTCTCTTAATACAATTCCTTTTCCTTTTACATAAGCTATAACTGTTGCTGTTCCTAAATCAATTCCAATATCTTGACCCATTTTAAACATTTTTACTTCCTCGCAATCTATTTTTATTTCTTTTATATTACAATCGTATTACGATTATATTACAAAGATTGTAATTTATCAACCCTTTTAATTGAATTTTTTCAATTTTTATATTATAATATTTATATTCAGGAGGAATACAATGAAGAAATCTATTTTTATATCAAAAAGTGAAAATGATACAAAAAATTATGCTAAAAATTTAGCTTCAGAACTTAAGCCTAAAGATATAGTTATTTTAACAGGTGATTTAGGTTCTGGAAAAACAAAATTTGTGGAGGGTTTTTTATCTTATTTTGGACTAGAACAAGAAATATCTAGCCCTACTTTTACTATTGTTAATGAATATAAGAAAAATGAAATTAATATTTATCATTTTGATGTTTATAGATTATCTGATTCAAGTGAATTTTCGGAAATTGGTGGAGAAGAATATTTTGAAAATGGTATTTGCCTAATTGAATGGGGTGAACTAATTGAAGATATTTTACCTAAAAAATATATACACATAACATTTGAAAAAGATGATGAAAATGAAAATATTAGGAGGATTTATTATGAAAATATTGAGTATTGATACCTCAAGTGATATTTGTGGAGTCTCTATCTTAGAAAATAATAATCTTATTTATAATTTTGATATTTCAACAGGTAGAACACACTCTGAAAATTTAATGCCTATGATTGTTAAAGGTTTTGAAAATTTAAATATATCTTTAAATGATATCAATTTATTGGTTTGTGATATTGGACCAGGTTCATTTACAGGCATTCGTATTGGTGTTGCTACTGTAAAAGCATTCTCAGATAGTCTAGATATTCCTTGTATAGGCATAAGCTCTTTAGAATCTCTAGCATATAATGTTTCAAATTCTAAAATTGTTTTTAGTATTTTAGATTGTAAAAATGATAATTGCTATTTTGCACTATATGAAAATAATAATGGTTATTACGAAAATCTAATTGAACCACAGGCAGAAACGATAGAATCTGCAATAACTATTTTAAAAGACTATGCCAAAGATAATTTCGAAAATGAAGAAATTACATTTGTAGGTGATGGTGTTGAAGTTTTTGAAAAACAAATAAAAGAAAATTTTGAAAATATAAAAATTTCTACTTCAAATAAATTAAACTCTTTTAATTTAGGAATTTGCGGATACAAAAAATATCAAAATGGTTATGATTTAAATACAGAAATTTTACCATTATATTTAAAAAAACCTCAAGCCCAAAGACAATTAGAGCAAAAATTGAAAGGCGCTAAAAATGGATAATATAATAATTAAAAAAATGGAATTAACTGATTTAGAGACTATAAAAGATAATTTAGTCTCTGATTTTGATGATTTTTGGAACTATAATATTTTAAAAGAAGAACTTCAAAATAAAAATTCAAAATATTTAGTAGCAAAATCAAATGAGCAAATAATTGGATTTGTTCGGAATTAAAATTGTGCTAGATGAAGCTGATATTATGAATATTGTAACTAAAAAAACATATAGAAGTAATGGAGTTGGCACATTACTTTTAAAAAGCATAATTTCTTTATGTTCAAATCTTGATGTAAAGAAAATAAATTTAGAAGTTAATGAAGAAAACCTAACTGCTATTCATTTATATGAAAAATTTGGTTTCAAAAAAATTGGTAATAGAAAAAACTATTACCAAAATAAAAATGCTATTCTAATGTCCCTTACCAAAATTGATGTTGATATCCTTATCTAAATCAATTTTGGTATATTTTACACCACATTCATCAAATAATTTTCTAGATGCAATATTATTTTCAGAATCCTTATATTTATCAGACAAATAAATTATTTCCTTTATTCCAGATTGAATTATTATTTTTGCACATTCGTTGCAAGGGAATAAATCTACATATAATTTTGCATCTTCTAAATCTTTTTTATTTCCTCTGTAATTTAAAATTGCATTTAATTCTGCATGACAAACATAAGGATATTTTGTATCTAAATTATCGCCTTCTCTTTCCCAAGGAAATTTATCATCATCAAACCCATTTGGTGCTCCATTATATCCTATTCCAAGAATTCGATTATCACTACTTACAATACATGCTCCTACCTGTGTTGAAGGGTCTTTACTTCTCATTGCGGATAATCTTGCTATTGCCATAAAATATTCATCCCATTTTAAATAATCTTTTCTTTTACTATTCATACCATTCTAGCTCCCATCCATCTAATATTACAGTATCTCCTTCATGAACTCCTAACTCTTTCAATTTTGCATCTACTCCAAGATTTCTTAGTGTTTTTTGTAAGTAATATATTGATTCATTATCTTCTATATTTACTCTTCCCATTAGTCTTTCAATTGCTTTTCCTGTTACAATAAATACTCCATCTTCTACCTTTGCTGTCCATTTTTCTTCTTCCTCTAATGTATATATTTTTCTCTCTTCATATTCTATCAAATCTTCTTTTGGGAGATCTTTTAGGGTCTCTTCCACATAATTTATTAGTTCTTGTACACCTTGCTTAGTTGCTGCTGAAATTTTGAATACTTTAATATTTTCTTTTTTAGCTAATTCTTCAACTTCTTTTAGTAATTTATCATCTTGAATTACGTCTATTTTATTTGCTACAATTATTTGCTTTCTGGTTGATAGCCTCTCACTATATTTTTTTAATTCTTTATTTATTGCATAAAAATCTTCCACTGGATTTCTTCCTTCAATTCCAGATACATCTAAAAAGTGTAATAATAGTCTCGTTCTTTCTACATGGCGTAAAAATTGAATTCCAAGCCCTACGCCTTCACTTGCACCTTCAATAATTCCAGGTATATCTGCTATTACAAAACCATCTCCATTTTTTGTTTTTACAACTCCTAGATTTGGTTCTAATGTTGTAAAATGATAATTTGCAATTTTAGGCTTTGCATCTGTTACTACTGACAAAAATGTTGATTTACCCACATTAGGAAATCCTAAAAGTCCTACATCTGCTAAAAGTTTTAATTCTAGAATTATTTCTTTTTCTTCTCCTCTTTCTCCATCTTCAGAAAACCTTGGAGCTTGTCTTGTTGATGTTGCAAAATGAGAATTCCCTCTGCCACCTTTTCCACCTTTTAAAATCAATTCAGTTTGTCCTGGTTTAGATAAATCTGCAACTACTTTTCCAGTTTTAGCATCTTTTACAACAGTACCAATTGGTACTTTAATATATAAATCTTCTCCATATTTACCATTACAATGACTTCCACTTCCATTTTCTCCATTTTTGGCTTTAAACTTTTTATTGTATCTAAAATCAATTAAGGTATTTTTATCTTTATCAACTTGGAAATAGATATTTCCACCATTTCCGCCATCTCCACCATCAGGTCCTCCAGCTGCAACATATTTTTCTCTACGAAAAGTTGCTGCACCATTTCCACCATCTCCTGATTTAATTATAATTTTTGTATAATCTGTAAACATTTAACACTCCTTTTTTTCAACCGCTAGGACGAACCAATGGGGACGGACCTTTTGGTTGAAATAAAAAATATTATATTATTATTTCAACCAAAAGGTCCGTCCCCATTGGTTCGTCTCATTGGTTTGCCCATTGGCTTGCCCATTGGTTCGTCCCCATTGGTTCGTCCTAGTAATTGAAATAATCTAATTTCATTGCTTTTTTTACTTTTTGCATTGTTTCTTTTGCAGTTTTTCTTGCTTTTTCTGTTCCTTCCATTAATATTTTATCTACAATTTCCGGATTCTTTTCATAATAATCTCTTTTTTCTCTTATAGGCTTTAATGTTTCTGCTATATTTTTTGCAAGTTGTTTTTTGCATGCTACACAACCTCTTTTTCCACCTTTACATTCTTCACATACTGTTTTTACTTCTTCTTCATTACTAAATAGTTTGTGGTAATAATATACCATACATATATCAGGGTTTCCTTTATCATCTTTTTTTATTCTTCCTGGGTCTGTTACTGCACTCATCACTTTTTTTGTTATTTCCTCTTCACTGTCTGATAAATATATTGCATTTCCGAAGCGATTTTCCCATTTTTTCGTTTCCATCTAGTCCTTTTATTCTTTTTTCCTTAGATAATACTGCTTCTGGTTCTTTTAATACTTCCCCATATATTGAATTAAATTTTCTTACAATTTCTCTACATTGTTCTATTAGTGGAAGTTGATCTTCTCCAACTGGTACTAATTCTCCTTCAAATGTTGTTATATCTGCTGCTTGGCTTACTGGATATCCTAAAAATCCATAAGTCACACTTTCTCCAAATATTTCTCTTTTTTGTGCAATTTCCGTTTTTACTGTTGGGTTTCTTTGTAATCTTGCTATTGTTACTAAATTTGAGTAATATACAGTCAATTCTGCTGTTTCTGGTATCATAGATTGTACATATATTGTTGTTTTTTCAGGATCTATTCCACATGCTAAATAGTCCATTGCTAATTCTCTTACATTTTTTCTAACTTTTTCTGGATTATTAAAATTGTCTGTTAATGCTTGGACATCAGCTATTAGTATATAAGTTTCATATTTTCCACTTTCTTGCAATTCTAATCTTTTTTTTATAGAGCCAAAATAATGTCCTATATGTAGTTTTCCAGTTGGTCTATCTCCTGTTAATATTCTCTTTTTTTCCATATTTTAATTTCTCCTTTTTATTAATATGCTAATTATACTATATTTTATTAAAATTTACAATATGTCAATCAATAAAAAAGAGACTGATTTCAGCCTCTTTTCTAGCATTATTTTAGAATAACAATTCCTCCATATGGTAACAAACAATCTCCATCTACATTTAATTTAAAAGTTTTATTTGATTCTTTATAATTTTCTGGTATATCGATTTTTTGTGCTTCAGTTCCTCTATTTATTGCTACAAAAACTGAATTTTCTTGGTTTTCCCTTTCAAATGCAAATATATTTTGGTTTGAGAGAATAATTTTGAAATTGCTATTTTTTCCTTTATATTGTTTTCTAAATTTTCCAATACATTGATAAAAGTTAAGTAATTCAACATCCTCTTTTCCCCAAGGGAAACATTTTCTATTAAATGGATCTTTAAATCCATGTAATCCAACTTCTGTACCATAATAAATACAAGGAATTCCTGGCAAAAAATATTGAAGTATTATTGCTACTTTTAATCTATTTTTCGCTAGATTATATTCATCTGGCAATAATTTATCATTTTCATGTTCAAATTTTCTAAATTCTTGTGTTAAAAATTTATTGTCCACATGCCAAGGTGAAGGTGGCTCATCAATTTTCCAAATACATTCATATCCTGTACGAATATATTTTCCTGAAAGAATTGTAATTGCCCTTACAATATCATGTGTATCTAATGAGTTAAACATTGTATCAATTGTTTCTTGTGGATAACCATCAAGCATATCAAATATTTGCCATCCTAAATATTCGTTTTCACCATTTACCACAAATTTCAAAATTGCATTTGTGTATAAATAGTTTGTAGGGCAATCTATACCCTTTCCTAATATCTCAGATGGTACTTTGTTCCAAAATTCACCTAAAATTAAATGAGTTTTATTAGCATTTGCTCTATTTCTGATACCTTCTAATAATGAAGGAATCAAATTTTCTGCTAAATCTAATCTAAATCCATCTACATAAGGTGCAAATTTTGCAATTACTCCATCTTCTCCATATACATAATTTTGAAATTCTTGATTTTCCTGGTTAAATACAGGCATATCTTTAAATAATCCATACCAATATTCATAATTTCCATTCTCATCAAATTTGAACCAATTACGATATTTTGAATTTGGATTTTGTAATGCCTCTTGAAATATTGGGTTATCACTACAACAATGGTTAAATGCAATATCTAATATAACATGCATTCCAAGTTCATTCGCTTTATTATGAAGATTTTCTAAATCTTGAAATGTTCCCACATCAGGGTCAATTTCCATATGATTTGTAGATGCATATCTTTCATAGCGATATAAACTTTCATTTATTGGTGAAAGATATATGATTCCAACTGATAAACTTTTTAAGTAATCAAGTTTTTCTTCTATACCTTTTAGATTTCCACAAAAAAAATCATTATTGTGGAATTCTCCCATTTCATCTTGTTCCCAGTGTGGCATTTCTCCCCATATACGATAATTTCTTCCTTCTTGTTTACCATTTTTGTAATTCTTACTTCTATTAAACCTGTCCACAAATAATTGATAAGCAATTTGGTCTTTAGACCATTCTGGTACACAAAATTTCTTTATATCCTTTTCCATAAAGCAATCTTCCTTTCTATTGTCAAGATATAATGCAATTAATTTGTTACTTGCTAGTTTACGTTTTTCATATCCTCAATTTACTATATTTATTTTCTTTTGTCAACATTAACTTTTGTTTTTTATTACATTAAATTTATCTTGATATTCATTTAATTTTATTTCAAAATCCTGTTTATTTTTATTAACAATAGTTTGTAATATAAGTCCTCCAAAGAATGATTGAATAGATCCCATGAAGAAGAATACACTAGCAACAAATGATGGCATTTTAGGAACTAATCCTGTTTTAAAGTAATCAATTAAAACTGGTACTAAAAATAATATTCCTATTAGTGCAAGTATTCCTGCAACCCATGAAAAAAATGAAAATGGCCTATAATTCTTATATAATGATATAATTGTTTTTATAACTTTAAATCCATCTGAATAGGTATTTAACTTAGATTCACTTCCTTCAGGTCTATCTCTATATTCAATTATTATATTTTCTACCCCCATATTTTTGTCTAAAGTATGTATTGTCATTTCTGTTTCAATTTCGAAACCTTTAGATAAAACTGGGAAAGTTTTTACAAATTTATAGCTAAATGCTCTATACCCTGTCATAACATCTCTTATATCACTTTTATAAATAATATTAATAAGTTTTCTTACTAATATATTTCCTACATTATGAAATGGTCTTTTATTTTCTGTAAAATATGTTGATGATAGTCTATCTCCTATTACCATATCCACATTTCTCTCTAAAACTGCTTTACACATTTCTTTAGCATATTCTGCTGGATAAGTATCGTCTCCGTCTGTCATAATATAACACTCAGCATCTATTTCACGAAACATGGTTCTAATAACATTCCCTTTTCCCTGTTTTCTTTCATACCTAACTATTGCTCCTGATTCTTTTGCTATTTTATCTATTCCATCTTTTGAATTATTGTCATAAACGTAAATTTTAGCTTCTGGTAATTCTTTCTTAAAGTCTTCTATTACTTTTTTTATTGTTTTACTTTCATTATAACATGGTATTAAAACAGCTATCTTATCCATTTTTTACTTTCCTTTTTCTTTGTTTTCATTCATTTCTTTTTCACCATTATATTCATTTACTAAATATAACGGTCTATTTTTTGTTTCATTAAATATTCTTCCTAGATATTCTCCTACTATACCAAATAATAAAATTTGTACTCCTGAAAAAAATAATATCAGTAATATAATTGCTTGAAATGCTTGAATAGGTTGATCTACAACAAAGCATTTTATAATTACATATATGAAATATATAAATAACATCATAAATGTTGGAATTGCAACAAGTGTAGAAAATTTTAAAGGAGCTATTGTAAATGAAGTAATTCCATCAATAGCTAAATCTATCAATTTTAAGTAATTCCATTTAGTTGAACCCGCAACTCTAGGGTCCCTATCATATAACACCTCTTTTTTCTTATAGCCTATCCAACTAAACATACTTTTTGTATTTCTTTGTGATTCTCTAAGCATTTTTAAAGCATTAACACATCTTCTATCCAAAAGTCTGAAATCTCCTGTGTCTTTTTGAATTTCTACTTTAGTCAATTTTTGTAATAATTTATAATACATTTTAGATGTGAATTTTTTTAACCAGGTTTCTCCTTTTCTGCTTCTTCTTTTTGCATAAACATCATCATAACCCTCTTCCCAGTATTTAACTAACTCCGGAATTAGTTCTGGTGGATCTTGCAAATCTGCATCCATAAAAATTACACAATCACCTTTAGCATAATCTAAACCTGCAATCATGGCAATTTCCTTACCAAAGTTTCTAGAAAAATCTACATAACATATTCTATTATCTGCAATTCTCATTTGTTTTATTTTATCTATTGTATTATCTTTACTACCATCATTAATAAAAAGAATTTCAAATTCATAATTATTCATTGAATCCATTAATTTTTTCATTCTATCATATAAAATAGGTAATGATTCTTCTTCATTGTATGCTGGTATTATTACGGAAATTTTTTTCATCTTTTATTCCTTTCTTTTAAATGCAAAAAATTTACTTATAAAAAAATTTAATATTACTACTATTACTGTTAAACCTATTTTTACAACTATATTAGGAATAGGTAATTTGAATAAAACTATTCCTCCCAAAAATTCTATTAAAATAGTAAATGCTCTACCTGTCATAAATTTTATAAATTGTGTTATTCTCTCTTTAGCTGTTTTAGCATTTGCATGAAATACTAAGTCTTTGTTTGTAATATAAGCAAATAATACAGCTAAAATAATTGCAATTAAATTTGATATGTTTTCATTCCATTTTAATATACTGTCCATTATAAAAAATGAAGCCAGATTAATAATTGAAGTACCAACTCCAAATACAACATATAAAATTACTTCTTTTGTAAATAATTTTTCTTTTAATTTCTTTATCTTTTCCATTTTAATTCAACCATTCTTGATTTTCCAAATACCAATCTATTGTTTTTACTATACCATCTTCGAATTTAGTCTTTGGTTCCCATCCTAATTCATTTTTAATTTTTGTAGGGTCAATTGCATATCTATAATCATGCCCTTTTCTATCTGTTACAAATTCAATTAAATCTTCAGATTTTCCCAATCTTTCTAATATTAATTTTACAATTTGAATATTTCTTCTTTCATTATGTCCACCAATATTATATCTTTCTCCTGATACTCCATTATGAAATACTAAATCTATTGCTTCACAGTGATCTTCTACATATAACCAATCTCTAATATTTAGACCTTCTCCATAAACAGGTAATTTTTCATTATTTAATGCTAATTTAATCATATGTGGTATTAATTTTTCATTATGTTGATAAGGTCCATAATTATTTGAACAATTTGTTACATTTACATTCATTTTAAATGTTTCTTTATAAGCCAAAGCAATTAAGTCAGAACTAGCTTTTGATGCTGAATATGGGCTACTTGGTTTTATTGGTGATGTTTCTGTAAAATATCCATCTTCTTTAAGCGAACCATAAACCTCATCTGTTGAAATATGTACAAATTTATTTGGACTTCCCTCTCCCCATTTTTGTTTTGCAGTTTCTAATAAAGTATGTGTTCCTATAACATTAGTTTGAGTAAATACAAATGGTGTTTTTATACTATTATCAACATGTGATTCTGCCGCAAAATGAATTACGCCATTAATGTCATATTTATCAAAAATCTCTTTCATTTTTTCAAAATCACATATATCAGCTTTTTCAAATTCAATTTTATCTTTAATTTTTTTAAGATTATCCATATTTCCAGCATAGGTTAATTTATCTACAACAACAACTTTATAATCTGGATGTTTTTTTACAAAATATTCTGCAAAATTTGCTCCTATAAAACCTGCTGCTCCTGTTACTAAAACATTTTTCATTTCCAAATTTCCTCCTCTTTTAATTCTTTTAGTGTTGGCCATTTCGCATCTTTTTCAGATGTTATTAAATCCTCTGGCTTTAAATCTCCCATAGGCCACTCAATTCCTACATCAGGATCATTCCATGCAAGACCTCCTTCTGCATTACCATTATATACATCATCACATTTATATGTAAATTCTGCCTCATCTGATAACACTAAGAATCCATGTGCAAATCCTTTTGGTATCATAAACATTTTTTTATTTTCTTCTGTTAATATTACACCTTCCCATTTTCCATAAGTTTTGCTTCCTGGTCTTAAGTCTACTGCGACATCAAAAACTTCTCCTTTTATAACTCTAACCAATTTTGCTTGAGTATTTTCTTTTTGGAAATGTAATCCTCTTAGAACTCCTTTCTTTGATTTAGATTGATTATCTTGTACAAAATTATAATTTAATCCAATTTCTTCAAATTCAGTTTTACTATATGTTTCCATGAAATATCCTCTATTATCTCCGAAAACTGTTGGTTCTATAACATATACTCCATCAATTGAAGTTTCTATTTTTTTAAACTTTCCCATTTTTCTTCCTTCCTTTTTTATATATAAATCTGTCCCAAATGGACATTCATGTCCATTTGGACCTGTCCCTATATGGACATCAAATATTTTCCATAGTCTGTTTTCATGTATATTTTAGCAAGTTCTTTTAATTGTTCTGATGTTATCCATCCTTTTTTATATGCTATTTCTTCTGGGCAACACACTTGCATTCCTTGTCTTTTTTCTATTGTTTGTACAAAACTTGCTGTTTCAAGAAGAGCATCATGTGTTCCAGTATCAAACCATGTCATTCCTCTTCCAAATGTTTCTACATATAATTTGTTCATTTTCATATATTCTTCATTAATTGACGTTATTTCTAGTTCTCCTCTTGCTGATGGTTCTATACTTTTGGCAATTTTTACAACATCATTTGTATAAAAATATAAACCTGGCACTGCATAATTTGACTTTGGATTTTCTGGTTTTTCTTCTATTGATATTGCTTTTCCTGTTTCATCTATTTCAACCACACCATAGGCTCTAGGATCTTTTACTTGGTATCCAAATATTGTTGATTCATTTTCTCTTTCATTGGCTCTTTTTAGCATCTCTGATAAATGTGACCCATAAAACATGTTGTCTCCTAAAATCATTGCTACATTGTCTTCTCCTATAAAGTCTTCTCCTATTATAAATGCTTCTGCTAGTCCATTTGGTTTTTCTTGAACTTTATACTCAAATTTCATTCCCCATTTTGAACCATCACCTAATAATTCTTTAAATGTCTCTATATCTCTTGGTGTTGATATTATTAAAACTTCTCTGATATTTGCCTCCATTAAAACTGATAGTGGATAATATATCATTGGTTTGTCATATACTGGCATTATTTGCTTTGATATTGCTATTGTTAATGGATATAGTCTTGTTCCACTTCCACCTGCTAATATTATTCCTTTTCTATTTTTCATACTACAATCTTCCTTCCTCTTTTAAATATCTTTTTAAACCATCTTCCCAATCTGGTACATTTATTCCTTGTGATTTTAGTTTTTCTTTTGACATTTGAGAGTTTTTAGGACGTTTTGCTTGAACTATATTCATCATTTCTATATATTGTTCTGTTGTAACTGGATTTACTTTACATATTGTTCCTGTATATTCAAATATTGCTTTTGTAAAGTCATACCATGTTGTATATCCTTCATTAGTTGAATTGTATACTCCATAAGGTATTTTTTTATTTACAGATTGATAAACTATTTCAGATAAATCTTTTGCATAAGTTGGGCTTCCATGTTGATCTGATACAACACTTAATTCATCTTTATCTTCTCCAAGTTTTAACATTGTTTTTACAAAATTGTTTCCACCTATTCCATATAACCAAGCTGTTCTAAAAATATAATATTTATCTGTATTTGATTTAATTTGTTCTTCTCCATGTAGTTTTGTTATTCCATAAGCTGTTACAGGTGATTTAGGGTCATCTTCTTTATAATCTTTTTCTACATCTAAATCTCCACCAAATACATAATCTGTGCTTATATGTACTAAAGTTGCTCCAACTTCATTTGCTGCTTTTGCTAAATTTCCTGGTCCATCTGCATTTATTTTTTCTACTATTTCTCCTGCTGTTTCGGCTTTATCTACTGCTGTAAATGCTGCACAATTTATTATTAACTCTGGTTTTGTGTTTTTGACAAATTCTTTTACCTGTGCTTCATTTGTTATATCTAATTCTGCTACATCTGTTAAAATAAGTTCATTTCCTTGTTCAAATTTTTCTCTAATTTCTTTAGCTAACATCCCATTAGCTCCTGTTATTAAAATTTTCATAAGATTAAAGCACTTCCTTTCATATTTTTTCGACTATATAATATCATTAAAAACAAAAAAGTACAAGGGTTTCTTGTACTTTTTTAATTACAATTTACAGCTATTATATTTTCAAAAGAAAAAATTTTAAAGCCGTGAATTATAATATTATTTATTGTGTTTTCCTTTTTTAGACTTTTTTCTTTTGGTTGCTATTATTAAACATATTATTAATAAAGCAAAAATGATTATTGCTAAATATTTATAATTAATCTCTTTTTTTTCTTCAATTTGAACTGCTTGTTTCCTAATAATATTTATTTTATAAACCACTTTTTCATCATTTCCTGCAGTTACCGTTATTAAAACTTGATTTAAACCTTCTTTTAAGTTTTCGTTACCTGTAATTTCAATTTTTGCATTTTCTATATTAGAGTTAGTATCTATATTTATTTTTTCAACATAGCTTTGAACCTCACAATTATATTCGTAAATATTTTCATTAAATTCTGGTGTTATTTCTATGTTTGATTTGTCCTCAGTTGTTATTTTTAGACTGTTTAGTCTAAGATTTTGTTTAACTTGTTTTATTACTTTAATAAAATATGTCCTAACCATTCCATTTTCAGCAGTAACTTCTATTTCTATATTATTTTCTCCTGAATTTAAAGTTATTTTTCCTGTGCCAGAAACAGATGCTTTTTCGTCATC
>AUXO011113204.1_pt1 | contig 20083 bp, 10 predicted proteins | sample 768731 | NCBI WGS metagenome assembly AUXO01 (sample SAMN02715735, study PRJNA202380) | gut metagenome | biome: sheep rumen | host: Ovis aries | place: New Zealand: Palmerston North
TTACATCTATAGCACTAACTGCTGATATTGAAATTATTAAAATGAGTAAGGTCATTAAAAAGACTAATGTCTTCGAACTTACTTTCATTTATTCACCGTCTTTTGTTGAAAACTAATTGAAAAATCAATCCCTATCAAAAAATTAATAAATTGAACTTTATAATGATTAATTTTTAAATTAGTGATTTATATTTTATTTAATTAATTTAATATATTTTAGGCTTTAGAGAATCATTTATTAAATCAAATTGAAAGAAATTTATAGCCAATACTACATAAATATTAATATCTAATAATTAGGATATTGAAACAATGGCATATGATATTAATTATTTTAATGGCAACAATGCACATAGAGATACTAAAATCATTGAATTAAAAACTAGACGAGAATGCCTGCATGATGAAGAAGCCAGATTAACAAGACGTTTAAAAGCAATACATAATGAAATAAGTGTTATTGAAAATGAAATTAGAAAACATAGCATTAATCCATATAAAGCTTATGAAAGTCTTGAAGAAGAAGATAAACTTAGATATCAAAGAAGCCTTTTAACATGGTTTAGAGCTTATATTAATTATTTAGCTGATCCTTTTGGTGTTCCAAAACCAAATAGTGAATTTACGAAAAATATATGTAATTTACATAATCTTCATGAGGACATTTTCAAAATGCTTATTGATGAACACAGAGTAAGTAATGATATAAAAAGACAAACCATGTATTATGATGATATTGAAGAAAACATGTCTTATGATGATGCTATTCGTTTAATTAAACAAGCCTATCTTAATTATGACAATGGTACTCTTGTTGAAGAAGATAAACCTGTTAATATTATAGAAGATATTGCAGCAGTTTATAATCTTAATGCAGATACATTGAAAACACTCCTGGATAAAGAAAATGATGGAACTATTTTCATTATTTAAAACTTTTTTTCATTTTTACTTTCATAGTAACAAAATTTTATTAATTTTAAAGATATAATATAGATATTAGGAGTTTGATATATGATTACAAAATATTTAAGTAATATACCTATATCAATAGGAGCTATAATTTTATCTTTAGCTGCAATGGGAAATTTAGTTAGTTCTATATTACCTTTTTCAAGAGAAATATCTTTACTGATAGGATTGCCTTTATTATTAATCACTATTTCTAAATTAATTGTTATGCCCAAAACACTTAAAAATGATTTAAATAATCCCATATTAGCCAGTGTTATTGCTGCATTTTCAATGTCATTTATGCTATGGTCAATGTTTTTAATCCCTTACTTAGGCATAAATATATGTATAATGCTATGGTATTTAGCAATATTATTGCATTTACTTTTTGTTATAAATTATATAATTAAATTTATTTGGAAAATAAATGTGAGTGATTATACGGCTGGTTCTTTTGTTGTATTTGCTGGTATACAAATGATTGGTATTACAGCACCTGCATTTAATCAGCAACTACTAGGAACAATAGCCTTTTGGATTAGTTTTATATTTGTATGTTTTGTATTTATCATTGTTACATATAGATACATTACAATAAAAGTTCCAAAACAGTTACAACCAATTATCGGAGTTTATGCTGCACCTATAAGTCTATGTTTAGTTGGTTATCTCTCCAGTGTAAGACCATTTAACCCAACATTTGCTATTGGTATGTTTATACTTACAAAAGTTTTGTATATCATGATACTGATAAAATTTTTTGAATATAGAGATTATCCATTTTATCCAACTTATACGGGATACACATTTCCTTTAGCTATCAATGCAACTACCACATATCAAATGATTATTCATATAGTTACTAATCCAACAATTAAAATGTATATGACATATCAGTTATACTTTGAAATAATAATTGGAGTTTGTATAATATTTTATGTTCTAATTAATTTCCTGATTAATATATTTATCAGAAACTGGGAAGAAAAAAATAAAAATTAGGATAAAATTACAAAATTAATGTTAAAAGAAGAGTATAAAAGGTATTATATTATCTATAAGGATTTCTCTAAATTTATGCTTAGAATCATACTTTAAACAACGTTCTAATTGGTCAACATATTAAATTAATTTAAATTAAAACCGATTAATTTTGTCCTGCACATAGATTCTACAGCATATTTTATTCCTTCTTTACCAACACCACTATTTTTAAAACCACCAAAAGGCATATTATCTGTTCTAAAAGTAGATGCTTTATTGACAAATACACTTCCTGATTCAATTTGATTGACACATTTTAATGCATCATGTATATTTTCAGTAAAAACTCCTGCATTAAGACCATACTGTGTATTATTAGCTATTTTTATTGCTTCATCAATATCTTTAGCTTCAATAATTGGTGCAATAGGACCAAATGTTTCATTACTAACTAAACTCATATTTTCTTCTACACCACTAATAACTGTTGGCCAATAGAAGTTATCCTTGATTTTACCACCAATTTCTAAACTTGCACCTTTTTCAATAGCATCTTTAACTACATTATCAATATTTTCTACTGACTTATTGTTAATTAATGGACCAATATCTGTATTTTTATCCATAGGATTACCTACTTTGAGTTTAGATGTTTGTTTAACTAATTTATCAGTAAATTCATCAATAATGGTTTTTTCGACGATAATTCTTTTTACACCCATACATACCTGACCTGAAAAAAGATATGCTCCATTGACTACTTCTTCAACAGCTTTATCAATATTTGCATCTTTAAGTACCAATGTCGGATCATTACCACCTAATTCAAGTGTTACTCTTTTCATACCTGAATTATTTGCAATATGTTTTCCGACAGGTACACTACCTGTAAATGATATTTTATCAACATGTTCATTACTTATTAGTGTATCTCCTATTAATGAACCAGAACCCGTTAATGTATTTACTACACCATCAGGAAAATGTCTTCCAAGTATTTCTGCTAACATTAAACCTGATAATGGTGCTTCTCTAGATGGTTTTAGTATAACTGTATTATGTGCTGCAAGTGCTGGAGCTAATTTATGAATAGCCAAATTTACTGGATAATTAAATGGTGTTATGGCTGCAACTACACCTAATGGTATTTTTTTAGTGAATGCTATTACTCCATCCCCACCAAGTCCTGCATCTATTGGAACATTTTCACCATATATTCTTTTAGATTCTTCAGCTGCAAATTTTAATGTTTCAATAGATCTGTCAAGTTCATACATTGAACCATTGATTGGTTTTCCTGTTTCTTGTGTGATTATTTTTGCTATTTTATCCTTGTTTTCTATTAAATCTTCACATGCATCATTTAATTTGTAGTATATTTCTCTAGAACTTAATGATGTGATTTTATCTTTAGCTTTATTTGCTGATTTTATGGCGTTTATTGTATCTTCTTTATTTGCCATAGGTATTGTATCAACAATGGTATTATTATAAGGGTTTATGACATTAATTGTTTCTTTTTTGGATATGTGTTTACCATTAATTAAGATTTCCATAATATATCCTCTCTAAATTATTGCTTCTTATTTAATGGTATATTTAAATAAGTTAAAAAAAGTATTTGAAAAAATAAAAATGGGGTTTATGATTAATTTAAAGTATGTATTGTATTTTTTCTATATCAAAGTCATGATGAATCATTCGATATAAAAATGATCTTTTTAATTGTGATTTTTTTATTTTTATTGATTTCATTCAAATCACCTTTTTATTATAAAATGCATATTATTTTAATTATTTTATTATGTATTTCGACAATATACTATTGTATTTATTAGTATTTATACCTTTTTATACCCATTAATCTATACATTGTATAGCAATAAATGAAAATAACTGTAAATAATAATACATAATATAAAATAAAATAAGTAAATATGAACAGTTTATAAAATCTAAAAAATAAGTATGGAAAATATATAAAAAATTAAATAAAATATTAAATAAAATTGAATTAATTTAAAACTATTTTAATAAATAAACTATTTTTTTCTCAGTTTTCTACCAACACTTCTAAGAGGCTCAGTTAATTTCCAACTATTAGAAGTACTCATCTTATTTAATTCATTTTTAAGATGTTCATTTTCTTTAATTAAATCATTTCTTTCCTGACTAGAAAATCCTGCATTAGAATAACCAGTAGCAGATTTCAAATGATCATATTGATGATTCATGGTATTAATAAACAAATTATTAATTTCTTTATAATATGAAATATTAATATCACTTTCACTAGCTAATAACTGTTGAAGTTTTTCTTCCATTTCCAAATAATTTATTTTCAATTCATCAATCATGACTTCCTGAACTTCATTAATCTCTTGCATTTTCTTATTTTCATCTAACAATTCCTTATTAGCTTTTATTAAAGTCTGATTACGTTCTATCATGTCCTCATTCTTATTATACAATAATTTATTTGAATTTTCTAAGTGCTGATTAGTTTTACTTAACTCCAGATTTTCTTCAATGTATTTATCATTTAAATCTGTTAACTTGTTAATTAATTTATCTTTTTCATTAACATTATCCATTAAAACTTGCTTAGATTCAGTTAATGCTATATTACGATTGTATAATTTTTCTTTTTCCTGAATTAATTTATCAAGTTCATCCTTATTTACCATAGTACCACCCAAATCTAATCATCCCAAAGAGCTTTTTTAAATCCTAATTCTTCAGCTAATTCTGGTTCCCACTGATTTTTATAGAGCATTATATTCAATGATTTAATACCTTTTTTCTGTCTTAATTTCTTGGTTGATTTTTGAAGTTTATGATATACTATTGAATCAGAAACATGATACAGTTTTAAATTCATAATATGCCTAATATAATTAGAAAATATTCTATCCGATCTATAATGTCTTCCTAATTCAGCATCTAAACCTAAAGAATTATCAAGAACTTCACGTTTTATATACACACAGAAAAATGGTGCAAAACTCAATTCCAATACATTACCATCATGGAAAACGGACATATTATGGATATTCTTATGATGTCTTGATGGATTTACATCACAATCAAAGAATGGTGTTGCATATGGTACATGTGTATTCATTGATTCTGTTTTACCAGGTAATATCTGTTGAGGAACTATTAAACCACAATCTGATATTTCATAGGCATATTTTTGCATAGCTTCAACTGAACCTTTTGTTAAATTTGTATCATTATTTAATAATAATATATCAGAATCTGAATCTGCATGATTAATTCCTATATTTACTGCATGAGTAAATCCATAATTAATATCCAGTTGTATTAATTCTATAATATTTTGAGATTCTAATAGTTTTAAATAATATCTTACTGCTTCATTAGAATTATTATCAACAATAACTATTTTTAATTTATCACCCAAGTTTAATGATTGAATTGATTTAATACAATCTCTTAAATCATCCAAAGCCTGATAATTAGGTATAACAATAGTTACCTTATGAGTAAGTTCATCATTTACTCTACACTTCATTTTATTCTTATCTTGAATAAGTTTATTATAATGAGTATTTGATTCTTTATTTTCTGTATTTCTTAATGATATTTCACTTATCCTATTGTCTGCATTGTCAAAGTAGTATTTTGAAAGTAATATTGGTATAGAATATATTTGACAATCATTACTTATTTTTAAGATATAATCCCAGTCAACTAAACGTTTTAAACTTTCATCAAAGTATCCGACAGTTTCAATTACATCTTTTTTATGTGCAAAACAGTTTATATCAATATAATTTCCATTATGTAATAATGACTTATTATATGTACCAAATCTCATAGCAAAAGGTTGAGAATTAAAATCCCTATATAATAATTGTCCTGAATATACTGCATCTGCTTGAGGTAATTCTAAAAATGCTCCCATCATTGCCTTCAAGTATCTTGAATCCCATTCATTATCCGAGTCCAAGTAAAAAATATATTCACCCTTAGCTATTTTTAAAGCAGTATTTCTTGTAGCACTAGCTCCCTTATTTATATCATGATTTATTAAATGAATTCTATCATCACTTTCGGCAAATGTTTTTAATACCTCTCTTGTTCGGTCAGTACTTTTATCATCTACAATTATTAATTCAAAATTTGTATATGATTGATTTAAAACTGAATTAATAGCTTTGTCAATTATTTTTTCCCTATTATATGCTGGCATTATAACAGAAACTAATGGTTTATCTTTAAGATTATCCACATTTTGTGATAAATATTTTGCTATTTCATCCATGAATGCAAAACATCTTTTTTCTTCTTCAAAAAATGGTGCTCGTATTACTGGAGAAACATAGGCATCAGCTAAAAAGCCTGAAAAATCAGAGAAAACAGGTTTTTCTCTATTATCTTCTCTTGGTTTAATGAAATCTTCTTTAGCTTTAATTTTAGGACTATTGTCACCCAATTTAAAGTATAATTCTTTACATTCCTGATTATATCTGATTACATCATTATCTATATCTGTATTTCTAAAGAATTTTTGTTTTAAATAATAATAACCATTTGAAGTTAAATTATTCATTATTTGATTGAATGCTTTTGAAGAATCCATAGATAAATATAAAACTCCAGGAGTATCCTCTAATAATTGTCCAATTAATGTGTTTTGATTATAAGTGATAAATGGTATTTTATATTTTTCCAGCTCATCGATAACATCAAATATTTCAATAAATTCTGAGAAAAATCCTATAAATTCAGGTTGTATTTCTTGAACGGCATTATTGATAGTATTTAATGAAGATTCATCTATATAATGGAAATCAAAGAGATTATCAACATCTTTTTTAAGAATAGCCTTTAAATAATTATTAGTATCATTATCCCTATTACCAATAATCAAAAACTTTACAGGCTTTTTAATATGTGTTTCTATTGACTGACTACTTAAATCCTTGAAGTTTAATAAATCAATATTAGATAAATGAACATTATCATAGGATTTGATAGAGTCAATATCCGAATTAATTACCATTGGTGTAGTCAATGTATTTGAAACTTTAGCCAGGATATTTATATTATCTATTACATCATAAACCTGTATTACATCAATATTTAATGAAGAGATTAAATTAAAGAAAATATCTTCTAATTTTTCAGTGTCATTAGAAATATCTAATTTCCAGTGTTTTAATGTTGAATTATATCTATCTTTAAGTGCTAATTGACCATCTAAGTATACAAGATAATATGAATCAAGAATACTCTTATTATGAATTGTATAAAAGTCAAGTGCTAATTTAATATTATCTTCTTTGAGAACATATAAAACCCTATTGGATATCGTTAAATTATTAAATTCCTTAATAGCAACATCAATATTCTTATTTAAAATTTTTATTTCATCAGAATTGAGATATTCATCAATTATTGAAAATGTATTGGAATTACTATTGTATTGTTTAAGTAAATCAAGATTATCTTCTATAAAATCATAATTATTATATACATAACTACTATCACATATCACATGATTTAACTTATTATTAAGTAATTCAAATCCTAATATTTTCTTATCAATATCATAATATAGATTAATATTATCTAAATCAAGCCAATTCAGATATTTTTCTTTAATAAATAAACAGTACCCATTACTAATTGTATTTACTATGTTTAAGTCCTCTGAAGACTTTTTAATAACATTTGAAAACCCTTCATTAGTTAATAAATATTCTGTTTCATTTTCATATCTTTCAGGAGAAAGATTATTTACTGCATTAGATAACGGACTTACCATGCTTATCGTATTATTTGAATAAGCCTTAATAATTATATTATTTAACCAATTTGGAGTAACTTCAGCATAACTATTTAAAATTACAAGATCATTACTTATTGTTTTTACTGTTTCTTGAAGTAATTTAAGTAAATTTTTATTAGAATTATTTATTACTTTTATATCTGTTTTATCTTTTAGATAATAACTCCAATCATCATCACAATCATCATCTATAACAATTAGTTCATAATTAAGGTTAGTATATTTTCTTACTAGATCAATACACTTTTGTGTAACAATATGATTAAATGATAATACTATAATAGATAATTTTTTATCCAAATGATTCATAATTGACTTAACCGTTTCATGATTATAGTCTTTATAAGATAAATCCCATATATTACGTTTATAATTATTTTCTTTACCTATTGTAGCATAATGTAATAATGCATCACTTGGATAATCTTTATTTGATAAATATCTTTCATTATAGAATAAATTAGAAAAATATCTGTTAGGATTTCTAAATGGTTCTAGATATCCTTCTTCAATCCAATGAATAATAGGATTGGAAGCCCATACGGATTCTCTAATATCTTTATATTGACTTAAATAATATTTTTCATCAAATAATCCTGATTTTTCAATTATTTTAAGTCTGCTATCAAGATTTGAATAATATTCAGAATATATATAATCAATTTGTGTATCCATCTGTTCATAATAAAGTATATTATAAACTAATGGATTAAAATCCAATTCTCCAATTTTTGAATGGGTTTTTAGATAATCTTTTGTGTTAAAATTTTCGTTAGGATTGGTTAATTCCATTACTGCAAAATCCAAGTAATGTTGAATAGGATCTAATTTGGCTGCCTCAACATCAGGATACTCATTTAAGTACCATTGTTCATCAAATAAGTCTGACATTTTGATTATATTATAACTTTCAGATTCTAAGAATTTTTTAAATGAGATACCTGGCTGATTATCTTTACTGAAAAATGGGAAATTATTATATTCTTTAACTTTTTTATATAAAATGCTATTTTTATTTCTTTTTGATTTGTATAATATATTCTCCCAGAGAACTACAGATGTATTTAATAAATAATTTTCTCTTACATCACGTTTAGCATTTGTTAAAATATTTTTTCTAAGATTTACATCTTCAATTAATTTTATAATCTTTTCTTCCCAGTCTTTTGTATTATTTTCAGCAAGTAAACCTGTTATCCCATCTTGAATATTTTCCTTATATGGACCTAAATTACTAAAAATACATGGAACATTTAATGCCGTGTACTCTAAATATTTTAATTCACTTTTACTGTTATTGATAGGAGTATCTTCTATAGGAGCTAAAGCCAAATCCCAGTTAACAGTTTCTTTTAACCATTTGACAAAGTTAGGATAATCTCTTTTTTCTTGAGGTATACTAATTTCTTGAGCATATTTTAAATCTTCATCAGATCCACCAATAATCTCAAAAACTACTTCCTGATTGCTATTTTTAAAGTATTCTTTTACATTAATTATAGCTTCCTCAACAAGTTTTAAATCATTTTTATGAGTAGTTGTTCCCATATATCCAATTTTTATTAAATTAGAATCTTTAGGTTGGAATGTTGTTTCTTTATCCCATGCTTCTGTTAATGTATTAGGAATAACTGTAATATTATCATTATAAATAGATAACTTATCTTTAAGATAATTGGTAGAAACTACTAATTCATCTGCATTTTCAGCAATACGTACTATAGTTTTAGAGGCTTTTGAATACTTTTCATACTGAGGATGTGACAAGTCAATATTTATTAAATCATCATCTAATTCATAAATCAATTTAATATCCAATAATTTACATTTTTCAATCAATAAATTAGTAAAATCATCATCCAAGACGTTTCTTTCAACAATAACAATATCTAAAAAGAATAAGTCATTTTCTAAATCTTTTCTACACTTGTCTTGTTCAGACATATTAATAATATACGGCGTGTACTCTTGATTATTTAATAAACATAGATTTGACAAAATTCTTATATGTGAACTTGCCTGGTAATTAATAAATAAACCAATTTTCTGAGTATTATCTGATAAATCCAACTCAGAATATTTCTTTAAATTATAATAAGTGTCCAAAAGTATATCCTCCTCAATAAAATGATTAAAACTTAAAAAGCATACAATCAATGATTTATTTGTATATATATTTGTTTATCAAAGAATATAAATTTTAAAAGAAAAAAATGGATTATATTCATTAAATCTAATATTATCAAAAACTCAAAAAAAAATACTCTTTTAAACTACTAAAACTTCAAACAATATACTATAATTAATCTATTAAGAAAATAGTTATAAATATTTCATGAAATAGATATACAATCATTGTTATAAGATTAATAACTTATACAAATAATTATTTAAAAATAAAGAGGTTGATTATGTCAATCAAAACTAAATATGCATTAATATTCTGTTTATTAATAACAGTAATATTAGGACTTGGAGTTGTATCAGCTACTGATAATACCAACATAACTGATACAAATGATTTAATATCATCAGAAAGTCCAAGTCAAAATGTAGATGTTATTAATGAGAATAATAATGAAATTCAAGATAATATAAACACAAATGAAATTAAAAAGACAAATATAAATGAAAAAGATAAGAGTACAAAATTAAATGCTAATGAAGACGGTTCACCCATAACTGTAAACAATTATGATGAATTGTATACTCAAGTAATTAATATAAGAAACAAAGGAACACTCACATCATATACATTGAACTTAAATCCTAAAGGTGATTACACAATAACAGATACCATTATATGGGGTACTTATAATGGACCTGCTAGAAATTTAACTATCAATGGAAATGGTGTAACAATAAATGGTCAAGGTAGTAAATCATTCCTAACTATTAACACTAACTACTCAGTAACTCTTAATAATTTAAATATTATAAACAATTACAGAACCAATATTAGTGGTGGTGGAGCTATATTTGCTAATGGAGACTTAACTATTAATAACTGTAATTTCACCAATTGTAAAGCAGTTGATTCAGCAGATCATCCTAATACTCATGGAGGAGCTATACGTATATCAAATGCAAAATTAACTATAACTAATTCCATATTCAAACAAAACTCAGCAACAGTAGGAGCAGGTGCAATAGTAATAACCACTACAAAATCTATAAGTCCAAATACAAATGTAACTACAATAAAACCAACATTAATTATATCCAACAGCCAGTTTATTAGTAATCAAGCAGATCATGCTGGTGCTGTAAATATAGAAGAATACGTTGCAGCAAATATAACTAACTGTACTTTCACAAGCAATAAAGCTACAGATGGAGGAGCAATAAATACTGATGAGGAAACATATTTAATCTCTACAAACAATAAATTTATTAATAATATTGGAACAAAATCTGGAGCTGCAATATATACTGGTATTAATTCTACAACAATAATTGTTAATAATACTTTTACAAATAACCAAGCTATATATGGTGCTAGTTTAATTAATCAAGAAAATTCTACTTTAATTATTAATGATTCAACATTTACAAATAATAAAGCTACTGGAACTAATGCTGCTGGTGGAGCAATACACAGTACAATAAAAGTTACTGCAAGCATAAACAATTGTACGTTTAATAATAACAATGCAAGTGTATATGGTGGAGTAATATCTAATGTAGAAAATAATAAAATTACAATAAGCAATAGTAAATTCAATAACAACATAGCAAATAAATTTGGTGGAGTTATTTACAACAATAAAAAAAATACCATGACAATAAAAGACAGCACATTCACAAGTAATACTGCAGACACTGCTGGAGGAGTAATAGCTAACATTAATGATAATAAACTTACAATAACAAAAAGTAATTTCAATGAAAATGTTGCAAAACAAAATGGTGGAGTTATATTTAATCAAAATAAAACTACCATGACAATAAAAGACAGTACATTCACAGCCAATACAGCAACAACCAATGGAGGAGTAATATACACAGGAACAAACTCCAATATAACAACAAATAACGCAACATTCAATTCCAATAAAGCTACATTAGGTGGAGCTATATGTAGTGGTACAGGATCTAATGTAACATTAATTAATTCACAGTTCAACAATAACAATGCAAGTAATACTGGATATGCAATATTCAATCCAGCACAAGCAACATTAATAGTAAAAGGAAATACTTACATTAATAATCTAGATAATAATATCTTAAATAATACAATAAAAAACAATGGATACATAGATGTTGAAACTATTAATACAAAAATATCCATTAAATCCGTTGAAGGTACTTCAGAAGTAAGTGTTAAAGGAATATTAACAGATGAATATAACTATCCAATAGTTAATCAAAATGTAGCTGTAACATTTGGTAAAAAAACTGAAACTATCAGAACAGATGCAAACGGTAATTATGTAGCAAACTATACAGGTATAACTAGTGGTACTTACGATATAATAGCCAAATATACCGAAACTTCCAGATATAACAATGCAACAACAAACATGACCAAAACAATTGTTGTTCCTACACCAGGAAACGCTACAAATGCTAACATACTCATTACTTCAATGAATGTTCTTAATGGTAAATATGTGCTTACAACCAAAGTAGTAGATGATAAATTCAATAAATTAGCTACTGGACGTGTATCATACAGACTTGACGGTAAATGGATTGGAACTATTAATGTAAACAGTGGTTCATCATGGATTTCATTTAATGTACCAGCAGTAGGAAACCACACAATAACTGCAACATACATTGATACAAACAATAAAGAAATATCTACTGATACTTACAAATTCGAAAAAATAGTTAAAGTAAATTTATTGTTCAATCAATACAATGTTAAAAATGGTAAAGTTATTGTTGTTTCAGCTCTAAGAGATGACAATGGTGGCAATGTAACAGGTGGACGTGTATCATACACACTCAACGGTAAATGGATAGGAAGTATTGATGTTAAAAATAGTCAATCATGGATTAGCTTCAACTACACCAAAACTACACCTACATTCCAAGCTACATACATAGCAGCTAATGGTGCAAAACAGAACATTTATTCAAGAGTATTAAATTTAACTCTTATGAACGGAATCGCTAATGGAAATACCACTCCAGACGTTCCTCCAGTTAAAAATACTTCAGCACATATAATGATTAATTCAATCAACGTAATTAATAGTAAATACGTGCTCACTACTAAAGTAACTGATGACAAATACAAACTATTAAATGTCGGACGTGTATCATACACACTCGACGGTAAATGGATAGGAAGTATAGACGTATCCAAAGGAAGTTCATGGGTTTCATTTGCTGTACCAGCAGTAGGAAACCACACAATCGTCGCAACATATATTGATGCAAAAGGTACAAAAATAACTTCAGACACATACACATTTGAAAAACGAGCTAAAGTAAATGCATTATGGAATGCTTACAATGTCAAAAACGGCAAAGTTATCGTAACCACAGCAGTCAAAACAGATACCGGAGCTAATATAAACAGTGGACGTGTATCATACACATTCAACAGTAAATGGATAGGAAGTATAGATGTTAAAAATGGTTCATCATGGATTAGCTTCGACTATGCCAACATTACAAGCACATTCAAAGTAACATACATTGCATCAAACGGCGCACAACAAAACATTTACACAAGAAGCTTAGATTTAGAAGAAATATCTAAAATAAAAACAGCAACATAAATAAAAAAAAATAATTAATTTATAGGGGGAGATTCATATCTTCTTTTACTTTTTTTCTTAAATCACTTTTATACAATCATTTAAATTTTGAACTTATTTTACTAAATATTGAATTTGATTTTTTAATTTTTTCAAGTTCCTTTTCTAATGATTTAACTTTATTTTGATGTGCTTTTAATGACTGTTTAAGTTTTTTATTTTCATTTTGTAATTGCTTTAATTTTGCTGGATTAGATGCATTTAATGCTCTAGGCAATGTATTAATGTAACCTTCAAATGATCTGTTAAATACTATTTGATTATTTCTACTTTTTTTACTTACTGATAAAACATTAGACATCATGTATTCATAGTTAAATAATTCTACTTTACCAAAGTCTTCAGTCATTACAATTTTTGAGTAATAATTTTGGCTAGCTGCAACATATCCATAAATTCTCTCTAGTGCATGGCTTATAGTACCATCATTAGGCATTGGTTCTTCTGGGAAATCTTCATAATCTAAATCTAAATCAAATAATGGTTTTAACGCATCATACTTTGCCCAATAACAGTTACCTATTGAAATTGGAGGATTTTCTCTTGTGATTGTTACATCTATATCCATTCGTTCTAATAAATCTTGAGCTTCTTCAAAGCATAAAGTCCAATATTTATTAACATATGAAAAGAAATATGTTCCATGATATATTTTAGGTGGAACAATCAAACCTAAATTAGGATTTTCGTCGAATTGATTAACTATAGATTCTATATAATCAGGACTAGCTAACATATTATCCCATAATATATCTCTAAAAGATGCACCTACTGTAATATATTCTTTTGCTTGTGATTTCTTATCATGCATGAAACAGAAGTAATCATAATCTTTAATTATATCTTTACATCCTACAAGTAGACCTGACATATCTCTACCTCTAGCATTTACAACAATAACTTGTGACTTATTATTTAAAGATTTGAGGATATGTTCTTCAAAGAATTCTTTTTTATCTTGAGTATCTGTTGTGATAATAATATCTATGTATTCAGGTACGTTTTTGAGATAGTTATATGCATATTCCCATAAATCATCATAATATAAATGTGCAATTACAACTATTTTTTTATCGGAATGTTTTGTGATATTGTTATCTGTAGGAATTATACTAACTGAATTTAATTGATTTGCAAAGGTATCATGATCCATTGTTCTTAAGAAATATTTATATATCAATGAAACATCATAATCAGTATGGTTATCAATATATTCCATAGTTGATGATATATCTTTACCTACATTGTAACGTAGATGTAATTTACGTGGCAACTTAAATGCTTTACGTTTAATTACAGGTAATCTTCTATTTACTACCATATCATACATATTGAATGTGTGAAAACTCATAGCTTTTTCTATAGGTCCTTCAATATCCCCTGTATCTACATAAGCTTCCCATTTAAAACCTAAATCACTGAAATATCTTGTAAAAACACCTTCATGTTTAAATGCTAAATTATTGAAATCCTGATAATTAGGAAGTTCAGACCAATATTTCTGGAATTCTTTTGATTTTATTATATTTTGTCTAAATGCTAAAAAATATGTCTGAAGATATCTAGGTCTATATCCATAAGGACATAAGTCTCTAGCATTAGGAGCATCACCATGAACCGTTATACCCCAAAAATCAATATCTTTAGCATCCATAACATCAAACATTTCTTTAAATGGATATAATGGACCAAAAAATGAATCATTGAATAATATGATTTCATCATATTCTTGAAGTTTTTTAAACCCAATATGATCAGTCATAGCATCTCGCCATCCACCAGCATCAAAACCAATATTTGGACGAGTCATTATATCTGTAGAATATTGTTCCAGTATTTCTCTACTTTCAGGTGATAAATCACCATTTACAATAATACATAAATCAGATAAGTTTTTTATAATGTCATCTAATAAATAAGTTACATATTCATCTATTATTCCATCAGAATCAAAACATAAAAATAATCCTAATCGATTCATAAAACTCCCTTCATTATTTTTTGAATAAAAAACCAATTTTTCTTAAAGGTTTAGTCATTTTCCAAGATGTTGAATATTTATAAGTATCTATTAATTCTTGCTGTTCTTCAATAATTTTATTTAATCTCCTATTTTCCTTTTCAACAGCATTATATCTACTAATATTCAAAGAATTCAATTGATTTATAGATGCTTTTGAAACAATACTTGTTTTAGGTTTTTTAACATGTAATATAGCATAATCTAAAAATTGTCTTTCCCATTTCTTAAATAAAGCAAAATTATCAATATCTAAATCAAAATATTCAAAGATTTCTTCTAATGATATAAAATCTCTAAATAAAGGATTACTTACATTATGATGATTAATAACTCTATAAAATATATATTCCAATGGAACTGGAAAATCAAATAACCATTCGTAATCAATAGATACAAATTCATCATCTATTACAAATAAATTACTGAATATAACATCTAAATTAGTTATACTATGACAATGAAAACTTTGATCTGATTTAACTTTGAATATTTTTAAAAACTCATCATTGCAATACTCATCTGTTTCAAAGGAATCATAAAACAATGCATCAAAAAATTTCTTTAATAATTCAAAGAATCTATCTTTATCATTATCATTTATGGCTTGTATTAAAATTTTTTCAAATGATTTCTGTTCAATATATTTATATGAAAATTCATTATTTTCGAATGAACTTTCCAGAAAGTTTATTTTACCGAAATTATATTTACTTCCTTCATGCATATGCCTTAAATGATCAGTTGAAAATATATTTAAAGGAGCTTTAACAACTTTAGTACCTTCAGATCCAGAATAAATATAAGTAAAAATTTTGTATCTTTCTTTACGTTCAGAGCTTACTTTAATATAATCATAATTATCAGTTTCTTTAAAACTATCATCATTTCTAATTTCAATTAAAAATGAATTTGCAAAATATTGTGAAAGATTTTCATTAGATAACCTTTGATTAACTTTACTTTCCCTGAAGAAATTGGCTCTTTCTTTGATAATTGTTGCATTTCGTTCATAACAGATTTTGTTAATAAACTTATCTGTATTAATTACCTCTGGAAAAACATGATCCGGATATGGATAGAAAAATTTATAATTTGAAAATCCGGCATTATTTAATAAAGTTTCAAATTCCCCTTTTGTAAATGTTTTAATTTTTTTTCTAGGATAATCATCAATTCCTGTAAAATATTCATTTACATGTTCTTCTTTAAATCCTGCAAAATACTTTAAACCAAATCTATTACTAATTGCAAGTAATATGACACCATCTTTTTTCAAAAAATTTCTCAAATAAATTAAGTAATTCTTAAAAGGAGTAGATGCTTCAGAAAAGTATTTTGTATATTCAAAAACATCACATAAAACAATATAATCAAATTTTTCAGATACTTCAATTTCAGAAAAATTATTGACTAATACTTTAAGATTATCCGCATTACATCTTTTAGAAATAATATCTGCTTTTTTTTGGGTATCTTCAATACTCACTACTTCTTTAAGCTTTTTACAGAACAGTTTTGTTAATGCACCATATCCGCCACCGATTTCTAATAAATTTGCATCTTCCTTAAACGGATACCATACAAATAAATTTTCTCGAAAATTAGACAAATAATAATAATATTCATAAGAAGTATTTTGTTGTATCATTTCATCAAAATCATATTTATTTTCCATGATTTCATAAAATTCACAATCCAAATCTTCACTTTCATACATTTTTCTCATGTTAAAACCTTAAATTAGTAGTATTGACTTAAAATATTATTTATAATTTTATTTTTTAAAAAAAAATGAAATTTTATGTATATTCCTTAAATTAGAACTATAATGCAATTAAACATTTAATAACTTATTTACAATTTCTTTAAAACTATATATATCTATTTATAAATGAATATTTAAATATTGTCATGATTTAAATATATCTAAATTTTGAAGCTATTCAGTAAATAACTTTTTAAGTTCCCCTATTTAATTATAAATGTTTAGAACTAATTTTTATAATCTTTTAAATATGTACTCTATTCCATTTTATTTACTATGTATTGGTTTAGTATTTGTCAATAATCTGATAGAGAATAATTTTATGAAGAATATTTTTAAGTTTTAACCTATTTAGAAAGTATTTTCTCTTCTTTCATCTTACATGAATAACCACATATATTAAATATTAATTTAATAAATAATAAACAATTAAACTAAAAAATAAAATCAAATAAAAATTTTATGAAATTTCACATTTATAAACAATATATTTTAATAAAAAAAAAGTAAATTAAACATATCCAATAACAGGTAATTAATAAAATAAAGACATTATTAAACGTTGAAAACCCAATTCTTAAAAAAAAAACTTAATAAGAGATAACAGGTAATGATTTTATGGAAAGCTCCAAATTAAATGAATTTTATAAGATTATTAAAGAATCCACAGAATTCGATGAAGAATACTATTTAAAAAAATATCCTGAAGTAAAAACAGAAAATATTGACCCTATAACTCATTATATTACCATCGGTGTAAAAAAAATGTATAATCCTTCTAAAACTTTTGATACATTTTATTATATTAATTCACATCATGATTTAATTCAATATGTAAAAAAAGTTTCTTTGGATAATTTCAATCCCCTTGTTCATTATATTTTATATGGAAAAAATGAAGGAAGAAAAACCCAAATAATTACCCATGATATAATTGATATAGATGAGGAATATCAGGATAACAATGACATAAATAATCAGGATATTTTATTAAAAAAGTTAATTATTGAATCAGAGCAAAATGAAAAAAAATTGGCTAATATTAATGATGAATTTAATTCAGTTAATTATTTATTAAATTTATTATATTCAAATTTCGATATCAAATCTAAAGGTCTTTTAAGATTAGAACAAGATCTATCACTCCAATTATTAGTTTTAATAAATAAAATTTGTCAAAAATATAAAATAAATTATTGGTTAGATTATGGAACTCTTTTAGGAGCTGTACGTCATGGAAGTTTTATTCCTTGGGATGATGATATAGATATTTCAATGATGAGAAATGATTTTGAATCCTTTTTAAAAATATTTGATGATGAAATAAAAAAAGACCCTTATTTATCTGAAAATATTTATATAAACTATCATAAACTTAATAAAAATTGGAAAGTTAATGATAAATTTGTTTTATTATTCGCACAAATAGTATTTAAAAAGCCTGTTGCAAAAGTAGACATTTTTATATTTGATTTTGTAGATAATGTTGATGAAAAATATTATAAAAAAATAAAAAAACAGTTTATTAATGAAATAAAAAGTAAAAAAGAATATTCTGAAAATTCATTAATTAAATATAATGATTTACTTCAAACAACCACTAATAATAACGCAGAATATATTATTTCAGCTATAGATTCATATCCTAAACCTGAAATATATGCTAAAACAGATATATTTCCATTAAAAACAATCAAATTTGATGATTATATCTTTTATGGTCCAAATAACTATGAAAACCTTTTAATATCATTATATGGTGAAGATTATAATACTATTCCAAGAAAAATAGTTAATCATGATAGAATTGGAAGTGCTAAAAAACAATATTCTACTGAACAAGAAACAGAATTCGCATATAAAAAAGCAATTTTAGATTTAAAAAGTACTATTGATAATTTATATGACTTTTAAAGCATTTTTGAGTAAAAAAAATATTACTCAAAATATATTTTTAAGTTATAATAATTAATTTTAAAGGATTCTTAGTTTAAAGAATATTAAACTCATCTAATCCTAATAATTCTTTTGCAAATTTATAATCATTATGATCATCAATTTCAGTCCATTGAAGACCATCGGTATATACATAATCTAATTTAGTTTTTTTACTCAAAAATTCATATACATAATCATAATAGTTCTGAGGATTATCTTCAATAAGTTCTTTTAATAACTTATTAAACTGTTTCAAATCCTTATTTACTATTTTTGAAACTCCTATAAATTCACCAGATGATTTTTCTATTGGTAATTCTTTTCCAATTCCAACAATAACATTATTTTCTATTATTAATTTAAAAGATTCTTCATTCAATGATTTTACATTGTCTATAATTAAAGAAGAATTGGTTGATTCATGAATATTATGAATGATTTTAGGATCTAATACATTATCTCCATTTATTAGTATAAAATCATCTTTTAACTTATTCTCTTCAATAAAACTACTTGCAAGATATGTTGATACTGAAGTGTTTGTAACATCATATTTTTCATTTTTTATAGTTTTAATTTGAATATCATATTTTTTTTCTAAACTTGCACATAGTTCATCTGTTTTTTCTGAGAAATAACCTGTTATTACTATGAATTTTTTTGTATTTTCTTTTAAAAAGTTTTTTATCATTCTTTCCAATAAAGTTTCACCATTAATTTCCAATAACGGTTTTGAAATTTCATCTGTCAAAGGTCTTAATCGGGTTCCCATACCTGCTGCTAAAATTACACCAATCATAATATCATTCCTTAAATATTTT
>AUXO011348326.1_pt1 | contig 20069 bp, 19 predicted proteins | sample 768731 | NCBI WGS metagenome assembly AUXO01 (sample SAMN02715735, study PRJNA202380) | gut metagenome | biome: sheep rumen | host: Ovis aries | place: New Zealand: Palmerston North
CGTACCGTTTTTGAATCATAGTTAGTTCCGTTGTATGTTTCCATACAAATAAACATCCTATCATCCACTACAGTATCTAATATACTATTCTTTGCATACGGCACAGTAAAGCAGTGTCCTTGTGCCTGTATACGTTCTTCCTTACCCTTATTGCGTACATTATATATGCCGCCATACCAAACATCCTCTGGATTAAGAAGTGAGCAACCAAATCCTTCCTTGTCACCGTCATGTGGGTCTGGCATAACCAAATTTCTAATATCATCGTCATGATAGAAGAGGTTGGCGTATGCGTCTTTTACACCACCATATACCGCATAAGCGAGAGGAAGCTGTTCTTGTTTACTCATAACAAACCTCCTTTACGCTTTAACCAATATTTCAAGTGAGCTTTCCATATTGGCGTTAATAATTTTTAATATAACTTTGCTACCTATTGCGTCAATATCAGAACACGAGAGAGTAATAGAATTTCCATTAATTTCGCTAATTATGTCATATTCTGAATCGACATACCATTGTGCCGATATATCCTTTTCTTCACCTTCACTATTCACAAAATATGCGGTGAATGTTCTAGGACTTCCAATCTTAATAAACTTAGATGTATAATCAATAGAAGATACAATCTTTTCTTCCTCGCCTTCTTGCTCTGGCTTTTCAATGCTATCTGGTTCGAAGTAATCACAGATTTGAAGTTCATCGTTATCACTGGCATGATGCTCCACATCTTCGGTCAAAATGATATACTCAATACCGTTTTTGCCAACCGTATCAACTTCGCCATGAGTCATAGAAACGGCATCGACACGAGCAATCTTATATCGAATACCTTTATTTGTATAATCGCAGTAAAGGCGCATATCTCTTTCGAGATAATATGTATCTTCATCTATTGGTATATATATCATCATCTGGTTACTTGCTAAAGTAACTTCGTTATAATAATATTTACCAGTGTTATAAGCAGAAGCGTTATCAATGTGTACCCAACGTTCATTTATTTTCCCGCTAGAATCTTGCCATTTAAGCAGATAATTACATTGATAAAGTTCACCGTCCACATAAAGTTCATCGTCAGAATCAGCGTTCATGACGAGCCACATAGTATTCGCCCATTTTATATAATCGCCAACTCTAGGCTTTATATAATCTGGATTTGTACTAATAAGACTTCTGTACTTCTTGTAATACGGCTTTGTACCTTTATCTATAATAATATTAGTTGGCACTCCATTAAGTTCAACTTCTTTATAGCTTAACGATTCTGGTAATCGTCTATTAAAGTAATCTCTTTGATGATTTACGGCACGTTCCCTTCGGGTTAATCCGATTGTTGCCAACCTTTCATAATATCTATCCATATCTTAACCCTCCGAAAAATTCTTATCACGGACATCTTCTAATATCCTTATACACTTAAATACTTCTTTCTTGCATGTACTAACATCGTATTCCTCGTTGGCTAAAAAGGATACAGTTGACAGCACAGATATTAACTGTGGGTTTTCATCAAACAGTGTTGGATTTAAATATTTATTCCCTATAATTTCTATAAGGTAACTGTCAATATATGATTTTAATGTGTGTGAAGATTCTTCTTTTAAAGGTAAAATCTTAAAAGTTCTGCCAATAAGTAATGTAAAATATTTATACATACTTCTGGTTGATAGCTCTCCATACTTAATCTTTATGGTTTCCAATTTTCAATATCACCATTCCGATAACTATATTCATTCATAAGTGAACGCGCTCTACGTCTTGCTTCATTATATGTTTCATTAACAGCAAGTTGCATATTTGCGGGAGAGATAGAACTAAATTCAGCAGTATTGATTCTATTGTGTAGATTGTCGGTGTCATTCTTTATCGGTTCAAGCCATTCCTTAATCATCCATTCTGTAAGAATGTCAATTTCGTCCTCGCTCAAATCAACATTGAACTCGCCAATATCATCATTCCTATCATTTAAATCTTGCACACATACTTTGAATTTTCTGCAAGCCTTTCTTAAAATTGAATTAAGTATTTCGTCTTGCAAATCATCGGAAAACGCGGCAAGGTCGTAATCCGTTATCTTATCTTTAAATTCGTCTATAACATAAGAGTATTGGGTAGCCATAATTAACCACCTCTTTACTCCATACCGCCATAACCTGCGATATTCTTAATTAACTCAAATTTCTTGATGGAGTCAAATTCGCCCTCATCCTTGAGTTTTACCGCATAATTATAAACAGTCTGCTTTAAACCGTCAGACATTTTTGACATTCTTTTACTTATTACAGAAACAGACTCGCTAAGAAGGTCTTTGATTGTTTCTGGCGTTACAACATCCTCGTAAAGTTTAGTTACTCCAATTCTGGAATATACTTCTTCCGCTGTGTAATCACCATCTTGAATAACAATCCAATTGTCCGTAAAGAACCGTCTAGCAGAACCACGCATAGCAATTAGCTCTGATACTGACATATAGTCAACATCGCCAAAATTTTCCCACTCTACCTTATATCCATTCTGTCTTTTAGACACGTAAATAAGCGGTGTCATACAGTTGGATGCTACGGGTACAAGTTCATCAAGCGGGACTTTTCTAAGCGTTTTCTTTACTGGCTCAGTCTTTTTTGCAACTGGCTTTTTTACTTCTTTTGCGCTTATTGTAACGTTTTCTACCTCTGTATTAGTAGCTTGTGTTTTTCTTGCTCTAGGCATATAACTCTCCTTGAATTCTTTTTATTTATGTCAAACGGGGATTACCGCAATTAAGCAATAACCCCCGCCGACCTCGAAATTTTATTTATTACGGTACATCATAGAAGCCCGCTACATTTGCCATAGCAACAGCAGTACCCCATCTCTGAGCGCAGAAATACTCTTGAGAAAGGTCAGCATTTGCATACGGGTCGCCATTGATAATAAATGTATTACCTTCCGTAACTCTCTTGATAAACTTATCATCTGTACCAACGACATAGATACCATTACCAAGAATCAGGTTATTTGTTCCTGCCCTATGAGCGTTGTTCATAGCAAGGACAGGGTTCTGACCGATATGAGTGTAGTAACCGAAATTGTAAACATCTTCCTTTGCAGAATTAGCATCAGCACCAACGTTGTGAACTGTGTCAGCACCAACAGCATCAGCGATACCCCTTGCGCCCTGCTTAGATGTAATAACAGTTGCAACCGTACCAGTCTCAGCTTCTACATGGTCGATAATCGTTATAAGTTTGGAGATATCGAAAGAACCAGACTGCTTATACGGAGTATTGAGAGCCTTAAAAGCATCCTGTGTAACAAGAAGAGTATCCTCGTTAATCTTTCTCTGGAAAGCACGAGCAACCTTATCAATCATCTTGTTGAAGTCAATACGTCCCGCAAGAACACGGTTAAGCTCTTCGTAAATCTTTACGCCATAGAGCTTCATGTCGGGAGTAATCTGCTGATGAGGATTGAGTCTCTGTCTGCGGATACCCTGAGTACCCTCTGCAATCTGAGAAACGATAAATTCACTCTTACCATCCTCAATCTCAAATTTCATAGAATCGCCAAGAGCAACATTTCTCTCATCCGTGAAAGCGAAGAGCGGGTTTGTTTCAGAAAGTCCATCAAGAGTTGTGAGAGTGATAACCTCTTCGATGATAGAGAACATTTCGGGATGAGAGCGAAGAGCGCGAATATCAAGCTTTGTAGAACCGCCGTTTAAGTCGATAAGAGCCTGTCTAAGTGTTTCCTGTGTTTCGCCAACAGAATAATTACCAAGAGTTCTGCCCTTGTAGCTATCTACGGCAAGTTTGACAATATCATTAGCATTAGCCATTGTTATTATTCCTCCTTAATATAGAAAAGCGTGACCGAACAGCCACGCATTAAAGTTTATTTATTTTCCGTTTATATATTACTGATTAACCTTGTTTGTAGAAATCTCAATAGCATAGAGAGTCGTGCCAGATACCTCTTCGATATCAACACACTTACCAATCTCGCCTGTAGCTCCTGCTTTCCACTTACCATTTGCAATACCTACAACTTGTCCCTCTGTCGGGGCATCGCCATCAAAAGCGAGAGCGGATACAGAGAAAATATCTCCTGCCTGTAACAGATGTACACGAACAGCTTTTCCTGCCTTGTTGTAGAAAGTCAGAAGATTGCGACCATCATTATCTACATCACCCTCAGAGTTTACTTCGGGAGTGGAAGTGATACCAAGTACAGTCGGTGTAGCAGTAGCCGCCGTAAGTAATCTAAGTTCGCGCTCACCACTAACAAGTGCGCCAACCTCTACAGGCATACCATTGTCGATATCTGCGCCAGTGTTACTAACCTTGTAAAGACCAGAACGCATAAGAGAATTGTCCTGTGTTGCCTGAACGTTGTCAAGTCTAAGAATTACATGATTTGCCATGTTTAAATTCCTCCTAAATAATAATTAATTTCTGTTTTTCTTCGCGCGATATTCTTCAATAATACCGCCGTATACTGGTTTATCTGTTTCAACATCATCAAATTGGCTTGTTCCATCAATCGGTATCTTTGCAAAAGTTAACTTTTCTTCCTGCTCAGTTTCCTTTACAGGTTTAGCTAACTGATACTTACCAATAATTGCAAAACATTTTTCTTTGATATCTTCAAGAGACATTTCTTTTAAAGCATCTTTGTCAGCCTTAAAAGCGACATAAGCCTCAACGTTACTAAGTCTATCGTCAAATTCATCAAAAATAGCCTTTTCACCTTTTGCTCTGTCATCTGCTTCTCTTGTTAATTTATATTCTCTAAGTGTTGTAACCTCTTCACTTAAAGAATCATTTTCTGTTTTCTGAGCATTAAAGTTTGCTTCAAGCTCATTGTATTCAGAAGTCATTTCTTCAATTGTATTTCTGAAAGAAGTTGCAATTTCTTCTTCCTTTTTTGTTTCTGCTTCCGCAAGTTTCTGTTTGTCCTCGGCAGTAAGCCACTCAAGAGTAACCTCTACGGCTTCCCCAACAAACTTCGCTGTACCATCCGCTTCATTATATTCGTAACCGATTTTCCAATTAGTACGAGAACAATTACCACCGTCTGCATAGGAATATACTTCCTTCTCGATGAGCGCATAATCATCTGCGAAATCGTTGAGCCAATAGCTTGTAAAACCAATCTCCTTGCCAGTGGCATCTTTCTCGACTTTATGCATACTATCTAAAAGAGAAGCAAGAGCCTTTCTCTTCTTACCGTATGTTGCGGCGAAAGTTTCTACAGTTTTGGAATCGTCAACTCTAGTATCCTTTTCCAATTCGTTACCTCCTAAAGATGTAAAGTATAATTTCAATTCGTCTTTCATCTCTTCCATAAGCTTATTAAATTCGACTTTGATAGCCGAGTAATCCGTAGAAACTACAGATGCGTTCGGGAAGCAAGGTTCGATATTAAACTTACTATCATCAGATTTATTTAAGAGACAAAGAGCGTCAAAAGAAAAAGATGTGATATTCGTGTATGAATTATCTTCTTTAAGCGGTTCAACTGCATCAAGAAGAATTTCCATACTTTGTCCGAACATAACATCTTCGTCATAAACAGCATCTTTTAATTCTGGATATCTGCCAGTCCATAATATAACGTCTGTTGTAAGATATGTACTAACCTCATCGCCCTCAACAATAGCCTCATATGTTGGGGTAGAAGAGGGGATAGCCACGCCAAACGGTACGCACTGACTTTCCAGTTTTAAAGTATCTACATTTAATTTATAATCATGACCACCCAAATAGTGTTTACCATCTTCCGTTGTCATCAAGTGTCCGACAACTGGTATGAATTGCAAGGAAGGATATGCTTTTTCTACAGCGTCTTTGCTGAAAAATGATTTATTTCTGTTTTTTCCTAAAGCGAGTACATAACACTTAGCTTTTGTAAAACTATCATTTAATTTTTCGTAATTACATAGCTTCATGCCAAAATTTATACTTAATTTCTTTTCGCCATCCATCCGCTTACACCTCCTTTCCTTACAAAGTAAAATTTAATCTATTCGAAAAATGATAATCATGATTATCAAAATTAGTAATAAGAATTTTAGCGACATTTTCATTAAACGTAAAAACGTAATTCGGTTCATTGCTTGAGCGGTCAATAATATATGCAAAACCCATATCTTTAAGTTTTTCAGCTTTTTCCTTGTCATTAAATACAACTAATATGTTTTTCATGAATCCACCACCTTTAACTTATTTTAGCGTTTTCGCCTTGGTCAGATTCACGACTTACCTCACCGCTATCTGTTGTTTCAACACCACGCTCTTCATTTGTCGGTCTGCCACCTTCTTGGTTTTCTACATCTTTTGCAGACCTTGTGTTAGAAGAAACCAATGGTTTGTTGAATATTTTAGTTGTCATTCCTAACAACGTATCTTCGATATAAGACATATTTATTACATCAGCGGGTGATAAGTCTAATGAAGCGGCATACATTATTTTCGCGCCAGATACGCCGTACTGAGCCGCCTTTGAGAAAGCGTCCTGTACATTTGTTTTGTCGTAAATAGACTGGCGTAAGAACTTCATCTTAAACACATAAGATTTGTTTTTAAACTTTTGTAACAAATTGAAATTACGTTCTATTTGATTTGTTAAAACATATGTTACTTGTTCATCTGGTTTCGTACTTAAAATAAGTGCGGCGGCAGATGTAGCGGCAGTAGAGCCAAAAATAAGTGGTGATGTACCTGTAGCCGCCCATAAATTATTACGAGCTTCATTTACATCATCTGTATCTTTAACATTTGAGTTATCAAATGAGAATGAATCCATAGCGAACGGTGAGAGTATAAGACCAACGCCATCGGGGAGGTTTCCCGCCGCCTGATTATAGTATTTCATAGCGATTTTAAAATCTAATTTTGGTACTCCATCATCGTCCGTTTCTTGTTTCATAACAAGAGCTTTGTAATTTTGCACTTCTGTTTTTGCTTTCGCAAGAGTGCGGTAATCATCTATGTCAAGTATTTCTTTGAATACACCTAAAAAGAAAGGTAGTATGATTGTTGGGTCTTTATCCGCCTTTACACATATCTGTTTTTCTGGTTCATACCACCTAAGATTTTTATCACCAGTTGTTCCAGTTTCTTTATTTCCCGCATATAAATAGTAAGCACGCTTAATATCTTCACCATATGCATCAAGTAAATACAGGTTATTAGAGAAATAACTTAAATCTATCGCAAACCTATAGCAGTCGTCCATGATGCTATAAATCCTTGCATAGTTAATAGGAACTGGTTTAACGAAGAACGACTTGTCATCCTCAAAAATTATTCCGCAAAATGCGCCTTGCAATAATGTTAGAGATATAATGTCTGGTGATGTTTGTCGCAGTGTATATCTTTCAAAATCATTAACGGTTTCCATATAACACTGATTATATTTCTTAGCTTTCGCGCCAGTTAATTCCTTTAACTGCACTTGGTCGCCAGTGATATAATAATTAAAGGTTGGGAGAGTAGCATAGTAGTTAATCAAACGCCGATAATGCGATGATACTAAGTAAAGCCACAAACTCATTTGTCTTAACTGTTGCATGTTAGAAGTTGTATACGGATTTTCTAACATAGTATTAAGTCTTTCGATACTATATTTTCTTCCGTTATATGCTTCGTATTTTGAATTCAGAAGGTCTTGAACAATTGTTTCCCTTAAACGAGAGAACATTAAACGCTCCCTTTGACCGTTAAAAGAGTCCGTATACTGTATCAATCGTTCTTTCTGTTCTGGCGTTAATTCGTCAAACGTTTTCGTATACGCCACCTCCTTTCTAAAAATAAAAAAGGATAGCAATTAAGCTATCACATCTTTCGTAATTTCGGTTTTTTGAAAAGGATTTGTGGTGCAAAACCATCGTCAGTTTCACCACGCCTACGCTTTAAAGATATTTGGTCTACAACGTAATTATTATATTGCATTGAAGAAACTCTATCCTTGCGATATCCTTTACCTTCATATTGTTTAACCTTATTATCTTTTATATATACCCTCAGATTAATTAATTCGTTTACTAGCATTGTTGTTTGATAGAACGGCATTTTTGCGCTCACCCTTTCCTCGGCTGAACTCTCCCTGTATTTTTTGCTTTCCATAAATTTCCGTTCTGCATCATGTTCATCTATAAGAAGATTTATTTTCCCAATATTAATTGCGCTACGTAAAGACTGCGCAATTTGGCTATTGAAATTCTCAGTAGCCTTTATAGACCACACAACTCTTTTGGCGTTTGGATATTTACATCTTTGCGCCATAACATCTTTAGCATCAATTGTTGTAAGTGGCGTATACTCTATTTGAGTTATCGAATCATAATGTGGCATAATTATGTAGTCAAAAACACCTAAACCGACACCATTGGTATCAAGTGCTATATCTGTACATTCATACAAATAAAAATACCGCATAATTAGCAAACCTAAATCATCAGTTGTTAAACCTTCTCTTGAATCAATTAATCTGTAATTTGAAATATAATTGCCAACAGAACCACTACCACGAATAGCACTATTAATCATTATTGAACTTGCGTCATTGTCATGTTTCGTAGAAGCCATGAGAGCAACGTCAACAGATAATATTCTTCTTTCGCCCTTTTGTAGTTTTGGTACTTTAGCTTCGCCTATTAATACATCTTCGAGTTTCGGATAAGGGTCTTTTAAAACACGCCTAGCAGTTACGTTGTCAAATTTATAGAATGATTCCTTTGAATCTCCATAGAAAAGACATTCCATTTCCATAGACCAAGTAAGATAATTAAAGTCGCTTTCAGACATTTCATCTTCTACTTGCGCCCTAGACAACAACCCTTCCAAAATAGCTATCTGGTAGGGTAGTGTACAGACAAAATAACGCCTATCGCTAAGTATAATATTATCAACGTAACCTTTAAGTTTCTTATATCCCCAATTTGCTTTCGTATATGCTGATGAGCAATAAATTTCCTTATTTCTTTCTTTAGGATAATTTTTGTATTCTGGTTTTGAATAAAACTTAGGTTCTCTTTCAGCTACCAAGAACTTCTTAATAACACCGTCAATAATATCTTTTTTAGATTTTACAAACTCGTCAATGAATATAATATTCGCTCTGGCACTTCTGGCAGTATCAGCCATCGTGACAATCTTTATATATGAACCATTTTTAAAGTAACACTCACCTATATTATTGTTATATTTTATATACTTTATTTCATACCATAGATTGTAGCTTTTCTTCATTAGCTCTTTTTCAATCTTTTCAAGAACTTGATTACCTTGCGTTCGAGTTGGGGCGGCAACAGCAATTTTAGTTCCGGGGTATAATATACATCTAATACAACAAAATATCGCCAGAAGAAAGGTTTTCAATTATGTTATCTTATAAGCTTTTTGTCTTATAATTCTTATACTTCATTTCGTATAAGTTCAGCGCACCTTTTCATCCAATAAGGATGTAGCGGACTCTTGGACAGATTATATCTTTTCACCATCTGCGCGTTGCACCTGATTATAATTCTTATAACCTTCGGTTCGGGTTAGCGTCTCAGCCTTTCCCGTTTAATTCCGCTATGCACTCATGCCGTTTCCAACATGAGGGGCAAATTATTTACCTAAACCTCTACTGGCAAAGAATATGAAGTGTGTACTCCAATTCATCATATATATCAATATTTTTTGAAACAATCTCAAATCTATATTGAGATAATCTTTTGCAAATCTGTGTGGATTCGCTCTATAGAACGCTGTCATTCGGGCGATAGCGTTCATCTTTGTTTGCTCTCGGATTTCTCTAAGCTGACGCTGTGTCAGTTTTCTTCTTGATATAACATTCATGAATCAATTATTCGCTTTCGCTAAATACAGATTCACTTAATTCATCATCGCCATCATATGTTGGCTTTTCCACAGTGTACTTAGATATCTCTTCCTCATACTTGTCAGAATATGAGTTACGTCTTCCGAAAACCTTGGTTAAATGCCCGAAGAACCATGTTTGTATGTATGTTAAAATTTTGTCCTTATCTTGGAAGTCAGGGTCTTCATATACTGGAATTGGTTTATCATCTTCCCACTTCTCTATATATTGACCTAATGAATATTCTCCAACATCAGAGCCGCCATCAAGGACAGGCTTTAAGTTTGCATCAATAATGGCTTTATTAAGAGCCGCCATTTTCTTGCTTACGTCCTCGCCGTTCTGTGTTGACTTGCGAATATCTAAATCCATAAGACAAATATTCTTTATCATAATCTCAAGAGATTTTTCATTACATTCATAACGCCTTGTCCAATCAGCGTATTGCGTTTGAAGATATAGCAAATCATCATCGTCAAAAGAATCTCCAAACATTTCTATTGTTCTCTTGTAGATATTTTTGTGTTTCTCATCAAGAGCTTTAGTTTCTTCCTCAGTGGCTTCTTCTTCTTGTTCTTCTTCCTTGTTAGTTCCGTATAAATCATAACCTTCTTCAAATAACGTATCTTCAAATGTCTTAACCTGATATTGTTTAATATTCAGTTTTTTAAGATATTCTCCGAGCCGCCTATCGCCAGTCATGGTTAATGTACTTGTAATGTTATCGCTATAATACAGACCTAATTTCATACAAAGAGCTTTTAACGCCATATCTTCATCTTTGTATTGCGCGACCAAACTGTTGTATAAGAGAAATGCACAACTCTTACACACAGGAACAAGATTTAAAAAGCCATAAATAGGATTGTGTGATGTTATAAAGTCTCTGGTATAAAGCGAAGAACTTTTTCCGCACATCGTACATACCATCGGTACTGCATGGTCAGGGTCTATTGTTACCCTCTTAGTAACTTTAATCTCTCTCTTTTTTCTTTTTAACTCATGCGCCATTACAACACCGCCTTTATATCATCAAATTTATCTTTAAGGGATTTTAAAGTTAATTCAAATCCCAAACCGTAATAGCTATTATCTAATATTTCACATATGGCATTGTTAATTATTTCAAATTCATCTTCTGTTAATTCAATAGAGATATACTCTTCGTTATACGTACTCACCGCGAATAAATTCCTTGAGTGAAATACTCGGCGCGAATGTGACGACTGGATATACACCGTCTATATTTCGGTCAAGATTTTTCGTTTTAATATGTCTTTCTTTCTTGGTAAATGTTCCAAGTCCGCGAAAATTAAATGACTCACCCATATCCATATCGCTAATTATTTCTTTAATAACATATGCCATAGTATCAATGATAAAGGAAGCTGTATCAGCGTCTATAACACTTCCTACACTATCGTTGTTAAAAACCTCTGCGTATCTTTTTGCAAAATCCTTTTTCGTAATCAAAACTTACATTCTCCTTTTATTCTTAATTTAATTCAACAGGGTAAAATGCCCTTATTCCATAATCATCTACAACGCAAACAGCCTGAGAAGGATTACCCTTTATTCTTTGCTTTATAACGTAATCTCCGCCAGAAACAAAAGTTCCGCTTCTTATATACTTAACGCCGCTTATATCTCTAAAATCGGTCGTATGTTTATGTCCGCAAAGTATTGCGTATGGTATAAAGCCACATAATAAAGATAACTTACCAACTCCGCCAGAAGAATATTCATCGTAGTCCCCATGTACGGCAATCCATTGTCTACCTCTGATAGTTGCATATGCGATAGTTGGGTCTAATTTTGTATATTCTAAATCGAAATTTACATTTGAAACATTCTGTAATTTCGCTTGCATATACCAAGTAATCATATCGTCAAGGCGTTCGTCCCTCAAAACATCTTCTTTCTTTCCAATCCTGCTATGGTTTCCCGCAACGCTAGAAACAAATACAGTCTCAAAGATTTGTGATAGTTCATAAACAAACCAAGATATATCCTCTGATGCCTGTTGAATCTGTTCTATTAAATTCAGTCTGTTTGATAAAGCCTGAGAGTAATGAAGCCTACCATCAACTATATCTCCAAGCAAAAAGACATATGCGTTCTTGCTTTGGTTTTTATATGCAATATCTCTAACACTCGCAAGATAATGTTTCAATCTATCCCTAGCTACGTTGTTGTTATACTCGCCAGAAACAGGTGTCTCTTTAGATTCACCACCGATATGATAATCAGAAAGACAAATAATTAAATCATTATCGCCATCGCTAATAAAATCCGTATACGAATCTATGTATGGACTTGTATCGGCAATTAATTTTTGTAAATGATTTAATGATTCATCTATCCTTGCTTGAATCCTTAACTCTTTATTGTTCTCGTTACGTTCGTCCCTGAGCTTAATCTTTTCTTCTTCCAACTCTTGTTTTTGCTTTTTAATTTTATTACTGTATTCATCATCAACAAGTTTGGAGAATACTTCTTCGTAAAATTTTGTAGCGGCTTGCACTTTCTTCCTGTAAGCCGACTCACCTTTATATTTAGCCTTATTGTCTCCATATAGTTGTTGGTTCACATAAGGCGTTATATCATCCCATGTATATTTACCAGACGCTACTTCTTCGCCAATTCTCCATAGGAATTGTGATTCTGTTTCGTCACTTTTCATTGTAATCTTTGTTAGCATTACTCAAATACCTCATCCAACGTCTTGATAATCCTATCCGCAAGTTTCCACTCTACAGCTTCTTCTGCGTTCACATACCACTCATCTCCAAAATGCTCATCAAATACATCATCTGGAATAGAAGAGCATGTCTTAAAGAACATCGCAAGGTTTTGAATCTGCGTCTGATAATTCATAATTTGAGCTACTACCTCTGAATAATTACCTGAAAAAGTACCAGAGCCTTTATGAATAAGAAGCTGACTATTTTCAAACATGAATCTCTTATGGCAAGAAACAAAGATTACACCCGCCGCAGAGTCAGCCTGACCAATATTATATCCGTATACTGGCGTTGAGCTTGCTTTAATAGCGTCCCTGATTGCGTTACACACATCAAGTGAGCCGCCGTAAGAGAATATCATAAGCCTGATAGGAACTCTTTCTTCTTTAGGCTTGCCAATGTCCTCAAAATTCCATTTATGAATACACTTAATATACTCAAGGGATATAACCTCGCTAATCTCTTGGTCTATCCATAAGATTCTGTTTTTGAGATTGTCGCGCTCAAGAATAGCATACGGACTAGCAATTGCTTCGTTATAGTCATCATCATTAAAAATTGGTAATAAAGTAACTTCGCTCATTCATTTCTCCTTTTATTCGACTCAAAGATTGATAGTCATACCTTTTGTAGAACAAACGACTTTGTATGTCTTATCATTCTCTGAGATTTTTTCATCTAAACTACTTTTAAGATTTAACTTTGCCGCTTCGCTACCATGCACAAGAATTAATTTGTTTGTTTTTAAATTAGAATATATTTTATTTAAATCATTAAAATCTGCATGGCTTGAAAATGTAGTAAGGTTTACTAGATGCGCGGCGTTTCTATAACCCTTACCATCTATATTTATAATTTCATTTGGATTTGCGTTTTTAATTCTATAACCAAGATAAGATTTATCTGAGCCACAGAACCCGCTGAGAATTATTGTGTTATTTTCATTCTCTATATACGACTTCAAATAATCGACAACCCTACCATTCATGCAAAAGCCAGAAGAGCTTATTACAATTTTCGGTTTCTTATCTGCGACATTTGCAATAGAGTCTTTTTTATCTTTTATGAATCGCAAATTATTCCAACTCATAATTCGTTTCCACTCGTAAAGGTCAACGCCTTTTAATACGGATAAATAATCTTCGCATATCTGAGTGGATAGAAGAGAGTCAACTATTACTTGTGTATCGCCAAAAGATGAATCATTATTAAATAAATCGTATAAACACTTCAACATTTCCTGTGTTCTTGCAAAAGAAAAAGACGGGTTAATTACACACCCGCCAGATTCCAATGTATTTAATACTGTTGATTTTAATATTTCTAAATCCTTACTTCTCAATCTTTTTGTATCTCGCTTACCGTCACCGTAAGTAGATTCGCCAATAAAGAAATCTGAGTAGGTATTTGTTAAATTTTTAAAATCCAAACTATTTACAAAACTGTTATTTGTTTCAATTGCGCCTAGGTCACTTGTAAATGTAATTTTCTTTGTTTCATTCCCATTTGTTAAAATTAACTGTAAGGAACATGCACCTACACAGTGTGAATTTTTAAACATTTGAAAACTAACAGTATCGTCAAGTTTGTGAATTATATTATAATCATCGTATGTGGTAAAATAATCCATGACTGTATTCACATCATATTTGTCATACAATGGTTGATATGATTTATGGTATCTTCTTGATAAATATCTCGCGTCACTTTCTGCAATGAAAGATGAATTAATTAATAAGTCTTTTGCTATAATTTTAGTTTCTGGTGTTGATATAATTTTTCCAGAAAACCCCCTCTTAAAAAGAATTGGTAATCTTCCTATATGGTCTATATGAGTGTGCATTACAAATACATAATCAATCTTTGAAGCCTTAATCGGCAACTTTTGAATATTTGCGTTATATGCTTCCAGTACATCACTCGATTGATGCAATCCACATTCTATAAGAATATTTTTACCATTGTAATTTATTGCTATTTCAGAGCCAGTTACGTCCTTTGCCGCATAGCCGCTGAAAACCATACAGTTCTTTATTTTTTTACCCATACAAATACCTTTCACCCATTAATGGCGTGGCAAGATTTGAACTTGCGTATTATTTATGCTCTCAACCGAACTAAGCTACACGCCATAGCGATTTCAGAAGGTCGCTTACCTTATTTATAGAAAAGATGAATAATATTCACCGAAATGTCACATTGCGCAAAGGCTTGGGAGAGAATCGAACTCTCACATATAGATTAACAGTCTACTGTTCTACCATTAGACTACCAAGCCAGTGCAAGTGTATAAAAACACTTAATCGCTATTCTGTTGGTAAATTAACCGTTTTCGAATAGCTTATTGCGGAAGCGGGATTCGAACCCACGATGTGAGCTTATGAGGCTCATGACTTAACCACTTGTCGATTCCGCGATATTGTACCGCCTATAACGGTCAGTCGTCACTGGGTTGAATTGCACAGCGTTTTCTAAACCCAAATATTTATGGTAATCTCCAACGCCAGATTAATCGGTCAAACACGACCTAAAACTAATATATTCAGATACAAATATCTTTACTATCCATATACGAAATCAGTATACCCTCGATTTTTCGCTTAAATACAAGCAAAATCGGCATACCGTTTCCCAAATTTGTAAAGTCACTGTTCTGCGTCCATACAGTTTTCACAAATATTTCCAAGCCAGAAAAGAGAGGGATTTATATGCATTTCACTTCCACAAATACTGCAATGTGTAATCACTGGTCGCTCGTTTATCGGCACATACATATTGTTTGACGTAGCATAAGCAAACTTGTCCTTGCATTCAGAGCAATACTTTCTATGTTTTGTTTTTGGTTTATATTTTATAAGTCTCCCGCAAATTTCACACCTGTCAAAATCATCGCCAAAGTAGAATAGGACTGTATTGCCTAAATCTCTGAAATCAGTAATCTTCATAACTATTTCTGCATTTTCATCTTCGTCAATAAAAAGTACCTGATAATTGCAATTCGTAATTTTCTTTGATGGCTTTATTAATTCTTTCGTGACAAGTGAATTTATTACCTTTGCTCTATCTGACGAATTGAGATTGCAATTTGCCATATTAAAAATATCAGAGAAACTAAATGTTTCCCATCCTGAGTTATTTTCTATATATTCATTTCTATACTTTGCCAAACATAAGAGTGTAAAAGCGACTCTTTTTTCTGAGCTTGTTTTGAGATTATCAATAACTTTTATTTCAGACTCGGTAATACTTATATATTCAATTTCATTAATAGGCACTTTTTTATTATCGCCAGAAGCAATTTTGTCTATCAGTTCTTTATACTTTAAATTACCCTTTGGCGTTAATCTGCTTGCTAAATCTTTAAGACTCTTTTTAAGTTTTCTTGGTTTTAATTTTTCTCGCTGATAAAGGTATTTTCCCGCAATACCCAAAACATAAGGTATATCGCCAACTGGAACTATTATGTTTCTATTTGATAAAACATCTTGCACGTAAGATACTTCGTTAAGAATAATTCTATTTATATTAATTCACCTCCAACCACAGACTTGCACATAGCGTATTTTTCGCCACGATAAGTAAAATGATAATTCTCTCCATCGCAAACCTTAACGGGATAAGAAATTATATTGGAATGTGAAGCTAATAAATTATTTATGATTTGTTCACCGCACATACTCCATGTAAAACGTTTTGCCGTATTTGAACTGTACGAAATTTCAACAAGCGCATTAGCAAGCATTTCAGAGTTTGGACATATAACATTACACTGGTCGCGAAACATAAGGGTTAAAAATTCAATCTGGTTGTTTAAATCCTCTTTATCTGTATTTCCAATCTCGCTGTTTTTTACGATTTTTATATTCTGTTTATATATGTTGTAAAGTTCTTTAAGTTTGGCTTTAGTCCTGCTGTCACATCGCAAGTCAGTCATTAATGTATGATAATCAAAATCTTTTCTTGAAAGCAGTTTGTTTTTCTTTCTGCTAAATTCGTTTTCAAATAATCTGCAAATCCTGTTTATAACGCAATCACCGTTTGAGACTGGCAACATTTTGTTATAGTAATACGCGAAATTTATAATATTCTCGTCATCGCCAGAATAAGAAATGATATCTTCGAGTTTCATACCCATGTTTGCTTCTGCATTACATTTGGCGTTAAGCATAAATTTGTTGTATTTACTTTTTTCTCGCTGATAATTAAAAATCATAAAATATGGTTTCTTATCAACGGCGATTTTCTGATTGAATTTCTTATGTCTGCAAGTTATAAAGTTATCTTCATCTTTTATTTTGTTATCTCTAAAATTAAACCAGTACGCAGGACGCGGCTTAGTGATGATTCCTTTTGCTTTATCTATAGCATTTTGCTGAAACATCTGTCCGCATTTAATTCTATATTTTAAAGTTTCGCTTTCGAGACTATTACTGTCAAAGTTACATAGCGCATCAAACTGTGACGTAATATCATTTGTTATTTTCCCGATGTCATTTCCAAATCCGTTAATGTCTGACTCAACCAATAACTCCTGCGTAATCACATGTTTCTCCGCTCTTCGTTGAACGCAGAATATAGTTCGCGAGTTATGAGTATTTCTGACAATCACATCATTATCTGTTAAGAAGTTCATGTCTCCGTCACAATCTTCGCCGTTCATAGCATCCATTGTTGTATCCCACGAATTAAAGATAACCATAGTAGTTATATATTGATACCAGTAATCCATATCTTCATCGTGAGCTACTTTCATTTTCTTTATATTCGCCGCACTTGTCATAGGTGCGCGAAAACACGAAACATATTCAGAGCCACAGTCAACCCAATACTTGCTGTATATCTCGCCAGACTTCAAAAGACCCGTAACCTCTAAGCCGCAAATCGATTGCCACAGCGCAAATGGGTCGCCGCAAGCTATTTCAAAATGACCATGAACTTCAAGTTTGCCGAGTTTAGCTTTTTGTATCCTGTTTGACAACATGTCGTAAATTGTTTTTGTTACGTATGGGTCATTAACTTCTTTAGGTTCTATCATCAATGCCTTTACGCAGTTATTATCGCCAGAAGAAAAGGTATTATTAGTTATGTGTGTTCCGTTAGCGTACAGCATCAACTTTCTGTAATCTCCGCCGAGAACATCATTCAGCCAGTCAATAGTAGGTTGGCAGAGTTCCCTAATATCTTCATCGCTAAAATCAAAGTCCTGTAAAAATTGATAATTTGTTGACCACCATTCTTCGTGTTTTTCTTCTGTGACCTTCGGTATTGAAAATGTATAATGGTTCTCCTTACACTTTGAAAGATAATCGCCAATAGAAGAGTAGGAGTCCCAGAGTTTCAACATACTGTCTGTAAGGATAATGCTTACTTTCCGCACATCCTGAACGTCACCCCATACGTCTTTTACAAAATACCCGCTTTCATTTTCTGGCGATGCATTGTTGTACTTCTCCACAAAAGCCACATGGTCAAACACGACAAGCATACCTTTCTCAAAGCTACATCTTGAATTACAGCCAGAGAAAACATAATCAAGACCTAAGTCATTACTCCATATTTTAGCTTGCTCTGGCGTGAGAGTACCAAAACCATCTGAACAGTCTTTTCTTACTTTATAACCATCAACGTATTCAAGAACTGGTTCGTCAGAAGAAAAATCATTAAGTGTTATTACATCCTCTAAAAATTCTGTGTAGCAATCTGGAACTACCAAAACACCTTGCGGGTCTGAAACGGGAGTTGATGCTGAACACGCTAGAGCTTCGTATGCGCCAAATTTCGCAGGAACTATAGGCTTATTTAAATTCCGCCCGTTATCAAGCCTTCGGCGCAACTCAGGGTGCAACCTTTCCGATACAAATACAACCGTGTTATTCTTTATTCCGCCAGTAGTAGAAAGTAGACGTACATATTTAATGCCGTTGATGTAAAATCCGTTCTGATATATATACCTATAGTCTTTGTTGGTATCCATAACAACGCAAACATAATCTTGTTTAAATAAAAGTTTTGTGCGTTTCTCTATCAGGTTTCTTACAACATTTTTTGCGTCCTGTATATACTCCTTGTTTTTTAGGACACTTGCTATTTCTCGGTTGACCTCACTTGCTTTGGCATCTACATCAGTATCGCCGTTCAGCTCATCTATCCACCGCAACACAGTGGAGTCAGCCAGAGCTACAAGTTCTCCGTTTCGTGCGGCTTCGTTAAGAGTAAGGTTTATACTCCACTTAGCTTTCCGCAATCTCTTTGTATGTATTTTAAATATAAATCTTTGCCATGTTTTTCTCTTTATAGTTACACCTCCATAAATCCCGCTATATAAAAAGGTTTTACGAACTAATACCCTTTAGGCAGACATCTTATCGCCAAGATAGCATTACCTTTTATTTTTACCTATAAATAGGGCGCATATAGAAATAGAATTGATTCTGTGAACCGCGCCCCATTCATATTTCGCCAGAAGAAAGAGTTTAATTTACATAACAATTCCACTACTCGCAGTAACTATACTCTAAAACTCCCTATAATTCCCAATTCTTGACACTAATACCACTTAGACGGACACTTTATCGTCTAAACACTATTACCTTCTAAAATTGCCTATATATAGTGAGTATTTAGGAGTAGAATTGATTCTGTGAGTTGTAGGCAACCTTCGCCAGAAGATAAATTATTAACTATTTCTATTCTGCTTTAGTATTTTTGAATACATTTCTTTCTGTTCTTCTGTTAATTTCCGTTTTTTACCTTTTCCGTATACTAGCTCTTTCGGCGCGAGGTATGTTTTCGCAACTATATCACCTTCGCAAGTATCAACTCTCAATAGTTCCCAATCGCCAGAAGAAACATTTTTATCATATCTGGTCATCATCATGTAATCACTCGTGTAGATTTTTGCAGTATCGTCATCCCTGTACCACGTAATAGTGGTTTCCTGTTCGCTAATCGGTGTTCTCATTTAACGCCCCCTTTACCATGAAGCGGCTTTTCGCCAGTAGAAAGTATTATCTATATAAATATGATTTGTGTCCTGCTCAATATAGTTATGTGTATTATACTACTTTTATTCTCTTTTGTCAAGAAAAATAGAACATGTGTTTCGAACATGTATTCGCCGGACTTTGTATTTGGCGGATTTCAGCCAGAGGAAAAGTTTTTGGATTGGTTTGGCTCGGCGGAAGAGTAATGCCGCATGAGTAAATTTCGCGGGATGATAGCTTTGGCGCACATCGCGAGAGAAAAGTAGGAGAGGGGTGTAGCTCCTGCATTATTAATAATATATATATTGTAATATATATATAATAATAAATAATATAATAGTATAGAGTAATAGATATAATAATATATAAGGTAATAAAGAATAATAATATAATATATATAATATATAGTATAGTAATATATAATATATAAGTAATATAGTAATAAATAATAATATAATAATATATATAATATAATATATAATAATAAATA
>AUXO010916384.1_pt1 | contig 20062 bp, 21 predicted proteins | sample 768731 | NCBI WGS metagenome assembly AUXO01 (sample SAMN02715735, study PRJNA202380) | gut metagenome | biome: sheep rumen | host: Ovis aries | place: New Zealand: Palmerston North
GAAAAAGAATTTTTAGATAGATTTGTTAATTATGTTTCTGATAAACAAATTATTTTTGAAAATTATGATAATTTTCCTGTTTATGGTTCAACTTCAAAACTTTATTTTGATCAAGTTGAAAAAATACTATATTATTGGGATAATGAATATATTCCAGTTAATGCAATGCTTATTACCAACACTATTGTTAATGGGGGTGAAGCATAATGCCATATTCAGTTAGAGCAAGACTTATTTTACGTAATGATACGCGAGATACTTGGGTGTCTAGAAATCCTATACTAGCTAAAGGCGAAATTGGAGCTGAAATAGATACTGGTCTATTAAAATTAGGCGATGGCACGCTCCCATATAATGATTTAAATTATATAAATGAAGGTGGCGGTGGCCATGAAGGTGATGGCGCATTAGTTACATTAGTAAATAATAAATTTACTGTTGCGAATTATGGTAAATATTATTATGTTTATGATTATAGTACTGGTACTGAAAATAAAGTAACGGTAGATTCTACTCATCCCTGGCCAAGCGTAGTAGAATTAGATATTACTAATGGAGTAGCAAAATGGGTAAAGCCACCAGATAATTTTAATTTTGATAAATCACAAGGTATAATTAGTGGCGCGATAGTTTCTCTCGCACGTGAACCACGTACTAATTCAGAAGCTACTACAAAAAAGTATGTTGATGATACTATTACTACACAAATTGCGAATGCTTCTCATTTACGTAGAGAAATAGTAACAGAAATACCAAGTGCTAATTATGCAGATAAAAACACTGTTTATATGTTAAAAGATGTTAATGCTACTGGTGCAGATAAATATAAAGAATATTTACTTATTAATAATGAAATGGTATTGATAGGTGATACTTCTGTTGATTTAACTAATTATGTACAAAAACCAACTGTTCAAGCAGAAGGAAATTTACTAAGTGTTGCGGCGGATGGAAGTTTAGTAGATAGTGGAATAGCTGCTAGTGAAGTAGGATTGCTTAGAGTCGCTACAGATACTATTCTTGGTGGAGTTCTTTCTAGTAATGCAGATAATAGTATTTCAATTAATTCTCTTGGTGTTATGTCTCTAAATCGTGTATCTACTACAAAGCTTTATGTACCTACTGGAGATGAATTTATTTTAAATGGCGGTAACGCATAAGGAGGTGTAATTATGGCTATAAATACTATTAAAACTAGAATACAGTCTAAATATGATACGCTGGCTAACTGGATTACTAGCGCACAAACTACTCCTCCTTTTATACCTTTACGTGGTGAGATTTGTATTGTAGAAATTCCTGGTTCTGCTACTCAAGCAGATACTCAAACTACAAATCAAGCTCAAATGACTCCACCGGCGATAGCTATTAAAGTTGGTGACGGAACGCATACTTTTATTAAATTACCTTGGATTCAAGGAATAGCAGGAGATGTTTATGCATGGGCTAAAGCAGCTACCAAACCAACTTATACAGGTAATGAAATTACAGCTACTAGAAAAGATTCAACAGATTTAACTAATGAGAATAAATGGACACAACCATCTATTCAAGACTGGTTACAAGCTTTAACAAATGATATTAATGGATTATCAGGTGGAGCAGGTAGTATTTCTACCCAAATAGCAAACGCATTAGCTGATTTAGATGTTGATAATGTAGATACTGAAAATGGTGGGACAAGTACACTTTCTCATCACATTCTTGGATTTGCTCCTAATAAAACTTTAGCCACTTTAACTGAACAAGATGGTTATATTGCTGCAACCTTCCAAGACATTGCTATAACCAAAAATCAAATTACTGATGCTGGTACTGCAATATCTTCCAATACTGCTACAACAGCAATTACTGATAATGACTCAAGTACTGATTTGCCAACTAAAGCACAAGTTGCTACTTATGTGGCATCTAAAACAGCTGGTTTAAGCGGTGCTATGCACTATCGTGGGGGTGTCGCGGCAGACCCAACTGAAACAACTCCTACAGGTACATATGCTTCTGGTGATGTTGTTACTTTTGGAAATAAAGAATATGTGTATGATGGGACAAATTGGCGTGAACTTGGTAATGAAGGCTCTTATGCTTTAAGTAGTATAACTATTAGTGGTGGAGATGGTTTAACTGGTGGCGGTGATATAAGTGCTAATAGAACTATTACACACGCTGTACCTAATGGTGCCAGTGCGAGCACAAAAGGCACATCTGGCGGCCGCACATATATTCAAACAATTACTACAGATAAATTTGGTCATATTACTGGTGTAGGAACTGCTACCGAAACTGTTACCAATACTACTTATACTCTTACACAAGATAGTAACGATGGACACGTTTTAACCTTTACTTCCTCAGCAACTGGCGCACAGCCAACTACAATTACTATTCCAGATAATAACACTACTTATACCTTTGCAGAAGGAACTACAGATGGAGCATTTTCTGTGACACCATCTGGTGGAACAGCTCAAACCGTTTCTATTCATGGATTAGGAACTGCCGCATATGAGAATGTAGAAGATATAAGTATATATGATTTACAAGAAGGCAGCAATACAGTAACAAATCCTAGTGGTACTAAATGTCTTATATTTGATTGCGGCACCGCTAGCACTTTGGTAGACAATTATACTGCCTAAGGAGGGCTTATGATATTATTTAACTTTAATGTAGCAACAGAGCCCAATGATTTTGAAGAAACTGATGCTCTTGATGAAATTTGGATACAAAATGATAAAGGAGTATTAGTCAAGGTGGAGGATAATAATGCAAGCAATTAAAAATAAAAGCAAAGGGATTGAAGTAACCATACTACAAACCTTTTTAGGTATTGAAGCAGATGGTATTTTTGGCCCCAAAACTACCTCCGCTTTAAATGCGTGGAAAAATGAAATGGGTTTAGAAGTCAATGGAATTATGAGCACTAATGATTGGCTTATTTTATCTAAAACTCTGCCAACCATTAAACAGAATGATAAAAATAAATATGTCGCTATGTGGCAATTAATTTTAAATATTACCGCGGATGGTATTTTTGGCGCGCAGACAAAAGCGTCTACAAAAGCATATCAAAGCACAAACAACTTACTAGCAGATGGAATAGTTGCACCATCTACTTGGCTAAAAGCTTTTTCTACAGAATTAGACGAAAAAGTTCCTTCAACAACTAAGAAAAATGCACAGCCAAAAAATTTCAAACAATATGATAGCAAGTGGGGCTCTACAGTTTATACACGTAACAATACCTACAATAAACGTCAAACAATACGTAATTCAGGTTGTGGCCCTACCGCTATGGCTGATATAGTTGCTACATGGTGGGACGTCGCAGCCACACCAAAAACACTTGCGGCATTAGCAGTTAAGCAAGGATATCGTACTACAAATAGTGGCACTGCTTGGGGTTTCTTTAAATATTGTGCTAATAAATATGGCGCGAGTAAGTTTGTACAAACATCATCAACTACGACTTTAAAGGCGGCATTACAAAATGGTGCCTACGCCGTAGTATCATTTGGTCATTCAAAATGGACTAAACTGGGCCATTTTTGTTGCATTTGGAAATGGGATGGTAAATACTTCTATATAAATGACCCAGCAAGTGCTTCATCTACTCGTGCTAAAGGAACAGAAAAAGAAGTTCAAAACGCACACAAGCAATATTTTATCTTTTATAAATAAGGCGGGTGAAAACCCGCCTTTTTCTTTTAGGAGGCGATAATATGAAGATTGCCGATATAAGCGTTTATCAAGGAAATATTGACTGGGAAATCGCTCGTAAAGAATTAGATTTTGTTATTTTTCGCGCGAGTGTAGGAAACAAAAAAGATACAAAATATGTACATAATGCTAAAAATTGTGGAATACCATTTGGAGTATATCATTTTTATAAAGCAGGCACTGCTGCAGAAGCAGAAAAAGAAACCAAATTTTTCTATGAATGTGCGCATCAAGAAGAACTTGAGCCATTATTTTATTGTGCTGATATAGAATATAGTACTCAAACTTCTAAAACAACTAAGCCTGTATGTGCTTCTATTGCTAAAACATTAAAAAATTTGGGCGTAAATAAAATTGGCATATACATAGGACAGACTCGCTACTCTTATATGAAAGATATTAAAAATGAATATGATTTTATTTGGATTCCACGATGGGGCAAAAACACTGGAGAAGCAGATGAAAAATATGCGCCTAAATTTCCATGTGATTTATGGCAATATACAAGTTATGGCCATATAAATGGAATTGCGGGTAGAGTGGATTTGAGTAAGTTATGTGGGAATAAAGATTTAAATTGGTTTATTAACGATGCTTTATTAATTGAACCACCTTTAAAAAATAGTTTATTTTATCTTTTAAATACAACAGTAAGAAAAAATGATAATGGAGAAGCTGTTAAAGAATTACAATTACTTTTAAATAGTTTTGGATATCTATGCGGCCGCGATGATGGTTTATTTGATACTGATACGGAAACCGCATTAAAACAATTCCAAAAAGATAATAATTTAACGGTTGATGGCGTATGCGGGCCTAAGACCATAAAGAAATTAATTGGCTGAAATGATGCCAAGGAAGTGATTTTATGGCAGAAAATACCATAAAAACGAGAATTCAGTTGAAAAATGATACTGAAGTTAATTGGAATAAGGCTATTAATTTTATTCCACGGCAGGGTGAGGTCATCATTTATTCAGCTGATGACACTCACCCTTTTTCTCGTTTAAAGGTAGGGGACGGAAATACAACAGTAATAAATTTACCATTTATTGATGCTTTTACAATAAATGGAAAAACTATAGAAGTAGGCTCAACAGAAGAATGGCAATCAAAAATTGGATATATTCCAAAAAAAGGCGATATCATTTTATATACTGATAAAACAGTGATAAATAGCACTACAACTGTGCCGGGTATAAAAATAGGTGATGGCTTAGCTTATGGAATAGATTTACCATTCGTTGGAGATGATATAGCAGCAGATTTGCTATCTCATATAAATAATACAACAGTTCATATTACCGCAACAGAACGTACTAAATGGAATGGTAAATTAAATTGCAATGACAATATAGTAAATGAAACTCTTGTTTTAACCCGCAATTAAGGAGGAAAAAATATGGCAGATATTAGTAAAATAACATTACCTTCGGGTACTACGTATGACATAAAAGACGCAATAGCCCGTGAAACTGCGGGCGGTGGGCTACAATTTCGTGGCGTTACTACTACTACCTTAACCGATGGGGCCGATACTACTACTTATAAAATAGGCACAAACAATCTTACGGCTGCAAATGGCGATATGGTTGTTTGTGGTAGTAAAGAATTTGTTTTCTCTACAAGTGATAATAAGTGGCATGAGTTAGGCGATAATACTTCATTAAAAGCTTTAGCCTATAAAGATAATGCTTCTGGCAGCTATAAACCTGAAGGTACGGTTAGTCAACCAACTTTTACTGGTAGTAGTTCTAATGTAACGATAACTTCTACTACAAATACAAATGGAAACTATCAGCCTGCCGGTACAGTAAGTACACCGACCTTTACAGGCAATAATTTTACACCAAGTGGAAACATATCTTTCACAAATGAAAATAAAACTGCAACAGTTTCTACTACTACAATTAATGCCTCTAATCCTAAAACATACACACCAAGTGGTTCTATTAGTATAGATATTGCTGGTACTACACAAACAGTTAATTCAATTACCGGCGTTGGGTCTTTACCAAATTTAACAACTAATGTAGTAAATGAAACGTTAACTATTGGTTGGAGCGCGGGTACATTGCCTACTATGAGTAATGATATTCCAGTAAAAACAGGAGATGCATCTTATAGTTTTACGGGCGATGATGTACGATTAGTAACTGGAAATATATCTGTACCTAAAACCGCATCATTTAGTGGTACAGCCGAACAAGTAAGTGGAACAATTTCTCAACCAACCTTTACAGGAACGAAAGTACAACTCGCAGGAACAACAACCGCGGCTGGTACTGTATCGCAGCCAACCTTTACTGGAACAAATAAAAGCGTTACTGTTTCTTAATTATCACTAGGAAGGTGATAAAATGGCAAATGAATATACAATAAGCAAAATAAAATTACCTAATGGTGATGTTTGTAATTTAAAAGATACTTGGCGTTCTATTAGTGATGCAGTAAATAGTAGTTCGTCAGATGTTTCTGCTTCTTCTAAAGCAGTTAAAAGTGCTTATGATTTAGCAAGCGCAAAAGTTTCTAAAAGTGGAGACACAATAACTGGTAATCTGACACTTAAACCTGCTACCGGAAAGGGCGGCGAAATAGAACTCGCGGCCTCTACGGCAGAAACCACTCTTAATGGGATAGTATTAGATAATTACTATGGCGATTTTCGTATTTTTGGTAGCCCTTCCATTGATGGTGTAACTAAAACCGGTACTGGTACTCCACTAGTAATTGATCCTTATGATAAAACTATAACTGGTGATTATACTATTACTGGTAATTTAACAGGCACTGCCACAAATGTAACAGGCACCGTTGCAATAGACCACGGCGGTACAGGCGCGACTTCTGCGGCAGAAGCAAGGACAAATTTGGGTTTAGGTAGCATGGCGACTGAAACAGCATCTGACTATGTACCAAAAAAGTGGAGAACCACTTATACTAAAGGCACAACACCTAGCACTTCTAGTGTTTCATATTATGCCACGGAAACTGTATATCAAACCGGTACTGGCACAGCATCGTCTGATAGGCTTTTTATCAAATATGGTGCTATTAGTACTACTGGAAAAAATGATTATATAATAAGTACAAATAAATATATTAGTGGTAGTACTGCTATCTCAGAGCTTCGTATCGGTTATGACGAATCTGATACTGCCAGGATAGCTTCAAATGGTTCTATTTATACAACTTTGGAATTACGCGCAGGAAGTAGTGATCGTACTGCTGAGTCTAGAGCTCAGGTTCTCACTAATTCTGGTGGTTTATATATGTATTCTACTGGTAACTCTAGCGGTAACGGCAACCGTGGATTAGCAGTTACAGCACACGGCACAGGAACTGCTAAATCATTTATTACCATAGACACAAATAACAACATTTCTTTTTTAAATGGAGCTTGGAACGGAAGTACTATAGGAGTAGAGACAGGTGGCACGGGTACATCAACCGCACCAACACAAGGCGGTGTTATCTATGGTTCTTCCGCTACCGCGTATGCTTCTACTACAGCAGGAACAAGTGGTCAATTCCTTAAATCTAACGGTACTAGCGCGCCTTCATGGGCAAACATTAAAACATCAGATATAAATCCAATATTCACTAAAACTTATTCCGATTATACCGTTACAGAAAATGATGCTAATGACGGTGTAATTTATTTTGGTACTGTTACTTTAAATAATACAAGTAATTATTATGCACCTTGGTGGGTACATTATACTATTGATGTATCTACTTCCACTACGCAATGTCAAGGATTTTATGATGTATGGGTTGGATATTGTGGTGACCAAGCACGTTATCAAATATTTAATCATTTTTATAGCACATCTTATTATCCCATATATCATCATCGGGTTTTAGCCCCAAAATCTGGTTATAGTGCTCAAGGAGCACATTTAGGAATAAGAATACAATCAGCGTATAATGCTACTTCTCTTGCTAGGACATATAAAATTAATATATTAGAGACTTACGGATGTAGCGTAGCATTCAAAGATTCACTTGTTACTTACGCTTCACTATATAATGCTACATATTACAGTAGTGGTGAGATGAGTGGCGTTGGTACTGGCTTACAGGAAACTGGTGATGCTGATTCTTGGGGACATTATATTAGTTTAGGTACTAAGCGTGTTAATACTGGAGCTGTAGGATTAGGACGTTATACTTTATTTATGGAAGATGCAGATGGAAAATTCCAGAGTATTACTTCTACATTTAATAATACCGGCACAGGACATGTATTAAATAGCAATGCTGAATTTAAATTAAATCGTCCAGTATATTTTTGGAATATTTCTACTGATATTGCTGCTAATAATAATACCGATACGCATGGTAATGCCACTGTTACACAGAACAATGTAGATTTACGTTATAGTACCAATTGCGGTACTACATTGGTCGCGCGCGAACCCGTATATCTTGTAGGAACATATAACATATATAATGATAGTTTTAAATTACGCTCTTCACCCGCGAATAGTTGGTGGACTCAAACTGAGCCCGCATCAGAAGATGGATTTATTTATATCTATCTAGGTACAGCGTATGACACATATCATATTGCGCTTGAAGCCGATAATCCAATTTATTGGTACAACAATGGGTGTTTTAGAAAGTTTGATAGTATTATTCCTATAGAACGTGGTGGTACTGGTGCTACTACTTATGATGAAGCTTGGCATAGTATGAGTATACGACAGGACGATTACGTTCACTTAGATAAAGAAAGTCATATTGTAATCCCAGGAATTATTTCTGGTAGTACCAATATATTATTATTTACTATATATTTAGGACGACCAATTGATTATAGTTGTCTTGCTGAAACATATGGATATGTATATTTACGAGGAGCTTCTGGATATTTAAATTCAAGAAGTGATCCTTGGCAAGTAACTGACAAAGAAACAACTGGTACTTTGCCTACAGGAGCAGCTAAATTAACTGCGACAACAACAATTATAGATTATCAATTAGGAATTATTAACATACAATTAGACCGTACTGGCAGCTACGCTGATACCGCTTTTACTAGTGTTACTAATAATTCTCCTATAACAATGTGTGGCGTGCCTTATGATGCAAGCAATACAGAAAGTGGTTTATACATACATTTTTATTGGAATGGTATAGTATCTAATTAAGGAGGAACCAATATGGGCTTTATAAAAGAAACTTATTCAAACAATCGTGCAGGTTTAATTGTTGCTTTTAATGGCAATACCCCAACCGCAAATTACACTCCAACCGATAGCATCCAAGAAGCTATTAACTATTTTGATTTATATATTAGCAACGGTAATTTATATTCTCGTTCTGAATCAGAACAAATTTACACTAAACTTGGTATTGATAATCGTCAAGAAGTAGAAATACTACGCACCTCTTTAGACTCAATAACCTCTTCCTTTACAGACGAAACCGCTATTGAATATCCAATTCTCTTCAAAGAATGGCGCGCGGGCGTAGCCTATATTGTAGGCGACCGCATTCGTTATGGACAAGGGCTCTTTAAAGTCCTTCAAGCTCACACTTCACAAGCAGGTTGGGAGCCAACAGTTGCGCACAGCCTATTCGCTATTCTACTTAATCCCGACCCTTCTGTGGTGCCAGAATGGATACAGCCAGATTCTACTAACGGATATGCTTTAAATGACCGCGTACTTCATAGCGGCGTTATCTGGATTTCAACAGCAGATAATAATGTCTGGGAGCCTGGTAGTGTTGGTGCGCCTTGGAAAGTAGAAGGACAAGAAGAAGAGGAAGAAACAACTATTCCAGAGTGGACACAACCTGATTCTACAAATCCATATTCTATTGGAGACCGTGTAATGTATAATGGTCAAATCTATGAGTCTACCATTAACAATAATACATGGTCACCAGAAGCCTATCCAGCAGGTTGGACTCTAATTGAGGAGTGATTTAAATGGCAACAGCTAGTGAACGCAGAATAGAAGTACGCGACCAATATCGTTCAATATTAGGTCGTAACAAATATAGTCAAGCATTGCGTAACTACTGTTTTAAAAAATATAAAGACGGAAAATATTATTCCGATTGTTCAAGCTCTATCTCGTACTGCTATAAACAGGCGGGAGAGAGTTTTGGCATTTTAAACACAGTAGGTATGTATAATAGTAAAAAATTAGTTGATGTTCCTGTAGTAATTAAAAATGGTATTATTCAAAATCCAGAAGTCTTACGCATAGGCGATATGCTTTTATTTGCGGGAAAAGATAAGTCGCGCAAATCTTCAGGTTATGTCGGCCATGTAGAAATGGTGGGAGAAATCAATGGTACTAAATACACTTTATATGGCCACGGATATAGTACCCCTAAAAAGCAGGATATGAACACTTATTGTAAAAAGCGTTATAATCAGAAGACTTCAACACCATTAGGCCGCGCGCAATTGATTAAAGTCCGTCGTTTTATTACCGATGAACAAGGGATTCGCGCGGGAGAAACAAGCGAACAAGTAAAAGAACTACAACTCAAACTGCTCAAATGGAACCCTGAATGCCTACCCAAGTATGGCGCTGATGGTAATTATGGCTCTGAAACTATGGCCGCAATTCTAGAATTTCAAAAAGAATATAGCATAGAAATGACCGGAAAATATGATACCATTACTGAAGCCCTTCTTGATAAAATTATCAATATGGCGCGAAAAGTAAAAATAATCGGTAATACCGTAAACATACGTACAGGCCCCGGTATTGGCTATAATGTTATTGAAATTGTAAAAAAAGATTCTCTATTCCTCTATCTTAATGAAACAACCGCAGATGGTTGGATGAAAATAGACTTTAATGGACAAATTGGTTGGGTAAGAAATACAGTTAGCACTTTGGTATAATAAAAAACCAGAACAATCAGGTAGGCTTTCCACTTCTCTTTTTGAGGTGGTATAAATGAAAAAATTCCTTGCAGCAATAATCGTAGCTTTATTGCTCTTCTGCTTTACTGCTCAAGCAACCTTATCGGTTATTGATGAAGCCATGACTCATTTAGGTAAGCCTTATGTTTGGGGTACAGAAGGCCCTAAAACATTTGATTGTTCTGGTTTTACTTATTATTGTTTTAAAACAACTTTAGATATAGAATTACCACGTACAGCTAAGGCACAAGGATATAATACTGAATATCAAAAAATTACAAGTATTGACTTACTCAAAGAAGGGGATTTAGTATTCTTCAATACTGTGCGCGATAAAGATTTATGTGACCATGTTGGTATTTATTTAGGCGATGGAGAGTTCATTCATTGTTCTTCCAGTCGTAAAAATAAAGGAGTTGTGATTTCTACCTTATTAGAAGATTTTTATAATAAACGCTTTTCTTGGGGACGGCGAGTAAAGGAGGTTATAGAATGAATGTTATGACTAAACAAGGCTCATTAGATAATGTTATTACTTATGAGCATTATTGTGATACAAAAGCAGATTTAGCAAATATTCCTAAAAGTCAAATGTCGCTTGGCTCAGTTGCTATTGTTCTTAAAGATGAAAATGATGGCTTGGGCGTATATATAGCGACTTCTACAAAAGAATGGGTAGCTATTTCTATGTCATCTAGCGGCAGCGATGAGGGACAAAGCAGTACTTTTAATTTGCTTCATATTTGTACTAGTGATGAATATGACAGCGAAACAGGAGAACCAACTATTGATGAACCTGAAGAAAATATTATTTATTTAGTACCCAATAATGGTAGTTCAAATAATTTGTTTGATGAATGGATTTATGCAAATGAAAGTTGGGAAAAATTTGGTGGCGGCGAAAGCGCTACAATTGAAATTCCACAGAGTAATTGGAATGAAAATGACACAACTAGTCCAGCTTATATTCAAAATCGCATTTGTTATGAATATGAAACATATGAATTAGAATATCTTACTTCTATTACTGGTAATTTTTCTAATGGAAGTTATTCTGATTCTAATAATCATGATGAACTAATACAATATGGTGAATTAAAAAACGTGCGCGTAGAAGTAGATGAAAACGACTATTATATTGTTGATTTCACTATAAGCCAAGTATTGAGTAATACATATGCTAATACCTTGCATAGTCAGCCATTATGGATTGACTACACCTCTGGTTCAAGCAAATCATTGACAATACATTGTGATGATATAGATGATGGTGAGCACACTATTGATATTTATCGTAGTGTAGCAACTCCTCAAATTAAAAAAATAGATAGTAAATTTATTCCAACACCAGATTGGAATGCGGCAAGCGGCGCACCTGGCTATATTGCTAATAAGCCAGCAATTACATCTAATTCTTTAACATTGGGTTCAACGACTTTAACTGAAGTCGCGCTACAGAACCTACTCTCTCTTACTTCTGCTACGGGGGTGAATTTCTAATGGCGAATTATATTGTTTCAGATAGCGATTTAACTTCTGTGGCAAATGCCATTCGTGCAAAAGGCAATACCAGCGCATCCCTTACGTGGCCAACTGGATTTGTCAGTGCTGTTTCTGCATTTCCGGATGCTGTAAAGCTTAGCTCACTCAGTGTTACCGAGAATGGTACATATACTGCATCCAGCGGACACGGTTATAGTCAGGTTACTGTTGACGTTGCTGGGAGCGGCGGAGGAACAGATTTAGAAGATGAATTACTTACTGGCAGTTTATCGGGATATTATTCTAATAGCAGAATTAGCATATTACAATCATATGCCTTTTACGGCCAAAGCAATATTATAAATGTTGAGCTAAAAAATGTTTCTAGTGTTGGAGAGGAAGCGTTCGGGCTATGCACGAGTTTAATAACTGTGAGCCTCCCATCTTGTACAATTATTGACAGATATACATTTTACTCTTGCAGTAAATTAAATAATATAAAAGCATCGCTTGTTAAACTAATATCTTATGGCGCGTTTGAAGGCTGTAGTTCGCTCGTATCGGTAATCATGCCTTCTTGTAGTCTGGTTAGTGGTACTGCATTTAGATATTGTCAAAGATTGCAAGACGTGAATTTAGAAAACTGTGAAAGCATAGGATCTTCTGCGTTTTATGGTTGCACAAGAATAACAAATATCAGTTTACCGATTACTGAACGTATAAATAATGAAGCTTTTCTAAGCTGTGAACAATTAACGACAATATATTTGCCGAAATGTTTGACGGCAGCCAGTAGCGCATTTAAACAGTGTATCTCTTTGAAATATATTAGCTTACCACTCTGCAAATCAGTTGGCGGCCAAACATTTTCATCGTGTCACAATTTATCAAATGCTTATTTGCCAGAGTGTAGTTATATAGGTGGGAATGCTTTTTTTTCGTGTAGAAAGTTAATTAGTGTATATTTATTATCTACCTCTCTTGTCGCCTTATATGCTTCAAACGCATTTAAAAATACGCCGATAGATGGCACCACTGTCTATACAGGTGGAGTTTCAGGTTCTATTTACGTTCGCACATCTCTGTTAACCGCATTCCAGTCTGCAACCAACTGGATATACTATAGTTCACGAATAGTCGGCCTTACTGACGAAGAAATTGCCGAATTGGAGGGAGCATGATGAAACTACAGATATTGATACCGCAGTATAAAGAAACAGATGATGTTGTAAAGCCGCTATTAGATAGTATTGCAATTCAACAGAACGTACCATTTGACGAAATCGGCGTAATAATCTGCAACGACGGTAGTGACGTGTTCCTGTCAGATGATTTGATTACTGCCTATCCATTCAAAATAGCATACTATCATGAACCACATCGTGGCGTTAGCGGTACTCGTAACGCCTGTCTTGACTACGCAACAGCAGATTATGTAATGTTTTGCGATGCGGACGACATGTTTTATAACGCTTGCGGATTGTGGATGATATTCCGCGAGATGGAAACGGGTTTTGATTCGCTGGTTAGCATGTTCGTTGAGGAAACAAGGCGACCAGATACGAAGGCTGTTGAGTATATTAATCATGAAATGGACAGTACATTCGTTCATGGCAAAATTCACAGGCGTCAATACCTGATTGACAAGCATATTCGTTGGAATGACAAGCTTACGATTCATGAGGACAGCTATTTCAACATTCTCTGTCAGAATCTATCTGAAAACGTGAAATATTGCCCGACACCGTTCTATCTCTGGAAATGGCGCGACGAGAGTGTGTGCCGACACGACCCGAAGTATATTCTGAAAACCTATCGGAACATGCTGGATAGCAATGATGCGCTTGTAGATGAGTTCATAAAGCGTGGTGTTCAGGACAAGGCAATGTTCTTTACCGCTTTTATGATATTTGATGCCTACTATACTATGAACAAGCCTGAATGGATGAATCAAGAGAATCAGGAATATAGGGATAGCACAGAAAGACGATTTGCCGCATACTATGCCAAACATAAGGGTATGTGGAATGATCTCCCTGTCGGTGACAAGATGATGATTTCGAATCAGGTCAGGCAACGCAGCGTAATGGAAGGTATGATGATGGAAGCTATAACGATTGACGCGTGGCTCAGGCATGTTGAGGAAATGGAGGTGGCAGCATGATTGTTCAAGAGCGTATAGAAGGGCGCAATTTGATTAAGACATATTCTGATTCCGGCTTTTTAATTCGGCAAGAACAAACCGGCATAGAATATGCAGAAGCCATTGATATTGAAAACAGTGGTTACACATATATAGAGACAAACATTCTTACTGAAGATGATATAACACCAGAAGAAGCATTAAACATACTACTTGGTGGTGATACTAATGAATCGGACTAAAATTTTAAATTTGCGCAAAGCAATTGAAATTAGCTCAGCAGCCCTATCAGATGAAATTGCTTTAACAGCAGTAGAACTTTTCCCGCAATGGAAAACAGACTATCATTATCAAATAAATGATAGAGTACAATACAATAAAATATTATACAAAGTTCTACAAGAACATGACTCCCAAGAAAATTGGACCCCAGATAATTCTCCTTCTTTATTCGCTCGCGTATTAGTAATAGATAATCAAATTTTAGAATGGCAACAACCTGATAGCACAAATCCCTATATGAAAGGTGATAAAGTACTACATAATAATAGTACTTGGATAAGCGACGTAGATAATAATGTCTGGGAACCTGGTGTATATGGATGGAGCATAGAAGGAGGAGATTAAAATGAATGTAATGACAAAACGTGGTTCATTGGATAATGTTGTTACCTACGAACATTATTGTGACACAAAGGCGGATTTAAATAATATTCCTAAAGACCAAATTACTTTAGGTTCAGTTGCCATAGTTCTACAAGATGAAAATAATGGAATGGGAATTTACATTGCTGGTTCTGATAAACAGTGGAATGCTTTTTCTACTATGAGCGGCGGCTCTAGCTCTGGAGAAGATGAAGAAGAAGAAGGAGACAAACCATAACTAGCAATGGTTCTTCTGTAATTATTGTGCAAATAACGGATATAAAGAAGGAGATACTGCTGTAATTAGTGTTTGGATTGAAACGTTAACACAAGCCACAGCAGTATAAGGAGGACAAACAATGGATATTATTGATATTTTAATAGCAAAAAATCAATCTTTTACAGCAGAAACAGCTAAGCTAACTAAGCAAGCACAAGCTGCGATGGCTAAAGCTAATAAAGTCGCTGCAAAGATTGATGAAGCACAGGAGGCATTGGACGCGGCTGAAGCAGCCAATACTCGCGCGCAAGAAGTAGCAAATAATCTTGATGAAATTCAACAAGATATTGATACGGCAGTAAATAATATTATAGATGAAAAAATTCAAGCAGCCACCGCAGAAGCGGTTTCTGAGGTTGATGTAATAGATGACAATACTTCCGCGGCAAAAATTAAGAAAACTCGGGTGCGCAAAAAGGGCATTATCCAAGCATATGATACTATGAAAAACTATACTTCTACAGGTCAAAACGAGGATGGAAGTATGACACAAAAAGCAATTACAAATGCTTTAAGTGCGCAAAAAACCGAATTAGAAAATAAAATTAAAAACAGCGGCGGTTCTGGAAGTGGCTCTGGCAATATCTCTGGTAATATTTCAGCGGAGGATGCTGGTTCAATGGTTACGGTTGATGATAATGGCAATATTACTCCAAGTACAATAACAGAGGAAGATATAATTCTTACTCAAATCATTACGGGTACTTATCAAAATGATAATATTATTGGCTTAGAAATAGATTATACAAATAAAGTCTTTACTCGTCTTCAAGGCGCAAAAAATAAAACCGCAGGTCATGATTTTGATAAATATACTATGCTGGGCGGAAGAAAACGTTGTTTAGTAAATGAAGACGGCAGCATTATTCGCTTCTTAACAGCTTCAGATACCATTGAAGATGTAGTTGATAAACGTATTATGGTATATCAACCAGCTTGTTATTACATGCGTGTCCCCATATCTACAACAATAATAGCAAATGGTATTAAAATAAATAAAGAGCAAATTTATCTTTCTGATACGAAATATGCTGGTTTTGAATTACATCCGATTTTTAAAGATAAAAACGGTAATGAAGTTAAATATATTTTATTACCAGCATATGAAAGCGGCACATTGCGCGCGAATGGTGAGTTTGTAAAAGATGATAAGCAAGATGTTGTCTTTTCTACCGATAAATTAGTTTCAATAGTTAATACTAAACCAATAAGTGGATATACTCAAAGCTTTACTTATGACGCCGCGCAACAAATGGCTGAAAACAATGGCGAAGGGTGGCAATTAACTGACTTACGCTTTGAGTCATTGCATCAAATGTTAATGAGTATTGAATATGGTTCTATGAATCTACAAAATACATTTGATTTAGGTCTTTCGCGCATTAGCATCAATGGCGAAACAAATATTTCTTCTATTTCTGGTTCTACACATTCATTATTAAATGAATCTGGTAGAGCAGAGAGCACTACAAATATTACCAATGGAGCAACAAATGTATATAGTGAAGAAGGCAAGTGCGCTATTAGTTATCGTGGATTAGAAAATCCATATGGCAATATTTGGCGTTTTATTGGTGGAGTAGAAGTAAAAAGTCGTGTGCTTTCATATAATGGAGAGGAAGTTAATTTTAAACTTCCAGCAGTTCCTGGATGGATTAGCGCCTTTGGCTATGATGAAAATTATAAGTGGGTGTTCTTACCAATAGAATGCGAAGGCAATAGTTCTTTACCAATAGGCGACTATGCGCATTTAACTAATAGTACAACTATAAATTCTGGTCTTGCTGGTGGCTTAATTAGTTCACAGGATAATTGCGGACCGTTCTATTATGGATTTAATGTAGCAAAAGCTAATTATCATTATCGTAGTGATTCTGCACGAGTAATGTATATCCCAACCGCAGGTTCAACTATTGAATTAAATAACTATCATGCTTGGATAAATTCATAAGAGGTGGTTAAAATGAAAACCTATAATTTTACCTATTCTACAATAGAACCACCCAAAATTGATATAACTGCAACAAAAGTTTTTATCGCTTCTGATATTCAAGAAATTGAGCGTGAAGTGGAAGATACAATTGAACATTGCTATCAATACACCTTAACAGAATATGATAAAGATGAATATCTTACTATTCTCTCTCAAAATCAACAAGATATCGCAGCATTACAAGAAGAACTTCAAGCAGCAAAAATATTATTGGGGGTGGAGTAATTGGGTACTTTAGTTGATTTAGCGGTTAAACTCCGCCCATATATTGAAAAAGCAGCAATTGCTTTAGATGATACAGATGCTTTGGAAGCTGTGCAATTATTCCCTCAATGGAATGATAGCGCAAAATATACAACAGGTGATAGAGTACGTTTTCATAATGTACTCTATCGCTGTTTACAAGACCACATTGCTCAACCTACTTGGAGTCCAATTTCAGCTCCAAGTCTTTGGGCTAAAGTGTTAATTCCAGACCCAGAAATAATACCAGAGTGGGAGCAACCAGATAGCACAAATGCCTATCAAATTGGCGATAAAGTTATGTTTGAAGGAAAAGTTTATGAATGTGTAATTGCAAATAATATTTGGTCTCCTTCTGCTTATCCAGCTGGTTGGAAGGAGGTGGCATAATATATGGCCAATGAAAATTTTGTCGCTTTAGGTAAAATAGCTATGAAACCAAAAGGCGCTTGGAGCAATAAAGGAATAGAATATAAAGAATTAGATATAGTCACTTTCAATAATGCCAGTTATATAGCTACTGCTGAGAATAAGAGTAAAGATGATAATCGTCCTGGTGCTACAGGTGCCCCTTGGATGTTATTAAATGATAATAATAACGTAGTGCTTTTTAATGAACCTCAATCTCTTACAGACGCACAAAAAACACAAGCGAGGTCAAATATTGGTGCAGGCAAAGCGTCTGATATAACATCGCTTACTACAAATATCGCTACGATAGAAGAAAACATTGCTACGATAGAAGAAAACAGCGCTTATAACATATTAAATAATTTACCACCTGCGGCATCAGGTACTGTACAAGAAGTTACATTTACAAATAACAATGATGGTTCATGGACTGTTACTACTTCATCTAATACTGTAGCCTTAACTCGCGCTAAAACTCTATATGGTAGTCAGACAAGTCTTCCTGCTGGATTTGAAATTGGTAAGACATATTATATAAAATATACCGGCGAAAAAGTTGGGCTTTCATTAACAGAGTACAAACAAGACGGAACATCAGTAATTACAGTAATATATAAAAACGAAGAATATACTATTGGCCCAAATGTAAAAGGTCTTGAGATAAAATTAAGAGTCGCTAGTGGAATGGAAATTGATGAGGAAACAGTTCATCCAATGATTTTTAATGCACTAACAAACACTGAATTATCAACCAGCATAAATTCATTACGGATCGCCGCGATAGAGCCTTATGGTGCTTTATTCCCCGATACTTTTTGGAAAAAATTAACACTTATTAATGGCAATAGTAATGATAAAGGAGTAGTTGACAAAACAAAGACTCATCGTATTGTTAGTGAGTCTATATTAACTTTTGAACACGCAGTAGAAATTACTTTTACAAACTCTACTTATCGTATTTTTTGTCAAACTTTTAATGATAATGGTGAATATATAACTAATGGTGATATTAGTTGGACTACTTCAGTTATACTACAACCAAATATTCACTATCGTCTTTTATTTCGTACTCAGCCAGAAACGAATACTTCAGAAAAATTAGATATCAATAACTTTATGAACGATGTAAAATTTAATGTTTCTTCAATAATTACACCTTTTACTACTGCTTTTAGTCCGGCTCCATCTAAAATTTTATCCATAGGCCACGGCGGTACAAAAGTTTGGCCTCCAAATACTTTAGGTTTGTATAAGCAATATTATAAAAATAATATCATGAATTGGGAATGTGACATCATGGTTACAAACATGACCGAAGGTGCAACTAAACATGATTATGTCTTATGTCATGATGACAATATTTATATTCATGCTCGCGATGCAAATGGCAATGAATTACCTTATGAGGGAGATAATATAATAAAAATTTCTAAAAAAACCTTAGCGGATCTTAGACAATATAATTTTGGTTGTCTTGCAGGAAGTTATAGTACTAATCCACCAACTCCACCAAGTGAAATTATTTCTGGTTTTGAAGATGAAAAAATTCCAACTCTTCAAGAATTTTTATTATTAGCTAAAGCAGCTGGCGCCACCGTATTTATTGAGCCTAAATTTTCTTTAAACGATACTAAATATACAGGACAAGTAACAAATATAGTCAATATAATTAAAAAATATGGTATGTTAGATAATGCTTATATAATAGCATATGCTGTTGCAAACAAAGTTATAGAAGAAGCAGCTGGCGCGGGTGCACAAAATTTTTGTATTATTATTAACAATGGCGAAGCAAGTGAAGGGGCAATAGAAACTGCCGCAGACTATCTTGAAGGAAAAACAGTAAAAAATGTTTTCTTTAATCCTTCTTCTGGTAATTTAATTAGTGCTATAGATAATAATAATATAGACATTATTGGAACTGCCGCGAACTACGGTATGAAAGTAAGTACTTGGACAATACAAGAAAATACTAGTACAGCAGATATAATAAAACTTTATGAAGCCGGTTGTACTGCTTTTATCACCAATAAAGATAACATAGAAAAAATAATTCGCAAATCATATGGTTTAACACTTGACTAATAATCAAATTCATGCTATAATATTATTATCAGAGAGAGGAAAGGAACTCTTATCTGATAAATAAAATATATAAGGAGAGGAACTTATATGAAGTATTATTCTGAAGAAACTAAAAAGTTTTATGACAACGCTAACGATTGTCTCGCGGCGGAACGAGAGCTAATC
>AUXO013626542.1_pt1 | contig 20060 bp, 16 predicted proteins | sample 768731 | NCBI WGS metagenome assembly AUXO01 (sample SAMN02715735, study PRJNA202380) | gut metagenome | biome: sheep rumen | host: Ovis aries | place: New Zealand: Palmerston North
TGTTTCAATGATAGCTGCTGCTATTATTGCAGCAATTGTTGATCTTGTTGCCATTCTTGTTAAAATATAGTATTTTAATAGTGATTCTTTTCATAGAATTGTGAAGCAGACTTTAATGCGCCTAATTAATTAAGTATGATTTATTAATGTTTTTTCTTGGTTATAAAAATTCTAAAATTTCATCATAAATCTCATTAATTTTATCTATTATTTTGTTAATTTGTTTTTGTGTATAGTTATAAAATCAAATCTCTTTGGATAGGATTTTTAAATTTATGAATTAAAATTTTTATTTTTGTCTTTTTCTCATGAAATATATGAGTGGCCAAAATATACATTTATGTCACCTTTGAATTGTAAATTGATTTTTTAAATATTTTCCAATCATAAAATTCTAATCTATTATCGGTAGTAATAAATTTGATGTTGATCTCCATAAATTAACTTGTCTTTACTTTACAAGAATTTCAATGTTTTTGTGATAGTTCCAACTTCTTTCCCATAACAATCTTTATAACAGCAATTGTTCATTTTACTTGCTATGAATTGATCATTTGATTAATTAATTTTATCTCAAAGAGTTCAAATGAGTTTTTATTTATTTGAATACTTTTAGGAGAATCTTGGTCAAATTAAAATATTTAGCACTCAAATATCAAAAGTGCTAATTTTTATGTATAATACATTTAAAACATATTGTATAAGGAGATAAAATTATGGTTAAAAAAAATGTAATTATAGGTATAGATTTAGGTACTACTAATTCATGTGTTTCAATTATTGATGGTGATAAACCCAAAGTATTAGAAACACCTGAAGGGAAAAGAACTGTTCCAAGTGTTGTATCTTTTAAAAATGGAGAATTCATTGTTGGAGATACAGCAAAAAGACAAATGGTTACAAATCCAAATACAGTTTATTCAATCAAACGTAAAATGGGTACAAGTGAAAAAGTAACATTAGGTGATAAAAAATTTACACCTGAAGAAATTTCTGCAAAAATATTAAGTTATATTAAAGATTATGCTGAACAAAAATTAGGATATAGTATTTCTAAGGCAGTAATTACTGTTCCTGCATATTTTAATGATGCACAAAGAACAGCAACTAAAAATGCTGGTAAAATTGCAGGATTAGAAGTTGAAAGAATTATTAATGAACCTACAGCTGCAGCATTAGCATATGGTTTAGATAAATCAAAAGCAAAATCACAAAAGATTTTAGTATGTGACCTTGGTGGTGGTACATTCGATGTTTCATTACTTGAAATTGCTGATGGAACTTTTGAAGTATTAGCAACCAGCGGTGATAGTTTTTTAGGTGGTGATGATTGAGATAATACAATTACTAATTGAATTATTGATGAAGTTAAAAAAGAATATAAAATTGACTTAACAAAAGATAAAATGGCAATGCAAAGATTAAAAGAAGCTAGTGAAAAAGCTAAAATTGATCTTTCAGGACAAAAAGAAGTTCAAATTCTATTACCATATTTATCAATGACTAGTGAAGGACCTATTAATGTAGAAAAAACTTTATCACGTGTTAAATTTGAATCATTATCAGAGAAATTATTAGATAAATGTCGTAAACCAATTGAGGATGTAATGAAAGAAGCAAAACTTGATTACAACAAAATTGATCAAGTATTAATGGTTGGTGGTTCATCACGTATGCCAATGTTCCAAAATTTAGTAAAGAAGATTACACAAAAATCATTAAATATGACTATTAATCCTGATGAAGTTGTTGCTATGGGTGCAGCTATTCAAGGAGGAGTATTAACAGGAGATGTAAATGACATTTTATTACTTGATGTTACTCCTTTAACACTTTCAATTGAAACAGTTGGTGGTATTGCTACACCATTAATTAAACGTAACACAACTATTCCAGTAAGTGAATCTAAAATATTTTCAACAGCAGTTGATAATCAACCTGCAGTTGATATAAATGTAGTTCAAGGTGAAAGACCAATGGCACGAGATAATAAATCACTTGGTACTTTTACTTTGAGTGGAATTGATCCAGCACCAAAAGGTGTTCCCCAAATTGAAATTACTTTCAATATTGATGCAAATGGTATTATGAATGTTACTGCTAAAGATAAAAAGAATAATAAAGAAGCAAGCATTACTATTAAAGGAAGTAGTAATTTAAATGAAGAAGAAATTAATCGTATGGTTAAAGAAGCAGAAGAAAATAAAGAAAAAGATAATAAGATTAAAGAACAATCTGAAATCAAATATCGTGCAGAGTCATTAATTGCTATGTTTGAAAAAGGATTAAATGATGAAAAAGCTAAGTCATTAACCGAGCAACAAAAAGCTGAAGTTAAAAAGAATATTGATGAATTAAAAGATCTTTTAAAAAATGAAAAATGAGATGATTTAAAGAAAAAAATTGAAATTTTTGAACAGGCATTTAATCAATTTGCTAATGCAGCGGCAAATTCACAAAATAATAACACTGAAAATAAAGATGAAAAGAAAAATGATGCAAAATAATCTTTACTAATTTAAATAATAAAACCAAGCAATATGCTTGGTTTTATTAATATATCTTTACTATAATATCACATATGACTAAAAAAATTAAAAAGTTAGTTATTCCCGCAGCTGGATTTGGAACAAGATTTTTACCAGCAACTAAAGCTTTAGCAAAAGAGATGTTACCAATTATTAATATTCCTGCAATTCAATATATAGTTGAAGAAGCCATTGATAGTGGAATTGAAGACATTATTATCATTGTTTCATCACAAAAGAACTCAATTGTTGATTATTTTGATCATTCATATGAATTAGAAGAATTGTTAGTTTCTAAAAATAAAGTTAAAGAATTTGAATTAGTAAAGCATATTTCAAATATTGCTAATATTTTCTTTGTTCGTCAAAAGAAAGCTAATGGTTTAGGTGATGCTATAAGATATGCAAAACAATTTGTTAATAATGAGCCATTTGCTGTTATTTTAGGAGATGATTTAGTCTTTCAAAATAAAAAAGGTGATAAACCTGCTTTATTGCAATGTATTGAAGCTTATAACAAATATAATTCTTCAATTATTGGTGTACAAAAAGTTAAAAAAACTGATGTTTCAAAATATGGAATAATTAAACCTAAAACTAATAGTTTTAAGAATAATGAAATTGAAATATCTGATTTAGTAGAAAAACCTTCAATTGACCAAGCACCAAGTAATTATGCTATTCTTGGTAGATATGTTTTGACTAATGATATATTTGATGCATTAGAGCATACTAAGTTTGATAAATCAGGTGAAATTCAATTAACAAATGCTTTGAAACTTCTTTTAAAAAATAATAAAAAAATCTATGCTAAAGAATTTAAAGGAGACCGTTTTGATATAGGCACTAAGGTCGGTTATTTAAAAGCTACTTTATACCGCACATTTAAAGAACCAGATTTGAAATCAGAAATAAAAGATTTTATTAAAAAAGAATTAAAGTAAGGTTAAGAAAAAATGAAAATAGCACTTGATGTAATGGGATTTGAAAATGATATATCACATGCAATAATTGCTGCAAGAAAATTTAAGTCGTTACATAAAAATGTAAATTTTGTTTTAGTTGGTGATAAAAATAAAATTACAAAATTAATTAAACCAAATGAGTTTGAAATAGTTCATGCTGATGAAATCATCAGTATGGATACTAATCCATTAGTTGCACTTAGAAATACTAAATCAAGTATGTATATATCAATTGATCTTGTTGCAAGAAATATTTGTGATGGAGTACTTTCGGCAGGAAATTCTGGTTGTTATATTTCTCTAGTTCATTTTTTAATTGGGACAATTAAAAATGTAGCTAAGCCAGGATTCATGCCTTTTTTACCAACAATTAAGAAAGGTAAATACTTTGCTTTAGTTGATGCTGGTGCTAATTCAACATGTGATGGCAATGATTTATTTAATTTTGCCAAAATCGCTTCCATATACATACAAAACATTGATAATATTAACCATCCCCGCATTGGTGTTATTAATATTGGCACTGAACAACATAAAGGGTTGGAATATCATCATGTAGCTAATGACTTATTGCTATCTGATAAAAAAATAAATTACCTTGGTTTTATTGAGCCAAGGCATTTAATGGAAGATATAGTTGAAGTTGCAGTATGTGACGGGTATACTGGGAATTTAGTTTTAAAATCATGTGAAGGAACCGGTAAAGCTATTTCACATGTATTAAAGAGTAAATTTAAAATGCCATGAAATTATCTAGGTGCAGTATTTTCTATTCCAGCTTTAATTTCAATTAAGAAAACTTTTGATTATGAAAATAAAGCGGGTGCTGTTGTTATTGGTGTTAATAAACCAGTAGTTAAAACTCATGGTTCTGCTAATAAACAGCAATTTTTTTCTGCAATGATTTTATTACATAAAATTATCACTAATAATATTACTAACAAAATTAAGAAGGCATTTTCAAAATAAATATGTTAATTACAAATCAGAATTTATCACTTTTGTTTAAAAAATTAAAAATTACACCAAAAAATTATTCACATTATATTGAAGCTACTACACATACATCTTTTAGTAATGAGAATAAATTATCATACAACTATGAAAGATTAGAATTTTTGGGTGATGCTATCATCTCTCAAATTATTTCTCAATATTTGTTTGCTAAAAATCCTCCTATTCCTGTAGGAGAGATGTCTAAAATAAGAATTTTAATAGTTCGTTCAGAATCAGAAATATTAGCTGCTAAAATGATTAATTTACAGAATTATATTAAAATTGGTAAATCATTACAAGGTGATATGAAAAGTCATATAAAAATTTTAGAAGATGTTTATGAAGCATTAATTGGGGCTATTTATTTAGATTTAGGTTATGAAACTGCTAAAAAAGTAATTTACAATACATTAATTTATGACTATGAAAATAACATTCTAGATAGATTAACTGATTATAAATCAAAATTTCAAGAATTAATGTCACAATATGGAAAACATAAAATTATTTATAAATCAAAGAAATTAAATAATGGTCAATATTATGTAGAGTTATGAACTAATAATATTAGGTATGGTAGAGGAATGGCTACAAAAATCAAATTAGCTGAACAAATTGCAGCTAAAATTGCATGCAAAAAGTTTGTTAATTTTAGTGTAAAATAAAGAGTATTAGTTATTATGATTTTTCTTAATAAAATTATTGTTAATGGGTTTAAATCATTTGCTACTAAAACAGCAATTAATTTTGATAAAGAAATGTCTGGTATTGTTGGTCCAAATGGTAGTGGAAAATCTAATATTGTTGATGCTATTAGATGAGTTTTAGGTGAAAAATCTAATAAAAATTTACGAAGTAAAGTTAGTGAAGATGTAATTTTTCACGGTTCAGAAGATAATAAATCTAATAATTTTGCTGAAGTTACTTTAGAATTTAATAATTACAACAATTTTCTTCATTTTAATGGAAAAAAGTTAATCATTACGAGGAAATTGATAAAAGGACAACTAGAAAACGAATATTACATTAATTCAGAATCTTGCCGATTAAAAGATATTCAAAATATTTTTTTAGACACGGGGTTAACTAAAGGATCATTGGGGATTATTTCTCAAGGAACAGTTCAATGATTTGTGGATGCAAAACCAGAGGATAGGAGAACAATTTTTGAAGATGCTGCTGGGATTGGTTCATACACAAAAAAACGAGATGATGCAAATAATCAATTGAATAAAGTTCAAGAAAATTTAAATCGTGTTAATGATATTATTAATGAATTATCAAATTCATTAAATAAACTTAAATGTCAAGCAGAAAAAGCAAAACTTTATAATGAAAAAATAAAACAACTTAAAATTTTAGATATCACTATCATGGTTAAAGATCTTAAATTTTATACTGAAAATTTACAAAAACTTAAAGATAAAGTTGAAGATGCAAAAGATAAAATTAATGTTTTTACACCAAGTTTAACTGAGTTAATTCATTCAATATCTTTTGCTCGTGAAAAAGAAGATATTGCTGATAAAAATATTGAAACATTAACTCAAGAGTTTAATGATTTAGTACAAAAAATAAATCATTTGGAAATAAAAAAATCGTCTTTACACTCACAATTTTTAACTGATTTAAATAGTGAAAATATCGATAAAAAAATTAATGCTTTTAAAAATTTAATTAATTCCACTAAATTTACTATTAATGATGCTAAAAATAATGTTGAAAAATTAACAAGTAGTATTTCTACTTACAATGAAATTATCAATAATCTAACTAAGAAAAGAGATGAAATATCTCACGAAATTGATTGCCAAACTAGAAGATTAATTGAAATTAGAACTATTATTAAACAAATAATTGATTCATCTAAAAATAATAATTTAATTGATAGTGGTATTAGAGCAGTAATTGATAATAAAAGTGCATTAACTGGTATTGTTGGTTTAGTTAGTGAGAATTTAAAATTTCAAAATAAATATAGCACTGCTATTTCAGTAGCACTTGGAAAAAATATTAACAATATTATTGTGGAAAAAAAGGTTGATGCTGAAAATGCTATTGATTTTTTAAAAATGAATCAATCCGGAAAAGCTACATTTCTCCCTATTGATTCAATTAAGCCTAAAATTATTCGTCCTGAACACATTGAACTAATTTCCTCAAATGCAGGATATTTAGGTATTGCTAAAGATTTAATTGAATATGATCAAAAATTTGATGATGTATTTGGTTTTCTCCTTGGTAATATTATCATTGCTAATGATTTACAATCTGCATTATTACTTTCAAGATTAACATATCAACTTTATCGTGTTATTACTTTAGATGGTGATTTTGTTTCTCCAGGTGGTTCAGTAACTGGTGGATATAATAATAAAAATTCTTCTATTAATCAAATTAATTCTCAAGTAAAATTAGACGAATTAAATGCTGAATATCCTATAGTTAATGAAAAATGTATTAATTTGCGCAAAGAATTAGAAATTGTTATTGCTGATTTAAATGAAGCTAATTCTAAACAAAGCGAACGAAAAATTTTATTATCACATTACGAAGAGATACTTAAAACTAATGAAAATCAACTAATTAAATATGAAAGTGATTATAAACAATTATTAAAATCAACTAATAAACAAATTGTTGATGCTGATTTAGATGAAAACAAAATTGCTAGTGAATTAGCAAATTTAAATAATAAAAAGAATAAAATATTTGAAGAATTAAATGTTAACAGAAGTTCAAAAGCTTTGTATAAATCACAAATTTATGATCAAGAAGCTAAGTTAAATCAAATAAGATTTCAAGTTGATGAAGCACGTGATGTATTAGCAAAAAATCAAGCAGAAGTGGTAAAATGTGAATCTATTATTGAAAATAATAAATCACAAATTAATAAAAATTATCACATGACAATTGAATATGCAATGAATAATTATCAAAATGAATTGCCAATGTCTGATTATGATGCACGAGAAATTATTAATAAATTACGTGATGAAATTTCTCGATTAGGTTCAATTAATATGGATGCTATCAATGAACTTGAAGATAATCAAAAGCGTTACAATGATTTAATTAGTCAACAAGATGAATTAAAATTAGCAAAATCAAACATTGAAAAAGTTATTGTTGAATTAGACAATAAAGCTAAAGAAAGTTTTGCTATGACAATTGATAATGTTAATAAAACTTTGCCTAGTGTATTCAATTATTTGTTTGGTGGTGGTAAATGTGAAGTTAAATATACAAATCCTGATGATATTTTAACTTCAGGAATTGATGTAATTGTAGCACCATTTGGTAAAAAAATTACACGATTAAGTTTATTATCTGGTGGTGAAAAATCTTTAGTTGCTTTATCTATTTTATTTACTATTTTAAAGATTAAAAATCTTCCTTTGATCATTCTTGATGAAGCAGAATCAGCACTTGATCCTGCAAATGTAGAGCGTTTTGCTAATATGATTCAAGAAGCTTCAGAAAAAACACAATTTATAGTGATTACACATCGCCCTGGAACAATGGAAAGATGTAATATGCTATATGGTGCTACAATGCAAACTAAAGGTATTACTAGCATTTATCATGTTGAATTATCTCAAGCAAAACAAGATTTTGCTAATAATAATCAGGAAAGTTAATTTATGTCTTTGTGAAGTAAAATAAAAAGTCTATTTGGAAGAAAAAAGAATGTTGTTAAAGAAATTGAAAACATTCAAGATAAACAACACGAACATATTTCATCTGAAAAATTTGATAGTGGTTTAAGGAAATCATCAAGTTCATTAGCAAATAGTGTTAATAATATTGCTAAAAAATATCGTAAATTAAATCAAGATTTAATTGATCAAATTGAAGAAACATTATTGCTTTATGATGTTGGGTCACAATCTACACAAAAAATTTTAGATGCCATTATTGATGAAATTAAGTACCAAAATGTTACTGATCCTGAATTGATTAAAACAATTATTATTGATAAATTATTTGTTTATTATATTCAAAACACTAATATTGATACTTCAATTAAATTACAAGATAATAAATCTAATGTAATTTTAATAACTGGAGCTAATGGGGTCGGTAAAACTACTTCTATTGCTAAATTAGCACAGAAATTCAAACAAGATAGTAAATCTGTTTGTTTAGTAGCAGGTGATACTTTTAGAGCAGGAGCAGTAGAACAATTGAAAGTATGAGCTAACAAATTAAATGTTCCTATTTTTGTTCCTGAAAAAGCTAATCAAGATCCTGCAAGCGTCATTTATAAAGGTATAGAATATGCTACACAAAACAAAATTGATGTAGTTATTTGTGATACTTCAGGTCGTTTACAAAATAAAACAAATTTAATGAATGAATTAAAAAAAATTAATGATATCATTAAGAAATTTGATAGTAATCAACCATGTGAATCATTATTAGTTATTGATGCAACAACAGGTCAAAGTGGAATTAGTCAAGCGAGAGCTTTTAATGAAGTGACTAAAATTACCGGAATCATTTTAACTAAAATGGATAGTACTTCTAAAGGGGGTATTATTTTATCGATTAAAGATGCTTTTAATTTACCTGTTAAATACATTGGACTAGGCGAAAATTTAAATGATTTACAAGAATTTGATTTAGAAAAATTTTTACATGGATTAATTAATTCTTTAGAAGTATAAATAATCGATAGTTTTATTTCTATAATTTAATAGTAGAATTATTATAAATTATGGGAGTATAGCTCAGTTGGTTAGAGCACACCCCTGATAAGGGTGAGGTCGATGGTTCGAGTCCATTTACTCCCACCACTTGGGGGATTAGCTCAGTCTGATAGAGCATCTGATTTGCACTCAGAGGGTCATGGGTTTGAATCCCACATCCTCCACCATAAAAATAAAAAATTAAAATATTAAATCTATATTTTTATTAATTTAAATATTTATAATTATTCCTATAGTGATTAAATTTAAGAAAAAAAGGTATTAAATATGTTAATAGACACAAGAAATGAAAATAAAGAAAATAAAGAAGGTTTTTCACCTAATGTGCAAAATCAACAAATTAAAACAAAGAATTCAGCATGAATGTGGTTTTTAATTGTAATTTTATGTATTATTCCTATTCCATTATTGTTCATTGCCGTTATAATTTCTAAACGAAATTGATTTAATCGTCAACAAAATAAAATTAATGAAGCTGCAAGTAATATTTCAGTACAATTAGCACAAAGAAGGGATACATTAATTAAATTAGTTGATTCAACTAAATCATACATGAAATATGAAAAAGATTTATTAGATAGTGTTACTAAATTAAGAAGTACAGGGTACAATATTGATAAAAATAATTTCACAAAACTTTCAAAAACATTTGATAAAATTTCTAATGGCATTAAAGCTACTTTTGAAGCATATCCAGATTTAAAAGCAAATCAATCAATTATTGTTTTAATGAGTGCGGCAGATTTGAATGAAAGAGAAATTGCTGCAAGCAGACGCTTATACAATCATTCTGTATCTATTTTTAACCAAAAACTTTATGTTTTTCCTGATCAAGCAATAGCTGCGTCAATGAAACTTTACAATATGCCATTATTTGAAGCTAGTGATCAACAAAAACAAGATGTTAGTTTAGATTTAACAAAATCTATTTAATTAAAATTAATATTCACATATGGGATATTTTGATCCAAATTCAACACTAGATGCTGTTAAATATTACAATGACAATATCATTGATAGTGTTAATAAGTTATCTAATGAGTATATTGATAATATTTTTAAAAAAAGTAATTATAATGTAAAACTTTCTAATAATTTGTTGCCTAAAATTGAAAAATCAAATAAACAAATTAAAATTAATGAATCAAAATGATTTCGTAAAGATTGAGTTAGAATTGTTCCTATCGCTCTTATTGTTTTTTCATCACTAATTTTGATTCTTATTTCAGTTTTATTTGCTACTAAACTTATAACTACTGAAATAACATTATTTGCCTCTATTTTGTCAGTTGCATCAGTATTTATTATTGGTTGTACAGCATTATTAATTGTGATATCTATAAATACCAAAAAATCAAATAAATTAATTGCTCCAATCATTGAGCAAAATAAAAAAAATATTACAATCATGGAAAATGAATTAACAAAAATTACCAGATTAATTAGTACACGTGATTGTTATGATATTTATGAAAAAAGTTTTAATTCATTTAAACTTAATAGTTCTTTTTCTGATGATGATTATGCTAATTTCCATTTAAAAACAAGTGAAAATGACAATCAATCAGTTTATACTTTATTAAGTGGTAATATTTTTACACACCCATTTATTTATTTAACAACTAAGAATATGGAAATGGTAATGCAAACATATATAGGATCTACTATTGTTTCTTATTATGATGATGACCATCACTTATCTACTACAGTTGTTACTGCATCAATCAAAAAACCAAAACCAACTTATGTTTTAAATTCTAAAATAGGGTATAAAATTAATGTATATCCTAATTTAATATTTAACTATGTAGGAAGTTTTAAAAATCAACATGAAGTAAAAAGATTTTATAATCACCATAAAGATTATTCACAGATGGAAAATAATGAATTTGATATGTTATTTCCATGTGAAAGAAATAGTGAATTAGAATTTCATACAATTTTTAGCATTTATACACAAGAACAAATTGTCAATACAATTAAAGAATATAAATTAACCAATATTTCTTTTTATAAAGAAAAGGATATGATTTATTCAAGTTGTTTTAATTTAATTACTAATACAAAATTTAGTTTTTATGGAAATTATTTTAAGACATATTCACCAGAGTTATTAAAATCAAATTTCATTAATGCACTAAATAATAATCTTTTTGGTTTATACCAATATATGTCATTAATATTTTCTTGTTCTTTATTTCAAATGGAAAAATATAGTCAACCATCTATTAAGACTACTAAGAATTTAGCATTGATTGCTTTGATTGAAAGACTTATTAATAATAATGGTACTTTTGTAAATTATTTGCATAAAAAAACAAGTGATATTGTTAATGATGGCATTCCCTCAATTAAAATATTAGAATCTACAAAAAACTATACTATATGTCAAATTGATATTAATTCATTTTATCACACTAATGAAATTGAGTATGTAAGTGTATATAGTGGTATTGCTAGCAAAATGGTTTCAGTACCTGTAAAATGACAGAAATATCATCCTATAACTAATTCATTTGTTGGTTTATTTTGGAAAAATAAAAACAATAATGATTTTTTTAATGAATCCTTAACTAATGCTGAAAATAAATACAATATTAAAGGTGTTTACAAGTTGATAAATGATGTTTTAGTTGTATTTAACCAAGATATCAATATTAAACAAATTAGTGGTCAAGAATCTTCAATCATCAATTTTGTTGAGAATTCATTAATGAAATTAAAATAATTTTATTCTTTCTGCAACTAATTCAATATTGTTATTTTCAATTTCAATTCTTCCTTTAATTCCAACAACACTATTTATTGTTAATATTTTTAAAATGTTTTTAAAAATAAATGAATTAAATTTAACTGGAACAATTTGATTTTGTTGATAATTATTACCTTCTCTATAAAATGGTGAATCTATTTTTACATTAATAGTAGATTTACCTTCTTTATTAATTTCAAATGATTCAATAATTCCAATGATTGACATAAAATTCATATTTTGCCTCACAATTATTTTATTTTCATTTGATATATTTTAGTATCAATTTTGTCTATTTTTTTTCCATATTATGTAAATAAAATATAATTTTAGAAGATATGAAAATAATTAAAAACGATCATTTGCATTTTTTTGCTATAGATTTGAATAAAATCAAAGATAAAGATATTAAAAATTTTAAATTTTTTAGAGATAAAGATTGTTTTATTTTTCCTATTGATAAAAGAAATTTTTGTATTAAAAAATTTAATTGAGAAATTAGAAATTTCTTTATTAATTTAAAATCTATTAAAGATTTAACAAAGAAAATTGATATTAATGTTGATAGTTTTTTAGCATTAGTTGATAAATCATTATATCAATCAGTAATCAATATTCTATTAGTTAATTATGAATTATTATTTAATAACAAAATTAATTATAAATCCAATAAAAAAATTGAAATTGAAGCAAATTTTATTATTAGTAAAAATTTAAAGAATTTAGTTGATTTTGCTAATAATTTAGTATTAGCTTACAAATTTGCTCATTCTTTGCAATTGTTACCAAATAATCAATTAAATCCTGATGATTTTTCTAATATTGTGAAAAAGGAATTCAAACAATTTCAATCTCTAGTTGAAATTAGAGTACTAAATAAAAAAGAATTAATTGCAAAAAAAATGAATTTAATTCTTGCAGTTGGTCAAGCTTCTGATCAAAAGGATGAACCAAAATTATTAACTATTAAATTTAGAAATAGAAAGCCTAAATTCACATTAATTGGTAAAGGTATCACATTTGATACTGGAGGAATTTGTTTAAAACCTTCTAATTATTTAAAAGGTATGGAATGAGATATGTCTGGTGCTGCAGTTGCCGTTGGTGTAATGTATGCACTTTGTTTAAATAAACAAATTTCAGATTTTGGTGTTGTTATTCCACTAGCAAAAAATGATATTGGACCAAATACCACTAAAACAGGTGATATTATTAAATCATATGATGGTGCCAGTGTTGAAATTACAAACACTGATGCTGAAGGAAGATTAATTCTTGCTGATGCAATAAGTTATGCAATTAAAGATTGAAAAGCTGATACTATTTCAACCATTGCTACATTAACTGGTGCAATTATTATTGCTTTTGATAATGTTTATTCTGGTTATTTTACTGAATCTAAAGAATTAAATAAAAAAATTAAGCAAGCATCAAAAACCTCTGGTGAATATATTTGGGGGTTGCCTTTAAATAGTATTTTTGATGAAAAAATTCATATTTCTTCATTAGCTGATTTGAATAATTGTTTACCTGGTCCAAATGCCTCTTCAATTCTTGGCGCTTCATTTTTAAAGTATTTTGCTAAAGAAAAAGAATTTATTCATTTTGATATTGCTGGAACAAACGAAGTTAAAATAAATTCAATTTGTTCAATTGTTCAGCCAGCAATGTTATCAACCCTATTTTATTTTGTGAAGGATAATTATGCAAAATAATGATAAAAATTTAGATCCAGTTTTTACTAATCCTAATAAACCTGTTAGTGATAACGAATTTAAAAAAATACAAAAAAAAAGAGTTATTGTTATTTCTTGTCTTGGTATTCTCACAATAATTTGTTTAATTGCAATGATTCTTGTATTAGTTTTGGTAAATAAATAATTAGCCTTAATATATATAATCTTTAATAACAATGCGAAGAAAATTTAATTCCATATTTGTTACATTAATTAGTTTGTTAATTTTTGCAATGACAATTTGTCTATCTTTCAAAAATAAATCAAATGAAAAAATAATTTATTACATTTGTTTGCCTACAATTAGTGCACTTTTATTTATTACAATAATAATTTATTTTATTTTAAGATATATTTATGGCAAGAAATTAATAAAAAATAATAATGATAAATCATTAGGAAGTGGAGTAGGCAATGAAAATAAGTAATATTTTGTCTGGGACATGTATTGTTAGTGGTATTGGTATGGGAGAAACCTTTGTTCTTAATGAGCAAAAGGTTGATATTAATGATAAAAAACATAATATTCCTTCATCAAAAGCATTTAAAAAATTTAATGATGCTATTAATATTACAGTAACCCAATTTAAAAATCTTATTAATAAAATTAATAACAAGTCAAATGCTGAAATTATTGAAACATATATTAATATTGCTAAAGATGTAGAAATTGAAAATCAAGTAAAATCAATGATTACTGGTAAAACAGTTAATTTGGTTAAAATTGTTGATGATGTATTTAATAATTACTACACAATATTTAATCAATCTGATGATAAGTATTTTAAAGAAAGAGCCAATGATATTTTAGAAGTAAAAGAACGAATTATCAATAATCTTTTAGGAATTTCATCTAATTCATTGTTTGAAAATGAAAAAGGAATTATTTTATGTTGTAAACAAATTCTTTCATCTCAAATTGTTTTGTTGAATAAAGAAAACATCAAAGGTATAATTGCTGAAAGTGGTGGTAAAACTTCTCATGCTGCCATTATTCTTACTAGTTTAGGTATTCCTACAATTTTTAATGTTAAAAATGTTACTAAAAAAGTAAAAAATAAACAAATTATTGCTATTGATGCCAATAAAAACATTATTGATTTAACTCCTAATAAAAATGAATGGACTAAAAAAATTGATAATTATTATAAAGATTTAAAAGATATTCAAAGATATGTTAATAAGCCAACTATCACAAAAGACAATATTAAATTAAAAGTTGAAGCAAATATTGGTAATTCGGATGAATCAATATTTGCTATCAATAATGGATGTGAAGGTATTGGATTATTTAGAACAGAATTTTTATATATGGATAATACCCATTGACCAACAGAAGAAGAACAATTCTTAAAATATAAACAAACTTTACAAATATTAAAAAATAAGTTAGTTGTTATTAGAACTTTGGATATTGGGGGAGATAAAAATTTATCTTATTATGAATTTCCTAAAGAAATGAATCCATTTTTAGGAAATAGAGCAATTAGATTTTGCTTATCAAACAAAAATATTTTTCAGACACAAATTCGTGCTTTATTGAGAGCAAGCAAATATGGTGAATTAGCAATCATGTTTCCTATGATTTGTACTATTGATGAATTTAAAAATGCTAAATTAATTGTTGATAAGGAAATTAAAAATCTTCAAAAATTAGGACATGTAATTAAAAAACCTCAGATTGGATTAATGGTTGAAACTCCCGCAGCTGCTATGCTAATAGATAAATTCTCTCAAATAGCAGATTTTGTATCTATTGGTACAAATGATTTAGTTCAATATAGCTTTGCATGTGATCGTCTATTAGAAAGTGTTTCATATTTACATCAACCTAACAACCCAGCATTATTAAAAATTCTCAAATTGGTTATTGATAATAATAACAAAAATCCTAATTTCTGAGTAGGTATGTGTGGTGAAATGGCAAGTGATCCATTATCAATACCATTATTAGTTGGTTTAGGATTAGAAAATTTTTCTGTTTCTATTAAAAAAATTCCATATGTAAGAAAATTAATTAATAATTTAAGCAAGAAAGATTGTCAAGAATTAGTAGAAAAAGCATTAAATTTATCAACAGTTGATGAAGTAAATAAATTAGTTAAAGACTTTTTAAAATAGAGTCTTAATTAGATATGAGTGAAATAAATAAAAGAACAATTGCTAATATTGGTGGAATTAAAATTGGTTTGAATAACAAAATTGTTATTCAGTCAATGGCTAATATTAAAACTTCTAATTTTAAGTCTGTAATAAATCAAATTAATCAATTAGTAAGTTATGGTTGTGAATTAGTAAGAGTTTCATTATTAGATGATTCTGATTTTATTGGACTAAAAAAAATTATAAAACAAGCAAATTGTCCAATAATTGCTGATATTCAATATAATCCAGAATATGCAATAAAATCTATTAAATGTGGGGTTGCTGGAATTAGAATTAATCCAGGTAATTTTTTAAACATTGATAAATTTGTTGAAATCATTAACCAATGTAAAAAATATCATGTTGCAATGAGAATTGGCATTAATATAGGTTCATTACCAAGCCACATTAAAACTAACATGCAAATTATTAATTACATTAAAAAATATATTACGATTTGTGAAAAAAATAAATTTACTAATATTGTTTTAAGCATTAAATCTTCAAACTCATCTCAAACAATTTCACTTAATAAAAAATTGTATTCTACATTTAAATATCCTATTCATATAGGTGTAACAGAAGCAGGTGATCTATTAACTTCCACTGTGAGAAGTTCTAAAGTACTTTCACAATTATTATCACAAAAAATAGGTAATACAATTAGGGTATCTATTAGCGGAGATCCTATTAATGAAGTAAAAGTAGCAAAGTTAATATTACAAGAAAACGGATATGATGTCAAATTAACTAAATTAATTAGTTGTCCAACATGTGGTAGATGTACTATTGATCATAATGAATTGTTAAATAAGATTAATGATTTTATTTATCAATATCCTAATAACAAAATATCAGTGGCAATAATGGGATGCAATGTTAATGGCATAAAAGAAGTGAAAAATGCAACAATTGGGATTTATGGTGTAAATAACAAATATGTGTTATGTTGTAAACATAAGATGATAGGTATGTATAATTTTGATGAGGTATTGAAATTATTTAAAAAATATTATCTAGAGTTATTTGTAAAATAAATCACTTAATTCTTTATTCATTTTATTATAATCGCTTTGTAATTTTTCAAGATTATCTCCATTCAATTCATAATAAATTTTAAATTTTGGTTCAGTTCCAGACATTCTAAATTTAATTCAACTATTATTAGACAATAATCATTCCAAACAATTACCTGTTTTATTAAATTGGATTTTTTTTATTTGATAACCACATATATTTTTATTTTTATAATTAGTGAAAAATCTCATTTTATTTTTAGCAATGTTTTTTCAATTTAAATCATTAATTGTAAATGATTCAGTTTTACCGAATCATGATCCAAATTTAGTAAAAATAACTTTTTCTAAATAATCTAATAAGTCCATGTTGTTTTTTCTGCACATGTAATCTATTTCAAGTGCAAGTGCACTTGATGTAAATGAATCCTTGTCACGGTTAATACTTGTAGGTAATGCACCAATAGCTTCTTCGAATGCTACTACTAACTGATTATTATCTCCTTTTGTTGTAATTAAATTCCCCATTCATTTAAAACCAGTACCAGTACGATAAATTTTTACACCATATTTTCTAGCAATCTTATCAATGTAATTTGTTGATACATAACTGCTAATAATATATGGGTTAATATATTTTTTATTCGTTAATAAATAATAAGTAAAAATAATACCCATTTGATTTCCTGTTAATAATGTTCACTTATTGTTATGTTTGATCATAACTGCCATACGATCAGCATCAGGATCTACCCCAATTAAAATTTTTGCTTTCTTTTTATTTGCTAATTCAATAGATTTTTTAAATGAATCAAAAAATTCTGGATTAGAGGAAGGAGAATTAGTAAAGTTACAGTCAGGATAGCATTGTTCTTTAACAGGATTGATATTAAAATTGAGATTTTTTAAGAATTTAGGTAGATAAGATGATGCAGTACCATGATGTGTGGTAATGATAACAGGATAATTCTTTTTAACATTAATTATTTTTTTATTTACTATTACCTTTTGTGCATCTTTTAAATAACTTGTTATTATTTTTTCATTTATAAATGATAGTTTATTTTGTTTTAATGTATAAGAAAGTGTTAATAATTCTTCACAAGTAGGCATCAATTTCTCAATTTCATTTGCAACTTTTGGTAATATTTGACTACCATCACAGTTATATACTTTGTAACCATTATAATTTTTTGGATTATGACTAGCAGTAATAATAATGCCACCATCCGTTTTAAGCTTTATAATTGCATATGAAACAATAGGTGTTGGGGTTAAATGGTTGTTCTTGAATAACAATACTTTAATATTGAAACTAGTTAATACACTAGCACAAGCATATGTAAATTCTTCACCAAGGATTCGATTATCATGTCCTATTATAACTGTAGTATTTTTTGGGAAATGTTTTTTTAAATATTTTGCATAACCTACTGTCATTTGCATATAGGTAAAAATATTCATTTTATTTGTACCACCACCAATAATACCTCTTATACCTGCAGTACCAAAATGTAATTTTTCATTTTTAAAATAAGTTTCAATTTCACTTTTTGAATATTTTTTTATTTCATTTTTGATGTAATTTGGTACATTATTTGCTTTTATTCATTCAGCATATATTTTTTGTGGACTCATTATCGATTTGCTTTTAATTCCTTCTTTGTAAATGCATAAGGTAATAAATCACAAAATTTATATTGAGTTATTTTACCATTAATGTTGTAGACATTAACAATAGTATTGCTTTTAAAGAATTCAGTCATCACTTGTAAACACATACCACACGGTACAATATTTAATAATTTTGAATTAGAAATAAGATTTATTTCTATGAATTTTTTAGAGCCATTCGTAATTGCATTAAAAATTGCATTTCGTTCAGCACATACAGTTGCCCCACTTGAAGAGTTTTCTACATTTACTCCGCAAAACTCACCTTTATCTGTTTTTAATATAGCTGCAGTCTTAAATTTAGAATATTCTGCATATGAATTATTTAATAATTTTTTAAGTTTTATGTATGTTTGATTTTCTTGATTTGTCATTATTTTACTACTTTCAATATTTGTTTATAATCATTAAATCTTGTATTTTTAATTTTAACATTTTTAATAAATTGCGTTTTGATAATTGAAGAAATTGGTTTAGAAGAATAAAGTGTTGCTATAACTTCACCCTTTTTTACTTTTTCATTATAAATTTTATTTAAATATATACCTGCTTGTCAATCAATTTTACTATTTTTTTTAAGTCTTCCTGCGCCTAAATCATTGCTTAGCATTCCCATTTTTTTTGTTGATGTGTATGATATGTATCCAGAACTAGGTGAAATAATTTTTAATGAATATCTAGGTTTAAAATATGTAAATGATTTTAACTTATTTTTATCACTGCCATTAGCAACTGCTCAATCAATAAAGCAATTATAGGCTTTTTTATTTTTAATTACGCTATCTATAAGTTCTATTGCAATTTTTCTGTTAGTTGCTATTTTTGATGTCATTAAAATATCAATAAGGAAATCATAAATTAGATCCTTTAATTTAGAAGTTGCAAATTTTCCTTTTAAAAAATTAATTGCTTCTTTTACTTCTATAGCATTTCCAATAGCTCTACCTAATGGTTGTATCATACTTGTGATGTGAATTGTAAATCTTCGTTTAAATCTATTAAATATTTTTTTCAATGTATTTGCCAATGAGATTGCTTGATTAATAGTTTTGCAAAAACTTCCATCACCAACTTTTAAATCAATAAAGATATGGTTAGTTTTTAATGCTAATTTTTTTGAAGCAATACTTGCTGCAATTAATGGCTCTGAATTAACTGTTGATGTATCGTTTCTTAGCGCATAAATAATTTTATCTGCTGGTACAATGTCATCAGTTTGAGAAGATATAAGGATTTTAGTTTTTTTAAATAATGGAATTGATTTATTGTTAAAACTACAATCAATACCTATTGATTCCATTTTATCAATTGTACCACCAGTATAAGAAAGACCACGTCCAGATAATTTTGCTACATTGATTCCTAATGCAGCACATAAAGGAGCAATAATTAAAGAAACTTTATCTCCAACCCCACCTGTAGAATGTTTATCAATTATAAAACCGTTGATATTATTAAAACTTAACCTATTACCTGAATTTAACATTCATTTTGTTAAATAATAAGTCTCATCACTATTTAATCCATTTAGATATA
>AUXO014856717.1_pt1 | contig 20050 bp, 19 predicted proteins | sample 768731 | NCBI WGS metagenome assembly AUXO01 (sample SAMN02715735, study PRJNA202380) | gut metagenome | biome: sheep rumen | host: Ovis aries | place: New Zealand: Palmerston North
TTTTTTATACCCGTTTTTCCAACAAGTTTTGATAGATTTCCATGTAATGCTCCACCTTCTTTTCCCATGTCAGATGATTATATACATACGCTCTCGCATTCTGCCCGATTGCCTTCAATTCATCAGGATGACGGTAAGCCCATAAGAGTTTAGAGGCAAAGCCGCGCAAATTCTCATCATAACTATCAGTAACTCTAATCTTCATCAAGGCCTCGTCAGGGAACGCATCCTGGCCTCCCGCATCAAAGCAAATCGTGGGACATCCCAAGGCTGAAGCTTCCAAAACCGACATGGAACCAGAGTCTCGGAAGGCCGGATATACAGAGAGGGAGGCTTTGGCCAATAAATCTATGAGTTTATCTCTTTCCATGAAGGGAATGATTTCCACATTATTCTCTAATCTTCCTCTCGTAACCCAACTCCTTACAGCCTTCTGCTCTGCCTCAAACCGGATGCCTATAAGTTTAATTTTGAAGTCTTTGATACCCTCTTTATGAAATACCATATCGGCTGCATTCAAAAAGAGTTTCACTCCTTTCCAATCCAATGCCCTGCCAGCATATATCATTTCGAAAGTATCTGTTTTTTCAGGTTCACCTATCTGAGGAATATCTTTCGGTGAGAATCCTATCGCAGGCAGGACCTCAGCTTCATGCCCTTTGCAATAAGGTTTCATCTTTCTATAGTTTTCCTGAGTAGAAAACAAGAACACCTTGGGATTATTCCTTCTTCCTATCCACCATTTAAATAGACGCAGATCATAGCCCTTCCTCCGTATTTTTTCCTTTTGCTGTGTATGAGAAGCCAAATCCCTGTCGAAAGAAGGATTAATTGTCTCTGCTCCCCCTACAGGACCATAGACGAATGGAATGTCAAGATAGAATCCAGGAGACGGAGTTCGGTACTGGTTGAAAGTCAAATGGTGGAATATGTCTATTTCATATTCCTTAACGATCCTCCTTACATATCGCCGGACCAGAATTTGCCATAAGATGTAATTGTATTGTTCTCCCCATCTGCTTCCATATTCTTTCTCATAATATAGAACCTTCGGAATATCATAATACATGACATGAAGGTTGCATAAGTTCTGCTGATGAATCGCAATATCTATTTTCTCCCTGCTTCTACTTCTCGTTAACACAAAGATTTGCATTTCCTTATATTTTGCAGCAATCGTAGCAGGTACATTCCACCCAACACCAGGTTCTGATCCCATCCCCGGTTCACATGCATATGCACTAAAAAGAATTTTCATTGTATAAGCTTTTGATATGTGTTTTTCAACTCCTCATTTATCCTTTTGGAAGAGAATACCTCCTCCACAAAATTGTACGAATAATCAGCCAACTGCCTTCTCAAACTCTCGCTATCCATCAACCTAATCAATTGACCTGCTAATCCCTTAGCATCTCCAAAGTCAAAGGTCAACGCATTCTTCCCCTCCTCAAGCACATCTGGCAAACCTCCAACCGGGGTCGTCACCACGCAGATGTCATGCTCCCATGCTTCAAGCACCACCATCGGGAAGCCCTCCTGATATGAACACATACAAAAGATAGAAGCCTCCTCAAGATATCTCTTTTTTTCTTCACCCACCACATATCCTGCAAACTCCACGGAATCTTGTAATTCCATATCCTCTGCCAGCTGTTTAAACCTCTCCACCTCACCATTTCCCAACAATGACACTTTCCATTCTGGATATTTATCGCAAATCATAGCCCATGCCTCCAACAGGACATTGGGCGCCTTATTGTCATTCATGTAACCAACCATAATGATTAGTTTCTGCTTGCATCCCCAATCCACCTTCTCCACATGTGTGCTTGGGTTATAAAGCACCGCAGTTGGGACCTTAACATCGGAGAATATCTCATCAAATAAGGCCTTCCACTTTTTTGCCAGCAAAACAACTATGTCCGAACGATTAAGACACCATTTGAAAAGTCCATTCTTCGTATGTTCAACCAACTGATTCCCCATGTGGATATGCATGATTATCTTCTTCCTCCCAATCCTGGCCAGAAGGAATATGGGCAACTGTATAATCAGGCAAATCCTGTCAGGCACCGTATGGAAATGTATAATGTCATAGCGCCAGATGATGCACAAGGCTATAAAATAAGATTTCAGCGCATACCACACCTTCCAGGCGTAGTTGCGCTGAATCTGAGTTCCGAGCCAATAACAATCAAACTCTTTCCACGCGGGCAGCGACTCCAGGGTCCGGATGACTGTCGCCACTCCTCCCCCGCTCTCCCTTGCAGAGCCCACCATCATCACTCTCATGTTGATTAAATTCTTTAGGTTGATATTTTATGGTTCCTATACATATTCCCAGCAGCATAAAATATCCCATGCCTCTATTTGAAAGATAAGATGTATCTGCCACACTTTCCAGTGCCAGACACATCATACTCATCAGAGCCACTTTATAATATCTATCATCCATTATTCGTGCTATTTCCCTCCATCGGCGAAACCAAAACAAAATGAAGAGGAACAACCCAATAATGCCAAACTCTGCCAACGTAGGATAGAATGCATCTGCAAGGTGACCATGTTTTTCAGGGTAAAGTCCCCAAATCTTATAAAGGCCATAATCGTAATACAACTTGGGATAATATACAGAAGCTGCATTGGTTCCAATTGTTGCAAAACCACTGCCAAAGGGTATGTAATCCTTGAAAATAATTTGAATTCCCGTTTTATAGGTTGCAGGTCTCGCCGACATGCGTTCCGTTTTTGTCTGTTCAAATCCTTCAACATAGTAATAATTAAATTTGGTCCAAGTAAAATATAGAACAACAGCAACTAACATAGCTATCTGAGTTATTCTCTTCAGGGATGTTATTCGACGTATTTTACCTCTCAAAAAATAAAAAATAGCGATAAAGACTACATACTCGCCAAAATATTTTGATTTTCCAGTAACAAGTCCTGTTGTAACTATAAAAAGTGCTATCCATGTATTGGTCTTATTTTTCTTATTGAAAATATAAAACAACATACCAACAACCATTGCCATATTCCCAAAAACAGGGGCGTTTTCTCGGGACAATACTTCAGAGATTCCATCTGAGAAAAGTATAAACAATGTTATTATATATGATATTATTACTACCCATATAACAGTTCTCCTCTGTGAAGAATTAAATATGGGAGCGAGTAATAATGTATTATAAAAAACTAAATATGGTCGGATTTGCTGCTGAAAATCTAGGAAAATAGCATTAATAATATTGTTAGGGCGATACAAATTTATGGATAAATAAAAAAGCATTATCCCAATGTATATGAACATCTCATTACGGATCTCTTTAGATGACCAATATTTATACCGACTAAGAGCAAATAGGAAAAGGCCTAATGTTAGGAACTCATCTACATAGTCACTGACATAATTATAAAATGCCAAAGCCAGTGAAAAATATAATATCCAAAAAAGGGTATAAAAATTATTGATACTTTTCATTATGCAATTTATTTATTCTACGATTTATCTTATTAAATATAATTAAGGCCCACTCTGGCACATAGTGACGTATGATGTCTTTGATACTCTTATTACTCGTAGTCCAAGATGCCATATACCGATGTATGGAGCGTGTATTAGGGGTAATATGCATGCGTCCTGTAACGACATTGATGGGAGCAAAATATTCACGGGGATACAAAGTTATGCCATCTACCGTCTGTATGCCTTTCTTGCATTGAACCCCATGAGGCAACAATGTTTCAGTCGTATATGCGACGACAGTTTTCATCATAGGACTTTCTGCTGGATTCTCAAATGCCATGTGCTCGTATAAATTAAGCATCTCCTGAAGAAAAGGATGCCCTTGAGTAAAAGCACAACCCAAACCAGGATTTAATCCAAAAGCATATTTGGGCGCATATTTCAGCGGACTGTTCTCCCCATCTGGGTCTGTCTCAAATCCCAGAAAAGAGCCTTTCTCTATAATATCATCCAGGGGCCGAATTACTTCCACATCCGTATCAAAGTACAACCCTCCATATCGATAGAGTATCCAGAACCGGGCATAATCACTCACGAAAGCATACTTTTTCTGCCTGTATGCCTCAGCAGTATAAGGAACGACATTCACATCAAAGTTATCCTCGTTCCATTCTCGTATCTCATAATCCGGAAGAAACTTCTTCCACGAGGCTATACACTCCAAAGCCAATGGAGGTAAGGGATTCCTGCCGAACCAACAATAATGAATAATCTTAGGAATCATTACATCTGTTTATCGTAAAAAGGAATATCTCCGATTCTTGCCGCTAATAATGCATAACAAGAGTGTTGATATATTTCTGGACATAAAGCCCGATATATGCATTTTGAATGTGCCATCACATACAAGTCAATAAAAGACTTAAGATATGAATCCATATTCCCCTCCTCGCCCGTATGTCCGATTTCCTCATAATCCAGGACTTTTACATTCATGTCAGATAGATTTTGAAGGAAAACTTTGCTGTCTGAGAAAACGTATATTTCAGTATTTGGATTATCATTCATTACATTTTGGATACCATTTTTACACTTTTGAATTAAAAGTCGTCGTTCTTCTTCACTCTCAAGATAGTTGTCGAAAAAGGTGTTCTCAAAACGTTCCAATGCATTAACAAATCTAAAATGAATAGAAATATAAGAGCCGTAATTAAGATTATAAGCATCACAGGCACTTTTTATTTTTAGACTTGGTTCAAACAGTTCAGAAAATAATTCGCTCCACTTGTAACCTGTATTTTTGAAAACCTCTGGTATCTCATTTCCTGTATAGCAATAGCAATGGTATTGTTTGTCGGCTTGTAACTTGGGAAATTTATGCCAATTTGTCTCATTAATTATTTTTGTATCAAGTATGGAATACTCTAAATCATCCATTTCAGCCTCCCAGTCAGATTGGGGAACTAAGTAATCAGATAATGCAAAAGGCGTCTTAAAATAGAGCTTAAACTTATATCCATTCGATTTAGCCAAATTATAAAGAGATATTATGGCTTTGAGCCTATCGGCTATTCCCGCATGCTTCCTTTGTGGCTCAAAAATAAAGAAAAGAGTGTTCCTTTCCTTTGCTCTTTTTAATCTAAATCTTAATCTATATCCAAGATTAATGAGCCAAAACTTGATATCGTTCTTTAAAAAGGCAATTTGGTATCGCATATAATTATGTATGATAAATAGAATTCCTAATTTTATCTTCCATGTTTCTGGGAAGGATTAACCAATCCAACCCCTCCAATCTTTTCACACTGAATACAGATTTTGTTACCATATTATAACCTGCCTTCTCAGCATCGGATGGTACGTCCATAATGACTTCCTTTCCACCTATCGTTGCAATCATCTCAACCAATTCTCGGATAGAGATATTACTGCTCTCATCAGCTATATTGTATGCTTGACCATTCTCTCCATTCAGCAAGATAACGAGGAGTCCAGACACACAATCCACTTCATAGCTCCACGAACGGAACTGCTCACCCGTACTCTTCTTCACAGTGTCCTTATCACGAAGCACGCTCCTTATAAAATGAGCATAAGCCCGATTGTCGCTTTTCACTTATATTATCACCTGTATCATCCCTTGTCATTTCCTCCATTTCTCTTTTATGCAAAGAACTTATCCTACCAACATGGATTGGAACGTAAACTTCATTAGAAGTGAAGCTCACACGGCTTATGGCAAGTAATAAAAATCGAAACTCTTTTCATTTTCAAATCGTATAACCTACACTACGCAGGTAATGTATCACTTCTTTCATTCTCAATACCCATTCCCCCATTTCCAAAGCAATCTTTCTATTATAGTCAACCCAATCTTGATAATCCCCTATATGGGCAACAATATCTAAGATCTGTTTTTTAAGATGCTCCGAATCTATTTTAATTACAGGATTATAACCTATTAAATCAACCAGTTCTTGGGGAGCGTGCCCCACCATCACGATGCGAGATAGCATATTCTCCCAATATCGTTGCGTCAAGGTTTCAATATCCTTCGCAATCTGAGGCTCTGTAACGCATCGGGGTAGAGCAATTGTCACCTTCGCATCCGCCATCACCTCCACCAGTTGCTCGTTAGAATAAAGATATTTTCCATCTTTCTTCGTACGAATATGCTTCATTCCATCCATCTCAATATTCAGCCCACTGCCGCGACCATACTCCAGCAAATCAATGCATCTTTCCGTCAACGGTTTTCCTGCAGAATAGCGAGAAGTGTCAATACCTTCAGGGCAGTACATAATATTCATCTCAGGGAATCGCTCTCGCATCCTTTCCGCCGTTTGTGAAGATGTAAATATCGCTGTTCGGACATTATGCTTCTTGAACCAAGCGCAAACCTTCTCAAAGTAGCATGGCCAGCAATCCCAGATAAATGGAATTATCTCATATCGGGCGTAGTCGGGAAAGGTGTCAAAAGAAAGTGAAACCGGTTCCACGAATCGTAACCGTACCTCTTTCGCGCTCTTACATATAGTGGGTAATTCATGGCGGAAGAACAGCCCATGAAGCATTCGAGGCGGGTAATGGCATTCTGCCACTCTCCCCCCAGTCTCTACCCAAGCATTATACGCCTGAGTTTTGAAGTTTATTCCACCCTTATGCAGATATGGTGCAACCCCCTTTACAAATTTCATTTATCTATTTTCTCCCTAATAAGATGGGGCAGTGCTTAACAATTAAAGCTGATAAATAATATGAAACTGCACATACTATAACATAAGCAAGAAGGAAAGATATTATCCACGGGCCTGACGCTGGAACGAAGACACGATTTAGCGTCACAGCGCATGTGTGAAGCATTAGGGGATGGAGGACAAGTATGCCAAGTGTCTGCTTCCCATAATTGGCCAGCCATGTTGCTTTTGTTATTCTGTTTGTTAACCACAAGATGGGGAAGAAAGAAAGAACCGTCATACCAAAATAAATGGGATACATAAGTATAGAACCATTAGCCACCCAAGGAACTAATACATAAGGAAACCACTTCATCGGCATCAGCAGAATGCATATCATCCCCAATATTGCCAATATTATATGACCGCCTCTCGTCCTGTCGATATAGGGATAAAGAATAAAGCCCAGATAGTAAAAAGGTAGCGCTGCCAATCCCTCGTCTAATAAAAAAGGAAGATTATTAGTGGAAAGAGATGCGATTAAAAACGATAAAGGAAATGCGACGTAAAATGGGATCTTGCACTTTCGGATAATCCACATGCCACATTTTGCATAAAATAATGCGAAAAGGAACCAGGTTACCCCGCCTCCAATTAGCGGGTTCTCGATGCTAAAACTAATTGGCATAGTACGGTCCTTTATGTAATGCAGCATTGATAGGTATGCAAAACTGAGTAGCACCCATATGACACCGGTTACGACCAATGACTTAAATGTTTTAGGAAACCATTCCTTGACAGGTTTATGGGTATTATCATAAAACCCACTCATAAAGAAGAAAAACGGAACGGCTATAATAGGATAAGGAGCATGGATTACACCAAACACTTCCGTATGGATACGAACAATTAATAACATCGCTATTCCTTTAGCGATATCGACAAAAGCATCACGTTTTTTTTCCCCACCCATGGAAATTATATGTTACGAATTACCCTACACGGATTCCCTGCCGCGATACAATCTGCCGGAATGTCCTTAACCACCACAGAACCTGCCGCAATAATGCTTCGGTCTCCAATATGCACACCTTTACCTATAATACAACCTGTACCTATAAAAACATTATTACCTATTAAAATTGGTGCTGTTTTTATTCGTTCATTGCTCTTTCCTCGATTTTTCCAGTCAAGATCATGAAAGTCTGAATCAAAGATACGAGTTCCACCTCCAACTAATACATTGGAACCTATTGTTATACTATTATCACAAGAGATAAGGACTCCATTAAAACCTGAATTATCTCCAATCGTCACCGTTCCAAAACTACGCACTCTTATCATGCACCTAGTATTCCAACCTGTGCCTAAATAATTATTAAACCATATGTTTTTTCCAAAGTTTAACCCCGCCCCATCTTGAACTTCAACAATTGGGCATCCCTTACAAGTATTAACACCACTTGCTTGAATACCATTTAACCATAAAAGATAATGGAACTTCAAATTGTACCACTTATCTCTTTGCGATTGTAATTTTGTGATAAAAAACTTAAGAATTTTCCTCATCATTGTTTCCACTGGAATACGATAAAATTACTTCCTTATATGTATTCATTAACCCGTTTACTACATTTTCCTTATTATGTCGAGCAAATGCATCCAAAGCGGCACGTTTTCCTATTTCGATGTTCTCTTTGGGGTGAGTAAACAAATAATTAATTAAGTATGAAGTTTGGTAAGGGTCGTTGGCTGGAACAAGAAATCCTGTATCTTTATCCTTAATTGTTGTACTTAATCCTCCAACATCATTTGCAATTACAGGAAGACCACACATTTGTGCTTCTATTATCGCATTACAACCATTTTCTATATAAGAAGTATGAACATAGACAGTAGCTTTTGAATGAGCATCACAAATATCTTCTGCTCCTACTACCCCTCTTAAAAAAACATTCATATCATGGTGATTTAACCCTAGTGTCTTTTCAATTAAATGAGGATTTACATTCCCATATACATTCCACACGAAATCTTGACACAATATATTTTTAAGAACATTTGCAGTCTTTAGAACTAAATCTAATCCTTTATATAACGGGGATGATATGACTGTATTTATCGTTAATTTTTCAGGAACCATCCGATGAAGAGGCGTGTAAAAAGGAGACCTCATCAATTCCTCACCAAAATGATAGAATGAATTGGGACTAAATATTTTTGATACACGTTTGTCCCATTCTGTTCTCCCTATATAGTGGCGAATATGATTCATTATCTGCCTTTCACGATAGCAATCTCTGCGCCACCAAAGATCATTATAATATCGTGTCCATATATGCAATGGATTAAAGTCTTGCAAAATGTAATCTCGTGAAGATAGACCTGGTGCATACAACGCATTATAGCATGTATTAAGGATTCCCTGAATATGTAAAACCAAAGGGCGCGTTGTAGAAAAGACAGCCAAACCTGTGTATAATTCAGAACCAAAAACGTGAACGACATCTGGATTAAAACGTTCAATAATCGTATGGAATCTTTCAATATAATAATCCCATAATGGTTCTTCAACCTTTATGCTAGAGAATCTCAAAAAACCTTTCAACTTGTCTTTAAGTGATTTTTCAAAAAAAGGAACAGGAAAATAGACCGTTCCTCCTTCATCTATCTTCTCTGGCAATCCATTATAAATAAAACAGATTCCCAATTCAACATCATTTCTTTGTAATAATTCATCTTGAAGGGCGGTCATCCAACCACCACTATTTCGGCCTTTCTTCCTTCCTTCAATTTTTAAATTACAAGGAGTGTTCGTAAACCAAAGTACTCTCATATTACTATTTGAAATCCAAACCAATTAATCGTCTGACAAAAGACTTAAGTTCATCATAGAACCATCGTATGTTATGCGTCTGACCTTTGTGGTAGAAACGCGCAAAGGCCTCATACATGTGTTTATTCTCTTCAACTGGAATTTCCAATACCGGAATGCTCGTTTCTGATAAAATCATTCTTGCATATTTGGAATTTCCTTTGCCGCTATGTGTACCTGAACCATCTATCCCAGTTTGTATCGCCAAAGAGCGACCGGGAAAAAGGACTAATTTGTTAGCCAAAAAAGAAGATGCATAGAATCTGACAGCCCATGAATCAACAAGCCCTACTTTCTGACAATAAAGCATCCCGTAAAAATTACTCGAGTTATTAATATTGAAACTCTTCTTCTTCCATCGCATCTGCCTCAGGAGGAATCGAGCATCATGATTAAACAAATCCCACCCTCGCTTCCATGTAGCCCATCCCCAGCAGGCGAAATAGCGAAGGAAGAAGGTTTCTGGTGCTTCACTATCTATAGGATTGAGAAATGCGGAAATTGCAGAGACCCTATCATCGTCAGCATATTTCTCCAAAGCCTCATTCATGTATTGAAGAAAAAAGGGAGATAAAATAAGGTCGTCTTCTACAACAATAACTTTTCCATATTGGTTCACAACTTCTGTGATTCCGGCAATCAGACTATTTGACAATCCTTGATTTTTCTCATGCTCAACAATATGAATCGATTTGAAACCTTTGATAGAACGTATGTATTTGCGGTTTTCCTCAACGACTTCACGTTTAGCTTCTGTCTTGGGACCATCTGAAAAAATGAAAAGATCAGACTGGGCTGATTCTTTATTATGCAAAAGGGATTCTACTGCCGACCGTGTATGATCTGCACGAGAATATGTGAATAATGCTATTGGAGCATATATATTCTTCATTTACAATTCTGTATCAAAAAAAGTTGCTTACCACGTTGAGTTCTAGGGATTTCCTCAACATAATTTATCTCTATGTCAAAATCATTTCTGGTAAAAAAGTTATGCAGGTCATGCTCTTTCTCCTTATTAAAATCCTCTCCCTTTACAATTCTTATAAGTAACCGCCCCTTCTCATTTTGTTCAATCTGCCAATTTCGAATTGAATTAAATGCCTTTAAATGCCCGCCAAAAATAAACCCAACAGTATAAACCTTCTCACCTTTATTATTATATATATAATCAATGGTCCGCCCTAATAACGTAGATAAAATAGTTTCACCATATTTATTCCTTCCACCATAGATTGCCAAATCCCCTGTCTTATAACGGATGAATGGAAGACCTAACTGCGAAAAACCTGTAACGACGATTTCTCCTCGTTCTCCGATTTCAACATGCACCCCTTCTTCATCAACGACTTCCGTATAGCCATATAATGGAGATGCTAAATACTGCATATCAGATGATCCCTGTGTCGCAAAAACAGAGCACTCGGTATGCCCGTATTGCCCATATACAGGACATTTCAAGAGAGATGATATATATGCTTTTTCTTCAGCAGAAAAGTTTTCGCTGGTAAGATATACTGCTTTCAATTTGAACTTTATACAAAGTTGCATCTTCTCCATTAATTTACATAATTCCATAAAACCAGATGGGTATCCACGCATAAAGTTTGGTTTCACCCTATTTAGAGACTCAATATAATATGGAACTGTCCTTTCATTTAAGAACAATGTTGAATAACGAAGCTTCCCATATGGGAAATTACTAACTCTTTCTTCCCAAAAGATATCTTTATTCTGTTTCTCCTCACTAATTCTTGCACCATCTAAAGAGACTATTAAGTCCCCTGGTTTATATCCCATCTGAATGTATAAAATCATTTGACAGATACCTTCCCAATAATTGGTAGACTCTAGGATAGGAAAACGTAAAGGTTCACCTGTAGAGCCTCCTGTATTTCTCCATTTAGATTTGCCCGTATCTATTTCATCGCTATAAATATTGTTCTGTTCTCTTCTAATTATATCTTTTGAAAGCAAAGGTAGCAATTTTAAATACGATATAACATCATATTCAGAAGAGAAATCTGGCTTAATAAGATCGTGATAATAACGTGAGTGGTTATATGCATACATTAGAATCTTGCACAACTGCTCCCGTTGGATAAGAATCCATTTTTCTTTCTTTACAATATAATACAACGCTATAAAATATAGTTTCATTAAAATAAAACTATTTCTAGCATACTGGATAATTGCTTTTCTCATTTTTTTTAAAAATGTTTTTATAATCAACTTTGCCTATTCTTTGGCCATTCAAAAAAATACAAGATTTTTTTCTTTAGAAAACTACGCTCCTTCTTATTAAAAACTAAGAATATACATAATACCAAAGAAATAGAAATACATAATATACTAAATAATAATAAACCAAAAAGTGAGTCCGGAATATGATGTGAAATTAATAATGTAACTGACAATGATAATATAACAACGATTAAACACTTAATTTGTACCTCTTTTAAGTACTGCAAATATGAAAAATCAACAAGATGTCTTAATTTATAAAACTGGACTGCTTCTCGCAAGAGCAAAACTACGAAAGCAGTTACGAAGACAGAAACAGGAGGCCCACCCATTTTGAGTATCATATAACATAAGGGAAGTTCCATTATAGTCATTATACTTGTTGCAAGACCATAATAGCGTATGCGGCCTGTGGCTAATGCTGCAGTATTAAGTGGATTCATCATAGCATCCAGAATCATTTCTACCAAAACAATCTGAAGGAATATGACAGTATAATCAGGTACTGTTTTTAACCATATCTCTAAAATTAATGGGGCCTTAATAATTAATGGTAAAATAATAGTATATAGGAGAACAAAAGAAAGTTTTGCACCAGAAAACATTAAAGTATGTAAGTAAGTAGTATCCCCCGCAGCATAAGACTTTGTGATTTGTGGTCGGAGTGCCATGAGAAAATTTGATGAAAAGCCATTAATTGCACCACGAACCTGCTCAGCTATTGTTTTTGCTGCATTAACCACTGGGCCAAAAAATAAATTTAATAGAATTGTTGTTCCTTGTTTTGAACATGTCCACGCCAAAACACCTAAAATATCCCATCCTGCAAAAGATGTCATTTCCTTGAATAGCTTTCGTGGAAAATGAATGCTATACTTACACTCAGAAAAATTATACTTACAATATAACGTGTATAGTAATCTATTTAATAACGCAACACACAAATATAGGAAACCATATGTAATTAGCTTGTCATAGGGTGAATATATTAATAAGTATAAAATCACTAATTTAAGGGATGTCGTTAGTATTGACAAATATGCATATATCTGCATTCGCTCATGGGCAACTACCATCGCATCATATGGAATTGTCATCACACTTGTTGCAGTTGTTAATATAGTAAATTGAAAGACCCAAAAAGCAGCATGCATGCGTTCAGCCGGAATAATCAATTTGTTAAATAATAACCATAATCCTACTATTTCCCCCACAATGACTACTACCATCATTATGAGGAAATGAATTGTAACACTAATACTGAAAATTTGTCTGCACTCATTGATGTTCCCCTTTCCCATTGCTACATTTAAAAAACGTTGGGTAGCAGTATTCATAGAATAAATAAGAAAACTTAAGAAGCCAACAGTCCCTGCCACTACTCCATAAATCCCATAGTCAACCACTCCCAATGTATTGATGACAACACGACTTGTGTATAAAGACACCAACATCGTGAAGCCCATACGTAAGTATAGCATCAAGGTATTCTTCGCAACTCGGTTAGTTCTTTCGGAAGCCATTCTTATCTTATCTTATTCTTCAGCCAAGGATGAATTCTCGAAAAAATGGGTATGTGTAACCTATCCTCAAAAAAATATGAAGTCCAAAACATACGTTCTTTAAAACTCTGTGGACGATTGAAAATGGTCTCTTTTAACCGATGATATGCATACCTCCTATATGATTCGTTTTTTTCGGATAATAGCATTCGCACCACCTCTGTCACCATAAAATGATTGCATACAATTCTAAAAAGCCGTTGTGTGTATTCTGGATTTCCCCAACGGATATCAAATAGTTCTGCAAATTTTAAGATGGTCGGAATTGCCATCCATGTATCTCCAGACTTATTTGGAACATAGATTTGCACATGTTTATCAGAGAAGATAATTTCTGCGTTGCCATCTACCAACTGATGAAGAGCAGGCATGACAAATGGTATAAGATGTGACGAATGTTCGAATGCATCACCCAAATAATCTTGTAATTTAGCAGTATTAATAAGATTGTTTCCTAAATAAAACAGATCTCCAGGGGTAAAATAATGTTTATGGTATATTGCTTCTAAATCTTTTATAGAATGAATGTGTATGTCACTAAAAGTGTTTCTATAAGTGAATTGAAACTTTATTAAAGAAGCATCTGGGTAATTCAATGCATAAGAAACGACGTTGGTAATAGAATCATTAACAGAAATGTCATCGTCACTAACTAACCACAGCCATTTCGTTTTAGCATATAGAAGGGTCCCCGCTAAATTATATCCCATCCGAGTATTCAATGGACGAGAAACAATTTCAATATTTGAATAAAACTCATCTTTAAACCCATGCTCACATATCGCCTTGTTAACATCGTAATCAGAACAATTATCAAGGACTACCAAATAATAAGAATTCACTTGTCCCTGTATCTGTAGAGACTCTAATTGTCGAAGCAACCGCTCTCTCCTGTTATATGTAGGTATGACTATTGTTATTACTTTTTTATCCATAAAACAACATTTCTTATCGCCCGCCAGAAAGGACGTTCAAGAGAGTCTTATCCAAGGCAATGATTTTGTAAACAGTAACGCCAACAAATGACATAAATAATATAACTCCGGTATAAAGAGCAAATGCCATGATAGGACTTATAAAGGATTCTATATTTAAAAAACGAACAACTATATAGCCAACAGGAAGTATTATGGGCTTATGTAGAGCAAATAAGACAAAAGAGGAAGAAGATAACCTTGGGAAAAGTTTTGATTTAGAAATATATGTACCCATATATACAGAAGAAATAACTCCAAATAAAATTAGGGTGTGATGAAGGTATCCATTTTGAACAAGATGGGAATACCAACTAACAGGATTTTCATATCCTGTAATGCAAGTGTCGAGAACAAGAAGAATGGTTGTCAAGGGTATTAAACCCCAACGCCAACGATATACGAGATTAAGAAAGTTTAATTTGTGCCAACCGAAATATGCACCTATACTAAAAAACAAGATGCATGGGATGCTCAAACCAGGCACAATATACTGCGGCAAGTCATTCCCTCCAACGAAAACATATAATAACGCAAAGAATAATATAAAGATTGCTGATTTGTTCCTGTTTCTTATAGTAAAGAAAACTATTGGAGACATCAATACCATTACCATCAAGTCACGAACGAACCATAAAGGCCCATTTAAGGGAGTGTTAATTGATGTCGTCAAAATGGAATCGGCTCCTTTTGTATACCACACACCTATCAAAAAATCATTGAGGGAAACTGGATATGCAAGTTTATATTTAGAAAGTATTATATTAAAAACTCCTGCCAAAAACCACCATGCAATATAGGGAATTAACAACGTAAAGAAACGTCTCTTAACTTTTCTAACATATACCTCTGTGGTAAACCTTTTCTCTTTGAAGAAAAAGAAATATCCTGATATAAGAAAGAAAAAGGGTACAGCTATACGACCTAGGACTTCACTGAACAAAGTAATTGGATACTGAACCCACGTTAAATTATATTGAATGATTTCACCATGACTTACAAGTGGATATAGCAAAATGTTAAAATGGATGCACACAACAAGTATTGTCATGGGAAAACGCAATGCGTCAATAGCTCTTGATTGTTCTTGTAGCGTATATCTATCATCCATCTTCTTAATACATTTCAATAACCTCACCAATCCTTATCTGAGCCTCAAACCCTATATCTTGAAGCAAACGGTTTCCATCCAATGCCAGATACTTCATTCCTACGTCCGTACGCGAAGCTGTGCCAAAACAATCAGCAGGAACAGACTTATCAAAATGAGCGTGGATGAGCGTTACTATTTCACGAACGGTTAAGATGTCTTTCCCCTCGATATTATACACCCCTGAACGTAAGCCTTTCTGGTATGCTAATTCCAACAAGCGCGGAACCTCACTGACATGAACGTATTGGCGTGTCTGGTCTCCTGCCGTGAAATGGAGTTCCTCATTATTTTGAATGGCATTGATGGTATAGGGAATGAGGCGTTTGGGATTCTCTCCTGCACCATAAATCGTAGGTATGATGAAATGCCAATGAGTGAAATCATGCTTATACGAAGACACAAAACGACTCAACATTCGCTTTGAAACGACATAGTCTGTCGGGGCAGGGGCGGTCGATGTCAGGATGTCCTCCTCCGTGAACTTACGCTCCTCCCTCACCTCGCCCATCTCAAAGACGGAACCGAAAGTCACAAATACTCCTTGATAATTCAAAGCTTTGAGTTTGTTGCATATATTGACAGGACAAGTGACGTTCAGCCGGTATATAAGGTCAGCACCCTCCTTCAAGTTGGACTGTATGCCCGCACCAATGGCATAGACTATGATGTCGGCACCCATGATAGCAGTCAAATCCAAATCATCTGCCAGCAAATCAATCTTGCAGAAATGAGTGTAACGATGATGCTCAGGTGCATCCAATCCATACATGTCCAATGTGCAGTCCTTGTCTTGGTAATATCTGCCAATGGCTGTCGAGAGGAATCCGTTGGTTCCCAGTATGGCTATTTTCATGCTAAAAAGTCCTTGATTTGTTCAACACATAGGTTATAGACATCTTCCGTCCGATATCGTTTGTACCAGTCGGCAACCAGAGCCATACAACGATTGATATCCAGCCGAGGTTTCCATCCAAGCCGGGCCTTGGCCTTGTTTATATTCAACATCAACAATTTAGCCTCGTGTGGGGCCGAAGCATCGGAGCAGTCCTGCAGCTCACCAGCCCCATACTTCTGGGTTAACAAGGTTGCAATGTCCCATACGGTGCTGACAGCATCCTCTTCCGGGCCAAAGTTCCAACCCTCGCAAAATGCCGTAGGAGACTCCCACATCTTTTGTGCCAGCAGGAGGTAACCCGATAAGGGTTCAAGAACATGTTCCCAAGGGCGCACGGAATGGGGCGAGCGGATGGCAATGGGCTTATGAGTTTCGATGGAGCGTATGCAGTCAGGGATAATACGGTCAAGCGCCCAGTCGCCGCCACCAATAACATTCCCTGCACGGACAGACGCCAGACTGACATGATGCTTCTTCCCAAAGTCTTCGGGATTGAAGAATGACCTTCGCCATGAAGCTATGGCTATTTCACAAGCCCCTTTTGATGAGGAATAGGGATCATAGCCTCCAAACGGATCAGTCTCGACGTAGCCACCTTCCTGCTCATGGTTCTCATAGCACTTGTCAGTTGTAATCATAACACCCACCCTGACACTGTCTGTCATTCGAATGGCCTCCATGACATTCACTGTGCCCATGACATTCACTTCATAGGTCTCAGCAGGAATTTCATAACTTAATCGCACCAGGGGCTGAGCAGCCAAGTGAAAGACAATTTCTGGCTGATATTTGTCAAAGATGTTTTTCAACCCTTCCCTATCACGAATGTCAGCACGCAAGTCGGCTTCTATCCTCTGTCCGATGCCTGACAATACATAGTTGTCACGTTCTGAATAGGGCTCAAGCGACACCCCAACCACCTTTGCCCCCATCTCATGAAGCCAGATGCTGAGCCATGAACCCTTGAACCCAGTATGTCCAGTTACAAGGACACGCTTGCCAAGAAAGAAATTTGACAACGTTTCTATCATTTTACTTTCGTATGGTTTAGGCAAAAATCCTTTATGCAAGAAATCATCCACTGAAGCATCTCATCTGACATACCTGGATATACACCTATCCAGAAGCCATTATTCATGATAAAATCAGTGTTCTTAAGTTCCCCAACAACTCTATATCCTATCCCGCTTTTTCTCATTTCATCAAAGGCTGGGTGTTTGATAATATTGCCTGCGAATAGATTTCTAGTTTGAATTCTATTTTTTTCCAAGAACTCTGTTAATTCATTGCGAGTAAATGCAGAATCCTCTTTCACCGCTATAAGGAAACCAAACCAGGACGGGTTGGAGCCATCCTCTGCAATAGGAAGTATTAAACCTGGAACATCTTGTAATCCATTATACAAAATTTGGTGATTTTTCCTTCTTGCTGCAACAATTCCATCGAGTTTTTCCAATTGTGCACATCCTATTGCAGCTTGCATATCTGTTATTTTTAGATTGAATCCAAAATGACTATAAACATATTTATGGTCATAGCCTTGAGGTAGTTCACCAAATTGCCCTGTGAAACGTAACTTACATGTATTATCAACTCCGCCAACACACCAGCAATCTCGTCCCCAGTCACGAAAACTTCTAGTTATTTTATCCAACAAAGGGTCATTCGTATAAACAGCACCACCTTCTCCCATCGTTATATGATGCGGCGGATAAAAAGAAGAAGTACCGATATCTCCCCATGTCCCTGTCCTCTTTGTCACTCCATCTAATGTATACTCTGAACCTAAAGCATCACAGTTATCCTCAATAAGCCACAAATCATGCTTCCTACAAAAAGACAACACCTCTTTTATGTTAAATGGATTTCCTAATGAATGGGCTAACATTACGGCTTTGACTTTAGGACTATATGCCTTTTCCAGTTGAGTAACGTCAATATCGAATCCTGGCAGTGCAACATCTACAAAAACAGGAACTGCGCCGAACTGAATAATAGGATTTATAGTCGTTGGAAAACCTGCAGCAACTGTAATCACCTCATCGCCTTTTCGGATAGCTCTTCTTCCTAGTTTGGGAGATGTCAATGTATAAAATGCTAACAGATTGGCTGAAGATCCTGAATTTGTAACTGCACAATACTTTACATCTAACCATTGAGCAAGCCTTTTCTCAAACTTATGAGCCCACGGACCAGCCGTAAGCCAGAAGTCAAGTGATGAATCAACAAGATTCACCATTTCATCTTCATTGTAATAACGACCGCCATAATTAACATAAGACTCTCCTGGAATAAACTTTTTCTTTGGAGCATGAAACTCATGGTAATATTGACGAGTTAATTCAAGAATTTGTGCTTTTAATTCTTCTCTTTTTTCCATAGAAAAAACTCTTTAATTAAAATCCTTTTGGCACAGGCCTATCCCAAGTTTTCCATGGGGCATTCCCTGTCGCCAGTAGTTTCTCTAACATGTCCTTCTCGCGCACATTGTCCATACATTGCCAGAATCCTTCATGGACGTATGACATGAGTTGACCCTCTTCCACCAGGCGCATCAACGGTTCCTTCTCAAAAACTGTATTGTCGCCCTCCAGATAGTTGAAGATCTCAGGATTCAACACCATGTAACCGGCATTGATAGGTGCCCCATCCGATAGATGCTTCTCACGGAAGGACTTTACGGCATTGTCACCACCTATGTTCAAGACCCCTTTGTCTTGGGCTATCTTTACAGCTGTCAATGTCGCTATTTTCCCATGTTGCTGATGGAATGCTAACAGTTTATTAATGTCTACATCACAAACCCCATCACCATAGGTCATGAAGAAAGTTTCACCATCAACATAACGTTGGATGCGTTTAATGCGACCTCCCGTCATGGTATTATATCCCGTATCGACAACTGTCACCCTCCAAGGTTCGCAGTTGCTGGTGTGTACGGTCATCTCATTCTTTCCATCACGATAGTCAAAAGTCACATCGCTGTTGTGAAGAAAATAGTTTGCAAACCACTCTTTGATGTACTCTTGGCGATAACCGCCACAAATAATGAACTCGGTATGTCCGTAATAGGCATACTCTTTCATTATATGCCAAAGAATGGGCATCCCGCCAATCTCAATCATTGGCTTTGGCTTATATTGGGACTCTTCTGAAATACGTGTCCCAAAGCCTCCGGCAAGTAATACAACTTTCATATTTTAGAATTTCGACATTCCTCTGGGGCTTCGAGAATCCTGTAACATCATAATTCTCAAAGGATTACATTGCGAAAGGACTGATTTTGAGACCTGACAATGTTTCTTCATTCGAAAAGTCTATCCTTACGGATTTTTGCAAAGGTACATTATTTCTTTGAAATAAGGAAATTCTTCGGGAAGTATTTGATGCTTGATAAAAGTTTAATGGTTTAACAGTTTAATGGTTTAATAGTTTTTTTGCTCCGGCAAGCGTCCCCAAAGGTCGAGCGAAAAGTTTGATGGTTTAATGGGGGAAGACAGTTAGCGGTGTGGGGGCGGCCAGCCAACTGACGAGGGTTATTCAGACAACTGATTCCCGCCATTCAGCCAGCTGAGGCGGAAGATTCTAAGGCCTACAGACAGAGATTGACCAATCATCGAGAAATCATTTCCCAATCATCGAAAAAATACTTACCAATCATCACGAATTTACTTACCAATGATGAGGCGATGATTGGTACAATGATCA
>AUXO017941784.1_pt1 | contig 20044 bp, 18 predicted proteins | sample 768731 | NCBI WGS metagenome assembly AUXO01 (sample SAMN02715735, study PRJNA202380) | gut metagenome | biome: sheep rumen | host: Ovis aries | place: New Zealand: Palmerston North
GAGACGTGTTAAGAACATCCATTAAATATAAAGGAGAAACTAAAAAATGAGTGACATTATCAAGAACATTGAGAATGCTCAGCTGAAGAGCGAGGTTCCTGTTTTCCATGTAGGCGATACAGTTCGCGTTCATGGTAAGATCAAGGAAGGTAACCGTGAGAGAATTCAGATCTTTGAAGGCGTAGTTATGAAGCGTCAGGGCGGCGGAGCCCGCGAGACGTTCACAGTCCGTAAGATCTCCAACGGTATCGGTGTTGAGAAGACATGGCCGCTTCATTCCCCGAACGTAGCTGACATCGTTGTTGTCCGCAGAGGTAAGGTAAGAAGAGCGAAACTGAATTATCTCAGACAGCGTACAGGTAAGAGAGCTAAAGTCAAGGAAATCATTCGCTGATAAATTCTCGATAAGTTATAAAGTGAGAGTGCAGGAAAGGGACAAATACTTCTGGTATCTGTCCCTTTTTTACAAAGAGGACTGGTATGAAGGTAAAAGAAAGAGAACCGGTCAAACCGGTAAGACGCAGTCTTTGGTACAGCAGGAAAACACGGAACATTACGACCTGGGTCATTGAGATCGTTATCGTGCTCGCCCTTTCCGCGATTTTTTCCTATGTCTTCTGTTCTTCGGTAACAATTCTTGAAAATTCGATGGACCCGACCCTGCAGGCGGGCAACCGGGTCTTGATCAATCGGGCCGCCTATACGGTAGGGAAAATAAAACGCGGTGATCTGATTGCCTATTTCAATTCAGAAAGTACAGATTCCTCCGTACACGTAAAGAGAGTCATCGGTCTTCCCGGTGAAAAAATTCAGATCAAGGACGGACTGATCCTTATAGACGGACAGACATATATTGAAGAGCGGGCGCTTCCCAGTATGAACAGCGGGGGTCTTGCGGAAAACGGTATCACACTGGGCAATGAAGAGTACTTTGTACTGGGAGATAACCGCAATAACAGCGAGGACAGCCGGTTCACGGATGTGGGAAATATACCCGCAAGAGCGGTGCTGGGAAAAGTATGGCTTATCGTTTCACCGTTCTCATCATTCGGTTTTATTGATTAGTATAAAGGAGTAATTATTTTGGACATTCAATGGTATCCCGGACATATGACGAAGACGATTCGGCAGATGAAAGAAGATATCAAACTTGTCGATCTTGTCATAGAAATAACGGACGCACGCATCCCGCTCTCAGCAAGGAACCCGGACATCGATGGACTGGCTGCGGGAAAGGCAAGGATGCTGATCCTGAATAAGGCTGATCTCGCCGATGAGACGGAAAGCAGGCGGTGGGTCTCCTACTTTAGAGAGCAGGGAATTACGACAATACTTATGGACGCCCGGGCGAGGGGGAACGTCAAGGCGATCACTCCCGCCATTTATGAAGCATGCCGGGAAAAAATCGAACGCGATAAAAGGAAAGGAATGAAAGAGAGGCCCATAAGAGCCATGGTGGCCGGAATCCCGAATACCGGGAAATCTACTTTCATCAATTCTTTTTCCGGAAAAGCCATGGCCCGGACCGGGAATAAACCCGGTGTCACAAGAGGACACCAGTGGATCCGTCTGGGAGGACGTGTCGAATTACTGGATACTCCCGGGCTGTTATGGCCCAAATTTAATGACCCGAAGGTAGGCGAAAATATCGCGCTGATCGGATCGATCAATGATCAGATCCTGGACCAGGGAGAACTGGCTGTTACTTTGATAGAGAGACTCAGAAAAGAATACCCGGGTATCCTGGCGGAACGGTACGGAATAGAAGAGGAAGGTACCCCGGCAGAAATACTGGAAAGGATCGGAACAAGGAGAGGATGTCTGAAAAAAGGCGGTATCATAGACTATGACCGTGTGTCATCCATTCTTCTGGATGAGTTCCGATCGGGCGCGCTTGGCAGAATAACGCTCGAGAAGGCATGATGGAAGGTGAGCTATTTGACCGAAAAGCAGCTAAAAAAACAGCAGGAAAAAGAAGCCAGACAGGCGGAACGGCTCAGAAAAGAGATAGAACGGACCGAAAGTATGATGGTCTTCGAACATAAATTTGCTGATCGAGGGTATCTGTGCGGAATCGATGAGGTCGGACGGGGACCGCTTTCGGGCCCGGTGGTGGCCTGTGCCGTGATCCTTCCGACAGACCATCGGATCCTGTATATTAATGATTCGAAAAAACTTTCCGAAAAAAAACGAGAGGAATTATATGATGTCATCATGGAGGAAGCGACAGCTGTCGGAATCGGCATGGCACCGCCTTCAAGGATTGATGAGATCAATATTCTTCAGGCCACATACGAAGCGATGCGGGAGGCGATAAGCAGACTCTCTGTAACACCGGACCTGCTTCTGAACGATGCGGTCACGATCCCGGGGGTATCTATTCCTCAGGTGCCGATCGTGGGAGGAGACAGAAAGAGCGTTTCCATTGCGGCGGCGAGCATTGTAGCAAAGGTCACCAGGGATCGTATGATGAAAGAATATGAAGAGATGTTCCCCGGATATAAATTTGCGAAGAACAAAGGGTACGGGACCGCGGAGCACATTGCGGCACTGAAAGAGCTTGGACCGTGCCCGATCCACAGAAGGTCCTTTATCGGTCACTTTGTCGATACAGACTCTGAGAAGTGATGGCACATACAGCAGGTAAAACACTTATGAATAAGCGTGCAGTAGGATCTGATTACGAGGAGAAAGCCTGTGAGTTCCTTCAGACTCAGGGCTTTTCTGTTTTGGAGAGAAATTTCCGATGTCGCAGAGGTGAAATCGATATCATAGCGAGAGAAGGAAAGTATCTTGTTTTTGTGGAAGTAAAATACCGGACGACCCGATCACAGGGAGAACCTGAAGCGGCAGTTGATTTTCGTAAACAGAGAAGAATATCCCGTGTAGCCCTCTATTACCTGACGGTGAGGGGCTACCCGGAGACGACGTCCTGCAGATTTGACGTTGTGGGTGTGGATCCGGACGGATTTTCACTTATCAGAAATGCATTTGATTATATACCCTGATGGACTGCCCGGATATGTCCAGGCAATATCATCTTTGACCGGTAATGGGGATGACCTTGATCCTTCCACTTACCTGCATCACTAAGAATGAAAGGAGAGACCGGTCGATCGACCGGTGACAGGGCAGATGAGCAGAATACCTGAATTTCACTGGCATAGCAATGATGAAGCTAAGTTGAATGTACACGAAAAGGACGGTGTGGTATGGCTTTCCTATCCTTCGCTCGATGAGATGGACTGGCTCCTGAATGCCTTCTCGACGAGGATAGGCGGTGTCAGCACCGGACATCTATCCTCCATGAATCTGTCATTCACCCAAGAGAAGAATGCCTGGAACGTGCGCGAGAATTTCAGACGCTTCGGAGAAGCGGTCGGTTTCCGCACAGACCAGCTTATTCTTTCAGACCAGACCCATACAACGAATGTCGTGCGCGTCGGAGCCGGAGATCGCGGAAGAGGCATTCTGAGAGACCGGGACTGGAAAGATGTGGATGGATTTATTACGAATGACCCAGGATGCGTTCTTTCCACTTTTTATGCGGATTGTGTTCCCCTCTTTTTTGCGGATCCCGTACACCGTGCGATCGGACTCTCCCACTCGGGATGGAAAGGGACCGCGGCGGGTATCGGCAAGGTAACGATACAGGCCATGGCGCGTGAATTCGGTACAGATCCCGCGGATCTTATCTGCGCGGTCGGACCGTCGATCTGCAGTGAATGCTATGAGATCGGCGAAGACGTAGCCGTTCATTTTGCCTCCGAATTCCTGAAAAAGTCTGAGATTCGGGAAGGCAAGTATTACCTGGATCTCTGGGCAGCCAATAAAGCGATTTTGATGGACGCGGGTGTGAAAGAAGAAAATATCACACTTCCGAATCTATGTACAGCATGCAATTCGGAAGTGTTATTCTCGCACAGAGCCACCGGCGGAAAAAGAGGGAATCTCGGGGCGTTCCTGATGATACGTTGAGACTCCTCTTTACAAATATAGATTGAAATGCTATTATTTTTTACAGATTTTTTATAAATGCTGAACTAAAATTGGAGCAGGTGAGGTTATCATGAAATATAATTTCAGACATATTGAGCAGAAATGGCAGAATGCCTGGGAAGAGGCAGGCATTTTTGAGGCACAGGACAACTCTGACAAGCCGAAATTTTACGGTCTTGTTGAGTTCCCGTATCCGTCCGGCGCAGGCATGCATGTCGGACATATAAAGGCCTATTCCGGACTTGAAATTGTAGCCCGCAAGCGCCGTATGCAGGGATATAATGTTCTTTTCCCGATCGGATTCGACGCATTCGGCCTTCCTGCCGAGAATTACGCAATCAAGACCAACACACATCCGCGCATTGTCACAGACAGGAATATCAAGCACTTCTCAGAGCAGCTTAAGCGCGTGGGATTCTCGTTCGACTGGAGCCGTGTGATCGATACGACCGATGAAGACTACTATAAATGGACCCAGTGGATCTTCCTGAAACTTTTTGAGAATGATCTTGCTTATCGCGATAAGACGCTGGTCAATTATTGCCCGTCCTGTAAAGTCGTTCTTTCGAATGAGGACAGTCAGAACGGCAAATGCGACATCTGCGGCAGTGATGTCATCCAGAAGGAAAAAGAGGTCTGGTATCTCCGTATCACGAAATACGCGGATAAGCTTCTTGAAGGCCTTGAGACAGTCGATTTCCCGGAAGCGGTCCGTATCCAGGAAGAAAACTGGATCGGTAAATCCGAAGGTGCATTTGTCAATTTCACGATTGACGGCGAGGATGAACAGCTTCGGATCTATACAACGAGACCGGATACTCTGTTCGGTGTAACGTTCATGGTCATCGCTCCGGAACATCCGCTCATTGATAAGTTTGCCGATAAGATCACCAACATGGATGCCATCTCAAGCTATCGCGATGAGTGCCAGAAGAAGAGCGAGTTCGAGCGCGTCAACCTCGTGAAGGACAAGACCGGTGTTCGTATCGAGGGAATCGAGGCCGTCAACCCGGTCAACGGAAAGAAGATTCCTCTTTTCATAGCTGACTACGTCATGATGGGATACGGAACCGGTGCGATCATGGCTGTTCCGGGCCACGATCAGCGGGACTATGATTTTGCGAAGGCATTCGGTCTCGATATCATAGAAGTAATCAAAGGCGGCGATATGGCTGTCGAGGCTTATACAGGCGACGGCGAGATGGTCAACTCCGACTTCCTGAATGGTTATACCAATAAGAAGGATTCCATCAGGCGCATGATCGAGTTCCTTGAAGAAAAAGGGATCGGCGAAGCGGGTGTCCAGTATAAAATGAAGGACTGGGCGTTCAACCGTCAGAGATACTGGGGCGAACCGATACCGATCATTCACTGCCCGAATTGCGGCATGGTCGGTGTTCCTTATGAAGAACTTCCATTAAGACTTCCGGAAGTAGAGCAGTTCATGCCGGGTGAGGACGGACAGTCTCCGCTTGCCAAGATCGACAGTTTCGTGAACTGCACATGCCCGAAATGCGGAGGCGCCGCTAAACGTGAGACAGATACAATGCCGCAGTGGGCAGGATCTTCCTGGTATTATCTGCGTTACATTGATCCGAAAAACGACAAGGCTCTTGCGGATATGGACAAGCTGAAATACTGGATGAATGTTGACTGGTATAACGGCGGTATGGAACATGTCACGCGCCATATGATCTACTCAAGATTCTGGCATCATTTCCTGTATGACATCGGTGCCGTAAATACTTTTGAGCCGTATGCGAAAAGAACTGCCCAGGGTCTGGTACTCGGACCGGACAATCAGAAAATGAGTAAGTCCAAGGGCAATGTCGTCGATCCGATCGAAGTCGTTGAGGAGTTCGGAGCAGATACGCTGCGTACATATGTCCTCTTTATGGGTGACTACGGCGCATCGTCTCCGTGGAACGAAAGTTCCGTGCGCGGCTGTAAGAGATTCCTTGATCGTGTGGCACGTCTGGCTGACAACCTTCAGGATGGCGATGCAGCTTCTCTTGAAAGCAAACTGCACAAGACTATCCGCAAGGTGACGAACGATATTGAAGATATGAAATTCAATACGGCCATTGCAGCGCTTATGTCTCTGCTGAACGATTTTGAAGCTGAGAAGAGTGTCGGAAAAGACCAGTATATCGCTTTCCTGAAACTGCTCAATCCGTTCGCTCCGCATCTGACAGAGGAAATCTGGCAGTATCTCGGCGGCGAAGGATTCCTGTCCGTCTCTGCATGGCCGGAATATGATGAGGCCAAGACCATAGACGCGACCGTTGAGATCAGTGTCCAGGTCAACGGAAAGCCGCGCGAAGTCCTTCGTATCGCAGTGGATGCCGATCAGGAAGCAGCTGAAAAGGCAGGGCTTGCGCTCGGAAAGATCGCTAAGCTGGTAGAAGGCAAGAGAATAGTCAAGGTCATTTACAGAGCGGGGAAGATCCTTAACTTTGTCGCGAAGTAATTCCTGACACAATTCATATACAGAAGAAACGAGGCTGCAGATGATTTTGAGTCTGCAGCCTTTTATTACTTTAAACGGAAGATAGCTATGGAGAGCAGTATTAAAAGAATAAACAGGATCAGGGGAATTATCCACATACTTCTGGCAGCCTTCGGATTTGCCATGATGTCTTTTTTCGTTCGTCTGGCGGGTGACCTGCCGACGATGGAGAAGGCTTTTTTCCGAAATATTGTGGCAGCGCTGGTTGCACTCTTTCTTTTGCTGAAGAACGGCAGGGGAGTCAGAGGACTCCGGATCCATGAAGGATGTTTACCTGTCCTGATCAGTCGAAGTGTAATGGGGACTCTGGGTATTATCTGCAATTTCTGGGCAATAAGCCATATGGCGATCGCGGACGCCAATATCCTGAACAAGATTTCTCCTTTTGCAGCAATCATCATGAGTATTTTCATTATAGGGGAGATACCGGACAGGTTCGAGATATTCACAGTCATCGCAGCTTTTACGGGTGCGGCCTTTATTGTGAAACCGGGTGCGGGGATCGCATCCTTCCCGGCCCTGGTCGGTCTGGCCGGAGGGATCTGTGCAGGAACCGCCTACACATTTGTCCGAAAACTGGGAATGCTCGGGGAGAAGAAGGAGGTCATTGTCCTGTTCTTCTCATCGTTCTCATCCCTTATATGTCTTCTTTTTATGATCGGTCAGTTCGAACCCATGAGCCTCAGGCAGCTCCTTATCCTTCTCATGGCCGGAATATCCGCATCGGTCGGACAGCTGAATGTGACAGCTGCCTATACCTACGCACCGGCCAGAGAAATCTCCGTATTTGACTATACTCAGGTCCTTTTTGCCGCATTGCTCGGATTTCTGTTCTTCGGAGAAATTCCGGACGTCGGCAGCTGGATCGGATATGTGATCATAATCGGAACAGCTGTGGTCATGTGGCGAAGGAACCTGAGACTGCCGCAAAACTGAAACAGGATCTTTGCGTTGTTTCAGAGCTGCCGTGATGTACCGGAGTCAGTCGAGCCGCTTCAGAGCGGAGATATCCGGAACAGCTACCAGCGAATAATTCGTGTGATAGGTCACGAAACCCGGTTTACCGCCGTTCTTTTTATGAAGATTTTTTCTCTGCGTGTAATCGATCTCCACTTTGGGAGCTTTTCGGCCGGAAGAATACCAGGCGGCCAGCGCGCCGGCCTCCTCGTAGGCTCTGTCGGGAAGTTCCCTTTCTCCTTTTCCTTTTATGATCACATGACTTCCGGGCATCCCTTTGGCATGGAACCACCAGTCATTCCCGTTTCCGATCTTAAAAGTGACTTCTTCATTCTGGTAATTATTTCTTCCCACATACATAATATAGCCGTCGGAGGAAAGGTAGGAAAGCGGCTTCTGCTTCGTCTCCCGGGCACGTCCTTTGCGTATCGTGCGCTTCTGAAGGAAACCGTACTCAGTCAGCTCCTTGCGTATTTCGGACAGATCCTGTTCACTCTCCGCGAGATCGATCGCCATAAGGCAGTTTTCGAGCTGGTCGCGGTCGTCTCTGGTCTCTTCGATCTGGGTGCCGAGAGCGTCCGCTGTTCGTTTGAGCTTATTATAGCGTTCAAAATATTTCTGAGAATTCTGGCTTGCGGAAAGGGTGGGGTCAAGAGGAATCGTCATGGGCTCTCCGGTATAATAATTGATGACCTCAAGCGATTTGTCACCCTCGGCGGCATTGTATCCGTACGTATTCAGCATTTCCCCGTAGATACGATATTTGTCCTTTTTCTCTGTGTCCGCCAGCTGCTTTTCCTGTATAAGAAATTTCTTGTTGGTCCGGTCGAGCGCGGTCGATACCAGATGTCTCAGATCCGCCGATTTCTGTTTCATACGTCCCGCGGCTTCGCGGTCGGAATAAAATCGCCTCAGCATCTCGCTGACCGAGTCAGTATATTCGACCCGGCCACCCAGGATCTTCAGCGGGAAGACACCGAATTCCTTCGGCTCATCCTCCATATAAACAATATTCGGTGCAAATGTTCCCTCTGCGACATTTCTCATATGATGAATGAAGATTTCCGCCAGTTTCTCCAGTTCTTCCGATGTCAGATCAGCCGGCCGCTTTCTCGGCTCAATGTCCGCTTCATAGACAAATTCCTCGGAAGCAATCGGGGAGATCCCGGTATAACACATATAAATCGCTTTCACGATTGAGTAAGGACTTGCATTGATCGTCGACACAAAATCTTCCGCGTCCGCTGTGAGAGGGTCTTTCTTGGCATCCGCACCCGGAATGAAATAAGGTCTTCCCGGGAGGACCTCACGTACGGAACTGACGGAAGACGGGACACGCTTTATGCTGTCAAGAATGACATCACGGTCATCCGTCACAATGATATTGCTGTACTTGCCCATGAGTTCGATGATCAGTTTTTTCGTGCAGAGATCACCGAGTTCATCCCGGTGGGAGATCTCGAAGCAGATCACCCTCTCAAGTGAAGGCTGTGTGATCCGCAGGATCTGCCCGCCCTGAAGATGCTTCCTGAGGAGCATACAGAAATTCGGCGCCGTGAGAGGTGCCTGCCTGTTCTCGGGAACAAGATAAATGAGAGGAAGTGCAGGGGAAGCGCTCATGAGCAGCCTGTATGTTACCTTATTATTCTTGACTGTGAGCAGCAGCTCATCTTTTTCGGACTGAACGATCCGGCTGATGCCTCCGCCGGTGAGGCAGTCTGAGAGTTCATGTCTGATCGCTGCCGTGGTTATGCCGTCAAATGCCATATGACCTCCGGAATTAGAAATTTTTGGTGTGATATTTAATGATTCCTATACCTGTACAGCTATGATAGCATAAACGAAATGATATTCCAAATGTTGACGGGATTTACTAAATGATGTAAAATACGTAAGATTATACGGAAAAGCAGGTGAATGGAAAACATGGTAAAAAGTATGACCGGTTTCGGTCACGCGGAAGTAATCACAGAGATCAGGAAACTGACGGTGGAAATTAAGTCAGTCAACAACAGATATCTTGATTTTAATATCCGTATGCCGAAAAAATACAGCGCTTTCGAACCCGGGATCCGCAGCATTCTGAAGGAATATGCCGGGCGCGGAAAAGTAGATATCTTCATCACGGAAGAGATTTACGGATCGGGAACAGGTACTCCGACCCTCAATCTGGAACTTGCGGAAAAATACATTGGTGCCTGTCAGAAGCTGAGCACGGAACTGGGTGTTGAGAACGATATATGTGTTTCCGACCTGACACGTTTTCCGGAAGTCCTCACATTAAAAGATGTGGAGACAGACGAGGAAGAAATCTGGAATCAGCTCGAGACCGTTATCCGCGCCGCTGCCGTACAGTTTGATGAGTCAAGAAAAACGGAGGGGCGGAAGCTTCAGGCGGATTTGGAAGCCAAGCTTGAGAGCATGCGGGTAAATGTGGCTGATATCGAAGCCCGTGAGCCTGAAATTATGGCCGAGTACAGAAAAAGGCTTGAGGATAAACTGGCCGAGATCCTGGAAGATCGTACGATCGATGAGGCGCAGCTTGCAACAGCTCTTATTATCTATGCGGATAAGATATCCACAGATGAGGAGACCGTCCGTTTAAGCAGTCATATCGATCAGATGCTGAGTGAACTGAAAAAAGGGGATAACGTAGGCAGGAAACTGGATTTCCTTGCACAGGAGATGAATCGCGAGTCCAATACGATCCTTTCGAAGGCCGGGGACCTGGCAACGTCGAATAACGGCATCGAGCTGAAGACAGTCGTTGAAAAGATACGCGAGCAGATTCAGAATATCGAGTAATGTAAAGATTTTCGAAGGAGAAATGTACTTGAAGAATCAGGGAATACTGTTGATCGTATCCGGATTTTCCGGAGCAGGGAAAGGTACGATCACCAAGGAAATCTGCAGGAAATATGATAATTATGCTCTTTCCATATCCGCGACGACGAGAAGCCCTCGTGCAGGGGAAGAGGAAGGTGTTCATTATTTCTTCCGCACGAAAGAAGAGTTCGAGGAGATGATCCGCAACGATGATCTGATCGAATATGCTTCCTATCAGGGGAATTATTACGGGACCCCTAAAGAGTATGTCATGAAGATGCTTTCAGAGGGCAGAGATGTCATTCTGGAGATCGAGGTCCAGGGAGCGGAAAAGGTACATCAGAAATATCCGGATACACCGATGGTCTTTGTGACGGCACCGACTGCCAGGATCCTGGCGGATCGCCTGCGCGGGCGTGGTACGGAGAGTGAGGAGCAGATATGCGGGCGCCTTAAGCGGGCCGTTGAAGAGTCTGAGCTTATGAGTACCTATGATTACATTCTGGTAAACGACAGACTTGATGATGCCGTTGAGGCTCTGCATCAAATCGTGAAAACAGAACATAAAAAGTCACATAGAAACAGCCAGCTTATTGCTGACATGCAGGATGATCTTATGAAGTGTGTGAAAGGAGAACAATAATTATGATGATACATCCGTCCTATAAGGAAATGATCGCAGCGGTAAACTCTGAGATTGAAGATGGTACGGTTCCGGTAGTATCCAGCCGATACTCCATCGTTATGGCCACTGCAAAACGCGCTCGTCAGATCATCGACGGAGATGAACCGCTGGTTGAGAATGAGGAAGAAAAGAAGCCCCTTTCAATTGCTGTAGACGAAGTGTTCAGAGGAGAGGTAAAAATCCTTCCTGAGGAGACAAATAATTAACTACTGAAAGGACGGCAGCTTGTCAGGCAGCTGTCCTTTATTCTTCTATATAAATATAAACGGGAGAGTTTATGAAACTACTTATGGTATCTCTCGGGTGTGACAAGAATCTTGTCGATTCCGAAGAAATGCTCGGCATCCTGACATCCAGGGGATTTGAAATAACGGATGATGAGACGGAGGCCGAAGCGGCTGTAATTAACACATGCTGCTTTATAGAGGATGCCAAGAAAGAGAGTATTGAAGAAATCCTTTCTCTGGCTGAACTGAAAAAGACCGCAAAACTGAAAGTACTTGTTGTGACAGGATGCATGGCGCAGCGTTATAGAGAAGAAATACTTGAGGAGATTCCGGAAGTAGATGCGATTGTCGGAACGACCGGAAAGGCGGGCATTGCGGATGCCATGGAAGAGGCCTTCCGGGGCAGAAAGACGATTCTGCTGATGGATGCCAGCCGCGATGAGAACATTGAGACAAAGCGGATCATTTCGACCGGCGGGCATTACGCATTCCTCAAACTGGCAGAAGGATGCGATAAGCACTGTACATATTGCATCATACCGAAGATCCGTGGAAAATACAGAAGTTTTCCGATGGAAAAGCTGCTATCCGAAGCCCGCGATCTTGCGGATGCAGGTGTGACGGAACTTATTCTTGTAGCGCAGGAGACAACGATATACGGGGTTGACCTGTATGGCAGAAAAGTGCTGCACGAACTGCTCGGTGAGCTCTGCAGGATCGATGGACTCCATTGGATACGGATCCTCTACTGCTATCCGGAAGAGATCTATCCGGAACTCATCGAGGTGATGGCAAGAGAAAAAAAGATATGCCATTATCTGGATCTCCCGATCCAGCATGCCTCTGACGCGGTCTTAAAAAGAATGAACCGAAGAACGAGTGAGGCGGATCTGCGGAAACTTGTATCTGATCTTCGCGAAAAGATTCCCGATATTTTTCTCAGAACGACACTCATTTCCGGATTTCCGGGGGAGACGGAGGAGGATCATCAGGTCCTGAAAGAGTTCGTCCGGGAGATGAAGTTCGACCGACTCGGAGTTTTCACATACTCCAGAGAGGAGGACACGCCTGCTGCCAAAATGAAAGATCAGGTCCCTCAGAGGACGAAGGAGAAGAGGCGCAGAGAAATCATGCAGATTCAGCAGAAGATCTCTCTGGCACGGGGCAAGGCCAGAATCGGAAAAACGATGGAAGCTGTCATTGAAGGAGAGCTTCCGGAAGAAGGTATCTATGCGGCAAGGACTTATGGGGATGCTCCCGGAGTAGACGGGATGGTCTTCATACCTGCAACGGAAGACCATATGAGCGGTGATTTTGTAAATGTGCGGATCACCGGCGCTTCCGAATATGATTTGACAGGAGATTTTGAAAATGAATTTACCGAATAAACTTACAGTACTTCGTATGATCCTCATCGTTCCGTTCGTTGTTTTCATGTTGGCCGGAGAAGGAGAAGGCTGGATGAAATGGGCGGCTCTCGCCATTTTTATCGCCGCATCCCTTACGGACATGCTGGACGGACAAATTGCCAGAAAATATAACCTTATCACTGACTTCGGCAAGTTCATGGATCCGCTTGCCGATAAGCTCCTTGTCTGTTCGGCAATGATCTGTCTTGTGGATCTGGACAGGCTTCCTGCATGGATCTGTATTGTGATCATAGCCAGAGAATTTGCCATCAGCGGTTTTCGTCTGGTCGCCTCCGATAACGGAATCGTCATTGCGGCCAGTATGTGGGGAAAGACGAAGACGGTCAGTCAGATGGCAATGGTCATTCTCATGATCGCGAATCTTGATATTCCCGCTGTCCGGATACTGACGACAGTCATCATGTATGTGGCATGTGCCCTGACTATTATTTCCCTTGTGGATTATATTATCAAAAATAAACAGGTACTTGCCTCACAGAAATGATATCCGCATTTGAATGACCTGCCTTGGGACCGGTCACCCTGAGGCTGGAAGGAGGAGATTATTATGGAAATTGAAAACAGAGTCGTACGAATGAATCATAATTCACATCTTCTGGAACTGGAAGAGTACATGTACCAGCTCGTAGATGTGGACAAACCGAATACTTTTCGCAATCTGTTCCCCTACGATGAAGTTCCGAAGATCGCATTCAATGATCGAATCGTCCCGCATCATATGCCGCATCAGATCTGGATCACGGATACCACGTTCCGTGACGGACAGCAGTCCAGAGCCCCATACACGACGGAGCAGATCGTAACGATCTATGATTATCTGCATAAGCTGGGTGGTCCTCATGGTCTGATCAAAGCCTCCGAATTCTTTCTTTATGACAAGAAAGACCGAAAAGCGGTAGAGAAGTGTCTCGACAGAGGGTATAGATACCCGCAGGTGACAAGCTGGATCCGTGCGAGCAAGAAAGACTTCGAACTTGTAAAATCGATGGGGATGCGCGAGACCGGCATTCTGGTATCATGCTCCGATTATCATATCTTTTACAAGATGCATATGACACGCCGGCAGGCCATGGAACACTATCTGACGATCGTCAAAGAATGTCTGGAAATGGGAATCAGTCCGAGATGCCATCTCGAGGATATTACCCGTGCGGATATTTATGGCTATGTCATTCCGTTCTGCCTGGAACTCATGAAGCTGCGCGATCAGTATGGAATCCCCATTAAGGTCAGGGCATGCGATACGATGGGATTCGGTGTAAACTATCCCGGTGCTGTTATTCCGAGATCTGTTCCCGGAATTATCTACGGTCTCATGGTACATTCCGGCGTTCCGTCAGAATTGATCGAATGGCACGGACATAATGATTTCTATAAAGCTGTTTCCAATTCCACGACGGCATGGCTGTATGGGGCAAGCGGCGTGAATTGCTCTCTCTTCGGAATCGGAGAGCGGACAGGAAACACGCCTCTGGAGGCCATGGTCTTCGAATACGCACAGCTTCGCGGAACCCTGGACGGTATGGATACAACCGTCATTTCGGAGCTGGCGGAATACTACGAGAAGGAGCTTGGGGAAAAGATTCCTCCGCGCACACCGTTCGTAGGTCAGAATTTCAACATTACCAGGGCCGGGATCCATGCGGACGGACTTCTTAAGAATGAAGAAATCTATAACATTTTCGATACGGAGAAATTCCTTAAGAGACCTGTGGAAGTTGCAATTTCCAATACTTCCGGTCTGGCGGGAATCGCTCACTGGATCAATCGCCATTATGCAGTTCCGGAAGGAATGGTGATTGATAAGAAATCTGATATCGCGATGGCGGTGAAGGCCTGGGTAGACGATCAGTATGAGAACGGCCGTGTCACCGTTATCTCCAACAATGAGATGTACACAGTCTGTGACCTTGCGATGGCAGAGCTGGGGAAACGTCTCGAGAGAAGATAATGTTCGAAAGGAGATCATAGAATGAAGAAAATTGTAATGACGACTCCTCTTGTAGAGATGGATGGCGATGAGATGACAAGGATCATCTGGCAAAGAATCAAGGATGAGCTTCTCACACCGTTCATCGAGCTGAATACGGAATACTATGATCTGGGCCTTGAGCACAGGGATGAGACGGATGACCAGGTGACGATCGATGCCGCAAAAGCCAACATGAAGTATGGCGTCAGTGTGAAGTGCGCCACGATTACTCCGAATCTTGCCCGACAGAAAGAGTATGGCCTGAAGACTCTTTACAAGAGCCCGAACGGAACCATAAGGGCGATGCTGGACGGAACTGTTTTCCGCGCGCCCATTCTCGTTAAGGGAATCGAACCTGTTGTCAGCAACTGGAAAAAACCGATCACAATTGCCCGACACGCGTATGGTGATGTCTATAAGAATACCGAAATGCGTATAGACCGTCCGGGGAAGGCTGAAATCGTCTTTACCGCGGAGGACGGAACCGTCACAAGACAGACGATCTTTGATTTCAAAGGTCCGGGTGTCATTCAGGGCATGCATAATCTGGATGCATCCATCGAGAGTTTCGCAAGGAGCTGCTTTACCTATGCCCTTTCTGTAAAACAGGATCTCTGGTTCGCCACAAAAGATACGATTTCAAAGATCTATGACGGTGAATTCAAAGATATTTTCGAGAAAGTATATGAGGAGGAGTTCCGGGAGAAATTTGAGGAGGCCGGCATCGTTTACTTTTATACGCTGATCGATGATGTCGCGGCACGCATTATGAAGAGTGAGGGCGGTTTTGTGCTTGCGCTCAAGAATTATGACGGCGATGTCCAGTCAGACATGCTTTCATCTGCGTTCGGCTCACTGGCGATGATGACCTCTGTTCTTGTTTCCCCTCACGGCTACTTTGAATATGAAGCTGCTCACGGGACCGTCCAGAGACATTATTACAAGCATATGGCCGGAGAGCTGACCTCCACGAATTCGGTCGCTACCATATTTGCATGGACCGGAGCGCTTCGAAAGAGAGGCGAGCTGGACGGAAACGCTGAACTCTGTGCGTTTGCCGATAAGCTTGAGCAGGCTACGATCGATACGATCGAGAGCGGAAAGATGACGGGAGACCTTGTCCTCATCACGAAACTCAAAAATCCGAAGAAACTCTCTACCCTGGAATTCATTCTCGAGGTAAGGAAGAATCTGGAGAAACTGCTTTAATTTACTTGTTTTTATCATAGAAGAAGAGGACTGCGGGTCGACCGTCAGTCCTCTTCCTGTAATTGTTCCCATTTTGTATATAACTCTTCAAGCAGTGAAGCGATTTCTTCTTTTCTGTTCCCCAACCGTGTACATTCTGCCGGATCGCAGGCGACCGCCGGATCTTCGAAAAGTCTGTCAATTTCCAGATCTTCCTTTTCAAGGTCTTCGATCAGTTTTTCAGTGCGTTTGATATCGTTCAAAAGCTTTCTCTTTTTCGCGGCGTCTTCTTTCTGAGCCTTCCAGTCCAGCTTGGCTTCGGTGTCCCCTTTCGCTTCCTGCGTAAGCTCTTCCGGAGACAGTGAAGCCGTCTCGACAGCCTCCTTCTTTTCCAGATAGTAGTCGTAATTACCGATGTAGTTCAACAGAGTCCGGTGGGTAAGATCCAGTATTCTGCCGGCTGTTCGATTGATAAAATAACGGTCGTGAGAGACATAGAAGAGTGTACCCGTATAGGAATTGATCGCGCTTTCCAGAATTTCCCTCGATTCGATGTCCAGATGGTTCGTCGGCTCGTCGAGCATAATGAAATTCGCATTGGACAGCATCAGTTTGCACAAAGATACGCGGGCTCGCTCACCGCCGGACAGATCACGGATGTATTTGAACACATCCTCCCCGGTGAACAGAAAGGCAGCAAGGGCACTTCGGATCTTCGTATTGTTCATGGAAGGATAGTCGTCGGATATCTCATCAAATATTGTTTTGTCCGGATGGAGGACATGCATTTCCTGATCGTAATATCCGGTAATGACATTTGCTCCCAGGACGAACTCTCCGCGGTCCGGGAGATACACTCCGTTCAGGATTTTGAGAAGAGTAGACTTACCGGTCCCGTTGTTCCCGATCAGCGCGACGTGTTCCCCTTTTTTGATCTCGAAGGAGACATTTTCGAAAAGGCAGATGCCGTCAAAGGACTTTGAAAGATCGCTGACGGACAGCACATCCTTCCCGGATTCTGTCCCGGGGGAGAAGGAGAGGCCCATGACTGCATTCTCGCCCTGGGGCTTCTCGGGCATTTCCATCTTATCGAGCATTTTCTGCCGGCTGTCCGCCCGTCGGATCGACTTTTCTCTGTTGAATTGCCTGAGCCTGGCAATGACCTGCTCCTGATGCTTCCGCTCCTGCTCGGCTTTTAGGAATGCCAGATATTCGGCATGACGGATCTCCTCTTTTTTATAGCTGTATGCATCGTAATTGCCCTGATATGTCCGGGCGGATCCCCGATCCAGCTCAATGACCTTGGTCACGACCCGGTTCAGGAAATATCGGTCATGGGAGACGATCAGGACCGCCCCCTTATAGTTCATCAGATATGTCTCCAGCCAGACAATAGAAGTCATATCGAGATGGTTCGTCGGCTCATCGAGCAGAATGATATCCGGGCTGGTCAGGAGAAGTTTTCCGAGCGCAACGCGGGTTTTCTGCCCCCCGGAGAGGGTCGATACTTTTTTGCCGAAGTCTTCTTCCGTGAACCCAAGACCTTTCAGGACGCCGACTACTTCTGATTTGTAGGCGTACCCGTTAAGACGGTCAAATGCCTCCTGCATCTTTGCGTAGGAAGTCATTTCGTCATGTAAGGCTTCTCCCGTCAGCTGAGACATTCTGTGCTCGGATACTGTCATGCGTCTGGTAAGTTCCAGTATATCCTGTCTTACCTGCATGAGCTGTTCATAAACGGTCAGGTCGCCGGTGATGTCCTGATGCTGGGCGAGGTAGCCGAGCGTCCTGTCTCTGGAAAGAATGGCTGATCCCTGATCAGGGCTCATTTCACCGACGATGATTTTCAGAAGAGTCGATTTACCGGCACCGTTGATCCCTACGAGCGCTGCTTTCTCATTGTCTTCTATATGGAAAGAAACTTCCCGGAGCACTTCGTTCCCGGGGAATGTTTTTGAGATTTTCTGAATATTCAAGATCATGTTGAAATCCTCCGATTCATGGAAAGTATACATGACTTTTCATGCTTTTGCCACTGAAAGTTATGAGTCATTGCAAAGGAGTTTAGCCTGGTTTATAATGTACGAGTCAAATGCAGGAGGTGGTTATGAAACATATTGTAACGGCAGATCAGATGAAATTAAGAGACAGATACTCCATTACGGAGATCGGCATTCCTTCGAGTGTCCTTATGGAAAGAGCTTCTTTTGAAATTGCGGAAGAAGTCCTTGCGTATTTACGGGAAACGGGAAAAGAAGGCCATGTTCTGTGCGTATGCGGCAGCGGCAACAACGGCGGAGACGGCGCTGCATGCGCGAGAATACTTACCCTGAAAGGAGTGTCCTGTGATCTTTATCTTGCAGGCAACGAAGATCACTATACCGATGAGATGAAACTGCAGGTCTCCGTGTGCAGAAAGTTGAAGATCCCGGAAGTGCGCAAGTCTACATTTGCCGAATATGATGTGATCGTGGACGCGATCTTCGGAATCGGTCTTACGCGTGAGATTGAAGGAAATTATGCTGAAGTGATCCGCAGGATCAATGCCTCCGGCGCATTTGTCATATCAGCTGATATCGCGTCAGGTGTTCATGCCGATTCCGGGAAGATCATGGGATGTGCCGTACAGGCGGATGTGACAGTCACCATGCAGCTCATGAAGCCGGGCATGCTCCTTTATCCGGGAGCGGAATATTCGGGCAGGATCCGCATCGCGGACATCGGTATTCCGGATGAGTGGAATGCGGAGCCGTGGGGAGGTAGGCCTGCAGGAAAAATGGATACGGAGAGAAGAATCTACAGTCTGGATGAGACTGACATTCCTTCTTATCTTCCGCAGCGGCTTGCATCCGGGAACAAGGGGACCTTCGGGAAGATCCTGGTGATCGCCGGAAGCAGGAACATGTCGGGAGCCGCATATTTTTCCGCTCTCTCTGCTATGCGCATGGGAGCGGGGATGGTCCGCATCGTCACGGTGGAAGACAACCGCGAGATCATTCAGCGTGAACTGCCGGAAGCACTTTTATCCACCTACACGGACGCGGTGGAAGCGGAGGATGTGATCGATAAGGCCATGGACTGGGCGGACGTTCTCTGTCTAGGGCCCGGACTCGGAACAGATGAGGTCGCAGAGACGATCGTGAAACATGTTCTTGAGACTGCCGTGCAGCCGCTTGTCCTCGACGCGGATGGCATTAATTGCCTTTACGGAAATACAGAGCTTCTGAAGGCGTACAGGGGAATGCTCTTTATAACACCTCATATGGGCGAAATGGGCCGGCTTGTGGGGCGCACGATTGCGGAATTGAAAGAGGATCCGATTTCCGCCGCAGTCAATCTTTCGACAGCCTGCGATCTGGTCTGTGTGCTGAAGGATGCACGGACCTGTACAGCGCTGCCGAACGGAAATGTTTTTATAAATACTTCAGGCAATGACGGGATGGCGACGGCCGGCAGCGGCGATGTTCTGTCCGGTATTCTGGCCGGGCTGCTGGGACAGCGATGCGATGTACTCGCGGCTGCGCCTCTCGCCGTGTTCATTCACGGAAAAGCCGGTGACGCGGCCGCTTCCGAGAGCGGCAGAAGAAACGTGATCGCTTCCGATATAATAGGTAATCTCAAAAAAATAGTTCGTTGATGCGGAGGGGAAAATGAAGAATTACAGCAGGGTAAGAGCAGATATCGATCTTGACGCGGTCCTTTTCAACTTTGAGAGTATGAAGGCCAATATCAGTCCGGACTGTAAGATTACTGCAGTTATCAAGGCGGACGGATACGGACACGGAAGCATACAGATCGCTCAGCTGATGGAGCCTTATCCCTATATGTGGGGATTTGCGGTAGCTGCGGCAGATGAGGCCATGCGCCTTAGAATGTCAGGAATCAGAAAACCGATCATGCTGCTGGGATACGCGTTTGAAGAGTCCTACGCAGAACTGATCCGTTCCGACGTCAGGATCTGCGTATTTGACTATGAGACAGCTGAAGCTGTCTCGAACGCGGCCTTTGACGTCGATAAGAAGGCAATTATTCATCTGGCTCTCGATACGGGCATGAGCAGGATCGGCTTCAGGGACGATGACACGTCGGTCGAGACGATCGTAAGGATCGCAAAGCTTCCGAATATTATCATAGAAGGTCTTTTTACTCATTTTGCGAGGGCTGACGAAGTCAGTATCGCTCCGGCTGTGAGGCAGCTTGAAAGGTATAAGGCATTTGCGGATAAAGTCCGGAAGGCAGGCGTCCGGATCC
>AUXO018239495.1_pt1 | contig 20044 bp, 27 predicted proteins | sample 768731 | NCBI WGS metagenome assembly AUXO01 (sample SAMN02715735, study PRJNA202380) | gut metagenome | biome: sheep rumen | host: Ovis aries | place: New Zealand: Palmerston North
ATATCTAGGTTAAGTCTTGATGGTAAGATGCGGGACTTGGATTCCTGAGATTGAAGGTTCGACTCCTTCAACCTAGACCAAGAAAGAGGGGAGTACTCTTAGGAGCTTCGATAGATGAAAACCCTATCAAAATAAGTTGTATGTAGTGAAATATTCCTTAATGTGAAAATCAGGCTATTGTCAAAAGGGTTAAGTTTGCAAACGGTATTTCATTACATAGAGTTTATAAAAAAAGAGGAGAACGAAGGAGAAAAGCGTGAAAGAGATAAAGAAGAAAGATAAAGTTTATGTAAAGAGAGAGATAATATATGGAGAAGGAAAGACAAGATATAAAGAAGGGGTAGTAGAAGGTATTTACAGCAATCATATTGTAGTAAGATTTTTAAACAAAAATGGAAGTAGTTATAAAGAGAGTTTTTATAAAGATGAGGTATACAAGAAGGAGGAGTTAAGTAAGGATGCATATTTATATTAGGAATCAAAAAGGAGATGGGCTAATAGAAAAAGGCAAGATACTAATAATAGGGTCAATAAAGAGGAACTGCATTTTTACAGGAGACAATGAAGAAAATCTAATACTTTTAGGAAAATATAAAGATGAAGAAACGGCGAATGAAGTATTAGGACATATAGTAAATAGGATAATAGCCCCAACAGAGAAAGAAATAGAAAGGAAGAATATATTTATAGATTTAAGTGAATTAGATTTAATAATAAATAAAGAAAGAGTGCTCTAGTAGTCGATATTAAAGAAGATATCGGCTGCTTTTTTTTATGGGAAAGAGGACAAATAAGAATGTGGAAACTGTGGAAAAGTATGTGGAAAGATATAATCTAGGAGGGAATAATGGAAGATTATACAGAGAATATAAGAAAGATAAGAGAGAGTTTAAAAGGAGAAATAGACAATTACACAAGAATAAGAAGAAAAGCGTTATTAAGATATTATTTAGGAAAAGAAGAAGAAGAGAAAAGTAAAGTTATTTATAATAAAGAGAGAAACGAGTTAGATTTAAGTAAAAGTTTAGAGATATCGAAAGAGCTAATAAGAGAAATAGCAGAAGAATTACAAAGAAATAGCCAAGAATTAGGGTTAGAAAAGATGCAAGAGTTAAATAAGTTAATGAAAGACAATTTTTATTATCTTTCAAGGTATTTATTTAGTTATTATTTAATTGCAGTTGAGTTTGGAATACCTAAAGAGAAGCAATTTTATGCACCGAGGGATATGGTATTAGGACCAATAGCAAAAAGATTAGACATATTTTATTACAAGCCAAGAGCTGTTTTAGCATTAAATATGCCACAGCGGAACGCGGAAAAGAGCAACCATTATCAAGTAAAATATTAACACCTACAGGTTGGATAACTATGGGTGATGTTAAAGTTGGAACAAAAGTTATAGGAGCAGATGGAAAAGCTTGTAATGTAACTGGAGTATACCCTAAAGGAATTAAAGATGTATATAGAGTAACTTTTGATGACCATACTTACGTAGATTGTGGATTAGAACATTTATGGGAAGTAAAGACAAGTGATGATAGAAGAAGAAAAAAGGAAGCTAGGATAGTAAATACCAAGCAAATGTTAGATAATTACATATTAGGTAAAAACGCAAAAAGACCATATCATAATTATTCTGTTAGATTGGTAAAACCAATTGAATACGAAAGTCAATTAACTAAGGAAGATTTGAAGCCATATTTGTTAGGAGCTTTAATTGGAGACGGTGGACTAAGTGCTGGAAGTTTAAAGTTTACATCAGCGGATGATGAAATACTAGATAGAGTTGAAGATGAATTACCAAAGACAGATAGATTAGTGTATTATGACAAATATGATTATGGTATAAAGAAGAAAAAAGACGAAAGAGATGAAAAAGGACATCTCTTAAGAAATACAACTGATTTAAAGTTAGAAGAATACGGATTAAGAGGGAAAACATCTGACAAAAAATTTATTCCAAAAAAATATCTTTATGCAAGTACTTATGAAAGATTACAATTATTAAGAGGATTAATGGACACAGATGGATGGACAGATAAAAGAGATTGCAATTGCGAATTTTGTACTATTTCTGAACAATTGTGTTATGATGTGGTAGAATTAGTAAGGAGTTTAGGAGGAAAAGCAAGTTATTCAACTAAAATTGGAAAATATAAAGATAAAAATGGACAAATTAAAGAATGTAAGAAAGTATATAGGGTTAATATATCTATTAATATAAATCCATTTTATTTGAAAAGAAAAGCTGAAGTATATAGTGAACCTCAATTTAATTATCAAAAAATGATAGTAAAAATTGAAAAAGTAAGACAAGAAGAATGTCAATGTATAATGGTAGATAGCCCAGAACATTTATATGTAACAGATGGATATACTTTGACACATAATACTGAAATTGGTAAAAGGTTTATGAGTTGGGTTATAGGAAAAGAGCCTGATTTGGCAAACATGATGGTATCATATTCCGCTTCTATAGCAAAAGACAAATTCTATAATGGAATAATGACAATAATTGATGATGAAAACGGAAATTATCAAAAAATATTTCCAAATTTAGAGTGTATATACAAAAATGCAGAGACAATGTCATTAGATTATACGAATGACGGAAGGAAGAGACCACATTCAGAGTATACGTTATATTGTGCTGGATTTGATGGTGGTATTACAGGTAGAACTAGAGCACATAATGTACTTTATTTGGATGACCTTGTAAAGAATATGGAAGCAGCAAATAACAAAGATGTAATGGACAAAATGAATGATGAATTTAATGCAACATTAAGAAAACGTATGCAAGGTAACTGTAAGATGTTAATAATAGGTACATTATTTAGTATAAACGACCCATTTACAAGGACAATAACATATTTTAAGGAAAACGCACCTGATAGAATAGAGGTAATAAGGCTACCACGGATTGAATGAAGAGAATAAAACGAATTTTCCTTACAAATATGGAATGGCATTAACAACAGAGCAGTTGTTAGAAGATAAAGCATTAATGGACACAGTATCATTTGAGTGTTTAATACAGCAAAATCCAATTGAAAGATTAGGAATAGAATTTAGTGAAGATGAGCTTTCAAAATTTGATGAAGAAGAAACTGAAGGAATACAAAGGCGAATAGCAGCAGTCGATGTAGCTTGGGGTGGTGGAGATTATTTAGCAATGCCAATAGGAAGTGAACATAAAAATGGAGATGTTCCTATAATTGATGTTGTATGTACTCAAGAAGCAAAAGAAACTAGTATACCAATGGTTGTAAATGCAATAATAAGGAATAATGTTTCAGAATGCTTTTTTGAAGCAAACAATGGTGGAGACATGTATGCAGAAGAAGTAAGACGTGAACTAGAGAAGAAACAATATAAATGTTATATCCATTGGGCTAAAGCACCAACAACAAAAAGCAAAAGAGATAGAATATTAGCTTGTGATGGAGAGATTAAAGGTTCTAGTATAGCTAAATACAGATTAAAGTTTAAAACAAGAAGGAGTATTATAGGGAATAAAATGTATAATAAATTTTTAGATTTATTAACTCATTACAATCAAAGTGATAGTATGATAGGAAAGAAGCAAAATCCTGATGATGTTCCAGATGCTTGTGCTTCATTATTAACAAATGTACTAGGAGTGCAAAGAAAAGGGATAGCCAGAAGTAGAATAAGTAGAGCTGATTTAGGAATTTAATATTGACAGAACAAAAATAAAAGTTTATAATTTATATGAAGAATAATCCCTTATTCTTTTTTCGAGCGTGGTTTTGGGTTTTTATTTTTACTCCCTTTTCCACGCTTTTATTTTTTTGCAAAAAAATACTTTTCTATTGACTTTTTAAAAAAAATTTTTTATACTTATATTGAGGTATAATATATGATAGTTGATATTAGATGTCCTAAGTGTAGTAAATTAGTTGCTAAAAAAGAAAAAGAAGCATCTAGTATAAATATTTACTTTTATTGCACTAGGTGTAAAAAAAATTTTGAATTTAATAATAGTGCTCTAGTAGCCGATAAGAAATAATTTTCTTATAGGCTATTTTTTTGATAAAAGGAGTGAAAAAATGATAGGCTATGGTAGAAGAAGAATAATTGATGATAGAGAAATTAATGAAGAAAATATAATCCAGATACTTATTGATGCTTTTTCTATACATAAACAAAATGTAAATGATATAAGATATCTAATAAATTTTTACAAGGGTAAGCAAGATATATTAAAAAGACCAGAAAGCTCAACATCTGGGATAAATAATAAGACGGTATTAAACTACGCTTATTCTAGTGAAAGAGATATAATTGGATATACTTTTGGAAAACCTATACAAATAATACCAAGAAAAGGAAAAGCAAGAAAAGACATAAAGATATTAAGTGATTTAATGGAATATGAAAACTCAAATACCGTAGATAATGAAGTAGCTTTACTTGCGGGGATAACTGGTATAGGATATTTTTACACATTGCCATCAGAAGAAATAACGAGTGATTATATGCCTGACAATCCAATATCTATTAATCATGCTGATGTAGAGAACACTTTTGTTATTCAATCTGCAAAAGTTGGAAATCCTGTAAGAATGAGTTGCAATTACTGGTGTGATAAGTATAATAAAAAGACACACTTTACATGTTATACAGATACAGAAATTTACAAAATTGAAAGTGAAGGAATAAATACAATAAATGTTACTTCAAATAAAAATAAAGTAACAAAGAAAAAAAATCTCATAGGATTAAATCCAATTCAGATGGTCCAAAACAATTTATTCTTAATGGGAGATTTTGAAGTAGCATTAAGTGTATTAAATGCGATAAACCAACTAGCTAGTGATAGTTTAAATGATGTAGAAAATGTAATCAAAAGTTTATTAGTAATAATAAATTCTGAATTAGAAGATGAAACAGTAGATAATGTAAAAAAGAATAGAATACTTGAGTTATTAGGGCAACCACGGAGCTAATGTAGATGCTAAATTTATTTATCAACAATTAGATGCATTAGGTGCTCAAAATTTAAGAGAATACTTAGAAGAAGCATATAAAACTATAATAGGTATACCAGACCGTAAGACTAGAGGCGGAGGCGGTGGAGACACAGGCGATGCTGTAAAATTACGTGATGGATGGGCTGATATAGAGATAGTTGCCAGAGTAAAAGAAGGTTATTTTAAAATGGCTAAGAAAAAGCAAGTTGCTGTTATTATACAAATAATGAAAGAACTTAATCAAGTTAGCGAAGATTTTAAAGTAATTGATTTAGACATTAAATTCTCAAGAAATAAAACAGACAATTTACAATCTAAAGCACAAAGTTATTCAACTTTTATAGGAACAAAAACAATTACTCCTGAAGATGCCTTAGAAATGTGTGATGTAACAACAGATGTTGTAGAAGTTGCTGAAAGAGGTAAGAAATATTGGGAGAAAATTGCTGAAGAAAATATGAAAAAACAACAAGAAATGATGAAACAAAAAAGTGAAAATGCAGGGGATTTACCTAATACTAGTAATTCAGCCACAAGTAAAACTTTAGGTACAAATTTTACTAATAATAAAAATAAAATAAGCCCTAAAGAAGCTGAAAATAACAAAAGACCAAAAGGTAATATTTAATTTGATATAATTTTTAAAATTATAAATTGCCAGTCCTACGTGGCTATATCTGTAGGTGAGATAATGCACAGAGAAGTGCTATAAAACGCTATCAATAAGAAAGGGAAAACAATGGAAGACGAAATCAAAGAATTACTTGGAGAAAACTACCATGATGGAATGACTGCAAAAGATGTTCAAGAAGCTTTTAACAAAATGCTTTTAGGAACAGGAAGATATGTTAATAAGGACAATGCTGATGCTCAACAAAGAAAATTAGAAGAAGATTATAAAAAGCAAATAGCAGAGTTAAATCAAACTATTAACAGTAAGATGACAGATGATGAAAAAATGAAAGCAGCTCAAGAACAGAGAGACAAAGAATTTGAAGAAATGAAGAAAATGCTAGAGCAATCTAAAATTGATGCAAGCCTATTAAATTTTAAAAGCAATGTATCAGAAGCTAGAACATTAGCTGGAATAGAGGATGACGATAGTGATTTTTCAAAATTTATTTCAAATGCAGTTTTGCAAGATAAAGAAAAAAATGATAGTGTTAGTAAATATATTAACTCTATTGTAAAAAAAGCTTATGAAAAAGGAAAATCTGATGCAGTTAAAGAAGGTTTAGGCAATATGGGAAAAGATGGTAAAGGTTCTCAAGGAGACAATGATGGAGAAACCGAAGTTGACCAAAAAATTAAAAGCATAATGGAAAATATGGCAAAAAAGAAAGAAAGCTATTATTTTAAATAAATAAAAGGAGGAATTTAAAATGGCAGTAGCAAATAGTGTAAAATCAAAAAATTACGCAAACGAAAAACAAATACTAATTGCACCTGAATTAGCATTTACAATAGGATGCCTAGTTAGTAACGAAGGTGTAGATGCCGATGAAAACGGTAGAAAAATAGTTAAAGCAGGAACTCCAGTTGGAGGAACAACAAGTGTTTTAACAAACAGACAAACTGTATTAACAAAAGGTGCTGAAAATGCACAAGGTGTTGTATTACATGATGTAGATGTAACAGATGGAGATGGTAGAGCTACTCTAGTTGTTGCAGGTTATGTAGATTTATACAAATTAGATGAAGATGTAGTAACATTAGTTACAAGTGCTACAGAAACATTAACAAAAATAACATTCCTAAATGGAAGTAAAAATTAGGAGGTAAAAGATAATGGAAATATTTGATTATATAAAAGCAAAAGCACAAGCATTATATTGGAATGAATATCAAGCAAACCAATCAGAAGCTCCATTTTTAGGAGATGAATTATTCCCAGCTGAAAAACAAGCAGGGTTAGATATGAGCTTTATTAAAGGTGCAAGCGGAGTAGCTGCAGTTCTATCTCTATCAGCTTTTGATGCAAAAGCACTTGGAAGAAATAGAATTGGTTTCAGCGAAATGAGTGCTGAAATGCCATTCTTCAAGAATGATATGAAACTTAATGAAAAATTAAGACAAAAATTAATAACAGCTTCAACAAATTCAAATTCAGCATACTTTGATGAAGTATTAAGAAAAATTTTTGAAGACAATATGCAACTATTAAAAGGTGCAGCAGCAACAAGAGAAAGAATGAGAATGCAATTAATTACAACTGGTGTAATCAGCATAGTATCTAATGGTCAAGAATATCAATATGATTATCAAATGGACGCAACACAAAAAACAACAGCTACAAAATCTTGGTCAGATAGTTCTGCTGATATAATTGCTGATATAATTGCAGCACAAGATGCAATTGAAGCAAAAACAGGTGTAAGACCTACAAGAGCTATTTGTAGAAGAAGTGTATTAAGAAACATAATGAAAAATGAATTAATTAAAAATTCTATATATGTATTAGGAAATGGAGCTGTAAATATTTCAGAAGCTTCAGCAAGAGCATTTATAGAAGAGCAAACAGGAGTTACAATTGCTGTTTATGAAAAAATCTACAAAGATGAAGAAGGACAAGTTCAATATTATATGCCAGATGATTTATTTGTACTTTTACCAACTGAAACAATTGGTAGAACATTATTTGGAACAACTCCAGAAGAAGCTGATTTAGTAGTATCTAATGTAGCAGATGTTGCAATTGTAGATACAGGTGTTGCTATTTCTACATACGGAGAAACAGACCCTGTAACAAGAACAACTAAAGTATCTGAAATTTGTATGCCAACAGCTGAAAATCTTGATAAAGTTGCAATAATTGATATAGCTGTTTAATGATGGAGGTGTCCACATGATTACAATAGTTAAAGATGGAAGAAAAATATTATGTTCTAAAAATACATATAAAAGTATGTATGAAAGATTAGGATATAATATATTAGAAAATAAAAAAGAAGCAAAAGAAGTAAAAGAGGAAAATAAGGTACAAGATAATACAGCAAGAGAAGAAACAATAATTAACAAAAGGATAAAGAACAATAGTAAAAGTAAGAAAGGAGAATAATATGTTTTGCAAAATAAAAGATAAATATTATGTAAAAGTTGCTAATTTTTTTCAAGAATTACAAGTAATAGATGATAATATCATTCCTACTCAAGGTGAAGCAAATAGGATTTATTCTCCAGTACCTGAATATAAGGTTGTAACTAGCGAAGAAATATTAAAAGAAGTTGAAAAGAAATCAAAAGAAAAGTTGCAAAAAGACAATACTAAAAATAAAAAATTTTTCTAATTTAAAGGAGAGAGGGAAATGAATGATTTAGAATTTAGAGCAAATGAAATTGTAACATATCTTTACACAAAAGTCTCAAAGAAATTAAAAAGATTAGAGTTAGATTTTGATGATGATGATATTTATGATGAAATTAGCAATGCTATTGAAGCAATAAATCTAAGAAGACATTTTGAACCAACTCCTTTAATTTTACTTGAAGATAAATATAAAAATTTAGCTTATGAACTATGTATTGCTTCAATGACAAAAGAAGGTGCTGAAGGACAAATTTCACATTCAGAAAACGGAATAAGTAGAGGATATGACAGTTCTAGTTATCCAGAGAGTATGTTAAGAAGAATAGTGCCTTTAGCAAGAATGAGAGGTTAATATTATGGTATCAATGACAAGAAATAAAAGAACTATTTATCTTTGCAAAAAAAAAGATAATTCTTTGGAATTTGAAGCTCCAATAGAAATAAAAGTCAACTATAGACCAACATATAGTTCAAATGATGTGTTAGCTTTAGGTAATAATTATACTTTATATCAAACAATAAAGTGTACTCCTAAAGTAGCTGAAAATTTCAAGTTTAATGATAGAGTATATATTAAAAAACCTGAAGATTTTAATAGTAGTTGCAATGATGCTGATTTTTATGTATACGGTAACCCTCTTATTACATTAAATGAAGCAGAAGTAACACTTAGAAAATTAAGTGGTGATTTAGAAGATGAAGAAAATTAGTGTAGATTTATCTACTCAAAGTATAAATAAATTAATAAATAAATTAGAAAGATTTAATAAAAACCTTGAAAAAGCTGATGAAAAAATTGTTGAAGAATTATCGAATTTAGCATTACAAGAAATACAAGAAAATTATTCCAGCACTCCATATAAAGATGGCAATGAAGATATTAGTTTTTATGCAACAGGAACTGAAAAAAATAAAAAAGTTGGAGTAATGGGAAGCCAAGTTTTATATAACGAATTTGGAACAGGAACTGAAGGACAAAATAGTCCACATCCTGAAAAAGAAAATTTTGGATTAAATCCTTATAATAGTGGAAGGACCATAAGACAAAATAACAATCCTAATAGTTCGGCAAGTAAATTAGGTATACCTGAAGGAGAATTATATTGGACTTATATGGATGGCAATGTTAAAAAATACACTCAAGGTATTCCAGCGGGTAAACAAGTTTATATGGCAGCAAAAGCTGTAAAAAAACAAAAAAATAAAATAATAGAGAAAGTTGTAGGTGATGCTTTATCGAAACTTTAAGCGACCAAATAGTCCATGATTTACAAGAAGCATTTTTAGAACCATTAGAATATGTTGACAAATATGATGAAGAAAAAAATAAATCAATAGACTATTCAAATATAATTATAAAAGATTATTATAAAGCTTTACCAAAACTATCATATCCACGGAATAGCAGTACAAGAAATAGATAATTCTGAAAATGAAAGATATACTGATAATGATGGCGAGCATGTATCAAATTTAGCTTATCAAATAGATGCTTTTTCAAGAAGTTTTGAAGATGTAGAAGCTAAAGATTTAGTAATTTTAATGGGAAATAGAATAAATAAAATATTAACAGGTAAAAATTACAGATTAACAAGGGTTGGTGCACCTACATTAGCACCATTGATTAGTGATAAAAGTATTATGAGATATTCTTTAAGATATGAATGTTCAATATTTTTAGATACTAATACTATATATAAAAGAAGTTAGGAGGAAAGTAATATGGCTATTAATTTAAGTACAGCTGGAATACATTTATTATATGCTGTAGAAACTACAGCAGGAACAAGACCAGCAACAGGATATGTTGATTTAAAAGGTGTAAAATCTATTCCATCTTTAAACCCATCACCAGACAGTTTAGAGACAACTGATTTAAACCAAGAGGAATATAAAACATATATTGATGGATTAAAAGATATAGGAGGAGCTTTAGAGTTTACATTCAACTTAACAAATGATTTAATAACAACTTGGGAAACTTTAATGACAGCTTATGAAACAGCTAAAGGAACAAATAAGTCTACATGGTTCTTAATATATATACCAAAATTAGACAAAGTATTTTACTTTAGAGGAAATCCAAGTAATCTAGGTATGCCAGAAGCTGCAGTTTCAAGCGTATTAGAAATAACTACTTATATAACACCAACAGATGCTCCAGAGATGGCAGCCGCACCAGAAGATATAGCAACATCAATAGCAAATAATGGATAATATAAAAAAACAAAGAAAGGGAGTAAAAATATGAATACAAAAATATCTTTTGAAAAAGATGGTAAAAAATATATATTAGAATATGACAGAAAGTCAATTGCCTCAATGGAGAGACTAGGCTTTAATATAAATGAATTTGGAGACAAACCAATGACAATGTTACCTTTAGCTTTTAAAGGTTTATTTATAAAAAATCATAAATTTGTCAAAGATGATTTTATAGATGAATGTTTTGATAACTTTAAAAATAAAGAAAAGTTAATTGAAACTATTGGAATTATGCTAGAAGAAACATACAAAACCCTAGAATCAAATTCTGATGATGAAGGAAATGATTTGGGAAACATAGATTGGGAGACAGTTTAGAAGAGATAAACAAGGTGGAGTATGTTTCCCTTAGTGAGCGTTTTGAAGAACTTTGCCCTATCTTTATGAATTTTGGCATGACATATAGAGAATTTTGGGAGGAAGACCCAACTATGGCTAGGCAGTATTTAAATGCTTTTAAAATGAAGCGAAAAAAAGAAATTAAAAATAAAGAGTGGGAAATATGGAAGCAAGGCATGTATGTATATGAAGCATTAATAGATGTTTCTCCTATACTACATGCCTTTTCAAAAGCAAAAAAACCTCTACCTTATCCTGAAAAGCCTTATGGTTTAAAGGATGATGACGAAGAAGAAAAGGATAAAATCACAAAAGAAAAAGAAGAGGAAAACGAAAGATTGAAAGCGACAGTCTTCTTTAGCAACTGGGCTAGAGCGACAAAAAAACAGTTTAAAAAGTAAAGAAGGTGATTAAAATAGCTGATATAAGTGTTGATAATGTAAATATTGAAATTCAAAGCTCTTCTGGTAAAGCAACAGATGGAATAAATCAACTTATTGAAACATTAAGTAATTTAAATTCTGCTTTAGGGAATGTTCAAAACAATGTCAATAAATATATAAAAGGAATGGAAAAAATAAGCAATGTTGGTAAACAAGTTAAAATGCCTCAAATTTCAAATAATTCTAATAAACCAGTATCACAGACACAAAAAGAAACTGATTATTTAAATTCTAATATTCCAACAAATAACAAGAGAATAGACAGTCCAAAAGGCGATGAAGGAGAATTAAAAGGAGTTCAACTATTACAAAAAAGATTAGAAAGTTTAACTGGAACTATAAACAAAACAACACAAAGAATAAAAGATATGTTTAAATCAATTGCACAATCAAAAATAGCAAGAGGAGCACTAAAAGTATTAGATGCATCTTTTGGAAATCTTGGAAAAAACATAAGCAATGCAAAAAGCAGAATCCAGTCATTAGCAAAAAGTTTTTCAAAATATGCGTTAGCTTTATATGGAATTAGAAGTGCTTTTTATGCAGTAAGAAATGTATCTAATGAATTTTTATCTAGTCAAAACGCTACAGCACAACAATTAAGTGCAAATATTTCTTACTTAAAATATGCATTAGGTTCAACATTAGCACCAGTAATAACTTTTATAACTAATTTAATTTATAGTTTATTAAAAGCTGTTCAATATTTAGTATATTATTTTGCAAAGATTAACATTTTTTCAGGAATAACAGCAAAGAATTTTGGTTCAGCAGCTGGAAGTGCAGGAAAAACATCAAAAGAATTGCAAAAACAATTACAATCTTTTGATGAATTACACAATATAAGTCTTGAAAATAATTCAGGCTCTGGAGGTGGAGGAGGAGCAGGAGGCATAGCTCCAAATCTGGATTTATCTGAAGTAGATACTAATTTTAAATATTTATTTGATGATATAGAAAACTGGGGTAGAAAATTAGCGGAAAAAATAAATGAATTATTAAGCAAAATAAATTGGAATGCTATATTAGAAAATGCAGAAAAAGCATCCAGATTATTAGCAAAAATATTAAATGATTTCACATATTATTTAGATTTTAAAAAATTGGGATATTCAATAGCACAAGGAATAAATACTGCTTTAGTTTTTATGGACACTTTTTTCCAACAATACAATTGGGGTGTTTTAGGTGGCAAATTAGCCGATGGACTAAATAGTATGGTTCAAACAATTCAATGGGATACTTTAGGAAGAACTTTAACAAATGGAATGAGAGCAACAATTTTAACTTTAGAACAATTTGTTATGCAATTTGATTGGATAAAATTAGGACAATCAGTAGGAGAAATGGTTATAAGTGCTTTTTATAATATACCTTGGGATAGTCTTGCAAATACTATTAATGTTGGTGTAACAGGAATATTAGACTCTTTCATTTCTTTTTTAGATACAGTTCCTTGGGATGATATTGGTAAAAAAATAGGAAAGACATTAAATGATATTAACTGGAGAGAAATATTATCAAAACTTTTTCAAGCCATAATAAAAGTTGGGCAAGGAATGATGTCAATGCTTTGGAATGGAATTTTTAGTGGAAGTGATACAGCAATTTTAACAGGATTGGTTGGCGGATTTGTGTTGTTGAAAGGTTCAATCAATGGATTATTAACAATTGTAGATGTTACTAATAAATTCAGTAAATTTATAGATGTTGCTGGAGGATTTAGTAAAATCTTACCTGCAATAAAAAGCGTAGCTACTACTTTAGGTGGAATAACTTTAATAGTTGGTGGAGTAAGTTTAGCAGTAACAAATTTTATAAATATGTGGAAAAATGGAGTAACCAACTTACAAGCTGCTTTAATGACATTAGGAGCAGTTTTAGCAGGTGTAGGTGCTGTTCTGTTAGGTGTTTCAGCTCCAATAGCAGCAATAGTTACTGGAGTAGTATTACTTGTAGGAAGTATTGCATTATTAACTAAAGAATTTGTAAGTAATAAAGCTCAAATAAAAAGCGTACAAAAAGCACAAGAAGATTATAACAAAGCAGTAGAAGATGCAGCTGAAAAACAACAAACTTATGAAGATGCTGTAGATAAAGCTACTGATACCTTAAAAAGATTAGAAGAAATTGAAAAAGAAACTGGTCTAAGTGGAGAGGCATTATATAAACAAGTAGAAGATGGAACTTTAACTTATGCAGAAATGACACAACAACAAAGAGAAGTTTATAAAGCTTATAAAGAAAATAAAGAAGCTCAAGATGAAGCAACTGAAGCAACTAACGCATATAATGAAGCAAAGAAAGAAGAAGTAAGACAATCTTTTGAAAATCAATTAGCTCTTGCAAAAGAAAGCGGAAATTATGATGATTTCAAAAAAACTGTTGTAGATGCTTTTGAAAAAGGAGAATTAAGTGCTGATGAAGCAAGAACTTTAATAGAAAGAAGTATGGCAGGAATGAGTGATGCTTCTGAACAAACTTTTACAGAAGATTTACCAGCTGATTTAAAAGAAGGTCTTGAGCCTGACAAATATTCTAGTGCAGCAGAAAAAGCAGGGGAGGCAATAAAAAGAAAGTTTGAAGAATTTAAAGCAGGATTTTCTATTATACAAGACTGGTGGAATGAAAAAGTAGCACCATGGTTTACTTTAGAAAAATGGAAAGAAATTGCAGGTAAGGCAAAAGATGGAATAGTTCAAAAATTCAACGAATGGAAATCATCTTTTCAACCAATAAAAGATTGGTGGAATGACAAGATAGCTCCATGGTTCACTATAGGTAAATGGAAAGAACTTGCTCAAAAAGGTGTTGATGGAATAAAGAGTGCCTTTTCAAATTTAAACATTAAAATTAAAATGCCACATTTTAGTTGGGGAACACAACCTGCTAGTGGTATGATAGCTAAAATTTTAAGTGCATTAAACCTTCCAACAAGTTTACCTAAATTAAGTGTAAAGTGGTATGCAGAAGGTGGTTTTCCAACAGAAGGAGACTTATTCTTTGCAAATGAAGCTGGACCAGAAATGGTAGGTTCTATTGGAAATAAAAGTGCTGTAGCCAACAATGACCAAATTACTCGTGCTATTGCAGAGGCTACATATCAAGCAATAAGTCAAGCTTTAAATGAAAATCAAGACAATGGGCAACCTATAGTAGTAAATATAGGTAATGAAACATTATACAAAGGTATAGTAAGAAGTCGAAGTCAAGCAAGTAATCAATATGGAATAGCATTATAGGAGGATAATATGAGTAATTTTAAAGGATATTATGTAAAAATAGGAAATTGTAATTTTACAACTCCAGCACCTAAAAGAGAGGGATTATTAATACTACCCCATATTGTTCAAACTGCTGATAGTGGGGTATTAGCTAGCGGTAAACTAGATTTAAAAGTTTTACCTCATACAAGAACAAAAATTCAAATGCAATTTCCAATAATGACATTATCACAATATATGTATTACTATTCAGTCATAATGCAAAGTATGGCTTTAACAGTAGAGTATTATAACGAAGGTATAGATGCTTATGAAACAGGAATTTTCTACCATAATGATATGCAGTATAAACCAATAAAATATAGAGGCGAAGAGATGATAGAAATGCAAGAAATTCATTTAATTGAACATTAAGGAGGATTACATGTATAAGTTAGAAAATAATGTAGAATGGACAGATGAATTAAAAAACGCTTTTAAACATGGAATAACTAAAGCAAAAATAATATATGATAATACAGAAATTAATTATGATAATGGAATAAAAGAAATTACATTAGAAGATAGTGTGTATGTACCTGATTTAGGATTCATTGGTCAAGCGGTGGCAAAGAAAGTAACTTTAACGCTGCTTGATAATGAACAAACAACAAATCTTGAAAATAGTGAATTTGAATTATATATAGGTGCGGATTATAACAATAAAACATACTATATAAATTATGGAAAATTTATTGTTAATGAAGTTCCTGAAAATGATAGTACAAATGGTACAATTCGAATTATTGCTTATGATTATATGATTAAGTTCAATAAAATATATGAAGACCAAGTTGTTTACCCTCGCACTCTTAAAGAATATCTTACTAATATATGTTTACAAGCAGGAGTCGAATTAGGTTCAGAAACTTTTTTAAACGATAGTTTTCTAGTAACAGATAATCAGTTTGAAGGAAAACAATTAAGAGAAATATTAAAACATATTGCAAAATGTGCTTTTAGTTGGGCTAGAATAGGTCAAGACAATAAGTTATATTTAGATTTTGATATTACTGAAAATATTGCTGATACATTCACAATAGATGATTATAAAATGGATGGTTATAAGAAAGCAAATGAATATTATGGACCTATAAACAAAGTAACTTATGGTGATAGTGATATTCAAGGGCAAGAAATAAGTGTTCCAGAAGTAGACCCTGAAAATGTGAAAGAACTTATAATAAATGATAATTACTTTGGATATACTTTAGAAAAAAGAAAAGAATTAATACAAGCAGGAGAGAATTTATTTGGGTTTACTTATATGCCAGTAACACAATTAGATTTAACAGGAGCAATATATTTAGATTGTACTGATAGCATTGAAATACAAGATGAAAATAAAAATTCTATAACAACAAGAGTGTTTTCACATACTATAAAATACAATGGAATTATAAGTGATACTATCACAACAGAAGGTATAAGTGATAATCAACAAACTTATGAAAATATGAATACACCAGTTAGTGCTACTAATAGAACTGAAATAAGTGTGGATAGAGCTAACAAAAGAATACAAAGTATAGCAAGTGAAATAGGAGATAGAAGTCAAAAAACAACAACAATAACTCAAGACATTGATGGAATTGAAAGCAAAGTAGAAGATTTAGAAGACTTAACTAAAGTCGCAACTGGATTAAAAACAGTAACTATATCCGATGCATACCCAAATGAATTGCCATTAGAAATACATATTTATGGTAATAATACTGTATTTGATTATCTATATCCTGCTGATGATTTATTCCCTGCTGATGACTTATATCCTTATGGAGATAGTAGAATTAGATTCTATAATGATAAAGAAGATAAAACTATTGAATTAGGAATAGAAGAAGTATTAAGAGCTAATTTAGAAGCAAGAGATGAATTTTTCATAAACAGCGAAGGTACAGTTAACTTAATAAGGAGAGTAAATCAAGATGGAACTACAAAGTCTGTACCAGAAACAATAGAACTAGGAAGATTGACTTTTACATTAGTAGAAGGAGATAACACATTTGAAATAGTAAATTATACTGCACCTATAGAAATAAAATATGCGACAAAAAGTACATATACTGATATATTTGCAACAAGAGTAGAAATGAATAGTTCTATTTCTCAAACAGCTGAAGAAATAAATTTAGAGGTAAGAAAGAAGGTAGATGAAAATGAAGTTATTTCAAAAATCAATCAATCTGCTGAACAAATACAAATTGAAGCTAATAAGATTTCTCTTGCACGGAAAAGAAATAAATTTAACAGGAGATAATACAACAATAACTAGTACAAACTTTAGTGTAGACAAAGATGGAAATATGACTTGTAATAATGGCGATTTTAAAGGTGATATTAAAAGCGGAAGTACAATAACAACACCTAATTTTAAAGTTGATGAAAATGGAAATATGACTTGTGGTAGTGCTAAAATAACAGGGGGAAGTGTTGTATTAGATTCTTCATCAAGTGATTATAGTTTTAGAATATTTAATAACGCAACAGGAGTTACTACTAAAGTTACATCAGATTCATTAATTGTGGAAAGCAATTCTGGTAAAGGAAGTTATCAAGATGGAGCAATCTTATTACAACAAGGAGGAAATCAGACTTCAATATCTGCTAGTTATGCATCTTTTGGTGGAGATGTGTATGCAAAGTCTTTTAATCCAACATCATTACAAGAAAATAAGAAGAACTTTGAGAAATTTAAAAGTGGATTAGATATAATAAACAATATTGATATATATAAATATCATTTTAAATCGGAATTAAATAATGACAAAAAGCATATAGGATTTGTAATAGGAGATAGTTATAAATATTCTAAAGAAATTACATCAAAAGAAAATGATGGAGTTGATTTATATTCATTTGTATCTGTGTGTTGTAAAGCAATCCAAGAGCAACAAGAACAGATAGAAAAATTAGAAAAAGAAATAAAAGAATTGAAAGGAGAAAAATAATGGCAGGAGAATATATAGAATTTAATAATCTTACGCAACCAGCTGTTAATGACACTAATTTAAATTTATTACAACGATATATAAAACAAGATATTCAAGGAGCTGTTTCTGGAGATACATTGCCAGTTGGTGCAATATTGCCTTTTGGTAGTGATATAATTCCTGATAATTGGTTGCTATGTAATGGTCAAGAAGTAAGTAGAACAGATTATTATCAATTATTTGATGTAATAGGAACAACTTTTGGTCAAGGAGATGGCTTTACAACATTTAAATTGCCAGATTTACAAGGAAAAATTCCTGTTGGACTAGATAGTAATGATGAGGATTTTGATACATTAGCAGAAACAGGAGGAGAAAAAGAGCATACATTAACAATTGAAGAAATGCCATCCCATAACCATAATGGCGGTTCTAATACTGATGGAATTGTTCAACATTTAACTACTATTGTTCAACCGTATACAGTTGTATCTAGAGGGACTTCAGGAGAAGCTTATAAATATGCAGCTTCTTCAGATGTAGGCGGTGGAGAACCACATAATATTTTACAGCCATACATAGTAACAAATTATATTATAAAAGCACAACAAAGTGCAGGAGTAATAGCAACAGTAGTAGATAATTTGACAAGCAGCAGTTCAACTGATGCTTTATCTGCAAATCAAGGTAAAGTATTAAAAGAGTTATTAGAAGGAACAGTATTATATGAAAGTGAAACAGGGTTAAATCAAAAAACTCCTATACCATTAACAGATACAGCAAGTAATTATAACAGAATAAAAATATATTATAAAAATGATGATGACAGTAATCAAGTTTGGAACACAGCAGAATTATTTGATGCAGTAGGAAAAAAAGCTACATTAGAAACAACGCGTCAAGGTTCAACGAATCAATATAAACACACAGTAGAAATAACAGTTGCCGAAAATCAAATTAATTGGGGACACTTTGGACAGTTTATTATAAATGGAAATGGTATATCTGATTATCATGTCGATTATCAAGGATTTATAAGAATTTATAAAGTGGTAGGATATAACTATTAAATAAAGGAGGAATAAAAATATGATGGTAGGAGTAGACAAAAATGGTAGATATCAAGAAATAAAAACAAATGAAAATGGAAATTTAGAGGTAGTTGTAACAGATGGAAGTGCAACTTCATCAGAGACAACATTAAATGCGAGTATGCAAAAAGTAGGAACAACAGCAACAAGCATTTCTATAAATAAAAAAGTAACATCAATAGACATAGCAAATTATAGTGAAAGTGCAAATATAACATTAACAATTGGAACATCAAATTATGTAATTGGAAATAACATAGCAACAACATTAGTAATTAATAAAGATGTAACAAATATATCATTAGTATCAACAGAAGCAGATACAACAGTACAAATTATTGTAAAAGGAGTTGAATAATATGAGCATTCAATTTATAAATAAAGGCGGAGGAATAGATACCTCAGATGCTACAGCAACAGCTAGCGATATATTAAAAGACAAAACAGCTTATGTTGATGGAGAAAAAATTACTGGTACGTTAGAAGTAGATAATACACCAATAGAAGTAAAAAACAGTTATACAACTAATTATAATTCTAATGGGGGTTATATTGCAGAACAAATAAAAAATATAAAACCAGTAAAAATAACAGAAGTTGGTTGTAATTATTTATTTAATAATTTTCATTCTTTAGAAGATGTTACAATAATATTTGAAATAAAACCAACAAAAATGAGATATATGTTTAACCAATGTAATAGTTTAAAAAATATTAAATTTATTAATTTAGATTCAAGTGAAGTTGATATAATGGATTATATGTTTTCTAATTGTCATAACTTAATAACAATTCCAGAATTAAACACTAGTAATGTTACTAATATGGATTCCTTATTTAATCAATGTAATACAATAAAAAATATTCCTCAAATTGACACTAGTAATGTTACTGATATGGGTAATATGTTTGGTAATTGTACGAATTTAGAAACGATACCACAATTAAATACAAGCAAAGTTACTAGAATGTATTCTATGTTTATGAGTTGCACAAGTTTGGTAGAAATACCACAATTAGATACAAGTAATGTAACTAATATGAGCAGTATGTTTTCAAATGATAGTAAATTAGAAACGATACCACAATTAAATACAGGTAATGTAACTAATATGAACAGTATGTTTTCTGGCTGTTCTTCTTTATCAAATGATAGTTTAAATAATATATTAGCAATGTGTATAGGAGCAACAACATATACAGGAACAAAAACATTAAAATGGATAGGTTTATCATCAAAAAAAGCTACCATTTGTCAAGGATTATCAAACTATCAAGACTTTTTAGACGCTGGTTGGACTACTGGATATTAAGGAGGAAATAATGGAAACAATAATAGGAAGTATAATTACAGGCGGATTATCCCTATTAGGAGTTATACTCGCAGTAATTGGTGGAAATAA
>AUXO015955987.1_pt1 | contig 20036 bp, 22 predicted proteins | sample 768731 | NCBI WGS metagenome assembly AUXO01 (sample SAMN02715735, study PRJNA202380) | gut metagenome | biome: sheep rumen | host: Ovis aries | place: New Zealand: Palmerston North
AATTCAAGTAACAGAAAATTAGTACCAGAAGCTATGGATGCTTTAGATAAATTCAAATATGAAGTTGCAAGCGATGTGTGTGTTAAAAAATTATTTATAAAAAATAAAAGCACATCAGTAGCAACTTCATATTTAAAAAATTATATTCCATATTATTTAGTCTTTTTATTTCTTTTGTTAACCGTTTTACATTGTTCCATTTTATTTTCTTTCATTTGACTTATCTCTGTCAATTCTTTAAATTTAAAATATATTGTTATAATATTATCTTCTGATATAGTTACCTTATCAATAAGTCTACTTAGTAATTCTTTTGTTGGTTTTTTTAATGAAACAAATTCTTTGGCAACTTTTTCTATTTCTTCCTTATTATTATTATTATCATTTTTTAAATTTGTAGATAATTTCAAAAGTTCTTCTTTTTCATTTATAAGTTTATCTCGTTCTTGTGTAAAATTTTTTGATAACTCTATATAATCTTTTTCTGTTATTACATTCTTTACCTTATCCATATATAAGTTTCTAATGCACAAATTCAAGTCCTCTATTTTAGTTTCTATATTATCTATCTTCTTATTATATTCTTGCTCAAGTACATTTCTTTTATTTTCTCTTTCAACCATTTCAATCAATTCTTTTTCCAAATCACGATTTAAATAAGCATTGCATACCTTTTTTATATTTTCTATAAGGATCTTTTCTAATATTGGTATGCTATTTGAATGTCTACTACATTGATTATAATACTTTGAATAAGTATAACATACAGTTGTGTATCGATATTCTCCATATTTTTTATAAGCATAATCTGAATAAGTTAAATATAACTTTGCACCACAATCAGCACAATATAAAAATCCTTTAAATAAATAATCATGTTTTGTTGATTTACTAAATGCTTTATTCTCTGTTATGATTTTTTGTACTTCATCAAAATCTTCCTTCTTTATTATAGGTTCGTGTGTATTATAACAAATCACACGATCTTCTTTAGGTACTGTTACTCTTTTTTTTGATTTGTAATTTACTTTTTTTCTTTTAAACTGCTCTAAATTTCCAATATAAACAGGATTTTTTAATATTCTACTAATTGTTGTTTGTTTCCAACAATTATATAGTTTAGTTTTTCTTGTAGTTCCTATATTTCGTGATATACCAGGAACAGGAATTTCTTCCTCAGTCAATATTTTAGCAATTTTTGTTAGCCCATTTCCTTGTAAATATAACCTAAAAATATATCTTACCACTTTTGCCTCTTCTTCATTTATAACTAATTGGTATTTATTTTCAGGATTTTTTTTGTATCCGTATGGTGCAGTAACCGCTAAAAAATTTCCTGCTGTTTTTCTTTCTTTTAATGCACTTGTAATTTTCTTTGATATGTCCTTGACATACATATCATTTATAACAGATTTGAAAGGTGCAATATCATTCATTCCTGCATCTTCTAATGTATCAATTCCATCTAGTAATGCAATGTATCTTACTCTGTTTTCAGGAAAATATCTTTGAACATATCTCCCTGTGTCAATGTAATCTCTCCCAAGTCTTGACAAGTCTTTTGTAATTACTGTATTTATTTTTCCTTTTTCAATATCTTTTATCATTCTTTGAAATGCTGGTCTATTAAAGTTTGTACCTGTATATCCATCATCAACATATTCATCAACAATAATAAAGTTATCATTTTCATTTATAAATCTTGTAATAATATTTCTTTGGTTTGTAACACTTGAACTTTCTTCTTTATCTCCATCCTCTCTTGATAATCTTATATACATAGCAACCTTAAAAATCATATTATTTTTTATTTTTGCTAATGTTTGATTACTCATTAGTGCATAATTGTCCATTTCTAATCATCTCCTAAGAAGTAATCATTCTATGTTGATTATACTATATTTTGGTATAAATCTCAAACCCAATTTTATCCACTTTATATAGAATGATTTACTATAATATTTTTATCTCTAACTTCATTTATAAAACATTCCTTTAATATTTCATTTACATCATTTTCTGACTTATTATCAAAGACAAATTTTATTACATATTCACTTGCATTTTGGGGAATTTTACTATTTGTCTTCTTTTCCAATTTTGATCCCTCCTAATAAAAAAATAAAGAGAATGCTATTTTCATTCTCCATTTTCTTCTATATTTAAAGTCCATTTTTTCTCTTTTCCTTATTATTTACTTATTCTCATTTTTTATACATTAAAACCTTGTTTGCTTTTTCTACTATTTCATCTTGTCTGTATAATTTCATAATTGTAAGTATTTCACTTGCTAACTCCTTTTCAGTTATTTCATTTGGACTTACTTTTAATGTATGATAGGCAACCACAGCATAGCCTATAGCTTGATTTTTAGTTATTACCTTTGGTAATTCGTTATTTTTCATTTCATTTCCTCCATTCTTTTAAAAACTAAAATCAAGTTACAAGTGAATTTAGTATCATTCACATAGGCATCTCAGCCTCTCCGTTTCCACCGAGCTATTCCTCAACATTTGTTAAGCCAAATAGAAGTATCATTATCCCTAATATAATCATCGCCAACACAAACTTACCATCGTTTGCTTTTTCCCTCATTGTAGTCGCTATTTATTTTTTCAATAACATTCGCCTTCTTGGGGCTTATATATTAGTTAAAGTCTTGTAACTAATATATTCACTTGTCAATGTGCATAGCAATTTTTACCTTGCTACACACATAGGCGAAAAAAATCTAAAAAACCTATCAAAAAAATTAAAATTTTTTAAATTTTTTTAAATTTCCTTAAATTTCTTTATCTGTTTTAACAAATTATCTATTATATAATCCTTACATTCCTGATTAAATACTCCATTTATCATTGATTCCTTGTTTATTAAATTTTCAAATTCTAAGATTATATCAAATGTTGCTTTTACATCATTTTTCTTTGCTTTTATAATCAAATCTACCAATTCTCTATTTTTCATACTTATTTTTTTCTACCTTTCTCTTCAATTTTGATTTTATATTCCAAATATTTGAATCCTTTACTTTCATTATCCTCTGAATATCTTTAGTAGAATATTTTTTTATTACTAATTCCAAATACTCCTTTTCCCTTTTAGTTAATTTAATGTTAATTTTTAGTTCTTTCATTACTTCATCTAAATTTTTTTCTTCAAACGGCAAGAAGGTATCATCATCAAATACTGATAATGATACCTTCTCATCTACAAGATCACTATATAAAATTTCTTTATATTTATTTTTTTTAGACATTCTTACAAAATCAATAGCAGAATGTTTTACTATTTTCTTTATATAAAGTTTAAATGCCTTAACAATTTCAACAATTTCTTCATCTGAATATTCTCTATTCATAAAAAAGCACTCCAATCTAGGACAGACTTGTCCATTGACTGGAGATAGCAATATATTTCTATCTTTTTATTTTTAAATTACATTTATTTATATTCTTCCATATCTTAATCACTCCCTAAAATAAACTAATAAAAAAAGAATAGCCATAAAATTATATAGTAGTTTTTAATCATCATTAGTACTCCTATTACTTTTGTTTACTACCTCTTTTATGGACTATGTCCTGCAAATATAATACTGAAATCAAAGGTATTTTTCACTAAAAGTGCTAGAAGTTGCTAAAAAGTGCTATTTTTTGCTAGAAAATTTGTCGAATTATGGAAGTTTTTGCCTTTTTTGTTGTGTTTACATAAGAAAAGTGGTACAATATGAACTAGATAAAATTTTTTAAGACATACATATTCATTACTTTATTATCAGTCGGAGGTATATGATATGATACAAGTTATGATTGCTGATGACAATCTTGATTTAAACAATTTATGTTGCAATATTTTATCAAAAGACAAAGATATACAAATAATTAGTAGTACATTAGATGGAGAATCTACATTAAAAGATTATATGCGATTAAAACCTGATGTTTTATTATTAGATTTAGATTTACCAAAAATGAATGGCATTGACATCATAAACAATATTTGTTTAGATGAAACAGAAAAGAAAAAAAATAATATTATTATAATATCAGGTAACACTGAGTTACGATATAACTTATTTAATACTTCTAAAATATTCAGAATAATGCCTAAACCTGTTGATTTTAACGATGTTATATCTACAATAAAAGAAATAGTTACTGAAAATAATTATATTCCTATTGTAGAAAAAGAAATTCGTAACTTCTTATTTTCTTTAAATTTTAATTTGTATGCCGATGGTACTAGATATTTAATTGATGCAATAAAACTCGGTTCTGAAAATATAAGACTTGTACGAAATATTAAAACTTTATATGATGAAGTTGCTGAACTTCATTCTACTTCTTCAAATACTATAAAATGGGGAATTAGAAATGCAATAGAAACAATGAATCATAATACAACTAAACATGAAATAAATAAGACTTTTCATATAAATTATGATAAAAAGATGACACCTAAATATTTTATTCCTTTGGTCATATCTTATTTTGATAAATAAAAGCAGAAGTTTTCTTCTGCTTTTACTTATTATAATTAAAATATACTCAAATACAAATTTGCTAATTCGTCTTTTTGTTCTTCTATTTTAAAATTATATTTATTTATAAAGAAATTTTGTGATTTGTAATTAGCACCCCTAACATATATTTTTGAAATATTATTATCTTTACAATACTTCAAGATTTTTTCCATAATTGCTGAGCCATACCCTTTTCTTTCTTGATACATATAAAAATGTGTTATTCTAATTGTATCATTCTGAAGAATTATTCTGATTCTAAATCCTTCAGAATCAGTTTGTGAAAAATCATCAATTATAGAAATTTCATTTGATGTTATTTTACAACTTATATTCTGTGGTAAAATTTCATTAGCAATTCTTGAACAATCCTTACTTAAATCTTCTAAAGTATACATTTTTTCCTCTTTCTATTAAATATCTATATTCCAACTTATTAAATTTATCTCTTTTTTCTATGCATATTTTTTTCTATTCTATCGGAACTACTCCTGTAACTAAATTAATTAAATTTTCATAACTATCTACAACACCATATTTAACTGCTCCACTGCTTATTGCTTTAAAGTGTTTTCTAGCACAAGCAATTTTTCCTTGCTCTGCACCTTTTAGTTGTGCTGATTGCATACTTCCTTTTGTTTCTGCAATAAAGTAAATGTATTTGATATCTTTATTATCAAAAACTAATGCCCAGTCAGGATTATAATTTCCAAAAGGTGTTCTTATTTTAAATCCGTTTGGAAGTTTTGCATATATAGTAACTTCTCCTTGTTCTAGTTTTCTAGCAAATTCCATTTCAATAGTAGAATCAGTTATTACATAATCATAAATGTGTTTCTTAACTTCAAGTGCATTTACTCCTAATTTTCCTGTTAGGTTATTTTCTGTAAATATTTCGTTGCTGAATTTATCTTCTGTTTTGTTATAAGTAATTCCATCAATTATAGTAGTTGCTTTTTCATCATTTATTAAATTTGATGCTTTTCTTATAAATTCTTCAGGATTATACTTAAATTGTTCAAATACATCTTGTCTTATATTCTTCAAAATTTCTATAATTGTATGTCTTGTAAGTCCTGTATCTGTTGCAATACTTCCTATTAAGTCATATTTAGTTGTTACTGGTACAAAATCATCATAGACTTCATTTCTAACTTTTCCAACTATCATAGAATCTTCATCTTTTAGTTGGCTTACACTCATTGTATTTCTTTGCTCTCCTTCAGTTATTCTGACTCTCATTTTGCTTATAATTAGTTTGTCGTTTAATGCTTTTATTGCTTTTTCTATAAGTTCATTAGAATCAAAATCAACTTCATATATAGATTTTACATTTATTTTATTCCATAACTCTTGAAATTCTTTTTTATAGAAATTATCATTTAACTTTAGATTGCTAATGTTGTTTTTATTTGCATTGCCTATTTCAATTTTTGTTTCTGTAAATAGTGATGTTATAAGTTTTGTATATTCTTCTATATGATCTTGCATTATTTCAGGAATACTAATTGCATTGTTTGCAATATCTTCTTTTAGTTTGTGTGTAATGTTATCGTTTTCATCTATGTAATCATTTTTCATAAAATCTCTGTAAATTTTATTTACTACTGTTTCATCTATAGGTAATGATTTTCCATCTTTATTTACTAATTCTCTATCAATAAATATTTTTTGCTCAAATTTATCAAATGATTTTCTTGATAAGTTTGCTGATATTTCGCTTTGTAATGCTTTTGCAAATGAATCATAACTTTCACTTGCTATAACAGTAAGATTATTGATATTAAAGAAATCATCTTCAAGTTCTCTATAATCCATTCTATCTCCATTGCTATTAACACAAATACGAAGTCCTCTACCTATTTCTTGTCTTTTGCTTATTTCAGAGTTACTTTTCTTTAAAGTGCATATTTGGAAAATGTTTGGGTTATCCCAACCTTCCCTTAATGCTGAGTGAGAAAATATAAATCTTACTGGTTCTGATAATGATAATAATCTTTCTTTATCTTTCATAATTAAATCGTAAGCATCTTCATCAGAACTTGTCCCCTCTGCTTTATCATCAATCTTAGAATCAATAAATATCTGTTCATCTTCAGATAAACCTTTTGATGCTTTTTTATCTATTGAAAAATAACCACTGTGTACTTTCTTTCCATTTAATGAATCTAAATATTTTTTATAATCTTCATCTATGAAATTATAAAATTCATTATATATGTTATTATATTCTTCTTCAAATATTTTTGCATATTCTCCATTATGTGCTTTTTTATTTTCATCATATACTTTGTATTTGGCAACTTCATCTATAAAGAATAAAGATAATACTTTTATACCTTTTTTATAATATTCTCTTTCTTTTTCAAAATGTGATCTTATAGTTTCTCTTATTTGTATTCTAGCCATATAATCTTCTTCTGCATCTCCAATTATTTGACCAGTTGTAATTTCTTTTCCATTTGTAAATTTTACAATATCATAAGACATATTTTGTGCATTTATTTCACTTATCACATAGCCTTTATATTCCTCTAATCCACCTGATAATTCAAATAAATTTGCTCCTGCACTAAACTTTTTAGTTTTCTTTGTTACTCCTGTAGATGATTTTGTTTCTATTTCAATATATGCAACAGGATCAGACTTACTTATTTCTACCCTATCTAAATATAAATATGTATCTTCTGATTTATTATGTAATAATTCTATTCCTTTTACATTTATTTTTTTAACAAGTTTTTGATTATAAGCATCTACTGCATCAAGTCTATATACCATATTATATTTGAACTTTTCTTTGTGAGTAGCAGAGTAACGAATTATGAATAAAGGATTGAACTCTTTAAGCATTTCTTCTGTTTTCCCCATCTTTTGTGGTTCGTCTATAATAAGTATAGGATTTGTTGCTTTTAATACATCTATAGGTTTTCTTGATTGTAGTTCGTCAAGTTCTTCGTATATTCTTCTATTATTTTTAGATTTAGTGTTAAATGCTTGATAGTTCATTATCATAACTTGTATGCTATTATCTTCTGCAAAATTATTTATATTGGCTATATTCGAAGAATTATTTGAATTATATACAAAAAATCTTATTTTCTTCTTGTACAATTCCTGAAAATGCTCCTCTGTTATTTGAAAAGATTTTAGTACACCCTCTCTAATTGCAATGCTTGGAACAATAACAATAAATTTACTCCATCCATAAGCCTTATTTAACTCATACATTGTTTTTATATATGTATAAGTTTTTCCAGTACCTGTTTCCATTTCAATAGAATAATTTTCATAACCTTGATTATCTGTATAATCTAAATTATTTTGTTTTTGTACTGTTCTTATATTTTTCCTTAATTCTTCTGATGTAAGCATTATTTTATTGTTTCCAAAAGAAATAATATCTTCAACAGAATTTTGATTCCAATAATCTTTTCCAGTCGCATTTCTTAAATCAAAATTAGTTTCTCTTCTACCAATTAAATCATGTCTAGTTCCTTTAGGTTGTCCTTCAAAACATTTTACAATAGACAGTGATGCATCTTCTTGGTATTGTTGTTTCTTAAATTTTAATTTCATTTTATCTCCCTACTTTTTAAATATATTTATTATATATTTTAATAATTTGACAAATATATTTTCTTTTTCCTTTTCTTTTTTATTATTACTAAAGTCATTATTAGAAAACTTATTATTATTTCCATTAACAGATATATTTATTGTTGATTCTACTGGACTTTGTTTTTTTTCAAGAACTGGTCTTATTTCTTTATAGATAATCATAGCTATTCCAGTTTGCCCACCTTTTATAAATGTTTTATTGTCATCATATTCTATAATTTCTTGACTTTTACAATAATCTAGAATACTTTTTCTGCCTATATCATCAATATTATCTAATATTTCATTTATTTTTTTGACATCTACTATGCCTTGATCTGTTATCATTTCTTTTATTTGTTGTGCTTTGAATTTTAAATATTCTTTTTGTGCATTTAAATTCAACTTTGGAAAACTCTCCAGCTCATATGTATATTCATTTTCTATAATAAATTTATGTCCGTTCAAACATTCTTTATTAAAGTATTCCTTATTTTTATTTAGAAAATCGGTCAAATTGTATTTTTTTTCTATCATACCTATCAATACATTTTTGTTTTGTTCATCAAAAGCATTGTTATATCCAATTTCTTTATATTTATTTATTGAAAATATATAATCAAAAATGTATATATTATCGTTATCTATCATAAAATATTAACCTCCGTTTCTGATGATATTTTTTTTATTCTTTCAAATGTATTTATTTTATCACTATCAGTTTTAAATGAACTTTCTTTAAATACTATTTTTAAAGGATTGCATTTACATATTTCATCTACAATATTTATATCTATGGTATCATCAAAACATGCTACAAGTGAATTATTTTCTACAAAATAAACATTATTATTAAATATTTTTCTTTCTTCTATTGATAAGTCCAATGTTAAACCTAAATCTAATATAACTTGTGTCAACAAATCTTCTGATGTTCTATCTCCTTTGATATTTGACTCAAACATATTTAACTGTGATTGTTGTAAATCAGTTGGAGCATAATATACATCTTTCATATTAGATGAATCAACTCTATAAACTCTAAAACCATAGTCTATGTTAGCATTTGTTTCTTTTTTAATCTTATTTCCTGCTCTTCTTATTCTTTCTTCTCCTATATCACAAATAGTATCATATCTTAATTCTTTTTCATTACATTTTTCAGGAATTTGTACCAAAATAAATTTCAAGTTATTATTTTTCTCTGAATTTAATTTAAAAACAGAATGCGCAGTTGTAGAAGAACCAGCAAAGAAGTCCATTATTATATCATCAGCATTTGTTGAAACTCTTATTAATTCCTCTATCATTTTTACAGGTTTCGGAGTTGGAAACAAATCTTTTCCGTCAAACAATTGTATCAAATCTTTATGAGCTTCTGTAAATGTACCCATTTCATCAATGATTGTATCAAAATAAAATTCTTGTTCTTCATTTTCGAATCTTTTAATTCTTGGTATTCCATCCCCTCCATTAGGAAAATGTATTCTACTAACTTTCTCTCCATCTTTAGTAAGCAATATATCGTTTGCTAATTTATCAAACTCTCTTTTTGAGATAAACCATTCTCTAGTAATTTCCTTTCCGCTTGGCGTTTTAATTGTATAATAATTTTCAGAATCCTTTCTCGATTTTTCATCATCTTTAGATATATTCCCAGACATCCAGTTTCCTCTAGGATCTTTATCAGGATTTCCAGTACAATTCCATTTAGGTAATAATTTCATTTTTCCAAGTAAAGTTTTAGATTTATTTTTATATGCAACTACAATATATTCATGTGAATTTTTAAATCTATTAATCACTTTAGTATTTCCCTGTTTTCCATTTTTTCTCCATACTAAAATATCAAAATTATCACATCCAAATATTTCATTTATAATATTTATAAGATTATAAATTTCATGTTCATCTATACTTATAAAACATACTCCATTTTCCTTAAGCAAATTTCTTGATAATTTTAGTCTTGAATACATCATAGATATCCAATCGCTATGAAATCTTCCATTACTTTCTTGATTAGAAATAAGTCTATTATTATATTCATCAATTTGTCCAGATTCTTCTAATTCATTTTTATTAACAAATTTATCGTTATAAATAAAATCACTTCCAGTATTATATGGAGGATCTATATACATGCATTTAATTTTATTAAGATATGATTCTTGTAATATTTTTAATACTTCCAAATTATCTCCCTCAATATAAATATTTTTAGTATTATCAAAGTCAATAGACTTTTCTTTTACTGGTCTTAAGGTTTTATTACAAGGAGTATTTGCATTTACTATCGCTTCTTTTTTTCCAACCCAAGTTAATTGATATCTTTCCTTTCCATCTTCGATTATATCTTTTGATAATTCTTGTTTTAGCATATCAAAATCTATCTTTCCCTCATTTATGCAGTCGGGAAATAATTCTGATATTTTACTAATATTGTCTTCTACAATATCTTTTGATTTCATATCTAATTTATTTATTTCTTCATTATTCATTATTACTTAATTCCTCCTTTTGCTTTTTTAATTCTAATATATTCTTATTCAATTCTACTTTTTTATTAAATTGTTTTTCTGATTTCATTTTGTTTTCCAGTCTTTCTATTTCTTTTTGAACTTCTTTCAATTTCTTGTCTTTTTCTAATTCCTCGTCTATATTATTACTTTGTTCTGAAATATTCGTAACACTTCTTATGATATTTTCATATACTATATTCAAATCAATACCATTAAAATTAAAATCTATTCTTTCATTCCAGTTTGTAAAGTAAATGTCATCATTGTGTTTGATTGCATATTGTACTTCATCATTATAGCATATTTCAAATAAAATAATATATGGTATATTCCTTGTAATTACTTTTATTATGCTTTGACAATTTACTTTTTCTTTCAATGTAAGTTCAAATATTTCTATTTCTTCAACATTTTCCGTTTTTGATATATTCAATGTATCTTCTGATATTTTATATTTCCAATATATTTTATCAATTTTATCAACAAATTCTTGTTTTAAATTTGAAGATAAACTAACTTTTTCATAAAATATCTTTTTGGGTATAAATTTATCTACTATACATTCTTTAGGAAGTTCTATCATTATACAATTGCTACAAATGCTATAAGTTCAAAATCATCAAGTCCTGATATATCATTTTTTAGCATTGTAGTTCCTCCTTTCCTAAATAGACTATCAATATCACTTTCTTCTTTTACATCTATAATTGATGTAATGCTTTTATTAAGTAAATCTGAATATTTACTCATATCATTTCCGTCATTAGTTATTTCATTAAATTTTGTATATGCTTCCTTAATTGGCTCTTTCTTTCCTTTTGATACATATCTTATTAAATCTAATGTATTTTTCACATTTAAGTGATTAGATAATATTTCTCCATTTTCTTTTATATATACTATATAAAATGGATGTAACTGATTTGTACTTTCAATATTTACATTAGCATTTATGTTTTTTAATATGAATATTGTTCCCTTTTCTACTCCGTTTTGTTCATCAGATAATACAACTGAGTGCATTCCATTTGAAACATAGTCTAAATTTCCGTTGTGATTTATATATTCAATTAAATCCATTCTATAGTCATTTAATCCTAAATCAGTAATCGAAACACCTGTATTCATATCTTCAAGGTCAACAACTTCTTCTTTTAATTTTTGTAATTGTGCTTTTCTGTATTCCATATCACTAGATTGATTTGTTAAAACATTATCTTCTCCTGTAGCAGAAATATCTAGCATATACATTCTACTTTCTACTCTATTTTTTAAGTTAATGTAATCGTCCAAATTCATATTTGGCCAGAAATTAACTAATTGTATCTTTGAATTTTTAGACCCAATTCTATCTATTCTTCCAAATCTTTGTATTATTCTTACAGGATTCCAATGTATATCATAATTCACTAAATAATCACAGTCTTGCAAGTTTTGTCCCTCACTTATACAGTCAGTTGCAATTAGTATATCAATTTCCTTGTCTCTTTTTCCCTCTAGTATATCTCTATTTTTTGAAATAGGAGAAAAATTCATTAGTAGATTATTATAATCTTTATCAATATTCATTGTGCATTTATTAGCACCACCACCTGTTACGAGTGCTGTATCTAAACCATATTCTAATTTTATAACTTTGCTTACATTTTCATAAAGGTAGTTAGCAGTATCTGCAAAAGCACTAAAAACGATTACCTTTTTGTTTCCAGCATTTATTGGATTTTCAATTTTATTTCTTATCAAATTTATTAGTTCTGTAAGTTTCAAATCATTATTAGGTTGTATTCTTTGAAATTCTTTCAATAAATCAGATAGTATAAATTGATCATACATTAGGTCTTCTTTCCAACCTATTGTATTCATATCTTTTAGATTGATTTTTACCTTTCCACCAATTAAGAAATCATTATCCATTAAATCTAGTATATCTTCATCTTCTTCATAATCCTTTACACTCATATCATCAAAAGTTGCATCAGTTCCATTTGTTTCAAAATTTTTTATTGCATCTATTGTAAAGTTTATTTGACTTAGAATTTTACCAATTGTTAGTCTAAATGAATCAACAGAACTTTCTAATCGTTTTAATAGATTTATTCTCATTAGTTTTTGTAAGCTTTTCTCTCTATCTGATTGTTTTAGTTTTGATGCTCCTCCTCTTACTTTTGTATCATATAAATCTTCATATTTTGTAACACAATTAGGCAATATATAATCAAATGGTGTGTATACACACATACTTAATTTTGTTAAAGAATCATATATTTCTTTGATTGAATAAAAATTATCTATATTAGTTATTTCACTTGTTATGCTTATTGGTTTTAATCTTGTAGGAAACTTACCAATTTTATTCATATCATAATATTTCTCAATATGTTTTCTACTTCTTGCTATTGTTACACTATCTAATAATTTAAAGAAATCAAAATCTTCATTTAATCTTCTTAATAGTGATTGTGAATCTCTTTCTTCTATAGGAAGTTTTGACCATTCATTAAAAATAGTTTGAGCATTTTTTAAAATAGTATCTATTGATTTAGTCTTGCTAATATTTTCATCTATCTTATCAGTATTGCCTTCATAAGCCAATGCAAGTTGATTTTTTAAATCTGTAAATCTATTATTTACTGGTGTTGCTGATAGCATCAATACTTTTGTTTTAACTCCTGCTTTCATTACATCATTTAATAATCTTGTATATCTCGTTTCTCTATCATTTCTTGCACTATTATTTCTAAAATTGTGAGACTCATCTATAACAACAAGATCAAAGTTTCCCCAATTTATTCTTGATAAATCAATATTTCCTGACATTCCTTTTTTTCTTGATAAGTCTGTATGATATAATACCCTATAATTAAATCTATCTTTAGCAAGGATATTATCTTTATATTCGTTATTATAAGTATTCCAGTTATTTGCCAACTTTTTAGGACATAAGACTAAAACACTTTTATTTCTTTCTTGATAATATTTTATAACTGCAAGTGATGTAAATGTTTTTCCTAGTCCTACACTATCTGCCAAAATACAACCATTATATTTTTCAAGTTTATTTATAATTCCTAATACTGCATCTTTTTGAAAATCATATAACTTATTCCATATTACAGACTCTTTAAATCCAGTTTTTTCATTTGCTAATTCATCTTCTGAAACATCTAGCAAGAACTCATTGAAAATATTATACAAAATAACATAGTAAATAAATTCAGGAGAATTTTCTTTATATAAATCTGAAATAAAATCAATTACATCATCTGTAACATCTTTTAAAACACTTTTATTATTCCAAAGTTCCATGAATGATTGTAGATAATACTTTGTCATTTCATAATTATCATCTATTTTAGTTACAGGATTAAATACAGTATTATCTTTCTGATACCCTAATCCTGCTGATGAAAATTCATCTACATTCAAATATGTGATTTTATCATTTATATTCATAAACTTTTGAATTGGATTATTATTAACATTACTTTTGAATTTGGCTTTGTTTTTTATCCATTCTGCACATTCTTTTGCAATTGCTTTTCCATTCAGCTTATTTTTTAGTTTTATTTCAAATTCTGATCCACTAATACTTTTTTCTCTTTTAAAATTGTCTAACTCAAATATTCTTTCTGTTTTAGTGTCTTTCTTTTCTTTTATAAATGTTGGATTAGTAAAAATAAAATCTAACTCTTTAATATTTTTAAGTTCTTTTTTTAATTCAGAAAAACCATACATAGAAAATACTGCTGATGCTATAAAACAACTGTCATTTGCTTTTATTTCTTCTTTTAAATCATTTCCAAATTTATTTACTCTATTATCTATTACTTTCATATTACATCTCACTTCAATTTTTCATATATTAATTCTATTTTATTTTATATCACAAAATCTCTTTTTTCTCAATATTTTCCACAAAAAAACAAAATATGTCTTATTTCATTATCAAAAAAAAACGAACATCCAATAGACATCAGATATTCGTATATTCTATATATGACTATGCCATAAATTTTTTTCTTAAAGATTCCTCTATTTTACTTAAATCTTCAAAACATTCATCTCCAACAACAAAATCTTCTCCAGTAATTTCTTGTCCAAATAATTTATCAAATATTTCATTGTTTGGATCTTCATTATCTTCAGGCATTTTCATAAAACTTACCTGTCCATCTTTACAAATATTTCCGTTTTCATCTAATGCTTGTTTAAATTCACAATCCAAATTCATTTTTCCAAACATATTTCTTATCTTTTGTTCTTCTTCTGCTGTTATTTTATATACAACAACATCAATTTTCTTTTTTTCGTTCATCTTTCATTCCTCCCTTTTGTTTTTATATTATCAATTTTATATTTTTTCCTCTCTTCAATCAAGTAGTTCTCTACATAACATCGAGGATTTTTTCTGCTAGTAATAGTTTTATTTGATATACTAATATCTATCAATCCAAAAAAATTTTCCACTTAATAATTTTATGTTTTCTATCTTTTACATCGCGTATATTTTCTCAGTTTCCATTATTTCTTCACATTTTTTTAACAAAGAATTTAAGGTTTCTCTACTTACACCTGTTCCATTAAGTTCTTTACAATTTTTCTTTTCCTCTTCTGATAATTCTTCATCCTCAGGCACATAATATGGTAATAAGCCATAATAATATAAATTATCAAATTCAAAAGCAGTATAAATGTCATCTTTTATTTTTATTCCTAATTTTCTAAAATAATTAAATTCTTCTATAGAAAAATATTTTTTTAAATCTACAATTTTATTTGTTTTATACTTTTTATGCCATTTTTCAAAACTAAAATTTTCTTGCATACTTTTTTCTCCTATTAAATTCATATTTTTATACTTTTAACAAAAGCATTTAGGCTAAGAATTTAGCCTATTATCGTAAAAAAAATTGCTATACTATTCTCAGATTATATGTAAAGGAGTGATTGTTGTGAAATTATCTGATGCAATTTATCAAAGAGTTAAATATTATATGAGTAAAAACAATTTGATTACTTTATGGGATTTGTATAAAGCAACAGGTGTTCCAAAGGCAACTTTAAATTCTGTATTTAGCACACGAAAGACAAAAGTTCCAAGACTTACAACTCTTGCTCAAATATGTGATGGCTTAAATACAAATTTACAGGAATTTTTCAATGATCCAATTTTTAGTAACCTAGATGATGATTCCTATTACAAAGACTAGACTTCAATAAATGATATTCTAGCCTTTTTTATATGCAATAATCTTCTCTTATTGTATTACAAATATTCCAAATTCTTTTTATTTCATTATATGCTATTCCCATCTTCTTTAATAGTTCTTTTTGTTTATAAAATGCTATCAAATCCATTTCTAAGCATTCAAATTCATATTCAGTATATACTTTATCATTTAATACAATGTTTAATTTTTTTATTATTTCTTTGTCCTTAGTTGTAAAATATTGAGATAAATCTACCAATGGTTTTTTATCATATTCCTTTTGCCATTTACTTATTTCTTCACAAATATTATTTTTCATAAATATTTTCCTACCTTTTTTATAGAGTATAAATATAATACTATATTTTGTTAAGAAACTCAATATTTTTTTCTATTTATGTTACAGATATACGATCATACATATTTTTTATTTCAAATTTACTCAATATTATCTCTTTTAATTTTTTGTTTTCTTCTTTTGATATTCTATTATTTATTGTTGCAACATTTATCATTAAGCATATATGCATGTAATCTTCTCCGTCAATTATATCCTCTATTACATAGTCTGGTATTGATATTTCTGTGTTAAGCATTGATATAATTTTTTCCTTTAATATTTTTCTTCGTTTCATTTCATTTTTTAATCTTATTATTTCAAGTTTCTTTTCTTCAATATATTGGTTTATATTCAACACCTCCGTTCTATTTTATATTTTTTCTAGCAAAAATATAATTATTCATTGTATATACAAATATAAATTTTCTCATAATAAAAGCAAACTCTTGTGCTTACTATTATAGCACATTTGCTCATTCAAGTGAACATTTTGGAATATTTTTGCTCATTTTGATGAACAGATTGTGTTTATATGTTTGCTAAAATGTTCTCGAAAGGGGCGATTCAAGTGGATTTTTCGGATTTAATTGCAACAAAAATAAAAGAAATAATGCAAGAAAAAAACATAAATTCTAGCCAATTATCCAAACTAACAGGTATATATCGTTCTACTTTAACAATGTATTTAACTAGAAAAAATAGAACCATTAGACTAGAAAACTTACTTTATATTTGTGAGGCTTTTAATATGAAGTTATCAGAATTTTTTTCAGATAAAAGATTTGATGATGCTGAAGCAAATGACTGGAAAAATAAAATAGATTAGAAACTGGAGAGAATTTCTCTCTTTTTTTGATTTTTCGACAAATTATAACATTTTTTTCATTTTTATTATGCTATACTTATATTATGGAGGTACTATGAATATAATATTAAAAGTTATGCTAAGTTATAATAGAAATAAATTACATAGGCTCATCGAAAAAAAGGTATCTTATAACAAAATTCTTCAGCAAAGTCAAAAACTTGATAAATTAATTTTAAAAGCAATGAAAAAAACAAATAGAGAGTTAGTATAACTAGCTCTTTATTTATTTCATATTGCGCAGATAATTTGTAATTTGGCTCTTACTTATTCCAAGTCATTGTGTATTCTATTTCAGCTGTATCTTTGTCTATATTTTCGCTTGTAATTATAAAATCATTCTTTTTATAAAAATTGATAGCATTTATATTTTTCTTATATACACTTAATGTCAAATTATCTCTGTTTTCTTTTACTTTATTCAATAGAGATGTTCCTATTCCTTTACATTGATTATTTGTATCAATAAAAATTCCTTCAATATAATTCTCATTTATTCCTATAAATCCTACAATATTTTCTTTTAAAACATAAACATATATTTCTGCATTTGGTAAAATTTCTTTTACATAATTATAATTATTTTTCCAATATTCTTTTGATATAAATTTATGAGCTTTTATATTTTCATTTTTCCATATTTGCATTACAGGATTTATATCATTTTTTTCAAATTTTCTTATCATTTATTTCTCCTATAACTTGTAATTCATTTTTCACCTTATAATATTATTTTTTCAATTCAATTTGAAATTCTATAAATTCATCATTACTTTTTGCACAAATTTTTCCATTATGTAATTCTATTATTTCTTTTGTAATAGCAAGTCCTAATCCTGCTCCACCATTATTTGTTTGTCTTGATTCATCTGCTCTGTAAAATTTATCAAATATTCTTTCCAGTTTATATTCAGGAATTGTAGCTCCCTTATTTTTAAATGTAATTTCAATATTTTCTTCATTTTCTATCATATTTATTGTAATAGTAGTATTTTCATAACTATAGCTAATTGCATTTTTCAGTAAATTTCCAAAAGCTCTTGCCAATTTATCTCCATCGGCATTATACATTAAAATATTAGGTTTAGTTATATTTAATTTTAAATTTCTTTCTTCTAACATTGGATAAAATTCTTCTACTAATTGGTCTAATAGCATTACCAAATCAATATTTGTTTTATTTAGAGGTATATCATTCAAATTATATCTAGTAATTTCAAAAAATTGATTAGTAAGTTCTTCAACTCTTAATGCTTTATCAAGTGCTATTTTTATATACTTATTTTGTAATTTTTTTGGTATTTCTTGTTCTTCATTTAATAACGATAAATATCCTATTACTGACGTAAGCGGTGTTTTTAAGTCATGTGCCATATACATAATTAAATCATTTTTCTTTTGTTCAGCTTCTTTTGCTCTTTTTGTACTTAAAATATACTCATATTTAATTTTATTTAATTTTTCTGAAAATCTTGTCATCTCATTTGGTAATTCTATGTTTTGAGTTTCTTCATTTAAAATGTTATCAAATGATTTATATAATTTTTCTATATTATCAACTTTTTTGGAAAAAAATCGATATAAAGCAATTACTAAAATAATTATCATATAAAAGAAAAAAATAGGTTCTTTATTATAAACACACCACTCATATAAGTTATAATTAAACCTATACAAAGTATTTCCTAAAAAGTTTCCTAAAAGATTATCTAAAACTACAATGTAAAAAATTACTGCTACAATGTAGTAGATGATAATTCTAAGGATCAGGCTACCTATCAATTTCATTTTTTCATTAAACAATTCTTTATTTTTCAATTTTATATCCAACTCCCCATACTGTTTTTATAAATTTTGGCTTTTTTGTGTCTTCATTTAATTTCTCTCGTATTCTCCTTATATGTACCATTACCGTATTATTATTTTCTAAATATTTTTCTTTCCATACTTTTTCAAATAATTCTTCTGAACTTACTACATTTCCTCTTTTTTGTGCCAAATATAATAATATATCAAATTCCATAGGTGTTAATTCAACTTGTTTATCGTATAATTTACAAATGTGTTTGTCTTGATCTATTTCTAATCCATTTATATAGATAATATTTTCTTCATTTTTTTCGTTATATTTTGTATATCTTCTATAGGCGGACTTTACTCTTGCGATTAATTCCAATGGATTAAATGGTTTTGTAATATAGTCATCTGCGCCTAAAGTTAGTCCTTGTATTTTATCTTTATCTTCAATTTTGGCAGTTAGCATTATTACTGGAAAGTTTAGTCCTTTATCTCTTATCATTTTACATATTTCAAATCCATCTACATCTTTTATCATTACATCTAAAATTGCAAAATCTAATTTTTGATTTTCGATACATTTTAGTGCTTCTTTAGAATCATAAAATTTAAAAACATTATAGTTTTCATTCTTCAGATAAACTTCCACCAAATCTGCAATTTCTTTTTCATCATCTAATACTAAAATATTCATTTTTTCCTCTTTTCTATCTCTTGTATTTTACCATATTTATTTAATATTTTCTATAACTCTTTTCAAATGTAAGGAAATGTTAAGATTTATTTAATCATTTCTTAAAACTTATTTTTTCATTCAGTTCTATAATATAAACAGGTTACAAGAAAGAGGAGGAAATCAAATGAAGAAAAAAAGAATAATAATACTTTTGATAATAATTTTAGGAATATATCTATTTTTTAGGAACACTTCATTTAACAACATATCTTATAATTTGAATAGATTTATTTCTAAAATAACTAACTCTTCAGAATATAAAACAATCAAACAAGATTTAAATAAAAATTATTCTGGAATAGGACAAGAAAAAGTAAAAAATAAAGATGGTTATTTCACTACATTTACAACTATTGAAAATCATAAAAAAACATATATTGAGTATAAACAAAATAATGATTCTTCTTGGAGTAATAATCAATATTGGGGTGGCACTATGGC
>AUXO011947401.1_pt1 | contig 20029 bp, 16 predicted proteins | sample 768731 | NCBI WGS metagenome assembly AUXO01 (sample SAMN02715735, study PRJNA202380) | gut metagenome | biome: sheep rumen | host: Ovis aries | place: New Zealand: Palmerston North
AGCAGACCCGCAGCAAGTACCATTAATTTCTTCACGTTATTTACAAGTAGAAATGACAATCGAGGCTATATCCTCAATGTCGTCATAGTTATATCTTTGATCAATAGGGATAGATAGCATGTGGTCTGATACATAGGCGGAAACTTTGCAAATATTCCTTGCCTTGTCATCAATTGGCCACAATACTGGAGCATAAACTCCTTTTTGTGCAAGTTGTTTCTGCACAGCATCGCGATTGTCTACCAAGATAGGCAATGAGAAAGGCGCACCATCAAAGGAACGTTCTACGCCAGGAATCATCTTAGCTTTACCATTCAGTAATGACCATAGATGTTTCATGTTCTCCCGTCTAGCATAAGCAACCTCTTCTCCATTAACGGAGGCAATCATTGATTTAGAGATCTCTGAAATAGGATGAACACCATCCAACTTATCTATCATCTCTTCTCCTTGCCTCAGTTCCGATAGGAAAACATTCTTAGCATCAAAAGACTTAGAATAAGCATATCTACCCTTCATCTCTTGTGCACCCTTTCGAAGAGTACCAAAGTCAGGGGCCTCTGCATCAATGTATTTCTGATTTGTCGGTTTCTTGCTCAATACCAAAGCACCATCACAAACACCTATCGATTTCCTAATGCTTGTCACATAATAATCAACTTGTTCGTTGAATATCTTATCCAAACAGAATGTGCTGTGCGAGAAATCTTCAATGACCGTTATATTGTTATCAAAGGCCTGGACCTTTGCGATAGCTTTATGCGTGTCAGCACTACCATAGAAATTCATCGTCAGGATAGCACTAAGCTTACAACCTCGAAGTAATCCTTCCAAATATTCTTCATCTATAGTCAGATCTTCATTCAGACGGTAGTAAATTACTGTCCAGCCCGTAAACTCAAAAGGAGCCGTCATTGACCAGCAGCAATATGCTGGACAAAGAATAACCGCATCTTTACCTGGTTTGCAATTACATGACGCATACATTAAGGCTTCCCTACCTGTTCTTATGTAGGTCAGCTCACGGCCATATTTTTTCAACCCTTCAAAGTAACCGTCTGGCAGTTGAATCGAAGGATGTTCGCTACCGTATTCTCTCATTTTCTGTCTTCTGCTACATTTATGTTTTCGCGGAACAACACAGTCTTAATAGTCTTGAAGAAAATTTTAACATCAAGCCAGAACGATATGTGCTCTGCGTAATAGACGTCATTCTTCAATTTCAATTCACCATCTGCACTGTTGCGATAATATGCTTGATTATAACCAGTAATTCCAGGCTTAACAGTTAAAATCACTCTCTCATGCTCGTTATACTTTTCCAACCAATCAAGAGGGTCTGGACGTATGCCAATCATACTCATCTGGCCAACAAGTACATTTAGAAACTGAGGAATTTCATCCAAACTTGTCTTTCGCAAGAAACAGCCAACTTTCGTAACACGAGGGTCATCATCACCATTGTATGTGCTACCATCTTCTAGACGAATATCTGGAGCATTAACCTTCATGGAACGGAATTTCAACATACCAAAAGGTTTACCGCCTTTCCCAATACGTTTACCGGCATAAAAGATAGGACCATGATCGTCAAGCCAAATGATAGGGCCAATGATTACTATTAACAACAACACGAAAGGCAATGCTATGAGAGCCATTACAACGTCGAGCAACCTCTTTAAAATTATATACATATTTGACTATTATTTATTTGATATGTTTCATTAATTGTTAACAATATTAATAATCTATGATTTATTTTATCAGCTCAGAAAACAAATCAACGTATTTTTGACACTGAATATCTTTGTTAAAACATGTTACCGCACGGTTTCTACAATTTACACTATAAAAACTTTTACCTTTTTCACATATTTCAAAAACTGCTTTCGCCACCGCATTTACATCACCTGTTCGAACTTTTTTCCCTGTCTCAGTAGAAACAACCTCGGATTGAGCAGTATTATCATATACGACAACAGGTGTTCCGCAGGCCATTGCTTCCACCATTGTTAAACCAAATGTTTCCGCATACGATAATGACAATAGAATATCTGCGCAAGAATAGAAACAAGCAAGTTCCTTTTGGTTTTTAGTCTTTGGGAAAATCATAATTTTTTCCGACAATTTCACCTTACATCCACTCTCTAACCCGCCGACAAGAATTATCTGATACTCATCGGAAAGAATATCGCATAACTTGTTATAGTCTTTAAGGCCTTTTCTTTCATCAAACCCGGTGGCTGCACTCAATAAGATATATTTTGATGTTAAATTATATTTTTTTCGAATGTCTGATTCTTGATATGAAAATACTGAGACATCAATTCCATTATGGATTGTTTTTATTGAAGATTGAGATAGAAAAGAGTGCTGAACTTCCCCAGCTAACCAATTAGTGACAGGGACAATAGTTAGGCTATCCAATGAACCATATAAATCCTTTTTTATATTAAAGTTTCGTGAAGAGTTATCAATTAAGCTACTAGGGAAACCATGAATGGCGGGGCAGTCATTACATTGAGTTTTCCATTTATCACAATTTACCTCTGTATAATATGCACAATGACCGGTAAAAGGCCAACAATCATGAAATGTCCAGACGACAGGTATGTTGTTTTCTTTCAAATATTTAAAAAGGATTGGATAATTTATATAACAGCCATGAAGATTATGACATTGAACTAAGGTTGGTGTCAATTTTTTTAATTTTCTAATGAGTCTTTTAGTTGCAAATAATGACCCCAAACCTTGTGCATCCCATAAAAGCGAATATAACCAATGTATTAATTCCTCAAATCTAGTCGATACCCGGATATGTTTAAAAGAACTCTTATTAATATACCTCGCTCCATGAACTATATATACATCCCATCCCTGCTTTTCCGCACAAGCACCTATCTGCTCCGCAATACGCCCAGTAGAACCCCAATTGAGCGCCACATTAATTTCGACTAATCGTTTTTGCATATATACAATACTACCTATATAGCCCTAAGAAACGGGATATTGATAAAACCAATCTTTGCTCATAATATGATATATTATACAAAAACTTATATAATGCTTGATGTATTGCACCTTTACGCAAATAGTATTTAATATAAATCAGCATTGAACTCAAATTCCAATTTCTCTCTCTACTGACTGCTATACTACTTTTATTAATACTGTGATGTTGATCGTGTTCTATTCTCTCTTTTACCACTACGCAAGCCTTTTTCCCACTTTGTCTTAACTTATAACCAAGTATAAATTCTTCTCCAAACAAGAAGGTACGTTCATCGAACAGTCCGATTTGTTGCAATGTCTCTGTTGTAAAACAGAAGAAACAACCAGAGACACAGCTGCAAATGTGTATTTCTTCTTCTTGACGGTATTTATGGTAAATACCAAGCCCTAGTATTTTTTTAATTTTATATGTTAATAAGAACATATTGGTTACCATATCCCAATAGGAAGGAACGTCCCATGCAAAGTTTGAAATAGGTTGACCTTGCATTGTAATAAGACCTGTAGATACTCCAATATAATTATCTTTAAGAGGTGCTAATATATTATCAATACTAGAACTATTAAAGTATATATCAGGATTGGATATAATAATGTTTCCTTTTATATTATGTTCTAGAATATATTTCAGCCCAACATTGTTACCTGCTGAGTATCCATTATTGTTTTCAGCTATCAACAACAATATTTTGTCAGAAACTATGTCTTTTAATTTCTCTATTGATTCGTCCGTTGATTTATTATCAACTATAATAACCTTGTTAATCGACGGACAATCTTCAACCATATTACAAAAACGGGTTGTCTCTTCCCAATCGTTATAATTTAATACAACTATAACATTTTCCCTTTCTTGATTCACCATTTCAATCATTAATTAAGATGAGAATAATAAAAATTTAGCATATTCTTACCATATGACAAAGGGCTGTTCTTAATCATCTCATCCAAGTTATCTATATATTTATTATATATTTTTGGTGTCCTTATAGTTTGAATACACCTCTCGATATCAGGCACGTTGAGTTTGGTTACTAGTCCGACATCGTTATCTTCAACAAGTGTACAAATTCCCGTTCTATCAGAAACAATGACAGGGAGGCCTGCACCAATCATTTCACCCACTGACAAAGAATAAGCATCGAATCTACTAAAATGGATACCCACATCATACTTGCATAATTCTGTCTGAAGTTTCGATTTCGGTGCCATGCCATGGAAATGAATATTATCGCTTATTGTATACTGTTTAAAAAAATCTATTTGCGAATCTGGAATTGTACCATAAATATGTAACTCTAATTCAGGGTTCTTAATGAAGTAATCAAGCATCAAATCACACCCTTTCTCTATAGTAACTCCGCCGCCAGCAAAAACAAATGAAGTGATTTGATCCGTGTTATTTTTGTACTCCTTCTTGACATATTTTTGCCATACACTTATTCCGTATGGAACTACAATATAATTCTTGTTAGGATAATATTGTTTATATGTTTCTGCGATAAATTTTGAAGGGACGAGAAAATTGTCTTCAAAAGACATTATTTCTTTAAGCTTAGAAGCATCACGTTCAACTTTATCTATATTATTAGGAGACAAGCCAAGTTTTTCAAAGTCCGGAAAAATATTATCAATAACCCAATTCTCACAAGGATAATACACATCAGCAAAAGTTCTTATCTCGGGATATTTCTTTTTATACTTTCTTATAACTTCATATGAATAATAAGGCCAATAATGAATAATATGAGGTTTAATTGATGGCAAAAAGTGCCTTAGATGCAGTTCATAGAAAAACTTTTCGTATTTTTCATATGTTTGTTTGTTGCGTTTAACTCTATAAATATGAAAAAAAGATTGTAGAATGCAATTAGAATAGTACTTGCTATAATAACGCACCCTTGGACTTTTAACAAATCTTTTCAACCATATTGGTAAAAGCTTAAAACTACAATATAAAAAACTCATCTTGTTTTGCCCCAACAATTCCTTATATATCTCATAAGAATGATCAGGTCTTGCGAGCAACAAAACATCAATTTTCTTCATAATCGTTTATTTTTACTTATCACCTTACTGTTCTTCTCACTTTGCGAGATGATATTAATTTACAGAATAAGTATATTGGGACATAATCCCACACTAAATACCTAAAGAATGTTCTTGTATCGCTTCTAACGTATAATATAAAAATACAAAAGATTCCTATATAAATAAATATCTTAGGAAAATCGCATCGGTTGACACTTCGTTCCAATTTGTTACAAAAAACACCTATTAGATAGCCATAGAATAAAAAAAGAATCAGAGAAAACCATCCGAAATTATAATAACCTTCAGCAATGAAAGAAGAACCTATACCGCTATGAGGGGTTATAAAATCCTTAAATTCTGAATCTACTTCAGGCGTCTTCACATAGTAATTCCCTGTTATCGCGTTGGGTAAAATATAAATCAAACCACACAAATAAGACTGACCATATAAATGAGGTTTGTCGGAAGGGCAATGTTGAAGAACAGCTCCAGTGGCACAAGATGTGAAACCCATCTCTTTTACAATCTCAAATACTGGGTTATTCTCTACCAGTTGGGACATTATTTCCTTGTTACTTGAATCAATATTGTTTCTCCAGTGCGATACAAAACTAAATAAGGTTGCAATTGAAAAACCGACAAGCAATACTGTTAAGAACTTCCTCTTTGACAACTTCGAGTGCACCAAAAAATGGGCATAAAGAATTCCACAGAGCATGCAAAACACATTGATACGACTGCCGGAAAACATATATAAACCGCAATAAACAGCTATCGGTATCCAAGGCCATTTAGAATCTTGCCCACCAATAAACATTGCCAATAATGCTGGAATCATTAAAGAAGCCAAAATACCCATTATGGTATCAGTCCCTATTTCTCCACTCTGGACCGTCCCATATATTCGTTCACCATATCCCATCGTCATATTCAAAATAATATTTTGTATAAGGATACGCACCGTTGGGTATAAAACAACTAACGAAATAACTATACCTGCCTTCATAAGCTGTTTTCTAGAACTAATATCAGAATCCTTATCCGGAATATATATTATATTTACTCTCCTATGTAATGTTAATGAGTAACCCAAATGCATTAATAGATATGTATACAGAGTAAAGAATCCCAAACTATATATCGTGTCATGCCTCAGATACCCTTGATATATCCACATGTTATCCATTTTTATTCCTAGAAGGACTAATTCTTGCTCTCCAAACATAAAAAAGAAGGAGAGGACCATAAAAATCATATAGCCGTCTATCCTTTTTATGGCGCTATAAGAACTTGTTAAGATATAGGTTATAATTACTAAACCTAATATCGCAATAAGCTTAATTTGAATATCTGAATCTGCAGAAGAAAATGCCAACTCCAAAAGCATTAAAATAGCAATTGAAAAAAACTGAAAAAAAATCATTTTCGCTTGTGAAAATTTCCTTTTCGTTTTTAACAATTCAATTTGCTTCTGGTAATCTAATTGTCCCTGAACTATAGATTCTCTCATATAATAAACAAAGTTTGATCACTTATATTGGGGGCCATGTGGTATCATACCAACTATAGTTTTAACCACATAGTTATTGAATAAATTAAGCATAACCACATATACTATTCCCGAAAGGGTAACCGTAAAAATGATGCTATAGATATAATTAGTAAAGAGGGTTGTTGACAACCAGTATACCGGTAATATTGGCAGCGAGGCCAACAAATACTGCCAAAAGTTTGACAACAGAAATTTCATTCTGAATTGTTTTACCAAGAATGGCAAGCAAACTGAAAGAACAATAAATTCAGACGCCACAGTTGCGATAGCAGCACCATATAGAGAGTAAAACGGAATTACAGCAAAATCCAAAATCAAGTTAATAACAGCCCCTCCTATAGTTGCCCAAAATGCAAGTTTTTCTTTTCCAAAAGGGATCAGAAGCTGTGAAACAAGAAATCCATTAATAGGTGAAAGAAACAAATCAATTATTAAAAGTTTAATAACCAAAGAGCCGTCCAAAAATTCTTTTCCAGAAAGAAGTAGAATAGCCTCGTCTGACATAACATAGAGTCCTACACTAAAAGGAAGAATTAAGAACAGCATAAAGTCAATTACTTTTTTACATATATTCTCAACTTGTGCTGTATCATTGCTATTCTTCGCAATACTCTCTGCAATGCGTGGAACTACAACAAAACCTATTGATGCAATTGGAACGCATACGGCTTTTATAACTTTAATGGCAGCAGAAAAAACCCCAACTGTAGTATCATCCTTAAAAATACCGAGAACGATAACATCAGAATTAACATATATCAAAGAAGCAACACTGGTACTAAGTATAATTGCCATTGGTGATACGTGCTTTTTCCAATCTTTGTATTTCGCTATTGTAAACCTACATATTTTGCGCGATTTAAAATAATTGAATATTGAACTACCAACCGTCGCAAAAACTATAAGCCATATGTAAATTGTTATATCATTTTTATCCTTAACAAACAAAAACAGCAGGACAAGGGAAAGAATCTGAATAGCGAGTGATCGGAGAGTTATATATAAGAACTGCTCAAATATAGAAAACAGCCATTCTACACCAATAAGAGTGAATATAATTGTCAGCCCAAGAATTAGAATATATTCGTTGTGACTTCCGAATAGCCCACAACCAGAAAAAAGTAATATAGTTAAAAGAGATAAAACTGAGGCTATAAGGTTTACAGTAAATACTTCACTAGCAAATCTACTAAACTTATCCTTATCCCCTCTCACCTTTGATCCTTCTGAAATTGCATATGTTGTAATACCAAAAGTAGCAAATAACTGAAAATATGAAATAACTGATTGAGAATAATTTGCAATACCAATACCCTCCGGACCTAATACAACAGATGCATACTTGAATGTAACCAATGGGAAGAGTATTCCAAGAATACTCCTTACCATATTTATGATTACATTACTTTTTAATGACATAAAACTAACCTATTTAACTTCTAATATTAATAAAGCTCTTTACAAATTATAAATATTTGCATTGAGCCATTCAAACCTATCATCTAACCATTGCTTAATATAATGGACTTCGTTTTCATAACTGCCATATATATTATAGTTCAGATATTTCTCATTATATAACACATGCCATTTATTATCATTTTCAACGACAGAATGCTGTAAATATCTGGCATATGAATTAATAAGGCTAATTAAACTATCTTTATGCTCATAAAATAAAGCAAACCTCTGTTTTACCCTTTCAACAAAAACAGGATCTTCAAAAAGGCGAAATATCAATGAAGTTTCAGGAGCCAGAATAATATAACCCTCAGGATCGCAATCTAACCACTTACGATTACCGAAAGCTACATCAAAATCCCAAACAGGCCCCATCTTAAGTTTTTCGCCTTTAATAAAGTTCATATAACAACTGGAAGCGAATCTGGCATCGATGTTTTTTGTTATTTCATTGACTAGGTACCATTCCACAAATGAATCCATGTCAATCACCGATTGCCATCCAGTATCTGGATTTTTAAAATCATCAGAGTACAGAATACTATCTATCCTATTAAGGAAATCCTGAACATACAAATAGTTTTCGTCCCCTGTTTGAACATCTGGATCTTTGATACATACTGGGAAGGGTAAATGAGGAGTCTTAACAAATGGATCTCCACTCCGCTCAGCACCATTATCCAACTCTAATAGAAAGCCATCATTCCCTACATTTACCCTGTGCTTTGATATCTTTAGTTTCTCGCAAAGTTGGTATGTGCCCCAATAATGTCCATTGAGTATTAATTCTACGAAATGAGAACGTGGAGTATAGTCTAAATTACTTAACGAACTTATGTGAAAAGCCATCATATTTCTAATCATGGTCTTATCCAGGTAATTGGAGATTAGAACCCATGACTTATCTGCTGGTTCTCCCAACAAAGAGACTTTTTCACTTAGTTTAATTCTGAATTGTTTTTTGGGGATATCTTCCCTGTCCCATGAAGTATTACCACGACCTCGTATTTCACCAGTAGCATTTAGAACATCTCCTGCAGCCCTTGTAACCACATTATCAACCAATTTAAATGAAGCTTTTAGATAATCTTCTTTTGAAACAATAGGTCGTCTATTCTCTGTTTCCACCCACAACATAGGTAAACCTGTGAAGGTGTGAACATACAGCATATATTCTTTAGACGACCCCCCTTTCGTAATCTTAATTGAAACCGGTTTATCAAAATTAAAAATTCCCCCTTCATATAATGTATCATTAAAAAAAACCTTATCCCCATTAAAAGTCAATTGAGGAATCAGATCCTTATGATCCATCATACTTGGGATAAAACATTCAACAACGCTATCCAAAATATCACACTTGATATCGTTAATTAATGTAAGTGTGTTGTCTTTTTCTAGAAAAACTAGGCCATATAATGAAGGTTTGTCTTCAACTATCGTGTTATCTATCGGCTGCACATCATCTATTATCTCTTCAGATTTTGAACAACCAATCATTGAAAGCCCCAAAAGAATAATGGCCACTATGAAAAGAAAACGAATAGAATGTTCCATTGCTTAATTAACTATCTTTCCACCAAGCTTTAAAACCATGGTGTGTTACGCGTTTCTCTACTGGAGGTAGCTTCATATAATCCCCATAGAGCTGAGAAAGCACTTGATGGTATCCACTGGGAATAAATAATTTGTGACCTTCAAAGTCTGCTTTTATTCCAGTTTTTAACCATTCAACTGGCATAATCTCCTTATAACTATAAATCGGGAATGCTATATTTGCAATAAATAAAGAGTCTTTTTTGCTAGTAATTTCTCGCGCTTTTTTGTCAATAGAATTAATTAAGAAAGATCTTGGAATTATCCTCATAAGAGCATTCCCAACAACAACGACAAAATTTTTCAAAATCGATCTACCTTCTCTGGTCTTCATGTTTTTAAGATCCAATAATAACCTATACAAAGAAAGACTCTGAAACTTTTTTTTTGCAATGCCTAGGTTACCCGGCAAATAATCAAGAGGAAACACATCGATAAAAACTCCTATATGTAGTTTGCTATTTATACACTCCTCCACTTCTGTTTCTTTCTGAATGACTTTTGCAAAAGGATGATAATAATCTTTCTCTATTAGGTGATCAATCACTTCGATATTCTTTGCATGAGAACTGCTATTATTAAAAGAAGAAACAAATTTCTCGTAGTCAGCGCGAGGCATCATAATATCTATATCATCATCCCAGGGTATAAATCCTTTATGTCGTACAGCACCTAAAAGAGTCCCATATGCTAAATAATACGTTATATTATTTTTCTCACAATACTCGTCAATATCAACCATCATGTTGACAAGTATTCTTTTAAGCTCTTCCGTTGAAATCTCCTTCATAAGCTATTATAGGGGGCTAAATAACAAAAATACGTAACATATAGAACAAAACAGATTGTTCACATAACCTCAAAAGAAACGGCTAAATAGTTATTATTGAGCCAAGTTGATCTCCTTGTGCCCATTCCAAAGCACTCTCATAATCTTCATTGGTATCAAACTCGATCCATCCATTATTGAAATGAATAGCCTTCACCTCTTTACCAGACTCTATAATGGCATTAAGCAAATCTGTCATATAGGCTTTTTTGACCACTTTACCAGACTGCTGCCATGGTTGATCTGCTGGGAGTTTATATGCGTCCTCCATAATTTCCTGGATATAATCCATACCGGCCTTAGAGAACTTCAAGATACCGATATAGCGGGCACTAATTGCATCAAGGTTTGGACTTTCTAGTCCAAGTTCCGTGATATTGTCATTATTATCGATAGCGAGGCTCTCCGTATCAAAATCTACACGTCCATATCGCATCTGCCAATAAGCTTTCCAGTTATCATCAACCCCACAGCAAAAATCCCCCTTTGCATTCATCATGCCTTTAAGAAGACGATCTTCAAAGAGTATGTCAGAGTAGCTGACTATAATGTCATCGTTGAATTCTTCTTTTGCACACATAAGTGATTCCACCATATTGGTATTTGCGAAATCATCATTCATATAATATTTGATGTCTTCGTACTTTATCTTGTCAGCAGCAAAGCCACGTATTACAATGATATCGTTGATGCCACACTTACGGTACATCTCAATCTGGCGTTCAATAACTGTTTTACCCATAAAACTGAGCATACCTTTTGGAAGATCTTGGGTATATTTCTTAAGGCGAGTACCCTGTCCCGCAGCAAGAATGATAGCTTTCATATTTTTCTTTTATTTAATAATTAACCAATGTGTTTTTGCACCATTTTAATGTCATCTTGGGAGAAGATAGTTTCTCTTTCGGGATGCCACATAGTGCCGAGGAGCTTATACGCTTTTAGACGAATAGCCTTGACAACCCCATCTTCAGATTTAGCAAGGATTTCAATATCGGGTCTGTTAATTACAAAACAACCTTGGTTGTGATAACTATTAACTTCACGATTGAAAGAACCTAGGACGGGGTCTTCAACACCAGTAACATACATTCGCTTCGCAACATGTCCTGTTACCGTTGTCAATTCTTCGCCAAAGTAATCTAAAATAGACTGCATTCCTCGACAGAAGCCATATAGAGGGATTTTCTTCTCGATGACTAATTCAATATATGCTTTGTCGGTAGCATCTCGCTCAGGTGCATTACCACCCCATTTCACCAGACTGTTACCCCCTGTTAGGATAATACCAGCGGGCTTTAACTCATCTACAAGCTCCTTTGCCAACGCGGCCGTGTTCGGTACAGGCACAGGTAAATAACCACATGCATGAATGAACTCAGCGATACGTTGGTCCGCACAGTCACGACGCTCATTATAGCTCTCAATGACTTCGACTCTCTGTGTATATAATACTATTTTCATCTTATCGAATAAATAATAACTCTCTATACTTAGGAAGCGTCCATAATCCATCCTCTACTATCATCTCCAGATGGTCTATTTCATAACGAATAGCATCCATCTTAGGACAAACTGTATCATGATAAGCAATGGCGCGTTTATGAATACTCTCAATCCGATTGGCAATACGACGGGCTTCGGTTAATTCCTCAACTAATTGCTCAATACGCTCAGTGCGTTCTGCAATCTCCTCAATGAGTTTCATATTTCTTGCAGACAAACGTTCTGCTTTCTCAACAGGGAAAACGTCCTTCATGCCCTGAACATTCTTAATGAGTTGGCTCTGGTAATGAGTAGCCACAGGAATGATATGATTCATGGAAAGATCACCCATCACGCGAGCCTCTATCTGTACAGTTTTGACATACATCTCCCACTTTACTTCATTACGAGCTTCCAACTCTTTGCGATTCATAACATGAGTGGACTCAAACATCTGGATAGAGGTGTCATCCAGATAATGCTCAATGATAACAGGGCAAGAGGTTTCCACGTCCAATCCTCTTTTAGCAGCTTCCTTCACCCACGCTTCTGAATAGCCATTACCATCGAAACGAACAGGCTTACAGGTCTTGATGTCTTCTTTTAGCACTTCAAGAATGGCACTTAACTTACTCTCACCCTTTGCTATATGTTCATCAACTCGCAGTTTGAAACTCTGCAACGCTTCAGCCATTGCTGCATTGAGCGCTATCATAGCAGAAGCACAGTTTGAAGTGGTGCCGGGAGCACGGAATTCAAAGCGGTTGCCTGTAAAAGCGAATGGGCTCGTGCGATTTCTATCTGTGTTATCAACGACAAGTTCTGGAATTTGGGGTATATCCAGTTGCATACCTTGTTTACCCTTCAAATTGAACAACTCATTCTTATCAGACTCTTCTATATGGTTCAATAGTTCTGTGAGTTGCGTTCCCAAGAAGCTACTGATAATGGCAGGTGGAGCTTCATTACCTCCCAAGCGATGTGCATTGGTAGCACTCATAATGGAGGCTTTCAACAAACCATTATGGCGATATACTGCCATCAGCGTTTCCACAATGAATGTCACAAAACGTAGGTTCTCTTCAGGGGTCTTGCCTGGTGCATGGAGCAACACCCCAGTATTTGTGGTCAAACTCCAATTCTGATGCTTACCACTACCATTAATTCCAGCAAAAGGCTTCTCGTGGAGCAGGACTCTGAATCCATGATTTCGTGCGATACGCTTCATCAAAGCCATCAGTACCATATTGTGGTCAACTGACAAGTTGCATTCCTCGTAGACGGGAGCCAATTCAAACTGGTTTGGCGCCACCTCATTATGGCGCGTCTTACAAGGAATGGCTAATTGCAAAGACTGAACCTCAAGATCTTTCATAAAAGCTTGAACACGATCTGGTATTGTACCGAAGTAATGGTCATCCATCTGCTGATTCTTGGCACTCTCATGTCCCATAAGGGTTCTGCCAGTCAGCATCAAATCAGGCCGGGCGGAATAGAGTCCTTCATCAACTAAGAAGTATTCCTGTTCCCAACCAAGATTTACCTGTACTTTGGTAACGTCATTATAGAATAAACTGCAAACATCTGTTGCAGCCTTGTCTGCTGCATGAAGTGCTCTCAACAATGGTGCTTTGTAGTCCAAAGCTTCGCCTGTATAAGCAATAAAGACTGTAGGGATACAGAGTGTATCATCAATAATGAACACAGGACTTGTTGGGTCCCAAGCGGAATAACCTCGAGCCTCAAAGGTATTGCGGATGCCACCATTAGGGAAACTGGAAGCATCAGGTTCTTGTTGAACAAGGAGTTTGCCCGAGAACACCTCCATCATTCCACCCTTGCCATCATGCTCTACAAAAGCATCATGCTTTTCTGCAGTTCCTTCTGTCAACGGCTGGAACCAATGGGTATAATGAGTAGCTCCCATTTCCATAGCCCACTGCTTCATACCCTTAGCCACCTCATCAGCAATATTGCGGTCTAACCGTGCGCCATTGTCAATTACCTCAATAAGCTTGTCATATATTTCAGCCGGTAAATACTTGCGCATCTTCTGACGGTTAAACACATATTTACCAAAATATTCGGAAGGACGCTCCTTCGGCATCTCCACATTGAGTGCTTTTTTCTTGAAAGCCTCCTCAACCACCTTAAATCTCAGATTACTATCCATACACTCTAATCAACCTCAAACAGTCTTTATTTAATAATACCGTTCTTGCAATCTATGCACAAGTTCTTATGCTCAGATGCATACGTGAAATACTTGTCACCACAACCAATAGCGGCAGGTATCTCGAACTCTGCACAGCGGATGGCCATATGAGAGGCTACACCTCCATACTTAGTGATAAGTCCGCCTATATGTTTGGCAAAAATCCAATCGTAACCTGGATCTGCTTTCTCTATTACAACTATCTTTCCTTCAATATCATGGCTTTCTTGACCGTCCAGTACAACCACTTCTCCTTCAACTGTTTTTTCTGTAATAAAATTAGGACGCGAGTTAATGGTCTGAATGAAATCTATATCACCGACCGAAGATACCACATTGGGTAGAATCACCTGCGAGTTCTCCTTATAGATAGTCTTTCTTAGAGGAAGCATCTCGGTAAGGAATTCACGCATACGCTCTTCCTCATTATAGAGAGAGAAGGACTGAATCTCGGTTATATCATAATAGGACATCTCAGGACGGGTGAATCCAAGAATTCCACCAATCTGAGCGACCATCTCAATGACCTGACTAAGCGACTTGGTAAATATGAACTTGAAGAACTCACGCTGTTCCAAGCTGGTCTTCATGTATTCAATCAGATGTTGTACGTCAAAGTTAAAGCCTACGGCCATAATCGCCTTCTCCATACCTTCTTTGCATGAAGCCGGTATTGCAGTATTAACTATTGCAGCTGCTGCCTTATTGTTTGCTTCAACACTCTTGCCGCCAAAGTCCATTTGGTCATATCTTGGTGTGCGAATGTCGTAAGTTCCAGCACGCAGATGACCATATTTCTCGTTGAACTGCTCTTTTGAGTAATTACCTTTGATATAAGCATTAAAATCACGTTCAAACTGAGTAGCGACCGTCTCTACAGTAGCCATGAAGGCATCATAATCCCTAGCGGTCCAATACCCCTGTGACTTCAATGTACTGCCCAAAGACTTAGCAACAAAAGCATAACGGGCCTGACGAGAGAACTGAGGTGTACCATACTGCTTAATGGCATCCAAAAGTACAGTGACAAGGTCTGTTATCTTATAAACCTTGTCAGCAGTCTTGAGTTTCTCTATTACTTCATGACGGATGGTTTCAAGTTTCTTAATGTCCTCTTCATCCTTTTTCAACACTTCGGGATAGTGGACTATCAAATCCTCTGTTTGGTCGTATAGCGCTTTGCGAATAGCAGCAACTTCTTCATCCGAGAAGCCATTATCAAACAGTTCTTTAATACGAGTATCCGTCTGAAAATCAAAACAGCTATAGACAATCTCAAATTCAATCTTATCGTGAGCGGACCAGTCCTTACGCAATTTGGCGCAATAAAAGTCACATAGTTTATGAGCCAACTTATCTTCAAGAGAAGAAGGAATTAAGCTCATAAAGGAGTTCTCCAAACTGATATAGGGCTTATTGCCCAATTGGTACATCAGATCAGAACTCACCTTACGGTAGCCCATGGGTACCAATCCATCGTTCCAAGCGCGATGAGTTATAATGTCACGATAAAGCGAATAATCCAGATGGTGTGGATTATCACCAATAATCTCAGCTGGATTCCAGAATGCCATATCAGAAAGGATATGGTTACTTGTACGCTCTACGTAACGCTCATATTTGGCACGAATGGCATTCTTGCGGTCAATCAGTTTCTGCACAGAGGTATCACGGCCAAACTTGTAGCTTGCCGCCAACGGACGAACTTGAAAGATGACTACAGATCCATCATTCTTGACTGCAAACTCAATATCAAGCAGCATTCCTGTAAGAATGCTCTCTAATTCGTGGATAGCTTGGAATAGGCTTCGCCATTGTTCTAGCACACTCTCTTCTTTTGCATCCTGAGCAATCCAAACTGTAGTACCACCGCCACCACTTGTTACTTTATCGGTAGAACCTGTATCATCGTAGTTGATGACATAATATGGCCTATTACGTTGAATGTCACGAGTAAAACATACACCACTATAATGGACATCAAATGTTTGTGACTGAACAAGGATCTGCTCATCGTTTCCTACTTCTCCATCTTTACCGTAAGAATGATATACTTCTTTTAGTGCTGCCAAGACTTCAACGGGATCGTCAGCATTAACACCAAGAATACTCTCATAGTGTCCGGCATTGGAAGATTCAAAGCCATCCTCCCCCTTAGATGAGCTACGAATGACTATCTTCTTGCCATGGAATGTTTGTGCTATCTCCGTCGTCACCGCGTCGGGATTACTTCGAACTTCACCTACTTTAACAATCATCAAACTTTCGATGGTTGATTTAGTCAAAGTTGCCTTTAAAGCCTGCAAAGTACTTGCTTTCGTGGAAATCAGACCAGGATGACGTTCAGTTTGCTCAATACGGCTATTCAATGCTTTCAAAATCTCCATAGGAGATAGCTTGGCGTAATAGTCTAAAGATTCAACCTTACCTCCAATACTCTTCAAGTACTCGCGTGCTGCAGCAGAGGTTATATCATCACCACGATAAAGGGTGATTGTTGCATCTGGATAGATATAATGCAGCTTTTTAAGATTGTCTGTAGGGTCTAATTTCTCTTGAGGCATCACCCAATCCACGCATGAGATATTCTCCAGAACCGCCCTACGTTCTTGCTCGCTGGATACAATATTACCCAGCCAAGCCTTTGCGGACTTGTCTGAAACCAATCCTACAACATGTAAGTCGGCATCTTTTGCTGCTTTTTGTAATGCTTTCAAATGGCCATAATGGAACAAGTCCATAATGCCGTAGCTATATGATATATTCATCTTATTTGAATAGAATTACTAAAATATAACACTAATCAATTTTTAATTCTTCTAATTACCAAACACATTAAAAAGACATTTCCTCAAGCAATTAGTCCAATAAGGAATACAAATTCCGAATGTCTCTTTAATCTTAGTCTTATCAAGAACGGAATATGAAGGACGTTTCACAGGACTAGGAAATTCGTCACTATGACAAGGCTGAATATCACAAGCTGTATTACCAGCATATTCTGCAATCATCTTGGTGAAGTCATACCATGAGCATACACCTTCATTGCTATAATGATAAACACCCTGAACAGGATTCTTTAATGCAGCAACTATGGCAGTTGCCAAATCCCATGCATAGGTGGGTGTTCCGGTTTGGTCAAAGACAACTTTCAGTTGTGGCTTGGTTGCTGTTAGGTTCAGCATGGTCTTCACGAAGTTCTTTCCGAATTCAGAATACAACCATGCGGTGCGAAGAATCACATATTTGCATCCTGTGGCAATAATCTTCTGCTCGCCAAGGAGCTTTGTCGCGCCATAAACTCCGGTGGGTGTACCCTTCTGGTCTTCTTTGCAAGGGGTATTATAAGGCTCTTTACCAAACACATAATCTGTAGATATTTGAACCAACCAGCCACCAACTTCCTTCATAGCTTTCGCCAAATTCTCTGGAGCTGTTGCGTTCAGTTTCTCAACCAAAGCATATTTCTCTGGATCTTCAGCACCATCCACATTTGTCCAAGCAGCACAGTTGACAATAGCATCAACCTTTTCTCTCTTCACCACCTCGCGTATTGCATCAAGGTTTGTGATATCCAAATGCTCTGTATCTGTCTTAATGTATTCACCGGCCAATTTCTTCAACATGGAAATAGACTCTACGGAAGCATCCACCACATCGGTAAAGATGTACTTATCAGTACTATCTTTTGCAATGATACGCATCTCGTTACCCAACTGGCCGTTGGCACCTGTTACTAAAATCACCATATCAATACAGATTAACGTTGATATCAAATGGACTATCGAAGTCCTTCAGACAGGCATGTTTGGTGTCTTTCTCCGAAAGCAATGCTTTTTCAGTAGGAATACGCCAATCAATTCCAAGAGTATTATCTACTATGGATATACCTCCATCAGCCTCCGGATGATAGAATTCATCACATTTGTACTGGAATACGGCTGTTTCACTCAACACGGCAAAGCCATGGGCAAAACCACGTGGGACAAAGAACTGACGGTGGTTTTCTTCAGTCAACTCTACAGCCACATGCTTTCCATAAGTAGAACTGCCTTTGCGGATATCAACCGCTACATCCAAAACAGCACCTTTAACACAACGAACCAATTTGCTCTGAGTGAATGGAGGACGCTGGAAGTGCAATCCTCTCATCACACCATAAGAAGACATGGACTCATTGTCTTGAACAAAGTTGATAGTATGTCCTAGAATAGGTGCTACCTTCTCATCAAAGTCTCTCTGGGAGAAAATTTCAAAGAAGTAGCCACGTGCATCACCAAAAACCTTCGGTTCAATGATGAGGACTCCATCAATATCTGTCTTTATTACTTCTATCATATATTAAAATTCATCAATCTTACCAGCACCATTTTTCTCAAACTCATCCGCCATCTTCATCAGGTACTGGCCGTACTGATTCTTGAGCATAGGCTTGGCTAATTCACGCATCTTTTCAGTTGTAATCCAACCCTTACGTAAAGCAATTCCTTCCAAACAAGCGACTTTGAGACCTTGGCGCTTCTCTATGGTCTCTATGTAATTGGTAGCTTCCGTCAAGCTATCGTGGGTGCCTGTATCCAGCCAAGCAAAACCACGCCCAAGAGTTTGAACCTTTAATTCACCATCTTTCAGGAACTCTTGATTGACTGTAGTAATCTCCAACTCACCACGAGCAGAAGGTTTGATGTGCTTTGCGACATCTACTACCTTGTTGGGATAGAAGTATAAACCAACCACAGCATAGTTGGACTTAGGCTCTTGGGGTTTCTCTTCAATAGATAGACAATTGCCATCTTTATCAAACTCCGCTACACCGTAACGTTCAGGGTCATTCACCCAATAGCCAAAAACAGTAGCCTTTTTGTCTTCTTCTGCTGTACGAACAGATTCACGGAGAAGCTGACTAAATCCTGCTCCATGGAATATATTATCACCAAGGACCAAACAAGCGCTATCGTTACCTATAAATTCTTCGCCAATGATAAAAGCCTGCGCTAGACCATCGGGACTGGGCTGCTCAGCATATTGAAAGTTTACACCATAATCGGAACCGTCGCCCAGAAGACGTTTGAATCCAGGAAGGTCATAGGGCGTGCTGATAATCAATATATCCTTTATACCAGCGAGCATCAGCACGCTGATAGGATAATAAACCATCGGTTTATCATAAATTGGTAAGAGCTGTTTACTTACACCCTTCGTGATAGGGTAAAGTCTTGTGCCGGAACCGCCGGCAAGTACAATACCTTTCATTGGTTATATGTTTAGTTTGAACTATCTCTTATTATTCAGCCGGTGGCGGAGTTTACGGAGCCACGGGCTGTACATTATTATATAGCGGAAGGTTCTGATGACAGCTTGCTGGCATCTGTGCCTGGAGCGACACCTTCTATTTAGATAAATTAGGTATCCCCTTCAACTCATTCTGAATGTACTCCAACGAAGCTATCTTAGCCTTGGTTTCTTCAAGGGTCAAGCGCTTTGTATTGTCTGAATTAAACTCAGAGAGTGTGACACGCTTGGTGTCACCCTCCTTGAAGTACTTATCATAGTTCAAGTCACGATTGTCAGCCGGCACTGCATAGAAGTTGCCCATATCAATGGCCTTAGCAGCCTCTTCCTTGGTAAGAAGGGTTTCATACATCTTCTCACCGTGGCGGATGCCAATCACCTTAATCTCCTCTTTCTTACCGCCAAACAGCTCACATACAGCTTCTGCCTGAGTCTGTATGGTGCAAGCAGGTGCTTTCTGTACCAAGATGTCACCATTCTTTCCGTGCTCAAAGGCAAAGAGTACCAAATCCACAGCCTCTTCAAGACTCATAATGAAGCGGGTCATCTTGGG
>AUXO018294750.1_pt1 | contig 20028 bp, 15 predicted proteins | sample 768731 | NCBI WGS metagenome assembly AUXO01 (sample SAMN02715735, study PRJNA202380) | gut metagenome | biome: sheep rumen | host: Ovis aries | place: New Zealand: Palmerston North
CAAAAAGAAAATGGTACACCGGTAATTGCTTTAAAAATCAACAGAAAAATAATAACAGGAAAGCAAACAGATTTATTAACACCAGCCGGTACCGTTATTTTAAATGCCATTAAAGATATTAGTAAAATACCGGATGATATCTATTTATTAGCACCAACTGTTCTAGAGCCAATTCTTAAATTAAAGAAAGAATTAGGAGGAGGAGATCGACTAAATCTATCAGAAGTGCTTACAGCTTTAAGTATTTGTTCCGTAACCAATCCACTGGCTGCCAAAGCCTTATCCAATTTAGGAAAATTAAAAGGCTCAGAAGCTCATTCAACCTATATAATTACAGGAAGCGATAAAAAAGCTTTAAAAGAATTAAAAATCAATTTTACTTGTGAAAATGAGTTTTTAGAAGAAGAACTATAGTTCTTCTTTTTCATTGACGAAAAGGATAGTTTTTGTTATAATACAGGCGATTTGAAAGAAGAGATCTTATGAAAGTACGATACTATGATGAAACCCTCTACTTAAGAGGCGAAGAAGAAAGCTTAAAAAAAATAGCGGAAGAGCATTTAAAACATATAATAAGGCAAAAAGAAGAGGCAGAATACTATCAGGAAGCCATCGAGCAATATGACCATTTAATAAAGCAAATAGCTACCTATTTAAAAGAATTAAATTGTCGCTCATCTTTAGAATTATCCATTATGATATCCCATTTAATCAATAAAGGATATCTATCCGAAAGAGGTACCTTTCAACCAATCGAAACTATACAAAATGAATTAAGCAATCGCCTAGGAATAAGTATTTTTTTTGGTCAAGGATGTTGTCGCAATATCAGTAGTTTTTATTATGATATTATGAAAGAATTAGGATACCCAGTAAAAAAATTTTATTGCAGACAAGGGGGTTTTTTATTTCAAAAACCGATTCATAAACCAGCAAATCACATGATAAACTTAATAGATTATAAGGACGTAACCTATGGCATTGACCTCTATAACGGAGAAAGATTATATCACTTCCAAAGTCCTTTAAAATTAAGCGAAATCTCATCAACCAGTGCCAAAGAAATAACCTATAAACCATATTATGACATGATTTTAGAAGACAAGAGTATTGAAGAAATAGAAGAAATGTTAGAGGGTTACGAAAAAGAATCTCAAAAAAGATGGATTTTACCATTAACTTATGAAGATGATATCAAAGCAGAAGCCAAAATAGCATGTAATAAAGAAAAAGAATTATTTGAAGAAATAAGTCATCAAACCAAACAATATCGAAAAGAGATCGTGCATTCCTTAGAATAATAGTGTCAAATAATGAAAAGTTTTTCTCTTTTTATTTTTTATTAAAAGAAAATAATGTAGAATAAAAGTATAGGAGGAAAAAAGAATGAAAGATTGTCCAGTATGCGGAAATAAATACGAGAAAGAATGTGAATGTGGATACGTAGAAGAAAATAATTTGGCTTCTATGTCTACCTATATAGCAGGAGGAGGAACTTCTGCACCAGAAGTAGAATTTTTAAATATTATTTCTACTTATATGAAAAAAAGAGATTTTGAAGACATTACCGAAAAAATATTAAAAGCCGTTCACAATGAAATGCCAAACAAAGTATATGCTATTAACTATTTAAAATCGATTCTAGATTTAAAAACAGAAGATCAAATAAAGAAAGCGATTGAAGAATTAGAAAAAGAATAAAAGACAGCATCAACTGTCTTTTTTTATTGATTCTAAGAATTCATCGAAAGAAAGAAAATCAGAGTAGGAAGTATTCTCACGGATATATTCCTCTTTTTTATTTTGAAGCATTTGCTGAACTCTAAAAGCATCAACAGCATAATTAGGATATTGTTCATACAAAAGAAGAATATCTTTTGACCAAGAAAGAATCAAAGAAACCTCTGGAAAAGAAGATAACTCCATATAATAAAAATACATAGAGATTAAAACACTCATAGCCGTCGTAGTAATAAGAGAAATATCACAACCTCTATCAATTCCTTCTCGCATAGCCCATAGCATGTTAGAAGAATATCCCTCTAAACCATATAATTTGTATTCTCGATTATTCTTTCGAGTAATGGAATTAGGATTTTCATGATAGCAATACGTAATTTCATTCAAATAAGAAAAATGAGGTTTATGAAACAAGATTAAACGTAAAAACCCGTTATCTTCATTCGCTCGAGTAGGAGGGAAAAGCAAATGATTATCAAGAAGAAATTTTCTATAAAATATTTTACCGTGTAACCACGTAAAACTCTTTTCCATCACAAGACACTTGCCATCTCTTTCATAATAGAAATTACTAACAATTAAATCTTGCATGGGATTAGTTATTTGAGAATATAAATCCAAAACAGCATGATCTGTATAAAGATAATCGTCACTATCCAAAAACAAAAGATAATCCTGTTGCGTATGCAAAATACCTTGGTTCCTTGCTTCTCCTGGCCCAACATTTTTAGGAAGAGAAACTTCTTCTATATCAAAAAAAGGAGAATATTTTTTAATAATAGATTGATAAGAATAATCAGAACCATCATTCACAATACAAACATGTAAATCCGCCACGTTCTTTTGTTTTTTTATAGAAGCTAAAGGAGTATCAATAGTATCGATGGCATTATAAGCCGGAATAATAATATCGATTTTCATATATATCACCATCTTCATTGTAACAAAGAAAAGAAATAAAAGAAACAAAATACACGATTTATGATAGAATAGAACTAGAGACTTAAGGAGGCCAATATGAAAGAAGTAACAAAACAAGAAATCAATCAAGCATTCCTTCAACATAGTTTAATGTTTGGATATATGATTTATCATCCAAATGAAAAAATAGGAGATATATTAGTATCCATTAATGATAAAAAAGATATAACCAAATATAAAAATATTTATATTGCGATGGAATGTATTCGCTACTTAGCCAATATCGATCCAAACTACTTTAAAACAATAAAAAATACAGATATTGCAGAAGAAGAGTGGAAAAGAGATTTATTTAAAACCCCAGCAGAATCTAAAAAATTCAGTTGGAAACAAATTCTTAAAAACATTCAAAAAACTTATCACGAATACAATAGTAAAGATATTTACTATAAAATATATGAAGAAGGAGAAGTATTAGAGTTCCACTTAGAAGAAGCAAAACCAATCCCTTTTCATATCACCATCGAAAAGAATCTCTTATTAAAAATAATAGGAAGAATCCTACATACAGAGTATTATTATACTTACAACAGTATTCAATGGGATACGAAAGAATTTCATTTAATATGCCTAAAAGATAAATGGAACATATCGTTAGAAAATGCCTATATTAAACTAAGAGTGGAAAACAAAACGTATCAAGAGCAAGACAAAGAGTTCCTAATGAATCTTATGAAATTGAAAACCAGTTACGAAATAAAAAAATATAAACTCTTACCAGAACAAATAGAAGCATATCAAACATTACTAAATAGAGAAGATAAAACCTATATTGATAAGATGATTCTAAAAATGTTTATCAATTACTATAGTTCTTGTATTATGCCAATCGCAAGTATTAAAACTTTCTTAAATATCGAAGAAATTAATTTAGTATATGCCTTTTATGATAATTTAGAAAAGACATTTCAAGAATTTATGGAAGAGTATCAAGCAATATTCCGTTCATTTCTCCATAAAGAAGATAAAACTAAATTTGGCCAAGAACAGTACATGTTCTATATAGAAGATCCATTCCGAGTAATAACCAATGTCAAACCAATGATTTATCAGAAATACTATCAAGCAATCATTGAAATGGCACAGTACTATTTATCCAATATATATAAAAAAGAAATATTTGAAATTGGAGAGAAAAAGTATAAGAAAAAAGACATCATAAAAGCCTTTCAAAAGGAAGAATGGTATATTAATCCGAACAAAAAGCCAATCATTAGAATAATAGAAAGTAAGAAGAAAAAAGATAAGATAGAATTTATAGAAAAAGATGAAATAGACTTAGAAGCATTAATGAATTGGGTGGTTACAAACTCCATCAAGGAGAAAATAAAATGAGATTACTAGGAAATATTATATGGTTCTTATTGGGAGGATTTATCAGCGGAATAACATGGATAATCGCCGGAATGATATGGTGCCTTTCCATCATAGGAATTCCTTATGGATTACAATGTTTTAAATTTGCCGAACTATCCTTTGCGCCATTTGGAAAAGAAATCGTAGATAGAGGAGGTCCTATTTCCTTTATCGTAAACATTCTATGGCTTTTCTTTGGGATACCAATGGCATTAGAAAACTTAGTGATAGGAATACTATGGTGTCTAACGATAGTTGGAATTCCATTTGGAATGCAATTCTTTAAAATAGCCGCCTTAGCCATCGCCCCATTTGGGAAAACAATAAAGTAAAGGAGAAAGAATATGTCAAAATTATATTTTCGATATGGAACAATGAATTGTGGAAAGAGCTCATCCTTAATGCAAGTAGCCCATAATTACAATGAAAATGGAAAAAGAGTAGTCGTTATAAAATCCAGTATCGATACCAAAGCAGACGATCAATTAGAATCTAGAATTGGTTTAAAAAGAAAAGTAGATGTTTTAATTGGTCAGGATAAATCATTTGAACCATACTATGAAGATTGGAATCAAGACGTAGCCTGTATATTAGTAGATGAAGCACAATTCTTAACCAAACAACAAGTAGAAGAATTATGGATGGTATCCAAAATGTATGATATTCCAGTCATCTGCTATGGTCTAAGAACAGACTTTCAAGGAAATTTATTTGAAGGAAGTAAAAGATTACTAGAACTATGCGATGAAATTGAAGAATTAGTAACCATTTGTCAGTGTGGAAAACGTGCTAAATTTAACGGACGATTTGTAAATGGAAAATTTGCCTTAGAAGGAGAAAGCATTCTAATAGATGGATCCAAACGAAACGTTGAATACAAACCAATGTGTGGAAAATGTTATATGAAAATGAAATATCCCAACAAGAACTAAAATGTTCTTGTTTTTATGTTTTTATAGATAGAATATGATATAATGAAATCATAGGAGAATGATAAAATGATTCAAATCAAAAACACCGTACTAAAAAACAATATTTGCTTTCAATTAGACAAAAAAAGCATGCCTATCACCGAAGAAGAAACTGCTAAAATAACAGACATAGTACTGGATCAAGAAGAGATAGAAGATACCATGGAATTGTTTGATATCCGAGAATTAGAGTTTTTTCCAAACTTAGAATCATTAACATTACGAAACTTTGATTTAGATAATTATGACTTTACAACCTTCTTAAAGCTCGTACAATTAAGAGAGATAACCTTTGAAAATTGTGATTTTGAAAACTCCATTATCATCGCATCATTAAAAGTACAATCATTATCACTCAAAAACTGTAATATTAAAGATTATAATTTTCTCTATGTAATGGACGAATTAAAAGAATGTACTGTTAATAAAGGAATCCTAGATATTCAAAAGCTCAATAATTTAGTAAAATTAGAATATTTAGATACCTCCTACAGTAAAATAGAAGGAGACACAAAGGAATGGAAATTACCGGAATGTAGGGAATTATCCATCCATAATACAAACATAATGGATTTAACCTTCACTTTAAATATGCCAAGAATTCAAAAAATAAGCATTTCCAAAAATCAATACGATGCCAACAAAAGCGTTATAGCTTTACTAAAGGAAAGAAATGTGAAATGTTTTAACGAACAAATTGTAGAATGGCAAGAGGAGGTACAGTAGAATGCAACACTTTGATAAAACCTTTAAAGCCACTCCGAATGCTCCCTTAAATATTCACTGGATCAATGAATATTGTAAAAATTATCCAAAGGAAAAAATATTAGTAGAAGTGAATTCAACCATCGGATTAAACAGTAAAGACTTAGAAGCATTAAATAACAATGTATGGATTCGAATTGCTGGTGCTTATGACGAAGATAGACAAAATCGCTATAAAAGAGAAAAATTTGGAAATGAAACCTGTGAAGAATACTATTATGAATCGGTTATCTATTCTAAACTAGAAACCATTCGCATTCTACAAGCGATAGAAGAAATGGAAAAAGGCCTATCTGCCAATTGGACCAATCTTCAAAAAATCGTCTACATATATGATTATTTAAAAAGACACATAACATATGATCCAAAATATGAACAAAAGCCTTCTAAAGAAGTACGAAGTCTAAGAGGATTAATTACCAAGCAAACTGTATGCGCAGGGTATTCCTTAATATTAAAAGAATTATTAGAACGCCAAAGAATTAAATGCCATTATGTAAGAGGTCACGGACACGCTTGGAATATCATAGAAGAAGGAGGAAAACTATATCCAGTTGATCTTACTTGGGAAAATTCCAAATTTCGATCTGGAGAATCAAAAACTTATGATTATTTAGGAAAAGAGATTGAAGAATTTAATAAACATCATATTCCCGATGATAGAGAGCCAATGAATCATTATCAACATAAACTTTCAGTCTTCAACTCAACCATTATTCGACAAATGGACAGCATCCTAAATCGAGAAAGAGATTACCAAACGACAACTTATCACGCAACGAGAAAAGATAAAAGTGAATTTCAAATTGCCCAAGTTGGAACGAAAACGATTGAGGGAGTAAAATATTATCGTTATTACTATCAAGAAATATTACCAAACGGCAAAAAAGGAGATCCTAAGATTTTCTATAGTGAAAGTAATATTAGTAATTATATTGATAAAAGAAAATTTGGTCATCCAGTAAATCCAAAATATGAGCATGCTATCACAGACGTGTTATTCTCAAAAGAAAACATAGAAGATAGTGAAAAAAGAAATACTGGATATATTGGAAGAGTAACGAAAGAAGAAGATATAAAACAAATATATAAAGACTATCATGACATACCAAAACCATTGGATAAAATCAAAAGATTTCATTATCCTACTAGAGTATTTCATAGAAAAGATGGAACCGTTTTCATTGCTCAAAGAACAATTGAAAACCCAAGTATCATTGGAGAAGATAGTGTTTATCAATATGATTTATTTGAAATCACAACAGAAAAAGGAAAAGAAGTCTTAAAGAAAAATGTAATATTTACCGAAAAACCATTTTTAGGAGACTTCCGTTCGGGAATAGCCGATGACTATCTATCTAGATCAAGAATTGACCGTAAAATAAAAGAAGCCGGCGGATATATGGGTTACTATGATCAACAGGGATTTAGAAACTACAACCCAAGACTGAACCAGTATTTTGATCGTTCAAAAAAAATAGAAGAAAAGCCAAGAATACAAATACCAACCTTTGAAGAATGCAAAGACTTAGTAACGAAATATGAAATAGATGCAAAAACCAATAAAGTCGTTAAAAAAGGAACCCATACCAATATTGATAATAAAGACTTAGAAAAAAGAGCCTACTTTGCCAATCTATGGTTAAGTGCAGCCGGAGTCAAAGTTGCTTATCAAGAAGATCCTTGGGGATATCAATATGCATTTAACGAACCAGCAGAAGAACTATACCGACAAATCTTAAACAAATTTCAAGAAGATATTGAAGAAAAAGGAACCATTGACACCGAAGAAATGTTTCATCAAGCAGGAAAGTCTTCCTACAAATATGCCCAAGAAATTATCTTACGTTTATGCAAAACCCCATCGCAAGTATATGCCATCAACGACTTATTTCACGAAGCCATAGCACCGGATAAAATACAAACAAAAGATCCAGAAGCTCTATATGACTGGGCATACATTGGATCTAAAAGAGAAGAAAGGAATTATTAAATATGAAAAATAAACAATTACTATCCATTTTAATTACAATCATCTATACAGGAATTACTTATTATATGTTTTATCCAGCAATCAATATCCATAGTTTAGAATTTTGGATGTATATCATAAGTATTATACTTGTATTTTCCATTGCTCAAATCCCAAATATGTTAGGAGAAATCGACTATTTATTTTCACGAAGAAAGAGAAAAAAATGTCCATACTCTGTAAAACCATTCCTAACAATTCCAACAATAATTATAGGAATTATATTGATTAATTTTATCTTATCACCAATCTTTAATGCCAAAGTCTACTATAACAGAATTCAAGTAGAAGAGGGAAACTTTGAAGAAGAAGTAAAAGAAGTAGATTTCAATAAATTACCATTGCTAGATCGTAAATCCACGCTAAAAATTGGAGACAGAACCATGGGACAAATGAGTGAATTGGTCTCACAATTTGAGGTAAGTGATCAATATACACAAATCAATTATCAAAACGAAATTATCCGAGTAACACCATTAGAATACAATGGACTAATTAAATGGTTTACCAATCGAAAAAATGGAATCAAAGCCTATATTACAGTAAATTCAACAACTGGATCTGCTCAACTAGTAAAAATAGAAAAAGGAATGAAATATGCACCATCTGCTTATTACAACGAAAACTTATACAGAAAACTACAAATGAGTTATCCAACCAAAATATTTGATAGTGTAAATTTTGAAATCGATAATGAAGGACATCCCTATTGGATTGCTAGTTCTGTTCAATATAAAGGAGTAGGCTTAAGAAGGGAAGTAGAAGGAATTGTTATATTCGATCCAATTACCGGAAAAAGCAAATTCTACCATGTTGATGAAGTTCCAAGCTGGGTAGACCATGTATATGAAGCAGACTTAATTTTAGAGCAAGTAGCCGATTGGGGAAAATACAAAAATGGATATTGGAATTCAGTATTTACTCAAAAAGAAGTAGTAGAAACAACCACTGGATATAACTATTTGGCTCAAGACGATGACATCTATTTATACACGGGAATAACTTCCGTTATTAGTGATGAATCCAATATCGGATTTATCCTAACAAATATGCGTACGAAAGAAACAAAATTCTATGGAGTGGCAGGAGCCGAAGAATATTCGGCAATGGACTCAGCAAAAGGTCAAGTCCAACAAATGAAGTACACATCCACCTTCCCATTATTAATAAATCTAAATGGTAAGCCAACATACTTAGTATCTCTAAAAGATAATGCCGGACTAGTAAAAATGTATGGTTTTGTCGATGTAGTAGACTATCAAAAAGTAGTGGTAACCGATAGTTCCAAAGGAATTGAAAAAGCAGCAGAAGCTTATCTAAATGAAGTAGGAGAAGATACAGCAAAAGCAAAATATGAAAAACAAATCATAGTTTCAGAAATTAAAGACGTAATTATGGATGGAGATACCTATTACTATTTTAAAGATCAAGAAGGGCAAAAATATAAAGTATCCATAAAAGTTGGAAAAGACACATTACCATTTTTAAAAGAAGGCGATACTCTAACCATTGCCTATCGCAAAGAGCAAGAAGTAATCAGTGTAACCGAAATTATATCAAATGGAAATTAAAAGATACAAAATAGTAAAGAAAACTTGATAGAAAAAAGAAAAGAAAAAATGATACGATAAAAACAGGGAGTGAAAAAATGATCAAGCTAAAAAACGTTTCAAAATACTACTACAGTAAAGGAGTAGTCGCAACTGGTTTTTCTCATATAAATTTAGAATTAAATATGGGGGAATTTGTTGCCATAACAGGAGAAAGTGGCTCTGGTAAAACAACTCTTCTAAACGTAATATCTGGACTAGATACATACGAAGAAGGCGAGATGTACATCAATGGAGAAGAAACCAGTCACTATATTGCGAAAGACTTTGAAGATTATCGAAGAAAGAATATTGGCAATATTTATCAAAACTTTAACTTAGTAAATAGTTATACGGTATACCAAAATATAGCTCTTGTATTAATGTTAAATGGAGAAAAAAATATAAAGGAAAGAGTAATAGATTTAATCAAAAAAGTTGATCTATATAAATTCCGTAATACTAAGGTATCCAAACTATCAGGAGGACAAAAACAAAGAGTAGCCATTGCTAGAGCCTTAGCAAAAGATGTTCCTATTATCATAGCCGATGAACCAACTGGAAACTTAGACAAAAAAAGTGCCACCAGTGTACTAAAACTATTAAGTGAATTGTCCAAAGAAAAATTAGTCATTATTGTTACTCATAACTATGATCAAATTGAACCATATGTAACTAGAAAAATAACCATGCATGATGGAAGAATTCTAGAAGATGTAAAAGTAAAGGATTACGAAAAGGGAATCGAATGTGTTCCTGCTAAAACCAAAGGATTATCCATTGGCAATAAGATTCGATTAGGTCTTAGAAACACTTTTAACATCGTTCCAAAATTCTTATTACTATTAGTAGTATATTTCTTTGTAGTAGCCGCTTTAATGGGAGAATATGCTATCTTCCAAAAAGAGGAAACAATTTCCAAAGAAGATGGTATCAATTTTGTTTTTGATACATCGGACTTAACCAGAATCGTAGTAAAAAAACAAGATCATTCCGCATTTGATGATACAGAATTAGAGAATTTAAAAGAAAATTCGAAAGTTCGATACATCATTGAAAATGATATACTTCTAGATTCTGAAGATACCATAAGAGACAAAGAAATGAAATACTGGGTCAATTCAACTTCTCTTCCAATCGAAGTATTTGAAGGAGAATTAGACTATGGAAGAATGCCGGAAAATGCTCATGAAGCTATTATGGTAATGAATAAAGATAGTTATTATTTCTATAACGGAAAAGAAGAAGCCATTAATAAAGACTTTTATTATTTGGATCAGACAAATGCTGATAATTTTGACGAGAATTTAAAAGTTACCATTGTTGGATTACAATACAATAATGATTTAGATTATGGAAAAACAAAATTATACGTTGAAAAGGAAATGATTAACAAACTACAATATAAAATACATCAAAGATATAGTAAATTATATGTAAAATTTCAAGGCAAAAAGCATCCAGTATATAGTTATGCTACCATGTATCAAATTACCCCTAACACTTCCGTTCCAATGGGAGAGGCATTTATTAGTGAAGACGCAGACTACCAATGTCCAAAATATAATTGTTTATGGAGCACTGTCGAAGTAACCAATGAAAATTTATATTTCCAAGAAAGTAAATCATTCCTAGTAAGTAAGAAATACAATCGAAAAAACATTACAGAAATATTATATTTACCAGGTTATAATAAAGATAATTATGATTATGAATATAATGGTAGAATTTATGTAAATGATATAGATTATCAATTATTATTTAATAAAGGAACCTATCAAATCAGTGTATTTGCCAAAGATAAAGAAAAAATTGATCCATTAGTAAAAGAACTAAATAACAAGGGTTATCAAGCTCTAGCCATCAAAAACACATTAGTACAAGAAGAAATATTCCGCTATTTACGAATTCTTAAAATGATTTTAACAATTATCCTAGTAATAGCATTATTCTTTATATCGTACTTTATTATAAAAATTATATTAAAGAGTAGAAATACGTATTTTTCCATTATCCGTATGTTAGGAGGAACAAAAGCTACAACAAGACAATTACTTACCATTGAATTATTTACCGTTGCCAATTTAGCTTTTATACTGTTTGGAAGCCTAATTCTATTCAATCACTTAGGATGGATGGATGTTGGAATTCTAACGGATATTTATGATTATTTCACTCCAAAGACCTATTTAGCATTATATTTAATAATCATTGGCATGTCGATTATTAGTAGTATGAGATATTCTCGTAAACTATTTAAAGATAGTGTCATGGTTACTATAAGAGAGGAGGTCTAAGTATGATAAGAATAGAAAAAGTAAATAAATACTTTAACCGTTTCCGTAAAAATCAAAATCATGTCATCAATAACACAAGTCTAACATTAGAAGATACCGGACTAGTAGCATTACTTGGACCATCCGGTTCCGGAAAAACAACTCTCTTAAATGCCATCGGTGGATTAGATAAAATTAATAGTGGAAAAATATACATCAACAACAAAAAAATATCTGGACATAATATCCATAGAATTGATAAATTAAGAAATTTAAATATAGGATATATCTTTCAAGATTATAAACTAGTAGACTATTTATCCGTCTATGATAATATTGCTTTATCTTTAAAAACAATTGGTATTAAAGATAAAAAAGAAATTGATAAAAGAGTAACCTACGTACTAGAATGTGTCGGAATGTACCGATATCGAAAAAGACCAGCTAGCATGTTATCAGGAGGAGAGAGGCAAAGAGTAGGGATTGCAAGAGCAATCGTAAAAAATCCAAATATTATCATAGCCGATGAACCAACAGGAAATCTAGATAGTAAAAACTCATTAGAAATCATGAACATTATAAAGAAAATTAGTGAAGATCGATTAGTTATCTTAGTAACTCATGAAGTAAACTTGGCAAAATTCTATGCCTCTAGAATCATCGAAATTGAAGATGGAAAAGTAGTCAAAGACTATAAAAATGAACAAGAAGAAAACCTAGATTATGCAATTGATAATAATATCTATTTAAAAGACCTAGAAAAAGCAAATCATATCAAAGACTTAGGCATGGATATCTATCGAGATAAAGATCAAGAATTAAATGTCGAAATCGTCTTAAAAGGAAATAATATCTTTATCAAAAGTAAGAATAATCAAAAAATTGAAGTAGTAGACGATAATACTTCCATTGAATTCATCAATGACCACTATAAAACAATGGCCAAAAAAGATTTAGAATCTATAAAATTTGATTTTAAAGATAAACTAAAAAATCCAGAAAAACTACGTTATTCTTCTATTTTCAATCCAATTACCTTTATAACCAATGGATTTAAAAAAGTACTAGAATATTCTTTCCTTAAGAAAATATTACTAATTGGTTTCTTTTTATCCGGATTCTTTATTATGATGAGTACCTCTAGAATTGCAGCCAATTTAACCATCCATGATAAAGATTTTGTAGATACCAATAAAAACTATTTAAAACTTTACACCAATAAATTAAGTGTTGCCCAATACAATGAATATTCTATGCTAGACTCCGTAAACTATATTATACCTGGAGACAGTAAAGTGACATTCACTGTAAAAGTAGATGATTATTATCAAACAACATACGTAAATGCCAATATTACAGGATCTCTATCAACCATTAACATGATACAAGAAAAAGATATCAAGTATGGAAGAATGCCAGAAAACGCGAAAGAAATTGTAGTAGATGAAATGGTTATAAAAAAATCCATGGATAATATGATGAATACCAATAAAATGATGGGACTATCTAAACCAAAAGATTTCTTAAATCGAATTGTCAAACTACCAAATCTTCCAGACTATAGAATAGTAGGAATCTCCGATATCGAAAGTCCTTCCATTTATACTTATGATTCAGAATTTACAAATATTTTATATAACAATACCAAAGAAGAAGATATGTATTCAAACTGGGAAGATCAAGAAGCCAATTCCAATGAATTTCAAGATTACTTATTATTCACATCTAGAGTTGTATTAAAAGAAGGAAGATGGCCAGAAAATGACTATGAAACAATCGTTGACATTTCCAATAAAGAATCCATGAAATTAAACAAAGAAATATCAAAAAAAATAAATGGTCAAAAATTAATCGTAGTAGGTTATTATGATTCAGAAGAAGAAATTAACAAATATTTAGTCAACTTTAATATGATCAAAGTATTATTAATCAAGAATTCAAAAAATGCAATGATATATCCAAATAATAAGATTCAAGCATTACAAGACTTTAGAGAGCGAGAATACAACATAGAAGACTCCTATGATGCTTCTAAAACAAAATATATGAAAGATAGAGAAGCTGGAACAAAAGTTGCGACTACATCCGCTCTAGTAGTACTAGCTATATCTTTAATAGAAATAATCTTAATGTTACGCAGTTCCTTCCTATCAAGAATTAAAGAAGTAGGAATTTATCGTGCCATTGGATTAAAGAAAAAAGATATTTATATTATGTTTAGCGGAGAAATAGTGGCAATCACATTATTCGCAAGCCTACCAGGAATCTTAATTAGTGCTTATATTTTCAAACAAATCAGTTTAATAAAATACTTGCAAAATGAATTTTTAGTAAATCCATTCCTTGTAATATCCGCATGTATCATAGTATTAGTATTTAATTTAATTTGTGGACTATTCCCAGTCTATAACACACTTCGAAAAAGACCAGCTCAAATACTTGCTAGAACAGACATTTAGTCTGTTCTTTTTTTTCATAACATTGATATTTTACGAAGAATAGAGTACAATAGAATAGATAAGTAAAATGGAGGAGAATATATGAGATTATTCAAAGACATATGGACAAAATTATTTAAAAAGCATCGTAATGAACCATGGTTAGATTATTATTCTAGAGAAGAAAGAAGTATTAAATTTACTACGAAGTCCATTTACAATTATATGGTTGATGAAGTAGGGGAAGATAAAGACTTTATTGCCTTAAACTATTTTGAAAATAGAATTAGTTACAATGAATTTTTTGAAAATATTAATATATGTGCTAGAGCTCTAAGAAGTTATGGAGTAAAAGAAGGAGATATCGTAACGATATGCATGCCCAATATGCCAGAAGCTATCTATGCCTTCTATGCCTGTAATAAAATAGGGGCAATTGCGGATATGGTTCACCCTTTGAGTAGCGCAGAACAAATTAAGTTTTATTTAAAAGAAAGCAAAAGTAGATTCCTATTCCTAGTAGATTTTGACTACGAAAAATTTGAAAAAGTATTAGAAGAAACATTAGTATATAAAACAATATTGGTATCTCCAAAAGAAAGCATGCCACTAGGATTAAGTATTGGATATGCTCTAACACGAGGAATCAAAACCAAAAGACCTAGAATGAATGATTCTGATTATATGTCATGGAAAGAGTTTATGGCAAAAGGAATTGCCTACAATAAAGAATATAAAGCAAATGTAAAAAAAGAAGATGTAGCCTTAATATTACACAGTGGAGGAACAACGGGAACTCCGAAAGGAATCATGATATCAAACTACAGTTTTAATGCCTTAGCTCAACAATCAGGAGTCAACGTAATAGATGTTCGTCCAAAAGACAAAATTGTTACCATACTACCAATATTTCACGGGTTTGGATTAGGAGTATGTGTACACACCCCTCTATGTTTAAAAGTAGAGACAATACTAATGCCAGAATATGAAGCCAACCGATTCTATAAAATATGGAAAAATGATCGCCCTCACGTTATTTTAGGAGTCCCAACCCTATGGGAAGGAATGATGAGCAACAAAAAATTTGATAATGTTGATATGTCACAATTAAAATACATCGTGAGTGGAGGAGATTACTTATCAGTAGCAGCTGAAACAAAAATAAATGAATTTTTGCATAAACATGGAGCTCACGTAAACATCGCCAAAGGATACGGAATGACAGAATCTGTAGCAGCAACAGCCTATACCTTTCCAGGAACAAACGAACCAGGAAGTATTGGAATTCCAATGGTTGGAAATAGTTACAAGATTTGTAATCCTGAAACCATGGAAGAATTAAAAATTGGGGAAGAAGGCGAAATCTGTGTCAATGGTCCAACCTTAATGACAGGATATTTAAACAATCCAAAAGAAACAAAACAAATGCTAAGAAAACACAAAGATGGAAAAATATGGTTGCATACAGGAGATATTGGATACATCTCCAGCAACGGAGTAGTATACTATACTCAAAGATTAAAAAGAATGATCGTAGTTTCAGGATTTAATGTATATCCAAGCATGATAGAAGAAGTATTAGAAGGTCATGAGGCCGTAAAAAAAGCCTGTGTCATTGGAGTACCACATCCATATAAAATGCATGTACCAAAAGCATTTATCATACTAAATGATGGATATAAAGAAACAAGCAAACTAAAAAAGGAATTGAAAGAATTATGTAAAAATAAATTGGCTGTCTTTTCCGTTCCAAAAGAAATTGAAATTCGTAAAGAATTGCCAAAAACACTTTATAGCAAAATTGATTATAAAAAACTAGAAAAAGAAGAACAAGAAAAAGGAAAATAATTTCCTTTTTTATTGTATAATATAGTATATGCAACCGAAAATATACATAATTTCCAATTAAAATACATAGAAAGCAACCAGAAATTAATGTAAAATTTAAGTTACAAAAGAGGTGAAAATATGAAATTCGGAGACAAATTAATTCAATTGAGAAAAAAGAATGGACTATCTCAAGAAGAATTAGCCGAAAAACTAGGAGTTTCGAGACAAAGTGTTAGTAAATGGGAAAGCAATAACACATATCCAGAAACCGACAAAATAGTCCAAATCTGTAATTTATTTGATTGTTCAATGGATGATCTTATAAATGATAAAGTAGTAGATCTGGATCAAACACTACGGAAAAACAAAAATAACTTTAATGAAGCAATGGATTCATTCCTTGAGTTTGTCACAAAAACAGTAGAAATGTTTTCCAGTATGACATTTTTAAGTGGGTTAAAATGTATTTTTGAATTATTCCTAATAGGTTTAGCATTATTCTTATCAGGAAAACTCATTTGTTTTTTAGCGGCTCATATCGTTGCAAACTTATTTCAATTTTTAAATTATCAAACAGTAAAACAGATAGAAAACATTTTAATGAATATCCTATACTTAATTTGGTTTATTGGTTCAATCATCGTAATGATTCATACCTTTAAAATTCGTTATTTAAATTATTTCATCAAAGAAAAGAAAGAAATAAAAGAGGATGAAAAAGGAGAAAGGGAAGAAAAAAATGAGAAAAAAGAAAAAAACGAACCACGAATAGTCATAAGAGATGAAAAAGATAAACCTTTTGCATTTTTAAAGATATTATCAAAAATCATGATTTTCTGTGTAAAAGTAGTTGTATCCTTTATGCTTTTAGGAATAACAATTGCGACAATCTGTATAGTAATTACTGGCGCCATATCAGCTGCCTTAATTCCTTATAATATGATATTCTTAGGATCCACTTTAGCAATCATAGGATGCCTATTGTTCATGACAATCTTACTCATAATAGGAATCTATTTTATTATTCATAAAAATGTTAAATGGACAGCAATTTTAATAATGTTCTTCTCAGCTATCTTAACATTAGGAATAGGGGCAGGAATTGGCTTTATTTCACTAAAAGATTTAACATTCATAGAAGAGAGTAAATTAGCAACCGAAGAAAAGTCATTAACAGTTAATTATGAAGACAATATGGTTATTGAAAGTGGTACAGGATTAAGTAGCATTTATTACTACCATATCGATAATACAATTCCTGAAAACCAAATAAAGATAACAAAAGAAACCTACCCAAAAAACGAATTATATTACTATAATCATCACATGGATCAAATGAACGATATCGTAATCTATACAAGATTCAACGGCGAATACAAGGAAATCATTGAAGATATATTAAAAGATTTAAAAGAAAAAAAGATTTATATGGATTATGGAAATTATGATACCGATTATCCAATTACAATAACAGCCAATGAAAAAACGATCAACCAGTTAATTGAAAACGCCAAGAAATTATATTTGATAGAAGTAGTAGAAGAAAATGGAGAGAAAACAGTCTATTTCCGAGACTATAAAGTGTATTTCCCATACGGAGTTGAAGGGTATTATGATGCTAGAAAAGACGAATTGCATATCGAAGAATATGATGATGACTATAGTTGTATCCGCTCTATAACCGAAACCGAGTGGGGAGATAAAATAATCTTTTCTTGTAAATATCAAATAGAAGAAGACGACGAATAGCGTCTTTTTTTATAGAATAAAAATAATAAAAAGAAATCCAATAAGAAAATAGAAGAAAAAAGAGAAAAATGGTAGAGAGTTCAAAGCTTCCGGTACAAGTTCCAAAAAAGAAATAGATAGCATAATTCCGGCAGTAAAGATTAAAACATAACTAAAAAAAAGGGGAGATAGATTGGTTAAAAATAATGAAGCAAAAATCGCACCAAATAATTCTGCAAACCCAGCCAAAGAAGTATAAAAAAAGGAACGTCTTCTACTACCTGTTGCATAAAAAATAGGAATTGCTATGGAAAAACCTTCTGGAATATTATGACAAGCAATTGCCAAAGAAAGTGAAAAGCCTAAACGAATATTGGACGAAGAAGTAAGATACGTAATAATACCCTCTGGAATGTTATGAATCATTAATCCGATCATTGAAAGAATTCCAATTCGATACAAAGAAGGAGTAGAAGAAAAAAAACGAGATAGAAAAAAGGAAAGAAAAAAACCAATCAAGAAAAACAAAAGAAGGAAAAACCATTTTCCTTGAAACATACGAAAGTACGAAAAACCTTCCGGAATCAAATCAAATAAAGAAATAGAAATCATAACTCCAGCCGAAAATGATAGGACAGCACCAATCACCTTTTTAGGATGATCACTCCCCAAAAAAGTAAGAAGATAACCAACTAGAGTAGAGCAACTAGCAATAAAAGAAAGAAAAAAAGGAGATAATAATAGATTCATACTAAATGATATTCATAAAAAGAAAGAAATATGATATAATCTAGGAGATTGAGAGGGGATCATATGAATTATGATTATGAAATGGAGCAACAAATAAAAAACATCCAAGAAGGATCCAAACTATTATTACACGCTTGTTGTGCACCATGTTCCAGTTCTGTTTTAGAGAGATTAGCAAACTACTTTGAAATAACAATCTATTACTACAATCCAAATATTACTGATAAAGAAGAATATGATAAAAGAATTGCTGAAATAAAGCGTCTTATTTCAATTGTAAATTCAAAATATAAAATCTCCTTCCTAGAAGGAAACTATGAACCAGATAAATTTTGGGAAATTGCGAAAGGGTTAGAAAAAGAACCAGAAAGAGGAAAACGTTGCTACAAATGCTATCACTTGCGTTTAGAAGAAACCGCTAAAATAGCCGAAGAAAAGAGTTTCCCATATTTTTGTACAACCTTAACATTATCCCCTCATAAAAATAGTAATTGGATAAATGAAATAGGAGAAAACTTAGACAAAACATATCAAACTACCTATCTATATTCGGATTTTAAAAAGAAAAACGGATACAAAAGAAGTATTGAATTATCGAAAGAATATCAATTATATAGACAAGATTATTGTGGATGCATTTATTCCAAAAGAGATAAAAGAGAAGAATAGAATTTCTTCTTTTTTTCATAAAAACTTTACAGAAAACATAGAGTAGATTATAATTTACTATAAGGGAAGTGTAAAAAATGAAGTATTATTGTATAGGAATTAAAGGAACAGGGATGTCAACTCTTGCCCAAATATTACATGATTTAGGAAATCAAGTATCCGGTTATGATGACGCAACTGCCTACAAATTCACACAAGCAGGATTGGAAAAAAGAAATATACCAATTTACTATGATCAAAATCATTCAATTGATCCAGATACTATCGTAACTTATAGTGTTGCCTTTAAAGAAGATCATAAAGAAATACAAAGAGTAAAAGCCTTAGGATTAAAAGTAGTAAAATATAATGAAATAATGGGTACAGTTATTAACTTGTTCCGTTCCATTGGAGTAAGTGGAACACACGGAAAAACAACCACATCGTCCTTAATTAAGCATATTTTGCAACAAAATGGTGGATGCAATTACTTTATCGGAGCAGGTGACGGTTATGCATCTCCAGACAATGATTATTTCGTTGTAGAAAGTGATGAATTTAATCGACATTTCACAGCATATCACCCAATGTATTCCATTATTACTAATATTGAAGAAGAACATATGGAATGTTATCGTGATATAGATGACATTCGAAATACATTTGAAATATTTGCCAATCAAACATCCAAATTAGTAGTAGCAAATGGAGATAATGCTGAAGTCAAAAAAATCAATTATAAAACACCGGTGTTATTCTATGGATTTGGATTCAATAATGATGTAGTCATTAAAAATTTAAAACTATTAGAAGAAGGTTCAAGATTCGATATTTACATCAAAGAAGAATTATATGGAAGTTTTGAAGTAGCATTATATGGAAAACATATGGTATCAGATGTATGTGCAGCAATTCTATTATGTA